>Ga0105047_10014429_pt1 | contig 12531 bp, 10 predicted proteins | sample MAT04_FD_78384 | JGI IMG/M metagenome (GOLD analysis project Ga0105047, IMG submission 78384) | Freshwater microbial communities from Lake Fryxell liftoff mats and glacier meltwater in Antarctica - MAT-04 (megahit assembly) | ecosystem: Environmental > Aquatic > Freshwater > Ice > Liftoff... | reverse complement strand
TTCAGGGCGGCGAGGGCGGAGCCTTGGACGAGCGGCAAAACATGGCCGGCCCGAATCGGTTGCGGTTGCTTCATCGTGTTCCCCAGCAAGGTGTTCTCCAACCATCCGCGTGGCCCACCTGTGGACTTCTGCGCGCGGTTCGCGGAAAATGGGTCGGGCTTTCCGGACCGGGATGGATTCGCACAATGTCGCACAAGGCCTTTCACAACACCAACCTCCCCTCGCACCTCCGCGTGCTGAAGGACGAGATCGAAGGGTACGCCCGCGGGTACGGTCTCGATTTCTACGAGACGATCTTCGAGGTCGTCGATGCCGACAACCTCAACGAGATCGCCGCCTACGGCGGTTTCCCGACCCGCTACCCGCACTGGTCGTTCGGGATGCAATACGAGGAACTCAGTAAATCCTATAGTTACGGCCTGTCGAAAATCTATGAGATGGTCATCAACAACGACCCCTGTTATGCCTATCTGATGCGCTGCAATCATGTCGTGGATCAAAAGCTCGTGATGGCCCACGTCTACGGGCATTGCGATTTTTTCAAGAACAACAGTTATTTCGCGCACACCAGCCGCAAGATGATGGACGAGGTGGCCAATCATGCCGCCCGCATCCGCCGCTATGCCGAGCGCTACGGCGAGGACGTGGTGGAAGCCTTCGTCGACCGCTGCATGTCGATCGACGACCTGATCGACATCCACTCGGTCGCCATCCGGCGCCGGGACGAGCCGATCCGCAGCGGCCTGGCCGGGCCGGAAGTACCCGAAGCGACCGGTCCGGAATCGCAGCGCTTCCGCAGCAAGCCGTACATGGACGACTACATCAACCCGCACGGCGAGGCGACCGCGGAAGAAAAGACGAACAAGCCGATCGTCGTCGCCTTCCCGGAAAAGCCGGAGAAGGACGTGCTGCAATTCCTGATCGAGCACGCGCAACTCAAGCCGTGGCAGCGCGACGTGCTCTCCATCGTGCGGGACGAAGCCTACTATTTCTACCCGCAAGCTCAGACGAAGATTATGAACGAAGGTTGGGCTTGTGTCGGGTGGTCGTCGCTGATCCCCACGGATCGAGGCTTCATCAACGCTCGGGAGCTTGTCAACGGCTCGGCTCGGCCACAGGTGTCCGATGGTGCGTCGATCCGCGCGGTCACAGACCGTCGCTGCTTCCCCAACCGCTCGACGGTGACCATCCGCACGCGGTGCGGGTTCATCCTGCATGGCTCCGCCAATCACCGCATCGCGACGCCGTCCGGCTGGCGGCAGCTCGACGAGTTGGCCGTCGGCGATGAGGCGGCGTTGGCCCGCGGCACCAACCTTTGGGCGACCGAGCCGGTAGTGTTGGACTGGTCGGAAGCGGCGCGGAAGCGGATCGACGACATCTGTCGGGAAGCGGGCGTGAGCACCCGAACGCTGTACCGGCACATCGGCGGACGAACGGTGAAATCGGCCGCCGTGCTCGACCACCTGCTCGTGAACTACCGCAATGCCGTCGAAGCCGGCGGGGCGACGCAACTGGTCCGCCGCAAACCGGTGATCATTCCCAAGATCGTGGACGAACGGCTCGGCTCGTTCCTCGGTTACCTGATCGGCGACGGACACATCAGCCGCGTCAAGCGGACCATCGGCTTATCCACCGCGGACGAAGCGCAGGCCGACGAATTCATACGCCTCTGTCGCGAACTCTTTGGGTTGGAACCGCGGAAGATGTTCGCCGAGAACAAAATCCGCGTCCGCTTCAGTTCGCAGACCGTGCAGGCGTTCCTGCTCGCACTCGGTCTCAAGAGCGGCCCTTGGGCCCGCGAGAAAACGGTGCCCGAATGCATCCTGCGGTCGCCCGCACCAGTCGTCTCGGCCTTTCTGCGGGCGCTCTACGACTGCGACGGTTATGCCGGACCGCAGGGCGTGATTCTGTCGACGTCGAGCACTGCGATGAGCGAAGTCGTGCAGCTGCTGCTGTTGAACTTCGGCATCCTGTCGCGGCGGAGGGTCCACAAGGACGACAACTGGCACGTCCACACGATGGGCCGGTCCGCGGCGGCGTTTCAGGAGAAGATCGGCTTCGGCCTCCAACGGAAACAGGCCAAACTCGCGTCCTATTTGGGCGAGCGTCGCTGGTTCAAGGCCGAGTCCGCCGTCGACACGATCGCAGCCATCGAACACGGCGTGGCGGATGTTTACGACTTCACCGTCGAGGAGACGCACCGCTATGCCGCACAGGGGTTCCTGAATCACAATTCCTACTGGCATTCGACCATGATGACCCAGAAGGTGCTCGAGCCGGAGGAACTCATCGACTATGCCGACCACCATTCGGGGACGATGGCGACGTCGTCCGGCCGGTTGAATCCTTACAAGCTCGGCATCGAACTGTTTCGGGACATCGAGCACCGCTGGAACACGGGCCGGTTCGGGCCGGAGTGGGAGAACTGCGACGACGAGGCGACCAAGCGGAACTGGAACCGACCGACTGGGCTGGGTCGCGCCAAGATCTTCGAGATCCGCAAGATCCACAACGACATCACGTTCATCGACACGTTTCTCACACCCGAATTCTGCATCGAGAACAAGCTGTTTTCCTTCAACTATCAGGAACCGTCGAAAAACTACGTCATCGAATCGAGGGAGTTTCAGAAGGTCAAGCAGCGACTCTTGGGGAGCCTGACCAACTTCGGCAAGCCCTGGATCACGGTGGTGAACGGCAATCACCGCAATCGCGGCGAATTGCTGCTGCGTCACGAGTATCATGGAGTGGAATTGAATCGCGGCGAAGCGAAGGATACGCTGACGAACCTTTACTTCATCTGGGGTCGGCCGGTCCATCTGGAAACGGTGGTGGACGACAAGCCGATCCTCCTCGGTTTCGATGGAACGGACCACAGCCTACAACCGATCGGAGCGGACCATGACCCTCGCCGAAATCCTGCCCCAAAGCCTAAGTGACCTGAACACCGGCGGCGCGACGACGCATATCGCCGGTGCTGACGACTGGCGTACGGAGATTGCCCTCGACCGGCACGACGGCCTCGCCTCGGTGGTGCGGTCGTTGAAGCTGACCCGCCAAGCCGAGGCTCCGGCGGGCGCGACCCTCGCCGGCTGGGCCAACGGCATCGCCACCCGCGTACACGGGCTGCTCGAAGATCTGAAGCCGATCGAGGTCGATGCGACCGTGAATCAGGCGATTCTCCGCAGCGAAGCCCCGGCGGTTCACGGCAACGTGCGCAGTTACTACGAAGTCCACCTGCGCGGCACGGAGGAAGCGACCGTGCAACGCTTCGCGGCCGACCGGGCCGCCGGCACGAAGCGGGAAGCCGTCGGCTTCACGCTCACGCACGAAATGCTTGGCAAACTCGTCAACGACATCGCGACAGCGGCAAGCGGATCGTGAATTGCGTGCCGCGATTCGGCTCGCTCTGCACGGCGATGGTGCCATCGTGGGCGAGCACGATCTTTCGCGCGATGGCCAGCCCCAATCCGGTGCCGTCCGGCTTGGTGGTGACGAACGGCTGAAACACTTTGGCCGCAAGTTCCGGCTCCATCCCCATGCCGGTGTCGATCACGTTGAGTTCGACCGCGTCCCCATCCAGTTTGGCAGTCAGAGTGAGCGTTCCGCCGTCCGGCATGGCGTCTTCGGCGTTGAGCATCAGGTTCAACAGCACCTTCTCGAACAGTTCCCCATCGAGCGGCACCAGCGGCAAGTCACTCGGTGTGAAGCCGTGAATCTCAACGTTCGCCTGCCGTGCCGTGGGCGTGAGGAAATCGACCATACGGGCGACGAGTTCGCCAAGGTCGGTCGGCTTGCGGTGCAGTTCCCCGGTCCGCGTGAAGCGCAGGAAGTCGTTGGAAAGATCGACGAGCCGTTTGCACTCGGCATTCAGCTTGGCGACCCGCGCTTGGGTTTTGCGTTCCTGCGTCGTGGCCGCATGCTCGAAGTCTTCAGCCAGCAACTGCAGATTGAGCGACAATGTGTTGAGGTGGTTCTTGATCTCGTGTACGAACGCCCCGGCCGAGGCCGCAAGGTCGAGATCGGCGGCAGTGGGGGTCATGATTGGTCCGCGGTTGGTTTGGGTCGGCCGACGAAGGACGCGGCGAGGAAGCAGGACCAGCCGATCAGGAAGATGAGGTTAGACCCTTGTTCGTAGATGAGATCCACCCAGTCGTCGTTCGCGGAAGGACCATTGAGCAGCCGTAGGAGCCGTAGGTTCCGGATGTATTCCGAGATGAAGATGCAACCGAACATGCACAGTAAATGGATGACACTTCCCACGATCACCAGCGTACCGGCCTGGCTCTGCCTCCGAAAAAGGACGATCCCCAGACCGAGTGCGACCACGAAGAACGCAAAGTCCAGCGACGAATGCAACAGAGCTATCTGGACGTGATCGAAGCTCATGATGTCTCCTGAAGAGCCGATTTGCCGCTGCCGAAGAAGGCGGGGGCAATGTAGGCTGGGCCCGGGTCATCGTCCCGCTTGGCCCGAAAGACGAACTGGCTGAATGGTTTGATGATGTCATGACAGCCGCGATTCACCCGCAACAAAAATTCGCGCTCGCGCGGCAATCCGAACGGACGTGCGAATCGTCGAGTCTCCGGCGACGACCGCCGATACAATGCGCACGATGATTGCGTTGCGACGGGATTTCTTCCGTTGCCTCAGGATTTCGTTCGGTTAGGCTCATGGTGGAAACCTCGGCCTGCCTCGTGAGAATCGCCGATGCCCGTTCGCCCGCTCCGCCGGCCGTCGATCCGCCTCGACGTCGCCCGGCTCGAAGATCGCATCACTCCCGTCTTGGGTGCCTTTCGGCCTGCGCCGATCGCGGAACTCGGATCGGGCTACGATGGGGTCGTCCAACTCTCCGTCGGGGACGCCACCGGCACGGGGGCTTTGCTCTGGACCGGCCGACATATCCTCACCGCCGCACACGTCGTCACGAATTCCCAAGGCGTTGCCGATCAGCCGGTCACCGTCGGCTTCGATCTTCCGGGCCGCAGCCGGATCAGTTTCGTCGTCCCCGCCGGGAACGTCCGGGTGCGGGACGATTTCAACCCCACGAATCTGATGAACGACGTCGCCGTGCTCGAACTGCCGGCCTATGCGCCGGACGGTGCCGACCGTTACGACATCTACCGGAATTCGGATGAAGTCGGTGCCTTCCTCACGATGGTCGGCTACGGCCGCGTGGGGACCGGGGTAACCGGGGAACTGCCGAACTCCTCGAACGTGAAACACTTTGCCGGCAACCGCTACGACAGTCTCGGCGACCGGCTCAACATCGGCCGCGGGCAGACGCTGCTCTACGACTTCGACAATGCCCGCCCCGCCAACGACGCCTTCGGCCGCATCTTCGAACTGCACGACCTCGGCGTGAAGGAGGAAGGGACCGCGGGCCGCGGGGACTCCGGCGGCCCGACGTTCGTGGGCATCGGCGGACGGCGAACCATCATCGGGGTGACGTCCGGTTCGCTCAATGCCACCAACCCCGCCAACCCGGCCGTGTTCAATCCTGCGGTCGATGCGGGCTTCGGCTCCATTTCGCTGGATACGCGAGTCTCCTTCCACGCCGAGTGGATCGATCGGCAGGTCGCCGGCAAGTCGGCCCTCAAGCTCGACCTGCGGCTGCAACCCGACGGGTTGGACAAGGTTCCGGATACGGTTCAAGTGTCCACCGACGGCTTGGGAAGTCTGGTCATCCGCGTCAACGATCGGATCGTCGACACCATCGCCTTGGAGCAGGTCGGCACGCTCGCGGTGGTGGGGGCGGGCGCGGAAGTGGCCCCCTTTCCGACGTCGCTGACGGTCGACGCCGATGTGCCCGCGTGGCTGTCGATCGCGTTGGAACGTATCGGCCGGCTCTTCGATTTCCGCCCGATTCAGGTGAGCACGCCGCGCGAAGAGATCTTCATCGAAATCCGCGATCCGTCCGACCCGACCGCCCCGCCGATCTTCGTGCCCAGCCCCACGCCGGACGCCGATCCGCTGCCGATTCCGACGACGCAGGAAGAAAACGACCCGGCCAACCCGACCGAGATGCCGACCCAGGAACGGCCGAGCACCGACATTGACCTGACCGACATCCCGAACGCGATTTCCGCCAAGCGGATCACGGCCATCGGTGCCGGGGCGGGCGGCGGACCCCGCGTCCGCGTCATCGATCCGGAATTCAACACGACGCTGCTCGACTTCTTCCCCTTTGAAGCCACCTTCACCGGCGGCGTGCAGACCGCCCTCGCCGATGTGAACGGCGACCTGATCCCGGACCTGATTGTGGCCGCGGGCGTCGGCGGGGCGCCGCGCGTCGCGATCTACGACGGCGTCAACTGGAACCCGATCTTCGATTCGTTCGTCTTTGAATCCGAACTCCGCGGCGGTGTCACCGTCGCCGCCGGAGACGTGAACGGGGATGGCTTTGCCGAACTCATCGTCGGTGCGGGCGTCGGCGGCGGCCCGCGGGTGCGGGTACTGGATCTGAAGAATGACGTAGTGCTGTACGACTTCTTCGCGTTCGACTCGAACCAGCGCGGCGGCGTCAACCTCGCCGCGGGCGACATCAACAACGACGGCACGACCGACCTCATCATCGGCGCGGGCATCGGCACGGAGCCGGTGGTGCGGGTGCTCGACGGCAGCAACCCGACCATCGAACTGCGCAGCTTCTCTCCCTACAGCCGGCTCTACCGCGGCGGCGTGAGTGTGGCGGCGGGGGACCTGAACGGGGACAACCGGGCCGACATCGTGACCGCCCCGGCCAACGGCGGCGGCCCGCACATCCGCGTCTACAACGGCCGCAGCGGCGACGAACTCTCCGGCTTCTTCGCCTTCAATCCGGCCGACAACGCTCAGGAAACCGGCGCCCGGGTCGGCATTGCCGACGTGGACGGTGACGGCCTGGGCGAAATCGTCGTCGGCGAAGGCCCCGGCGGCGGCCGCATCCGCACCTTCTCAGGCACCACCGGCGCCGAACTCAGAACCTTTACCCCCTTCGACGACGCCTTCACGGGCGGCGTCTTTGTGGGGTAGTAGCCACGGCGACGAAGCACGGTCTCGAACCGGATGAGCAATCCCGTCGTCTTGAGCGATCGCCTCAATCGTCCCCCCAAGCCTCTCTGCTGCGGCACCCGCCGTTCGCGCAATGGGACGCCATCGCAGACCTCGGGGTAAGCCCGGAGGCTCGTGGGGAGGACCCTGAATCGACGAGCCTCCGGGTTCATCCCGGAGGTGGACCGGCAATCCCGTGCGTGGATGGTGTCGAGCTTGTGCGAAGGTCGGGACTTCGAAGTCTCTCCTCGCTCGCGCTTTCAGCTCGTAGATTCGATAGAGGACAAACTTCCCAAGGCACTCGTTCTCTCCTCCGAGTCTCTCCATGACCGCCACTGAAGCGACCAACAAGTACTTCCACCGCGCCGCCGACCTGCTCGGCCTCAACGATCGGCAGCGGCACTTCCTGATGACTCCGCATCGCGAGATCAAGGTGGAATGCAGCTTCGTGAAGGACGACGGCACCCTGGCCACGTTCGTCGGCTTCCGCGTGCAGCACGACAACTCGCGCGGGCCGATGAAGGGGGGCATCCGCTACCATCCGCAGGTCGATCAGGATGAAGTCGTCGCACTCGCGTCCCTCATGACGTGGAAGACGGCTGTGCTCGACCTGCCCTACGGCGGAGCCAAGGGCGGCATCGCCGTCGACCCGAAGACCCTCACCATCGGCGAACTGCAGCGGCTGACTCGGGTGTTCGTGCAGAAGATTCACGACGTCATCGGCACTTACGAGGACGTGCCCGCGCCGGACATGGGCACCAATGCCCAAGTCATGGCGTGGATCGTCGACGAGTACGCCAAGTTCCACGGCTTCCAGCCGGGGGTCGTCACCGGCAAGCCGATCGAGTTGGGCGGAAGCCTCGGGCGCGAATCGGCCACCGGCCGCGGCGTGCTCTTCGCCGCCGAGTGTCTGTTCGCGGAGGAAGGCAAGCAGGTGAAGGACTTCAGCTACGCCATCCAAGGCTTCGGCAACGTCGGCGGCTGGACAGCCCGGCTGCTCCACGAAGCGGGCGGCAGAGTCGTCGCCGTCGCGGACATGAGCGGCGCGGTCCGCAACGACAAGGGCTTGGATATCCCCGCCCTGCAGCGGCATGTCGCCGAGACCAAGGCCATCAAGGGCTTCGCCGGCGGCGTGGACTTCATGGGAGAAGAGGTTCTGTATCAACCCGTCGACGTGCTGATCCCCGCCGCGCTGGGCGACGTGCTGACGGCGAAGAACGCGGGCCGCGTGCAGGCGAAGATCATCCTCGAAGGAGCCAACCACCCCACCGACTTCGTCGCCGATGAGATGCTTTCCGAAAAGGGTGTGACGATCCTGCCGGACATCTACACCAACGCAGGCGGGGTCACGGTCAGCTACTTCGAGTGGGTCCAAAACGTGCAGTGCTACCGCTGGGACGAAGCCCGAGTGAACGCCGAGCTGAAAGCGAAGATGACCCAAGCCTTCGCCGACCTGAAGGCCGCGAAGACCAAGCACGGCTGCGACTGGCGCACCGCCGCCTTCGCCCTGGCCGTCGAGCGCGTCGGCAAGGCGGCCCTGCTGCGCGGGCTGTGAGCGGGCCGCGGAAACACTGTGGGACCGGCTCGTCTACTCCCCGACTTCAATCAGGAAATCCAAGGTATTTTCGCCGCCCGCGACCAGCTCCCGGTCGAGTCCGGCGAGGTCCGGTCGGCGCAGGGCGATCGGAAAGGGCGGATAGCCGCTGGCGGTGAGGTTGAGGTCGGGCGGCTCGGCGAGGGCGATGCGGTACCAGCCGGGGGTGAGGCTCTTGGGGCCGTCGGCGGGGAAGTGATAGCGGCCTTCGAGGTCGAGCGGGGCGGCGACGGTTTTGCCGATGTTCCCTTTTTCCCGATTCGGGGCGAAGACGATCGAGCCGTTCACGAGTGGACGACCCTGCAGCAGCACCTGTCCGCGAACGGCGACCGGCTGGACGGACGCCGGCTTGCCGCAGCCGTGCAATGCCGACCCAAGTAAGGCGGCGGTGGCGAACCGGAGGATGTTGAACCGGCTCCGCATGGGTTGATCTCTTTCAAACGCAACTCGGCTTTCGATGATTCATCGACGTTTCCGGCCCGGCGAATTAAGCGGGATCGTTGCGATTGACGCGATTGGCGAGGTCGGTTAAAAGTCGTCGGTCAACAGGTATTTTCGGGTGAAGCAGCGGACGCTTCGCCCACCGGCCGCGCGAACTGCGGAACAGATTCGCCGGAATCGGGCACTCGGCCAGAGGAGGGCTGCAACGTGAAACGCATGTGGATCCATTTGTCGGCGTTGGTTGGTTTCGGCGCGGTCGCCGGCCTGGTCGGCCAAGCGGTGGCCCAAGTGCCGGGCGCGGCTCCCGCCGCCGCGGCCCCCAAGCCGAGCACCGGCCGCGTGTCGGTGTTCAACGTCGCCAAGGTCATGAAGGACTACAAGCGCTGGCAGTACTTTGCCAAAGTCATGAACGACAAGCGCACTGTCGCCTCGGGCGATCTGGTCAAGCTCCGCAACACGATCGCCGAGCTGCAGAACAAGATTCCGACCGAACCGATCAAGGCGAAGCAGGAAGAAATCGCCCGCAGCGTGACCGAATTTCAGCGCCAGTTCGAAGACAAGGAAAAGCAGTATCGCAAGTCGCTCGACGAGGAATCGGCCGGCTACCTGCGCAACCTGTTCGCCGAAATTCAACAGTGCGTGAAGGCCATCGTCGAAGCCAACGGTTACGACATCGTCATGGCTTACCCGGACGCGATCACCACGGAAGAACTGAACAGCCCGCTGTACTACGATCTGAAGCTGCGTCCGCCGGCCGCGATGCCGTTCTACGTCAGCCCGAACGTCGATATGACGGGCGTCCTGATTGACACGCTGAATCAGAACTTCCCGCCTCCCGCCGCCGCCGCCGCCGTCCCCGGCGCCGCCGCACCGGCCCCCGGCGTTCCGCCGGCCGCGCCGAAGCCTTAGTCGATAAATAGGCGAACGGGCGACTTTGGTCCCCCGTTCGCCTTTTATCGCCTCTCCGTAAGTTCGCGCGGACACGCCGGATAAATCGGGGGTCGCCGAACAGGGCGCACATTTGTTAAAATGGGTAAGAGCGGTTGGCTCATCCCGTTTCGGTGGTACACTCCGTCTGAGATTCCGGAACTTGGCGGCCTCGCTGCGGGAAAATGGCTAAGCTGAGAGATGCGGATAAAGATGTGGGCGCGAGCCGTCGATGACCTGACTTCGGGGTTGCGAGTCCACGGCGCGAGCCGGTGGAACGACAACCGGACCTGAAACCATCGGAAGCACTCGACCGGCATAAGCCGGAAGGCGGGGGGCGTGCGTCGGATCGGATTCAGACATCAGCGAACCCTCGCCGCCCCCGCTGTTGTGCGGGGCGTGGGAATCGTTACGGGAATCCCGGTGACGCTGCGGTTCGTGCCGGCTCCCGTCGATACCGGCTTGGTGTTCGCCCGCACCGACCTTGCCTATCGACCGACGACCCCGGCCGTGGCCGATCGCGTGACCGGCACCAATCGCCGCACCACGCTCGGCGATGCCCACAGTGGCGTCACTCTCGTCGAACATGTGCTGTCCGCACTCGCAGGCCTTCGCATCGACAACTGCACCATCGAGTTGGACGCGATCGAACCGCCGGGTTTGGACGGATCCGCCTTGGGCTATGTCCAGGCGTTGAACCGGGCGGGCAGCGTGCTTCAATCGTCCCGTCGTCCGATTTATGCACCGACGGAACCGATCACGGTGGAGCAGAACGGTGCGGTGATCACCCTGCATCCACCCGAGCCGCACCTCGCGATGACGTTTCGCGCCGGCTACATTCTGGACTACGGCCCGCAGGCCCACATTCCGCGTCAGGTGTTCACGATGAACGTGACGCCCGGCAACTACGTGCGGGACGTCGCGGCCTGCCGCACATTCCTGCTCGAAGTCGAAGCCGAACAACTCCGCAAAGAAGGCGTCGGCAGGCACCTGAGCGCCTCGGAAGTGCTCGTGTTCGGCCCACGCGGCCCGATCGACAACGTCCTTCGCCATGCCGACGAACCCGCCCGGCACAAGGTGTTGGACATGATCGGCGACTTGGCCTTGTGCGGATTCGACATTGTCGGTCATGCTGCGGCTTACCGCTCGGGACATGCCCTGAATGCCGCGTTGGCACTGGAACTCATGGACCGCGCGGCGATGCGAAGCGAAGCCGTCGTGCCGACTCGGGTGTCTCTTCCTCGGAGTCGGCGCGCCGCCTGAGCATGAAACATCCTTGCCCCCAGCCCGAATCGCCCCCCCGCGACTGCTCCTCGGTTGAGTCCGAGGCGGTCGTGCGCTACCCGGTCGATTCGGTACGATCCCCTCGGACGCACGTCATGGATGGCGTTGCCCCGGATTTGACGAAAGCCAGGGACGGTATGAAACGGTTGCGCATGGCAGTGGTCGGCGTCGGTCACCTCGGCCGCCACCACGCCCGCATTCTGGCGTCCTTCCCGGATGTCGAAATGGTCGGCGTCGTCGATGCCGACATCAAAGTCGCCAAGCACATCGCCGGCATCCACAATACTCAAGGTTACGACCGCTTCGAGCCGCTCGTCGGCCTGGTCGATGCCGTCTCGATCGTCACCCCGACCAGCTTCCACCACCACGTCGCCACGGCCTTTCTGGCTCGCGGCGTCTCGGCACTCGTGGAAAAGCCCGTCTGCAAAACGGTGGACGAAGCGGAAGAACTCATCGAGCTGGCCCGACAATCGGGTGCCGCCCTGCAAGTCGGCCACATCGAACGCTTCAACCCGGCCTTCGAGGAACTGATGGACCGGTGCATCACGCCGAAGTTCATCGAAGCCGAACGCCACGGCCCCTTCACCGGCCGCAGTACGGACATCGGCGCCGTGCTCGACCTCATGATCCACGACCTCGACCTGATCCTGACGATGGTGCCGGGTGCGGTCCGCGAAGTTCACGCTGTGGGTGCAGCGGTCCTCGGCGGCCATGAGGACATGGTCAACGCCCGGCTCGTGTTCGAATCCGGTTGCGTCGCCCACGTGACCGCCAGCCGCATCAGCGCCCGCCCCAAACGCCGCCTCCGCATCTGGGCTCCGGAAGGGTACGCCGGCATCGACTTCGTGAGCCGCAAGGTTCACTTCGTCCAAGTTTCCGACGACGTCCGCCGCCACGGCCTGCGGATCGACCGCATGGACGCCTCCGCCCGCGCCCGACTCAAGGACGAAGTCTTCGGCCGTCACCTGGAAGTCTTGGGCATCGACGGCGACCGCAACGGCGACCAGCTCACCAGCGAACTCCGTCACTTCGTGGACTGCGTGAAGTTCGGACGCACCCCCCGTGTGACGGGCGAAGCCGGCCGCGACGCCCTGGCCCTGGCGCACCGCGTCCTCGACGCCCTGAGCAACCACCAATGGGAAGGCATCCCGAACGCCCACGTCGGCCCAAACAGCATGCCCAAACCCGCGGGCAAGATCTTCCCGTCCCCCGCAATCGCCAACGATCAGTCCGAGGCGGCGTAGAGCAAGTTC
>Ga0105047_10014426_pt1 | contig 12534 bp, 9 predicted proteins | sample MAT04_FD_78384 | JGI IMG/M metagenome (GOLD analysis project Ga0105047, IMG submission 78384) | Freshwater microbial communities from Lake Fryxell liftoff mats and glacier meltwater in Antarctica - MAT-04 (megahit assembly) | ecosystem: Environmental > Aquatic > Freshwater > Ice > Liftoff... | reverse complement strand
CTCCAAGTGAGTTCCCCCTTCCCGATTTCGACTTGTCCAATCACGCGCTTGCCATCGGCGTCGACCACCTTCAAGCAACGTTGAATGAGGACAAGATCGAGCGGTTGCGGGAAACGCACTTCGAGCGCGTTCATTGTGCCTGCCTTGGGTGGGAGCAACTTCCAATCGTCGAGCTTCAACGGCTTTTTTGCGGGCTCGATCGTGCGGAACTCCTTGCGGTACGCGTGAACCAGTTGAGCGCCTTCGCCGTCGAGCATCTCGGCGCTGACGACCAGCGTGTAGGTTTTTCGCGGTTCAAGGACGGGGCCGATCTCATCGCGCAGCGCGATCCCTTGCTTGATGCGGCCGGGGTGAATCCACAAGGTTAGGCGCGTGGCGTCGTCGTTCCAGAGTTCCGTCCGCCGCCAGGGATCCTCGATCGCTTTCCCGTCGGCATCGAGCAACTGGAAGTGGTCGAAGATCTCCTTCCCTTCACGCATCGGCTTCGAAAACGTGACATAGAATTTCAGCAGGTTCGTGGGGACTTCCGCTCCCGTCGGGAAGACGCTTGTCACTTCGGCTTGCGTTGTGATCTTTCGTGCCGGCACGCGGTGGTCGACGGCGGCCTTTTCGCGGCCATCAACGAAATACCGAGCGCGATAAAGCTTTCCATGTTCGAGAGCGAAACGCGGGGTGAAACGGAGAGTGCCGTCGCGGTGCTCGTAGCGACCGAGAATCGCGGGACCGGTCATGCCGTCTTCGTGAACGAGCGCCAAGGTCAACCAGCGTTCGCCTACTTCTTGCGTCAAGCGTTCGCCCGGCCGCGTGTCCGCCGGCAAGTTGGCAATGACCGTGGGCTCGGCAACGACTTCGCCGGGTTCGATCCGCAAAAGCGGATCAGCCAGGGACATCGACAAGGTCAAGGAGAGAATCAGGATCATGAAGAAAGTATACACGGGAACGAAAGCGAAACGACGTTTCGACTTGCCCAAACCGGCCTTGTCCGATGAAATGAGTTCTGGGCCATCGTTGGCCTCAGGAACAGGAGCAAGATGAGCGGTTCGCGTCTGTTGACGTTTCTCGGCACCGGCACGTCGGTTGGCGTGCCGATGATCGGCTGTGAATGCCCGATCTGTACGTCGAACAATCCCCGCAATCAGCGGTATCGAAGCTCCGTGCTGATTGGCACGCCGGCGGGGAATATCCTCATCGACACTGGTCCTGAAATGCGGCTGCAACTCGTCCGCGCGAAGGTTCGGGCCATCCACGCCGTCCTCTATACACACTATCACGTCGACCACTTGTATGGGCTCGACGACCTGCGGCAGGTGGCCAAATATCTGGATGGCCCCGTGCCAATCTATTGCACCGAGGAAGTCGAAGCGGTCATCCGCCAGGTGTTCTCCTACGCGTTCGTGACCGGCAAAGACATCCCAATTGGCTACGTCCCCAAGCTCGAATTCCGCCGGATCGACGCGTCGCCGTTCACGGTCCTCGACCAGCGCGTGACGCCCATCCCGCTGATCCATAGTTGGTTCAAGGTCTTCGGCTTCCGTTTTGGCGATCTCGCCTATTGCACGGACGTCAGCGAAATCCCGGCAACCAGTTGGCCCTTGCTCGACGGGGTACGCTACTTGATCCTCGATTGTTTGCGTTTCAAGCCGCACCCAGCCCATCTGGGTCTTGAACAATCGCTGGACATCATCAAGAGACTGGGTCCCGAACGCGCCTTCTTGACGCACATGTCGCACGAATTCGACTACGAAACACTTAACCCACAACTTCCAGCCGGCGTCGAGATGGCGTACGATGGGTTGTCGATCCAGTTCTAGTCATGCTTGGAGTACAATCATGTCGAACGCTCCGGCCGATCTGTTGCATCGTCTCAGGACCCACCATCAAGAGCACGTTCTTTTTGGCTGGGAACGGTTGACCGCGACGGAACGTCATGCGCTCGTCAAGCAACTTTCGGGCATCGATCTGGCGGAGATCGAGCGACTTTACGCGCTGCGTGACCAGGGCCAGGCGCTCCCTTCGATGGATCGGATCACACCGGTCCCGTTGATTCCGCCGGATGGGCACACGACGACGGATCGACAAACTGGCGACGCGGCATTGGCTCGCGGCGAAGTGGCGGTGCTCCTCGTTGCTGGAGGCCAGGGCAGCCGGCTCGGCTTCGAGAAGCCGAAAGGGATGTTCCCCATCGGTCCGATCTCGAACAAGACACTCTTTCAAATTCATGCCGAGAAGGTCTTCGCTTTGAGTCGTCGTTACGGCCGGCCGATCCCGTTTCTGATCATGACCAGTCCCGCCACGGATGCGGACACGAAGGCGTTCTTCGCCGAGAATCTGTACTTCGGCCTTTCCGCCACCGAAGTCTTTTTCTTCGAACAATCCACCATGCCCGCGGTCGATATCGCGTCGGGCAAACTCCTGCTCGAAAAACCTGGAGTGCTATTCACCGGCCCGAATGGGCACGGCGGCACGCTCACCGCGCTTGCTGATTCGGGCCTGCTCGATTCATTGAAGAGTCGCGACATTCGCTCCATCTTCTATCTGCAAGTCGACAACCCACTCGTGAAGATCGCCGACCCGTCGTTTCTCGGCCAGCACCAACTGTACCGCTCCGAGGCATCTTCCAAGGCCATCGAGAAGGCTCACTCCAAGGAAAAGATGGGCGTCCTCGCCCTGATCGACGGTCGCTGCGGCATCATCGAGTACTCGGATATGCCCGAGGAGTTGCTTCACGCGACCGACCCGGCCGGCAAGCTTCTCCATCGGGCCGGCAGCCCCGCCATCCACATCTTCGATGTCGATTTCCTCGCCCGCATCACGCAAGGCGAAACGCGGTTGCCCTACCACATCGCCCGCAAGAAGGTGCCGTGCATCGACGCCGCGGGCCGCCCGGTGACACCGGAGAAAGAAAACGCGTTGAAGTTTGAACTCTTCATCTTCGACGCACTGCCGCTCGCCGAGCGCTGGCTGGTTGTCGAATCGCTGCGCTCGGAGGAATTCTCCCCCGTGAAGAACGCGGAAGGAGCCGACTCACCGGCGACGACCAAGCGAGACCTCATTAACTTGGCGGCACAATGGCTCGAACATGCGGGGGTGAAGATTCCACGCGATGCCCAGGGGAACGCGATCACCCCCGTCGAAATCTCACCCCGCTTCGCGCTCGATTCGCAGGAACTCGCTTCACGCGTCAGCAGCGAGTACGCGTTTGATGGACCGAAGTATTTGGAGTAACCGAAGAGAGGGGAGACAAGGAGACAAGGAGACAAGGAGACAAGGAGACAAGGCAAGTAGTTGTCTTTTGTCTTATTCTCCTTGTCTCCTTGTCTCCCCCTCTTCCCTTGTCCATGTCCAATTCGATCCCGAGACCTACTCTATGGGGATCGATTCAAGTAGGAACTCTCATGCTCCACGCGATGATCATGGCCGGCGGCGGCGGCACTCGTTTTTGGCCCCGTAGCCGGTCGGCTCGACCGAAGCAGTTTCTGACGTTCAGCGGCGAACGCACGCTCTTGCAGGGTACGCTCGATCGCATTGAGGCTCAGGTGCCGCACGAGCGCTGCTGGGTCATCACTGGCGGGGCGCATCATGCGGAAGCCGTCAAACAGTTGCCTGAACTAGCGGCAACACGGATCGTCGGCGAGCCGATGGGGCGCGACACCGCCGCGTGCATCGGGCTTGGCGCCGCCCTGATCGCCAAGGACGACCCGAATGGCGTGATGATCGTGATGCCGGCCGATCACGTCATCGAACCGGTGCAAGAGTTCCGCCGAGCCGTGCATGCCGCCGAGCAATTAACCGAAGCGCATCCCGAAGCACTCATCACGTTCGGGATCCCTCCTACCTATCCATCGACCGGTTATGGCTACATCCACCGTGGGGCGGTCGTCGATCAACGCCAAGGGATCACCGCCTACCAGGTGAGTGAGTTCAAGGAGAAGCCGAAGTTCGACGTGGCCGAGCAGTACGTGGCCAGCGGCGAATACTACTGGAATAGCGGCATCTTCGTCTGGAAGGCCGCGACGATCCTGGCCGAGTTGAAGACACACAAGCCGAAACCGCACGCGGCCGTCGGCCGTATTGCCGACGCCTGGGGCACGCCCACGCAAGCTGCCGTGTTCCACCAGGAATACGAGGCGATCGAGAAGATCAGCGTCGACTTCGCCGTGATGGAGAAGGCCAAGACCGTACTCGTCGTGCAAGCTCCCTACCAGTGGGACGATGTCGGCAGTTGGCTCGCCCTCGAACGCCGCAACGCGCAGGATGCCGAGGGCAACACGGTCCAGGCCAATCACCTCGGGATCAGAACTAACAACTGCGTGGTTGTCTCGGATCCAGAGCATCTGATCGCGACGATCGGCGTGAGCGACCTGCTAATCATTCAGGACGGCAACGCGACGCTGATCGCGAAGCGCGAGGAAGAGGGCACGGTCAAAGAAATTGTCGAGGCACTCAAGAAATGGCCGAACGGGGAACGCTACCGCTGACCGGCCGATTGCTCGGCATCGACTACGGGACGGTCCGCGTCGGCCTCGCCGTCAGCGATCCGGACCGGATCATCTCGTCGCCGCTGGACACGCGCACGCGCCAGGGACTCGACGCCGACGCACGTTACTTTCAGGAACTCATCAAACGAGAACGGATCGTCGGCGTGGTGCTGGGACTGCCGGCTCATCTCGATGGTCGAGAAGGAATCAAAGCGAAGGAAGCCCGGAACTATGGCGAATGGCTGGTGCAAGCGACCGGCTTGCCCCTGATCTTCGCCGACGAACGCTTCACGACCGTGCAGGCGGAAGACGCGCTCTGGGCGGCGGGCTTGAGCCACAAACAGCGAAAAGAACGCCGCGACCGCGTTGCCGCCCAGATCATGTTGCAAGCATTTCTCGAAGCCAAGTGCCCGCAGGAAGAGGAAATTCGCGGGTTGGATGATTGAGCTTTCGTCTCTTGAGGTTTCCCGGTCTTCTGGAGATCCAGGGACGAGAAAACAAGGATCACGGCCGTGACAAACTTGAAAACCGATCCTGAGCACCCCATTCTGCCTGCTCCCTGTCGCAAGCCGCCAGGACAGGAAACCCGTGTTATATCCGACAGCGAACAGCTTCTCGGTGTACAATGTGAGTACGGTGTTGTAAAGGTATCGCCATTTCGCCTGACTCTCCTTATGTCACGGTGCTCTCATTAACTCTCCAAAACGCATGGGCTTCACGCTCATTGAACTGCTCGTCGTGATTGCCATCATCGCCATTCTGATTGGCTTGCTTCTGCCCGCTGTGCAGAAGGTTCGCGAGGCCGCGGCTCGTGCCAAGTGCCAAAACAACCTCAGGCAAGTGTGCCTCGCCCTTCATGCTTGTCATGAAGCCAATGGCGTCTGTCCGCCCCCCGGGGCCGGCGTGGCATCCGGCGCCGGCTGGAATTCGTTGATCACCCGGGCCGGGCCATTCAAGGGCCAGACGCCGGGGTTCTTTCTGCTCTTGCCCTATATCGAACAAAATGGTCTTTACGAGCAAATCATGGCACAGGGCGGCAACGGCTTCGCGCCCACGCCCTACCAGGGTACTATCATCAAGTTGCTCCAGTGCCCCACGGACACCAGCGGGACGAATAACGGCCTCGGCTACCCGCTCGGACCGGACGGTACATTCGCCATTTCAAACTACGTCTGGAATTACCTCGTGTTCGGCGACCCTCAGAAAAATCGTTCCGAGGGGGCTGCTACCTATCCCGCCACCTTCCAGGACGGCGCCTCGCAAACCGTTATTTTCGGTGAGCGCTACGCGTGGTATGGCAGCGGGAACGTCGGCGGCGGTCCCACCTCCAGCCTTTGGATGGATTCCGAAAACCGCTGGCAGGCACAAATGTGCAACGCGCCCTATGCCGGCGGCACCGGCTACGGCACCTGCCCGATGTTCCAAATTAGACCTCTGGTCGTCAACGCCACGAACTCCGGCGGTGGCGGCAATACTTCTCATCCCAACGGGATGATGGTGGGCATGGGCGATGCATCCGTTCGACCCGTATCCGGCAGCATTGCCCCGTCCGTCTGGGCCAACGCCTGCGATCCTCGAGATGGCAATGTACTAGATGGATTCTGATCGAAACTTGAGGATTTAAGACGTGATTCGATCTGCTAACATTCGACCGTTTATGGCGATCACTTTGACCTGCGCCCTGGCCGGTTGCGCCGGCAACGGGGATAAGCTGGTCGTGCACGGAACCGTCGAATTCAACGGCACGGCACTCGCGCATGCCCTGGTTCGATTCGTCCCCAAGGACAATCCCGACCTCGGCACCGCCCAAGCCACAACTGATGCCAACGGAAACTTCACCATTCAACCGGACGCCAACAAGAACAACCGGCTCCGCCCCGGCAAGTTCATCGTCCTCATCTCCAAGATTGTCCAGACCGATCCCGAAGGCGGCATGGGCACACCCACAGAGAATTTGGTTCCCGCTCACTACAACGTGCAAGCGGAGACGCCACTCGGCGCCGACCTCGAGTTCGGCGACAATAGGCTGGCCCCGTTTCAGCTTGTGGCGGAGAAGAAATGAATGCAATCCACTGCTAGTGGATTCTGATGGTCGAGTTGGGGCCTACTCGTCAAAGTAAAAGGGGACGCAGCTATTTTCAGAAACAGAGTTGCGTCCCCTTCCTTTCCCTTTTGTTTGGATTTTCCCCGATTCCGAATAGTCGAAGCCATATCATAAGGGCTCTGCCATCGTCGATTCGGAGTCTCGCGATGAACCACTCTGCCAAAACGGTTGTGCTGCTCTTCCTTCTCGTCGTCTGCGCGCGTGCCGATGACGCTCCTCCTCAACCGAAGCCGGTCTCGCCCGAGAGCGTCGAGTACCTCGAGAAATTGCGGAAGCGAACGCCTTTCGGCACGAACAGTTTCGACCTGAAGGCGCTGCGGAACGGCATGGGATCGCGCCGCGAGCCGACCATCAAAGACGTTAAACTCGTTCAAGTGAAGATCGGGAAGATTCCCTGTGAGTGGGTTCTCGCGCCCGGCGCGGATCCCGATGTGCGTCTTCTCTATCTGCACGGCGGCGGCTTCGTCTCCGGTTCGGGCGGATACTATCTTCAGCTGGCGGCTCACATCTCGGCGGCAGCCAAGTGTGCCGTGCTTCTGCCCGACTATCGGCTGGCGCCCGAGCACCCTTTCCCCGCCGGGCTCGATGATTGTGTCAGTGCCCACGAATGGATGACCGCCAACGGACCGACCGGCCCTGGTCCCGCGAAAGTGACATTCATTTCCGGCGATTCCGCGGGCGGCAGCCTGACGTTGACGACGTTGCTCGCGCTCCGTGACCGCAAGAAGACGCTACCGGCGGGGGGAATCCCCATCTCACCCTGCAGCGATTTTACGCTGGCGAGCGAGTCCCTTAAGACCGTTGTTGATCCCATCATCAGTGCGAAAACGATGCCCATCTTTCGGGATCATTACCTGGGGAAGACCGATCCCAAGAATCCACTGGCCTCTCCCGTCTTTGGCGATTATCGCGGCATTCCACCGCTCTTGATTCAAGTCGGCGAGCACGAAATGCTCCGCGACGACAGCGTCCGGGTGGCGAAGAAAGCAACGACGGACGGAATCGAGACGAAACTCGAAGTCTGGCCAGGAATGTTTCACGTATTCCAGAGCCACGAGCCGCTGCTTCCGGAAGCCAAGGAGGCGATCGAGCATATGGCCGGCTTCATGCGCTCGAAATTGCCACGAAAATAAGCGGCGGGGCAACCATCCGATCGACAATCTCATCCCGCCACGTTCCGAAACAGTTCCTCAAAACGGTGCGGCGGCCATCGAAATGGCTCGCGTACTTCAACGGAGCGGAAACCGAAGCGGAAGTGGCCGCGCTGCGCGGGTGTGTCAAGCGAGGCAACCCCTATGGGCACGAGGCCTGAACCGTCGGCACGGCGAAAAATCTCGGCCTGGAATCGTCCCTGCGGCCGCGCGTAAGGCCCCGGAAGTCGTCGGAGGTGAGAGAGAATGACTGCCGAATAGAAAAGGGGAAGCAACTCTTTTTTCTTGCGCTACGCTCACGCGGACGGCCGAAAAAGGAGCCGAACGAACCGGACCCGGCCTGAAAAGATCTGCGTCTCCTTTTGTTTCTAGAGAATACATCCATCTCCACCCCCGTACCCGGTTTATCATTTGGCGGTGACCACCTTTCTGGATTACAATCCTATCACCTGTTGAATCTCTCACCGCTGGGCATTCGAATCATGATCCCCTTTCGTTGCCTTGGTCTATTCTCGCTCTTGCTGTGCCCGAGCCTCCTGCCGGCGGCCGATCTACCGCCGATCGCCGAGCGGTTTGCCCCTGCACTCGCGCAAGTGGACGAGACGCCGGACTTTCAGCGCCACGTGATGCCGCTGCTGGGCCGGTTGGGGTGCAATGGCCGTAATTGCCACGGGTCGTTTCAGGGGCGGCGGCTTCCGTCTTTCGATGTTCGGTTACGACTTCGAGACCGATCATGCCGCGTTGACGCAGGGCAAGCGACCGAAGATCGACGCGGATTCGATCGACGATAGCTTGATGCTCGCCAAGCCGATCGACGCGGATGGCCACGGCGGCGGCAAGCGGTTCGACAAGAACGGCTGGGAGTACCGTGCCATCAAGAAATGGATCGCGGCAGGGGCGAAATACGATAAAACGTCGACGATCAAACTTCAGCGTCTCGAAGTCACGCCTCACGAGTTGCTCTCCCGCAAAGTGGGTGAAGAATTCCCCGTGAAAGTGTTCGCCCACTGGAGCGACGACACGCGTGAAGACGTTACCTGCCTGACGCGCTTTTCCTCGACTGACGACGCGGTTGCCAAGGTGGGCGAAACGGGCCGAGTTACCGTGACCGGCGGCGGCTGCGCCTACATTATTTCGACCTACGACAACGGCGTGCAATCAAACCTGGTCGCTCTTCCGATCACCGACCGCATCGGGCCGAAGTATCCGCAGGTGACGACAAGAACAGTCATCGACGAAAAGATCGTCGCGCATTTGCGCAAGCTCGGTGTCGTTCCCTCCGAGACCTGCGGCGATGCCGACTTCCTCCGCCGGGCGTCGCTCGACATCACCGGCACGTTGCCTCTCCCGCCGGAGGTCCTCGAGTTCATCGCGGATCAATCGCCCGATAAGCGCCGCAAGAAGATCGATGAACTTCTCGAACGGCCGGCCTACGCCGCGTGGTGGACGACCTTCCTGTGCGACCTGACCGGCTTGAACGCGCCTCAGTTTCTGGGCGGCACCGAGTGGGCGAAACTCACCGGCGAGCAATGGCAACAATGGTTCCTCCGCCGGGTTCGCGACAACGTCGGCTACGACAAAATCTCTCGCGGTCTGATCCTCGCCGTCAGCCGCCCCAAAGGGCAGAGCTATGCGGATTACGCGAAGGAACTTTCGCAGTACGGGCAGGTGAAGAATCCGCTCGATTACGCCGATCGAGAATTCCTGCCGCACTTCTGGCATCGCGCCAATGTCCAGATGCCCGACGAGAAGGCCCTTTCGTTCGCGCACGTCTTCCTCGGCGTCCGCCTCGATTGTGCCCAGTGCCATAAGCACCCGTTCGATCAGTGGTCGCAACAGGACTTCAAGCAGTTTTCCGCCCTGTTCACCCGCATCCGCGCTGGTGTGTCCTCGGAAGCGAAGGTCCAATACGACGAGCTTCAAGTGAAACTTGGCAATCCGGACAAGCAGCCCGCGGCGGAACGCCGAGCGTTCTACAAACAACTTTCGGACAAGGGCGAGCCGGCCCCCTGGCGTGAGGTGTACGTCGCCCCCATTGATGAGAAGGAAAAGAAGAAGAAGCTCAACGACAAGTTGGCGCCCAAGATTCTCGGCGGCGACGTCGTCCCACCCTCCGACGACATCCATCCGCTCGAGCCGCTGATGAACTGGCTGCTGAAGCCCGACAACCCGTATTTCGCCCGGGCGTTCGTCAATCGCGTCTGGGCCGTCTACTTCGGGCGCGGCATCGTCGAAGCGGCCGATGATTTCAACCTGGGCAATCCGCCGGGCAACAAGGCACTTCTCGATTACCTGGCGGCCGGGTTCGTCAGCCACGGGTACGACATGAAATGGCTGCACCGCGAGATTGCCAACAGCGATACCTATCAGCGTTCGTGTACACCGAACGAGACGAACGCTCTTGACGAGATTCACTTCAGCCGGGCCATGCTCAGGCGGCTGCCGGCAGAGGTCGCCCTGGATGCGACGACGCTGGCCACTCTCGGCGTCAAGGGCCGGGCCGACTGGATTCGCAAGGTGGCCGAGCGCCGGGTCGCCCAGCAACCGACGGCTGATCAACGCCGAACCGAGTTCGGCCTCGTCGTCTTCGGCAAACCGTTGCGCATCACCAATTGCGACTGCGAACGCGAAGATAATCCCTCGCTCTTACAATCGATCTACATGCGCAACGACCGCGATCTGCTGAATCTGCTGGATCGCAAAGAGGGCTGGATCAAGGAACTCACGGGCCAGGAAGAAGTGGATGTCCTGATCCGCGAAGCGTATCTGCGCACGCTCAGCCGTCTGCCCACCGTTAGCGAAAGCAAGCGCAGCGAGGCCTACCTGAAGGGCGCTCCGAAATTACAAACCGGCATGCGCGACCTGCTCTGGGCTTTGCTGAATACCAAAGAATTCATCACCAATCACTGATCGGGAGGCACCGATGAAAGATACTTTATGTCCCGGCGTCAGCCGGCGGGCGGCCATCCGCGTCGGCGTCCTCGGCGGGCTGGGCCTGTCGTTGTCGCAGTATCTCGCCCTGGCCGACGAGACGCCGGTCCGCAAGGCAACGGCCGACGCCTGCATCTTCATCCATCTTCAGGGCGGGCCGTCGCATCTCGATACCCTCGACATGAAGCCCGATGCTCCGAAGGAAGAGCAGGGTGAATTCAAGTCGATCGCCACCAAGACGCCCGGTTACCGCATCTGCGAACATCTGCCCAAGCTGGCGAGTGCCGTCGACCGCTTCTGCATTTTGCGCGGCATGAGCCACTCGGCCGGGTCGCATCCGCAGGGCGATGAATACATCTTCACAGGCAATCGGCCCAATGCCGCGGTCAAGTACCCGAGTCTCGGTTCGGTGCTCGCCAAGGAACGGCCGTCGCGGGTCGATCTGCCGAGTTTCGTCGTGGTGCCCAATTCGGAAATGGGCGCCGGCTTCCTGGGCGTCGCCTATTCGCCCTACAAGACGACGAGCACGCCGCAGAAGGGCAAGCCGTTCGAGGTTCGCGGCCTGGCACTGGGCGAGGGCGTCACCATCGACGACGTGCAGGACCGCAATCGCCTGCTCAACGATCTCGATCAACGCTTCCAGCCGCTCGAGAAGAACAGCACCCTGCTGGACGGCATGAACCGCTTCGGCAAGATCGCCACTGAGATGATCCTATCCGCTCACGCTCGCGATGCCTTCGATACCAGCAAGGAGAACGCGAAGATCGCTGACCTCTTCGCGGCCGACAGTTTCGGCCAAAGTCTGCTGCTGGCGGCCCGGCTGGTCGAGTTTGGCGTGCGCTTCGTCACCATCCACTTCGAGAAGTCGTGGGACTTGCACAAGGATAACTTCAACGGACTGAAGACTCAGGTGCTGCCGCCCTTCGATGCCGGCATCACCGCCTTGATCGAGGCCTTGCAACAAAAGGGGCTTTTGAACAAGACGCTCGTCGCTTGCCTGGGCGAATTCGGCCGCACGCCCAACATCAATCCGCAAGCGGGCCGGGACCATTGGCCCCGGGCCGGCTGGGCGATGTTCGCCGGCGGCGGCGTGAAAGTCAATCAATTGATCGGCGGCACGGACAAGCGAGGCCAAAGCCCGGACGACGACACCAAGATCGCCCCCGACGACCTGGCCGCCGGCATCTACCAAGCCCTGGGCATCGATTCAAAAAAGGAATACCACACCCACACCGGCCGCCCGGTAACGCTGGTGCAGCACGGCGGAACGGTCAGGGGGATGTTTTAGAAAGGGGCGGTCCAAACAAACGGGACGCAAATATTTTTCAGACAAATAGCTGCGTCCCCTTTGGTTTTTCCAACCCCCATGGTCGAACTTCCATCCATAGTCTACCAACCTGACCCATCCCGCTGCAAACCATGTCGTGCGCCCAATGGCAAATCAACCGCGGAATTCGACTTGAGTTTTTTTTCTCGATCCTATAGACATAATATGTGAATCTGCCTGCATCCCACCTTGCCTGCATTCCACCTTACCTGCATCCCACCTTAACCGGGAGACCGCCGTGAAACTTCTCTGCTCCGCAATCCTGTGGCTAATCGTGTTCGTCTCCATCGCGCCAGGCCAAGGTGCGAAAGGACCGCGTTTGGACGTGAATCCAAAGCCGATTGCGTCGGCGAAAGATGTCAAATACGATTACGACATCGTCTATGTGCGCGCCCCACGCTACGGGGACGAAAAGCGGATCGCCTGGTCAGAGGTGTTCTCGCCGCTGCGGGCGGAGCCGGGGTCGGACTTGATGCTGTTGCACCCCGATGGCACGGAGGAAGTGCTGGTTGCCGCCGGCGAGGACGCGATCACCGATCCGTT
>Ga0105047_10014425_pt1 | contig 12534 bp, 8 predicted proteins | sample MAT04_FD_78384 | JGI IMG/M metagenome (GOLD analysis project Ga0105047, IMG submission 78384) | Freshwater microbial communities from Lake Fryxell liftoff mats and glacier meltwater in Antarctica - MAT-04 (megahit assembly) | ecosystem: Environmental > Aquatic > Freshwater > Ice > Liftoff... | reverse complement strand
TTGGCAGTAATGGTTGAAGATCATCCATACCATTATAAAGATTTTGAAGGAACTATTCCTGTAGGTAATTACGGCGCGGGAAATGTAATTGTTTGGGATAACGGAACCTACAGTACTGCTGGCGACTATACAGGTACAGCAGAAGATAAACTCAAAAAAGATTTAGAGAAAGGGCGCATCAGTTTTATAATGAAAGGTAAAAAACTCAAAGGCGAATTTTCGCTGGTCAAACTAAAAGGAAAACAAGAAAATGCTTGGTTGTTAATTAAAAAAGATGATAAGTATGCTAGTACAGAAGACGTTTTAACTAAAAATAAATCAGTTATTTCCAGATCTACATTAGAAACTTTGGAAAAAAAATCTGAAAAGGAGTTAAAAAAGGCATCAGTGAAGCCATTAAGCATTTTAACAGAATTCACAAGTCCGATGCTCGCAGATTCAAAGGAAAAACCATTTGATAGTGCCGACTGGGTTTTTGAAAATAAGTATGACGGTTATCGAACAATCGCCGTAATTAGTCCTAATGAGGTTGCGCTTTTTAGTCGAAACCAAATTTCGTTTACAAGTAATTTTAAACCCATCGCTGACGAGCTAAAAAAAATAAAACACAGTGTAGTTCTTGATGGTGAAGTAGTTGTAGAAAATGCTTCTGGTCGATCTGATTTTCAATTGCTTCAAAATTATATCAAAACCAAGAAAGGACAGTTGGCTTTTTACGTTTTTGATATTCTAAGTCTTGATGGAAACGATATTACGAAACTTATTTTATTAGAGCGAAAAGAATTGCTAAAATTACTGCTTAAAAAACAAAATTTGTCAAACATATTCTTTTCGGAACATGTTGAAGAAAATGGAGTTGAATTTTTCGATTTGGCAGTAAAAAACAAAACAGAAGGCATCATTGCAAAGAAAAAAAACGGCCTTTATTCATCTGCAAGACGGACCGACGAATGGCTTAAAATCAAAATTTCGCAGCAAGATGAAGCAATAATTATCGGAATAACAGAGCCCAAAAATTCCCGCAACTTTTTTGGTGCATTACTATTGGGACAATATGATGGACGCTCTCTAAGATTCATCGGAAAATGCGGAAGTGGTTTTACAGAACCAACTTTAAAAGACTTATACAAGCAATTCAAACCTTACTTTACAGCTATTAATCCTAGTGTAGACAAGCCAGCACTTCGGGATAAGATACAATGGATCGAACCTCAATTTGTATGTCAAGTAAAGTTCACCGAATGGACAAAAGACAAACATTTAAGACATCCTGTTTATCTTGGGCTCAGGATAGATAAAAAAGTTTCTGAAGTTAAAACAGAAAAGATTGAAGCGCCAATGGCAAGTTCGAATGAAAATAAAAAAATTGAAAATGACTATGATTTAAAAGTTGGAAATACTACACTGCATTTAACAAATCAGAACAAAGTTTATTTTCCGGATGATGGAATTACTAAAGGAGATATTGTGAATTATTACAGTCAAGTTGCGAGTTTAATTTTACCATATCTCAAGAATCGACCACAATCTATGAATCGCTTTCCTAACGGAATTAAAGGACAAAGTTTTTACCATAAAGACGTGGATGTTGGTGCCATTCCATCGTGGCTCAAAACCGCACCTATTTTTTCGGATTCCAATTATGCGAAGATTGATTATTTAATTTGTAATGATAAACAAACGCTATTATACATGGCGAATTTAGGTTGTATTGATATCAATCCGTGGAATTCTACGCTAAAGAATATCGATCAACCGGACTGGGTCGTGATTGATATTGATCCTGCTACAACTGATTTTAAAGAAGTAGTTCAAACTGCTTTGACAGTAAAAAAAGTGATGGACGAATTCGAAACTGATTGCTATTGCAAAACCTCCGGAGCCACAGGATTACATGTTTATATACCGCTTGGCGCAAAATACCACTATACTACTGTCAGGTTATTTGCCGAATTAATTGCACGTGAAGTTCATCAAAGATTGCCAGAAATCACAAGTTTGGAAAGAAGTATCAAAAAAAGAAAGAATAAAATTTATGTCGATTATCTTCAAAACAGAAAAGGGCAAACTTTAGCTGCGCCTTATTGTGTAAGACCAAACCTTGGAGGAACTGTCTCTACACCATTGGAATGGGATGAGGTAAATAATGATTTATCTCCGTCACAATTTACAATTTTTAATGTAATGGAACGATTTACTCAAAAGGGGGATTTATGGAAAAAAGTTTTAGGAAAAGGCGCTAACATAAAAGCCATTCTTAAAAAAATGGAAGATGTGGAACGGCGTTAAGAAGTTTTCTTCTTTTTTGTCTCTAAACTTGCTTTAAGCATGCTCATCAGATCGTCGGAATTTTGTTTGTGGACAACTTTTAATTTTGGTGCAACTTGTTTTTTCCCCTTTGCTTTGTCTTTAATAATTTTTAAAAGTTTTGCAGTATATTCATCTTTATACGAACTAATATCAAATTTTTCAGTAAGTTGGTCAACCAATTTGTTGGCCATATCCACTTCTTTTGCCTTCGTTTTAGAGACTGGAGGAAGTTTTAGTTGGGATGTATCTCTAATTTCTTGTTCCCAACGAATCCTGTTCAAAACAATGACGCTTTTGTAGGGTTTTAAAATTGCTAAACCTTCTTTATTTCGCAAAACAAAACTCGTAACAGCAACTTTTTTAGAACTTTGAAGAGCGTCACGAAGTAATGCATAGGCTTTCATGGCGCCTTTGTCAGGCTCAAGGTAATAAGGTTTTTCGTAGTATATTGTATCAATTTCTCTTTCTTCAGTAAAATTGAGAATATCAATTGTTTTTGTTTTTTCAGCATCGGCAGCTTCAAAGTCTGCATCTTCTAGGATTACGTAGGTATCATCTACCTTATATCCTTTTACGATATCTGAAAAAGTGACTTCTTTGCCTGTATTTTCATTTATGCGTTTGAATTTTATATTGGCATGATCGCTCTTGTCCAACATATCCATATCAAGGGAACTTTCTTCCACAGCGGAAAATATTTTAACCGGAATATTTATTAATCCAAAGCTAATTGAACCTGACCATATTGCTCTCATAATTTCTAAATTTAAAAAATTGCACTTTGGGTTATAATAAATTAAATGTGACTGAAAGTGCAGTCTGTTTTTTTAAAACGCTATAGGTTACTTTGTAGGTTTACCAGCGTGGGTAAAGCGGTGCTCGTTTTTGTTTTTATCGTAGTCGCAATACTTTAGTTTTTCTTTATAACAAAGTTCATATAACTACCATAATTAGGATTATATATTTTACTACAGTTTTATATTTTGCTAGCCGTCATTTTTAAAAATGGTATTAAAAGATAACTACACTATAGTAAAAAGACCAGCGACAATACGCCAGTGCTGATTAAACTGTATTCTGTAATTTTACTTTTTATCCTTTACGGATACGGTATCTTTTGTAGCCGATATTTTCTGTTGTTTCTTTTCAATTGACTGTATCGAAGTAACAGTGTCAATTTTTTTCGTTGCTCCCTTTTGAGCTTTACGCGATGTTGTGGTATCTTTTGTAATTGTTTGTTTTTTCTGTTTCATAACAGGTTCTTGTGCTATGGCATAGTTAAACCCAAATACCGCAGCGATGGTCATTATTAGATTTTTCATACTATTAAATTTTAATTGTTTCACACAAAGTTCAAATATTAGAGATTGCTAATTTTACATGTTTGCCGACATAATTTATATAATTTTTCAGCTCCGGAAAAAAGTCAAGTGTCAATACCATAAAAAGGAGAATGAAATTCTATAAATAGAACGGAAATTAATATAACAGCATTTTCTGTTTCATTTTGCAACTTTGTCATACAAATAAATTGCTTAACCTATGGAACTTTATAAACCCTTATCAGTCATTATCGTTGACGATGATCAAGATGATAGAGAATTACTAAACTTTTTATTTACCAAGAATAGTAGTTTTAAAATTGTGGGATGTTTCGATTCTGGATTAGAGGTACTTGAAGAAATTATTACCAAAAGAAATGTTCCAGATGTATTAATTATAGATATGTACATGCCTTTCTTAACAGGAACTGAAGTATTACAAAAACTGCTCGTGAGTAAGGTAGCACCTAACATGACAACCTTTATAATATCAACCAATATTAACGTTACCGAAGAAGATAAACATATTGGAAACCTAGCGGTAAAATTCATTAAAAAACCAGTCACCTTAGCAGAGATTAATGATCTTCCAGGTAGTCTTCTTGAATGCCTTAATTATCGAAACAATACTAGGGTTTAATTCTATAGTTCGCCTACACTATTCAAGGAAGTATCTTCTTGTAATCTTTAACTGTTTCGCACAGTATAAAATACTACTTTTGGTTTAAGTAAAAGTAATCTTGAAAAATCATAAAATATGAAGAGAGTTATAGTGGTTGGAGGAGGTTTTGCTGGTCTGAATCTCGCTAAAAAACTAACTAACAATAAGTTCTACGAAGTTACTGTTGTCGATAGTAATAATTATCATTTCTTTCCGCCGTTGTTGTATCAGGTTTCTACTGCATTCATCGAACCTTCTAATATAAGTTATCCGTACAGAAAATTATTCCAAGGAAGAAAAAACATTAGATTCTACATGGGTTCTTTGCTAAAAGTCGATCCTGAAGCCAAAAGTATTGAAACAGACACGGGTGAACTATTCTATGATTATCTCGTTTTGGCAATGGGCACTGAAACCAATTTTTTTGGTAATAAGAATATTATAGCGAATGCTTTGCCGATGAAAACTATTGACGACGCATTAAAAATCCGAAACCATATCTTATTATGTCTTGAAAAGGCTGTTCGGGCCAAATCTATTTCAGAAAAAGTAAAGCTGGCGAATATTGTTATAGCTGGAGGTGGACCAACCGGAGTGGAGATGGGAGGAATGTTAGCAGAAATGGCACGGAATATTGGAAAAAAAGATTATCCCGAGTCGACGTCAAATGTTGGAAATATTTATTTGATAGATAACAGTGATACGCTACTCAGCCCGATGAGCACTAAAGCTCAAAACGAAGCGTATGAAGTGCTCAGCAAACTCGGTGTCAAAATACAATTAAATACGATGGTCAAAGATTATGTAGATGATGAAGTACTGCTTTCAAGCGGAAAAAAAATTACTGCTGCAACAATGATCTGGGCAACAGGTGTAATTGGAATAGAAGTTGTGGGACTTCCTACGGAGGTTATTGCAAGGGGACGCCGAATTATAGTTGATGAAATCAACCGTGTAAAAGGATCGGACAGTATTTTTTCTATTGGGGATCAGTGCGTGCAAACTACTGATAAAAATTATCCAGATGGGCATCCACAATTAGCACAAGTAGCTTTGCAGCAAGGAAATACGTTAGCCAATAATTTAATCAATATGGCAGAAGGCAAACCGACTCGTGGTTTTTTATATTCCAATAAAGGAAGTATGGCTATTATTTCAAAATATAGAGCGGTTGTCGATTTACCACAAGGCTTTTTCAAAGGTTTCTTTGCTTGGCTGGTTTGGTTGTTCATCCATATTCTTCCGCTAGTTGGTTTTGGAAATAAATTAAAACTGGCGTTCAACTGGACTTGGAGTTTCCTAACTAACGATCCAACACTTCGCCTTATTATAAGAAGACGAAAAGATGAATGATTAGTCTTTATGTCAACATTCAACTAAATCATTTCGAATTTCATGAAAAAAGTGCCTGATTACTCAAGCACTTTTTTTATGAAATCAATTAAATTTTATTCGTCTTCTTTATTTTTTAATTTCATCAAAAGCGTATAAGCGCCTTTCGTTACATATCGACTCTTTTTTAAAGTTTCATCAACTATAATTTCCACAAATCCGTTTTCGGCAGTCCCGATTTTTACTTCAGTCATTTGAAATTTATTTTTTTCAATAGCTACAAAAGCATACGTGTTTCCTTCAAAATTTACCACAGCATCTTCAGGCAATGTTAAAGCATCGTTACTTTTTACTTCGATAGTTGCATTCATATACATTCCGGGTAATAATGTTTTGTCATACGATTCAAAATGACAATGCACTTCTGCGGTATGTTCGTCTGCTGACAAATCTTTACTGATTAAAATGACTTCACATTCATGCTTATTCTCCGGTTGGTTGTTGGTGAAGGCTATTACTTTTTGACCGATAGTCAGTTTGGTAACGTCTTTTTCAAATACTTTCAAATTCAGATGAATATCTGAAGGGTTGATTAATTCAAATAAGACATCTGCCGGATTAACATATTTCCCAATATTCACATCCACTTTAGATACAAAACCGTTTATTGGCGAATAAATATTCACACTTTTAGAGATATTTTTTTCAGAAAGTGTATTGGGATTGATATTAATTAATTTTAATTTTTCGCCCAATCCACTCAAAGTTATTCGCAACGTTTTATATTCTGATTCTGCTAGTTGGTAGACTTTATCACTGCTGGCTTGACTTTGATTCAACTCTTTTTGGCGTTCGTATTCTTTTTCGGCAAAAAACAGTTTTGATTTGGTAGTTAAATAATCTTGCTGCAACTGAATGTATTGTTGGTCTTCCATAGTCGCAATAACTTCGCCTTTAAAAATGTGCATTCCCGGTAAGAGTTTGGTTGATTTTAAATAACCGCCTAACGGCATGCTCACCGATACCATATTTTGTGGTGGAACATCAATTTGGCCATTTACTTGAAGTGTTGACGAAATACTTCGTTTTTCTAATGTGCCAATTTCGATTTTAGTATTGTTTAATTGCGCTTCGGTCAAAGTCACTACAGTGTCAACTTTGGGTTCGGTTACTGGTTCCTCTTTTTTGCTGTTGCAATTTGTCAGCAAGAATAGCATTCCAAATAGTAGGATTATATTTTTCATAATACGTTTATAATTTTGAAGTAAGATAATTGAGTTGAATAACAGCATCGTTTTGATTCATGATGGCATCGAGATAATTACTTTTAATAGCAATACTTTGATTGATTAGCATCACCCAATCCAAGTAATTGATGTTGCCATTTAAAAACTGTCTGTTGGCTGTCGTGGTTATTATTTCAGAATTTGGAACGGCCGTTTTTTCAAAATAAGTCATTTTTTCAACGCTGTTTTTATGATGTAAAAGTGCAAATTGATACTGCTTTTGAAGCGACATTTTTTCTTTCTGATACTCATTTTCCGCTAGCGATTCTCCTGTTTTTGAAGCTTCAATTTTAGCTTTTTGTGAACCTCCAAATAGCGGTATTCCCAAACCAACTTGCCCCGACTGAAAACGAGTTGATTTGTCATAGAGTACATTATCTGCACCCGTTCCCGTGATTGTCGTAGTGTTGTATCCGAGCGTTATAGTGGGCAATACTTTAGATTTTTCAAGTTTGGTAGCGGCTTTACTGACCTTTTTTTGTTGTTCTAAAAACTTCAAATTTGGATGTTGCAGTATTAAAGTACTATCGATGGATTGATCTAAAACTAATTTTAAAATATCGTTTTTGGGTTCAATATCTGTTTCAGAATTTAATAATAATTGAAACTGACTTTTCACCAATTCTTCCTCTTGTACTAGTTCAATCAATTGCATTTTGATGTTGCCTCGTTGGGTTTCAGCTGTAGTCTTTTCCAAAATATTACTTTCTCCTTTTTTAAATCGCAACTCTGATTTTCTAACAAATTCACCAAAAATAGTATCACTCTTCATTAGTAATGTTTCTTTTTCTTTAAGATATAGATAGGAGTAGAAGGTTTGCGTTACTTCTTTTTTCAACTCGCTTTCTTTCATAGTAACTAAGATGTTGGCTTTTTTAGATTCTTCTGTATACAATTTCCGTTGTCTGCTGTACACGGTCGGAAAATCAAAAGCTTGTGAAATTCCAAATCGATTGTCATTGTAATAACTATTGATTTGACCAAAGTCGCCCACCAAGTTTGTAGTGGGAAGATTGGTCGTTGATTTAATTAATTTCTGTTGATACTCAGCTTTTAATCGTTCACTTTTTACTGTAGCATTATTTTTTATAGCTGTATGTAAAGCTTCCTCCAAACCTATTTTTGTTTGCGCATTTGCAGTGCCAACCGATAACATAAACAAAATAATAATAGTACTCATTGTCTTTTGTGGAGCATTGAATCGTATCCCTTTTTCGAAAGTGATGTATAAAATCGGCAACACAAATAGCGTTAAAAAAGTAGCAATCAGTAATCCGCCGATAACTACGGTAGCTAAAGGGCGTTGTACTTCAGCTCCTGCGCCATTGCTTAATGCCATTGGTAAAAAACCTAACGAAGCTACAAAAGCAGTCATCAAAACGGGACGTAAACGCACTTTGGTTCCCATTAAAACAATTCGGTTTAAATCAGTCATTCCTTCAGATTTTAATTGGTTAAATTCAGATATTAATACAATTCCGTTTAAAACGGCAACCCCAAATAAGGCAATAAATCCGATGCCAGCACTGATACTAAAAGGCATTCCTCGCATAGCCAAAAAGAAGATACCTCCAATGGCAGATAATGGAATTGCAGAATAAATTAGCAAACTGTGCTTAACAGAGTTGAATGCGAAAAACAGTAATAGAAAAATCAGCAACAAGGAAACGGGAACCGCAATCATCAATCGATCTTTTGCTTTTTTTAAATTTTCAAAAGCCCCTCCGTAGGTCGTATAATATCCAGTCGGGAGTTTAATTTGCTTATCTACTTTTTCTTGTAATTCCGTCACAATGCTTTGAACATCGCGGCCTTTAACATTAAATCCAACTACAATCCGTCTTTTAGCATCTTCACGCTGAATCTGATTCGGACCATTTTTGATACTAACGTTCGCTAATTGTGAAAGTGGAATTTGCGTGCCTTTTGGTGTCGGAACTAGCAAGTTTTGAATATCATCGAGATTTTTTCTTTGATTGTTATTTAGCCGAACAACTAACTCGAAACGTTTTTCCCCCTCAAAAACTTGACCCGTACTTTGACCTGCGAAGGCTGTATTTACTACTTTATTAATGTCGTCAATCGAGAGATTGTATTGTGCTATTATAGGCCGGTTGTATTCAATTACCACTTGCGGCATCCCAGTTACGGGTTCGACAAATAAATTTTGTGCGCCTTCTACTGTAGTAACAATTTTTCCCAGTTTAGCAGCATAAACAGCTAATGTATCGAGGTTTTCTCCAAATATTTTACATACTACATCTTGACGCGCACCGGTCATTAATTCGTTAAAGCGCATCTGTACCGGATATTGAAAACCAGCGGTAATTCCGGGAACGTCTTCAAGCGCTTTACCCATTTTGTCTGCTAATTCATTGAATGTTTTTGCTGAGGTCCATTCGGATTTGTTTTTTAGAATGACCATCATGTCACTGGCTTCCATTGGCATAGGATCGGTTGGAACTTCACCGCTACCAATTTTAGTCACGATTTTTTCAACTTCGGGAAATTGTTTTTTAAGAATATGTGCTGCTTTTTGAGTGCTTTCGATAGTAGTATTCAAATTACTTCCCGTCAAAACTCGAGTATCTACAGCAAAATCGCCTTCTTCGAGTGCTGGAATAAATTCACCACCTAAAAACGAAAGTGTGATTATTGCAGTAATAAATAATGCAATGACACTGGCAATTACAACCTTTGGAAAGTTTAAAATAGATTCCAACCAATGTTGGTATTTCCGTTCTATTTTTTGCATAATCCTATCGGAAAGATTAGGCTTGTGCTTGATTTTTTTACTCAAAAATAAGGCACTCATCATTGGGATATAAGTCAAGGACAAAATAAAAGCACCTAATAAAGCGAACGCTACCGTTTGTGCCATAGGCTTAAACATTTTACCTTCAATACCTTCTAAAGTGAAAATCGGTAAGTAAACAATGAGAATAATTATCTGTCCAAAGACCGCGCTATTCATCATTTTGCTGGCCGAAGTTTGTACTTCGGAATCCATATTTTTTTGAGATAGCTGCTGTACGTTTTTGAATTTTTTACTATGACTCAGTTGGTGCATGACGGCTTCTACTATGATCACCGCTCCGTCTACAATCAATCCAAAATCTAATGCACCTAAACTCATTAAGTTACCGCTAACACCAAAAGTATTCATCAGAATAATGGCAAAAAGCATCGCAAGCGGAATGACAGAAGCAACCAACAAACCGGCTCTTAAATTCCCTAGAAATAGTACCAAGACAAAAATTACAATTAGTGCGCCTTCTAGTAAATTCTTTTCTACAGTTCCGATGGCGTTGTTGACCATTTTAGTTCGGTCTAAGAAGGGTTCAATGATGACTCCTTTAGGTAATGTTTTTTGAATTTGAGCTACGCGTTCTTTGACGTTTTTAATCACATCACTGCTGTTGGCTCCTTTTAACATCATGACTACCGCACCAGAAACTTCGCCCTGATCGTTATAGGTCATGGCGCCATATCGGGTAGCATAACCAATTTTTACTTCGGCAACATCTCTAATGAATAATGGCGCTCCCGAAGTTTTGGTACTAATCGAGATGTTTTGAATGTCTTCAACAGAACCAATTAAACCTTCGCTTCTAATGAAGAGGGAAGTAGCTCCTTTTTCTATATAAGAGCCTCCTGTATTTTGGTTATTTTTCTCTACGGAAGTAAAAACGTCCGCGATAGTTAACCCGTAGGATTGTAATTTGTTGGGATTAACAGCGATTTCATATTGCTTGAGTTTTCCGCCAAAACTACTTACTTCTGCTACACCTTTTACGCCCAAAAGTTGACGTCGTACAATCCAATCCTGAATCGTTCGCAATTCGGTTTCGTTGTATTTCTTCTCGTAGCCTTTCTCAGGACGCACCACATATTGGTAGATTTCACCAAGTCCTGTTGAAACGGGTCCAAGTTCTGGAGTTCCGATGCCTTTAGGGATTTCGGTTTGTACTTTTTGCAGACGTTCCGCTACTTGCTGTCGCGCCCAATAGATGTCGGTTGCGTCGTCAAAAACAATGGTTACGAGTGACAATCCGAAGCGTGAAAAACTCCGAATTTCTTTCATTCCAGAGATGTTACTATTGGCTTGCTCAATTGGGAAAGTAACTAATCGTTCGATATCGGTCGCGCCAAAAGAAGGAGCAATTGTGATAACTTGAACCTGATTGTCAGTAATATCAGGAACAGCATCGATGGGTAATTTGGTTGTCTCGTAAATTCCATACGAAACTAGTGCCACCATAAACAACCCGATAATAAGTTTATTATTTATAGAAAATGCAATGATTTTATTCAGCATAATTTAATTAAATTACTATTTATAAATACGTTTTCGCCTTCAATAAAAATCTATTGTGGCTTAACTTTAAACAAAAAAATAGTAACTAAATTGTGGTGGCTGCCAAATAGTGGAAAGGTAATTAGAGTACGAGGAAAACGAGTAGGTAAAACTTTGTGGTTTATACTTTTTAGGGAAAAAAGTAGCTGTAAAGTTATAATGTTGAACCGACGGATAGAATACAATATTGCATTGGCAATCAGTTCCGTGTGATTTAAAAGGCAATTTCATATCCTTACTAAAATCATCATCGTGTCGTTCCCCGTGCATATAATGAATACAAATAAATTTCCAAAAACCAATAGTTGGTTCGCTTTCTTGATGTTCATTATAATGAGCTACCATATTAGGTATTTTAAACAGTTCATTTACCTGTACTACAGTGAACAGATAAATGGACAGGAACATTATGGAAAAGTATTTTGCCATGTACGACAAAGATATAAGTTTTGATTTGTTTTTTAATAGTACTGTCGTTGTTTAGAATTCAATTAGATAAGAAAATAAAATTTCTAATTTCTATTTTAAGATCAATCAAGATGTAAACATTATCGTACCACCACTTTTCTAGATACATAAAATTTATTATCGAAAATAAATGTTATGATAACGGTTTGATTTGAAACGTTATCGATTTCGAAATTCATGCTATTAGGTCCTGGATGAGTACTATTAATTTCGCCGTCGTCAATAATTTTCCCATCTATTGAGGAGATAAAATAATCGACAGTGGTGGCGTACGGCAAATCGAATTCAATTCTTACTTTTCCATTATTTGTTGGATTTGGTGAAACTGTAAATGAAAATGGATTTTCACCATTAATTTCATGGACTCCAAGCGGAATAGTTCTAGTCAGTTTTACTTCATAAATGACATTGTCTGCCGAAGTTGTCGCTGTTTGATTGTTTGTAAATGGATTTAAGGTTGAACTTTGAATTCCACCGTAAATGTGCCCAATAACAAATTCGTTAGCTATAATGTCATTTAATTTTATCACTTCGTTTACATAATGCGGCAAGTTTGGGTTTGAAATAAATTCGGCTCCAGCACCTTTCAAATTTGGCATTTCAATGGGTAATTGATACTCGGTCAACGAACCATCAGCAAAACGAGTAACCCGGCTTATTGTTTTTACAAAAGGGACGTTATTGTCTTGTAGCAAGGTGGTTCCGTTGTAGTAATATTGACTAATACCTCCAAAAAATAACGAGTGCATTCTATTTAGTGTGCCATCATATAAACCAACCATACCTGAATGATAATTA
>Ga0105047_10014424_pt1 | contig 12534 bp, 5 predicted proteins | sample MAT04_FD_78384 | JGI IMG/M metagenome (GOLD analysis project Ga0105047, IMG submission 78384) | Freshwater microbial communities from Lake Fryxell liftoff mats and glacier meltwater in Antarctica - MAT-04 (megahit assembly) | ecosystem: Environmental > Aquatic > Freshwater > Ice > Liftoff... | reverse complement strand
TTTCTGGCAAAGCGCTTTTTTATGTAAATCAGAATTTAAGAGACAGTAAACTTTACAATATTCACTATATCTTAGGCGGTCAATTTTTACATTATGCGCCCGATGCTAACTATATTAAAATTGCTCCGACCGTAAATTTTAGTTTTCGACCTGATGATTACAGAAACAATAGGAAATCTGCATTAGTTTTTAAACAAATAATTGTAAATAAAGAGAAATCAATATTTACCACCACTGAGAATACAGAAAACTATGAAATATTTAATGCTAAATATATAAACACTACTACCACAATAACAAGACATCTATCCTATTTAGCCGATTTTCAATACTCAAATGATTTTGGAAAAATAGCTACAGAAATACAGTATAGAAAATTATTTGATAATAATCGTCAACTAAATCTTCGACTATTTGCTGGAACTTTTTTACACAACAAAACTGGAACAGATTACTATGATTTTGGGTTAGACAGACCTTCTGATTATCTTTTTGAAAGTGATTATCTTGGTCGTTCAGAAACTACTGGATTGTTTAGTCAACAATCTATAATTGCAGATGGATTTTTCAAATCAAAACTAGAAACCAGATTTGCAAATAAATGGATGGTCACTACAAATGCCAGTTACAGTATATGGAACTGGGTTGAAGCATATGGTGATATAGGATTTATCAAAAACAAAAATTTCAATCCAACATTCGTTTATGATAGTGGTGTTCACCTGAATTTATTGGCTGATTATTTTGAATTATTTTTTCCAGTATATTCCAATAATGGCTGGGAAATTGCACAACCAAATTATGGCGAAAAAATTCGTTTTATCGTAACATTTAATCCTAAAACATTGATCAGCCTTTTTACCAGAAAATGGTTTTAAAACGTTAGAAATGCAGACTTATTTTAGACAATTATCTGATTACTTGAATTTTTATTGAATATTCAGCAGAACATTTCCCATTTAAGACAGATAAATTACAGATACTTAAATTTTATTTTTAGCCGAGAATTAACTTTATTGCTACTTTTTATTTAAATTTGTTTCTTTAAGAAATAAATTCCCGTTATGTCTGAAGCTACATCCACAACCGAAATCACTTTTGAAGACTTTAAACAAGAAGTTTTAAATGATTATAAAATTGCCACAATAAGCAGAGAGTGTAGTCTTTTAGGAAGAAAAGAAGTACTTACCGGAAAAGCAAAATTCGGCATTTTTGGTGACGGAAAAGAAGTGCCGCAACTGGCTATGGCCAAAGCATTTCAAAACGGAGATTTCCGGTCGGGTTACTATCGTGATCAAACTTTTATGATGGCAATAGGCCATTTATCCATACAACAGTTCTTTGCCGGATTATATGGCCATTCCGACTTAGCGCACGATCCAATGAGCGCCGGACGCCAAATGGGCGGACACTTTAGCACGCATTCTATTGACGAAAATGGCGAATGGAAAAACTTAACAGCACAAAAAAATTCAAGTGCTGACATTTCTCCAACAGCTAGTCAAATGCCACGATTGTTAGGTTTAGCACAAGCATCAAAAATATATAGAAACGTTTCCGGATTGGAAAATTTTACTACTTTTTCCAATCAAGGAAATGAAGTCGCTTGGGGAACCATTGGTAATGCTTCCACTTCTGAAGGTTTATTTTTTGAAACGATTAATGCAGCAGGAGTTTTACAAGTTCCAATGGTAATTAGCGTGTGGGATGATGAATACGGAATTTCCGTTCATGCCCGACACCAAACTACAAAAGAAAACATCTCAGAAATCTTAAAAGGTTTCCAAAGAGACGAAAATAATAAAGGCTATGAAATTTTAAAAGTTAAAGGTTGGGATTATCCAGCTTTGGTTTCTACTTATGAGAAAGCCGCCGAAATTGCACGTGAACAGCACGTTCCGGTTTTAATTCATGTATACGAATTAACTCAGCCACAAGGCCACTCGACTTCCGGTTCACACGAAAGGTATAAAAATGCAGATCGTTTGTCATGGGAATCTGATTTTGATTGTTTGGCTCAGATGAAAACTTGGGTACTGCAAAACGATTTGGCTACACCCGATGAATTAGAAGCAATCGAAAATAACGCTCGAAAAGAAGTTCTTGAAGGTAAAAAAGCAGCATGGGCAGCATTCGTGGCTCCAATGAAAGAAGAGCAACAGGAACTAGTTTCATTACTAAACTCAATTGCGAATTCTAGTAATAAAAAAGCTTTTATCGAAAAAGAAGCCACAGATTTAGCCGCAATAAAACAACCAATTCGTAAAGAAATTTTAGTGGTTGCTCGTAAGGTTTTACGAATGATTGTAAATGAAAATGGCAAAGCAGCATTAGCTACTTGGATAACTAATTATACAAATACAATTCAGCCAAAATTCAGTTCGCATTTATTCTCACAATCCGATAAAAATGTGCTAAATGCTAATGAAGTTCCGCCAACTTATGCAGATGCAACAGAAGAAGTTGATGCACGTTTAATTTTACGTGACAACTTTGATGCTATCTTTTCGAAATATCCTGAGGCATTGGTTTTTGGTGAAGATGCTGGAAACATTGGCGATGTGAATCAAGGCTTGGAAGGTATGCAGGAAAAATACGGAGAACTTCGTGTTGCCGATGTCGGAATTCGAGAAGCTACTATACTTGGCCAAGGAATTGGAATGGCAATGCGTGGCTTGCGCCCAATAGCAGAAATACAATATTTAGATTATTTACTATACGCTATTCAGATCATGAGTGATGATTTGGCTACACTGCAATACAGAACGGGCGGAAGACAAAAAGCGCCTTTAATTATCAGAACTCGTGGACACAGATTGGAAGGAATTTGGCATTCGGGTTCTCCAATGGGAATGATTATCAATGCAATCAGAGGAATTCACGTTTTGGTTCCGAGAAATATGACTAAAGCAGCTGGTTTTTACAATACGCTTTTACAAACTGACGAACCAGCTTTGGTTATCGAATGTTTGAATGGGTATCGTTTAAAAGAAAAAATGCCAACTAATTTAGGCGAATTCCAAACACCAATCGGAGTTGTAGAAACTATCAAAACGGGTACAGATATAACAGTTGTTTCTTATGGTTCAACTTTACGAATCATCGAACAAGCTGCCAAAGAATTGATGGAAATCGGAATTGATGTAGAAATTATTGATGTGCAATCTTTATTGCCTTTTGACATCAAGCACGATTGTGTAAAATCGATTATGAAAACCAACCGTTTATTAGTTATTGATGAAGATGTTCCGGGCGGAGCAAGTGCCTATCTTTTACAACAAATTATTGACGAACAAAACGGATATCAGTATTTGGATAGCCAACCGCAAACATTAACAGCAAAAGCACACCGTCCGTCCTACGGAACCGATGGTGATTATTTCTCAAAACCGTCGTCAGAAGATGTTTTTGAAAAAGTGTATGCCATTATGCATGAAGCCAAACCAGAGCAATTTCCGAGTTTGTACTAAAATAGAAAAAAGTCTATTGGCTATTTTTTTCTGACTATTTTATATCTTTGACAAAAACAATATGCAGCCTAAAGAATTACTTGACTTAGCTACGACATTCGGAAATCCGTTATATGTTTACGATGCTGATAAAATTGGATTTCAGTACAACCGCTTAACCACTGCCTTCGCCAAAGTGGAAAAACTCCGCATCAACTATGCTATGAAAGCGCTGTCGAATATTTCGATCCTGAAATTACTGAAAAATTTAGGCTCAGGATTAGATACGGTTTCCATTCAGGAAGTACAGCTTGGTTTGCATGCAGGATTTCCGCCTGATAAAATTATTTTCACGCCCAACGGCGTTTCCTTTGAAGAAATTGAAGAAGTGGCTAAAATGGGCGTTCAAATCAATATTGACAACCTTTCAATTTTGGAACATTTTGGCGCTAAATATCCAAAAGTTCCCGTTTGCATCCGAATCAATCCGCATGTCATGGCTGGCGGCAATGCGAATATTTCTGTAGGCCATATTGATAGTAAATTTGGAATTTCCATTTACCAAATCCCACACGTTTTGCGGATTGTTGAGAATACTAAAATGAATATCAACGGAATTCACATGCACACCGGCTCCGATATTCTGGATATTGAAGTGTTTTTGTACGCTTCAGAAATTTTATTTGATGCTGCGAAACAGTTTAAAGATTTAGAGTTTCTTGATTTTGGTTCCGGATTTAAAGTTCCGTACAAGAAAGATGACATCGAAACCAACATAGAAGAATTGGGAAAAAAACTAACGAAGCGTTTTCTAGCTTTCGAAAAAGAATACGGCCGTGAATTGACATTGGCTTTCGAACCAGGAAAATTTTTGGTAAGCGAAGCGGGATATTTCTTGGCCAAAGTCAATGTAATTAAACAAACAACATCAACTGTTTTTGCTGGAATTGATAGCGGATTCAATCATCTAATCCGTCCGATGTTTTATGGCTCACAACACGGAATTGAAAATATTTCTAATCCAAAAGGGAAAGAACGTTTTTATACAGTTGTGGGTTACATCTGCGAAACCGATACGTTTGCTAACAACCGCAGAATTGCTGAAATACACGAAGGCGATACGTTGTGTTTCAAAAATGCTGGTGCATATTGCTTTTCGATGGCGTCAAACTACAACTCCCGTTTTAAACCAGCCGAAGTGTTGTGGAAAAATGGCAAAGGTCATTTGATAAGAGAACGCGAAACTTTTGAGGATTTATTGCAAAATCAAATACTAGTTGAGGTATAAAATCAGCCACAAATACACGTATTATTTGATGCTCTAAAAAGTAGTTCTTCGTTAATTCATCTGCAAAATTACTTTCCTAAAATCTCCGTCAAGACTTCAGCTTCCGTTCCATTTGGAAATGTAATACTCAATTTTTGCGCTAAAGTTGGTGCGATTTCCGTGATTACTTTCTTATCGTGGCTTTCCCCTATTTTGATCTTCCAACCATAAAACAGTAGTGGAACATGTGTGTCATAACTGTAGGTTGTTCCGTGCGAAGTTCCAGTTGGTCCATACTCAATGTAACCCGGTTTGTCAAGAATAATCATATCGCCGTTTTGGGTCACATCGTATCCTTTTGCAATACAATTCAAATGATAGTCTGCTCCAGAATTGGCTAAGATTTCTTCTTCCGTATAGACTCTTTTTACAAAATCCAACGTCATCAAATAGTCCTTGAATGTCTGTTTTACTTTTGCCAAATCTAATCCTTTATTTTTAATAACTTCCTTGTTGAAGTACAAGTTGAAACCTCCATAATTCAGCACTAAATCAACTCCAAAACTATCTATTGAGAATTTTTTTAGGTTCTTAGAAATTTCCTTGTAATCCACATTTATCACATTGTATTTATTATCTCTTAAGAATCTAGCATTTTCAGCTCCGGCGTGATCAGCAGTCAAGAAAACCAAATAATTTCCTTTTCCAACAGTTTTATCGAGATAATTTAAGAAATCGGCAATCGTTGAATCCAATCGCAAATACGTATCCTGTAATTCCATTGAGCGCGGTCCAAGAATGTGTCCAACATAATCTGTAGAAGAAAAACTTACCGCAAGAAAATCAGTGATTGTATCTTTTCCGAGCAGTTCCTTTTCTATTGCGAGTTTGGCAAAATCAGCTACATAGTTATTCCCGAAAGGTGTCGCACGTAAAATTCCAGCATCATTTTTTTCAAACATTACTTTCAAATCATACGGAAATATAGGTTTGTCCACCTTGTATAATTTGCCTTCATACGGATTGTCATCTGCCAAACTTTCGTTATACGTTGAGAGCGGTTTTAGTAAATCCCAACCTGCATTGATATACTTCAGATATCCTTTTTCCGCATTGAATTCGCTTACCCAATCTGGTAATTTATCGCCATAAAACGTACTCGAAATAAAGCTCCCAGTTTTGCTATACCAAAATGCCCAGTTGGCAAAATGCCCAGCTGGAAGTATTGAACCGCGATCTTTCATACTGATTCCGATAACTTTCCCTTTAAAATTGGTTGACAAACGAAGCTCATCTGTAATTGTTGTAGTTTGAAGGGTTTTTGGAGACATTTCTCCTTCGTCTTTGGTTCCGTCACCAAGAGTTTTTACCGATGCATCCTCTGTGCAATAAACCTCTTTTCCTAAACTTCTGCTATACCATTCGTTACTTACAATTCCATGCATTGCTGGAGTTGTTCCGGTATAAATTGAAGCGTGTCCGGGCGCAGTATAGGTTGGCAGAAAGTTGAAATGCATGTTGTGAAAAGTATAACCTTCATTCATCAATCGCTTAAATCCGCTTTCTGAAAAATCACTCTGAAAGCGATAGAGATACTCCATTTTCATTTGGTCGACTACAATTCCAACTACTAATTTTGGACGATCCTGAGCTGAAAGATTTAGAATACCAAATAGAATTGCGAAAGAAAGAAATTTTTTCATGTGGTTTAGTTTTAGACGTACAAAAATACTCAATCGGAATGAATACTGCACAAAAAAAAATGTGTGTCAATTAAGGCACACATTTAATTCAAAATCAATATTTTAATCTATTTAAAACAACAACTAACTTCTATTTTAAAATCATGAATGTACACCTACGATTGGTGGCGTGCTCCTGCTCGGTACAATCATTATTTGGGCAAATAATTAATGGTTTGCTTTCGCCATAACCTACTGATTGCAGACGCTTTCTGTCGATACCATTTTCTACTAAATATTCCAATGCTGAAGCTGCTCGTTTATTTGACAATCTTAAATTATACATGTCCGATGCTCGCGTGTCAGTATGCGAACCGATGCGAATTTCCATGTATGGATATTTCTTCAGTATTCCCAATAGCACATTCAAAACTGCTGCGGCTTGTGGCTTGATGTTCCACTTATCCAAATCGAAATATATATTTTCCAAGTCGATTAAAACCGTTCCATCATCCTTTTTATTGATAATATCTTCCGCATCGTAATACGATTCTACCTTCATCTGTAAATCGATATAGACTTTCCCTTTCTGGCTTGTATCAAATGTTGCTTCCGCCGGAATATAAAAATCTTTAAAAGCTATAATTTTATATTTCTTGTTTGGTTCGGTATTAAATGCAAAAGTTCCATCTTTACCTACCAAAACTTCTTCCAAAAGATTACCTGCTTCATCATACAATTTTACTGTTGAGCCCGGTAGAAGTTGCATTGATTTCATGTCTCGAACTTCACCTTCAACCAAGTATTGCAGCTTATTATCTTCACGAACAAAGGTGTACAAATTATCATCGCCCGTTCTATTGGATGCGAAATATCCTTTTTCATTTTCGTCAAGGATGAAATTAAAATCATCCATTTCACTATTGATTGTTGATCCAAGATTCAATGGTTTATCCAATTCGGTATCGCTAATTTTCATCGCCATAAAAACATCTAAGTTGCCGTTACCTTGATGTCCATCGGAAGCAAAATACAAAGTTCCATCCGCGGTCAAAAAAGGAAATTGTTCCCGTTGATTGGTATTGATTGTTTCGCCTAAATTTAATGGCGTACTGTAAGTTCCGTCTTCATTCACATCAACAACATAAAGATCAAATGAACCTAAAGACCCTGGCATATCACTGGCAAAATAGAGCTTCTTCCCATCTTTAGTTAAAAATGGATGTTCTACAGAATACGTATCACTTGAAAAAGGAAGCATCGCTACATTGGTCCATTTTCCATCGACAAATTCCGCCTTGTAAATTTTAATCGTTGCTATTTTTTCGTCACCAACCTTAATCCGTTTTTCGCCACTTCTGTTGAAATACATCGTTTTTAAATCGGCACTGAATGTTGCATTACTTTCGTGTTTCTTGGTATTGATGTCTGATGAAAAAGGGACAATACTTGATAATTGACCTTTACTATCTACTGTTGCCGAAAACAAATCTAAGTACGGTCGCTCATTCCAACCATAAGACTTTTCGACAGCATTTCTAACCGATGCAAAAACCACTTTTTCTCCAAAGAAAGAAATTCCGAAATCGCCATTGGTTTTATTCTTCGACATCATTTCTAATTTAAAACTGCTAGGTGTGTTTCGAGTAACATTTTTCATAAATTTAGGCGTGTTTTGTTCAAAACCTAAATATTCAGACATGATTGCATCTCCTTTATCAAAATCGGCTGTTCCTTTTAGCGCATTGGCATATCTGAAGAAAACTTCTTTTTTTACGCTGTCTTTGTGGGTAAAAAATAACTGTCCATACGCACGAACCGCATTAATCATTTGAAAATTGTAATAATAACTATCTCCTAGATTTTGCAGCACTACTTTCGATTGCGGAAGTTGTTCATAAGCTTCCGCAGCTTTAACGTAGGATTTACTGGCAAACAAAGAGTTTGCTTCTTTAACACTGACCTTTTTTTGGGCAAAAAGAGTGGTGGTACTGCAAAAAACAAAAAGTATGTAGTAGAATTTTTTCATCATTTTCATTTTAAAAGAATCGCGGTGATTTATCATATCCTTTTCCAGCAGACGAAAGTTTACTTAAATCTAAATCAAATAGTATAAAAACTTCATGTGAACCCGAGTTAAAATTTCTCAAATTGGAAAGCGTATAATCGTAAGAATAGCCTATTCTGAGTGAGGGCGTTATATAAAAACTGGCTAATCCGCTAACGGAATCACCGAGTCTGTAACCCACTCCGGCTTCAAATTTATTATTGATTAAGACATTTGTTGTTACATCTAAAGAAATCGGTGCGCCTTCAACTCCTTTTGCCATAAATGCAGGTTTTAATTTGAAGTTATCATTTCCGTTGAACGTAAAAACGTAGCCACCCGTCATGAAAAAATGTACAGCTTCTACTCCGCTTCCGGACTGACCATTGCTGGTTTCTATATGTCGTGATGTCATCAAATTAGGCGTTGAAAGACCTAAATAGTAATTAGAGCCGAATAAATAGGTTCCGGCTCCGATATTTGGAAATACTTGGCTGATATTATTCTGAAACGCTGGATCAGGTACAGGATCCGTTAAATTAAATCCGTTAAAATTAGTGTCGAATAAGGTAACTCCTGCTTTTATTCCGAAAGACAACTTAGTAGTTTCGCCTAAAGGCAGCACATAGGCAAAGTCAGCAAAAATATTATTCTCTTTAACTACATCTCCAATCTCATCATGCACAATCGAAATACCAACCTCAACTCTTTTTGATAAGGGTTTGTGCGCAAAGAAGGACTGCGTTGTAGGCGCACCTTCTATTCCTACCCATTGAGCGCGATATAGTCCGCCAAGGTTTATTACAGATGCATTATCAGTTGCATAAGCAGGATTTATAACACTCATATTATACATGTAATGGGTAAACTGAGGATCTTGCTGCGCCTGTAATTTCGAGGTCAGAAATACTACAAGCACTACTACGAGATATTTTATAATTTTATGTTTCATAGTTACATTTTTCTCCATTATCTGTTTAGATATAATCTACCTTGAATTGCTTTTCTTGTTCCGTCGTTGAATTCAAGAATATAGAAATACACACCTGTTGGCAGTAAATTGTTTCCTAATATCAATCCGCCTTCCTTTGCTGTTCCGTCAAAATTTGGCACGTTTTTATTTCCAGTATAGATTAAATTCCCGTAACGGTTGTAAATTTCTAATTTATAATTCGGATATAAAATAGCAAGGTTTGGAATTTCAAAAGTGTCATTAATTCCGTCATTATTTGGAGAGAAACCATCTGGAATTTCAATATCACAGAACGACAAATCAACTTGAACAAGTAGTCTTGTGCTTTCACAACCACTTAGTGAAACAACAGCTCCGTAATAAGATGTTCCATCTACTAATAAATCGGTGTCGCTGTAAGCTGTTCCACCTGTTACTGCATTATACCAAATCATTAGTGGTGTTCCAACACTATTCGCAGATAAATTAGCAATAGTTGGCGCAGGAACATCGCTGCCGCAGAATTGATATCCGTCAACGATTAATTCAGGTTCTGGCAATGAAGCAACAGTGAAAACATATGAAGTAAATATAGTACCTGTGCTTCCGCAAGTTGCTAGCGTTGAAGTCAATTGAGTGAAGGTAATTGTAGTATTTCCATCAGTTATAATATCTGCTCCAGGAATTGTAAAGCTCGCCACTCCACCAATAAAAGTTACTGAAATAGTGGTTGTTGCAGTATTCGCTCCTGATAATTGGTACGTCAACGTGTAGACGCCATCTGCTAAACCAGTCGCTCCTGAAATTGTTACTAAACTGCTTATATTAGGACAAGTATCTTGAGCAAAAACCGTTGCTCCAGTTGTATTTAAGAACGTATTTACAATAAAAGTAGCAGAAGCATTCTCGTTTGTACTGGAACAACCATTTGTTGTGACAATTCCGGTAATTGTTATGGTATAATTTCCAGCTGTTGTGAATGCCGTTGCCGGCAGTGTAAAGGAACCAGCACCAGAAATTATTGTAACATTTCCAGTTGTTGCTGAAACTGGAGTTGCAGTTGGAACTGAATAATTAAATTGGTAAACGCCATCAGTAAGATTCGTTGCACCAGAAATAGTAACAACAACATTTTCTCCAAGACAAACATTCGCGACGGTAAGATTCGTATTATCAATATCAGCTAATGGCGTTGTGATAATTTGGGCAGAAACATTCGTCAAAGTACTAGCACAAGTAGATGTATTATTAATTATGCTTGTAAATGTAATAACAGTAGTTCCTATATTTGGAAGCGATGCAGTTGGAATGGTAAAAGTTCCGATTCCGGCCGCAATTGTGACAACGACAGACTGACCTGCTAAAGTATTGCTTCCTGATAAATCGTAATTTAAGGTATATGTTCCATCTACCATTCCGCTCAGGCTGACGACAGTGTCGCTTCCAATACAAGATGGTGTCGTCGAAATGTTTATCGTTGTAAGTTGTGGAGTTGCCAAAATAGTAAACTGTACTGCTTCCGTATCTGTTCCGCAGGCATTGGTAACGATATAAATGTAAGTGTAAGTTCCGGCAGCAAAATTTATAATGTTCAAAGGAGATGTTACTACTGCCGATGCGCTATCAGTCCAATCTCCACCCGCATCTTGTCCTGTTAATAATGATGCCAAATCGAGAACACCAACCGATGAACAAACTGATTGAATCCCTGCAAATGTTCCTGCAGTCAAAGCTTCGACAACAGAGAATGTGATATTAGCATCTTGCGTAGCGTTTGAACAGCCAGATGTATAAGTAATTCCACTAATGGTAATCGTATAATTCCCAATCGTAGTAAAAACGGAACTTGGAACAGTAAACTGACCATTCCCTGCTGTAATTGTTACGTTTCCTGAATTTCCGATAGCTGGATTACCTGTTGGAATTTCATAGTTAAATTGGTAGACACCATCCGGCAAACTTACAGCATTGGAAATGACAATTACAGCATCAGTTCCCAGACATATTGAGGAAACAGCGATATTGGCATTGTCTAGTTGAACTAATGGATTAATCGTAATTGTTTCAAAAACAGTGGTCAACGTAACCTGACAAGTTGAAGTTGTATCCTGAATGGTATCGAATGTAATCGTTGTACTTCCAGCATTTGGAACACTCGCATTCGGGATGGTAAAACTTCCTATTCCGCCCAAAATTGTTACTGTAACGGTTTGGCTTGCTAAGGTGTTGCTTCCGCTTAAAGTGTAATTTAAAGTATAAGTTCCATCAACCATTCCTGTCAAATTGACAATGACATCGGTACCAATGCAAGCTTGAGAAGAAGTAAGATTTGCAGTAGTTAATATCGGATTAGGTAAAATGATAAATTGTACGTCTTCAGTATCTGTTCCGCAAGAATTTGTTATTGAATAGGTGTAAGTATAAGTTCCTGCTGCAAAATTAGTAATAGCAACAGGTGTGACATCAGACCAAATTCCACCTGTATCTTGACCTGTTAATAATGTATCCAAATCTAAAGTTCCAACGGAAGCACAAATTGATGGCGCAGCGATAGGCGTTCCTGCATTGGGAGGAGAATTTACCACAACAGTTACCACTGACAGACTAGTTCCACAAGGAGCGGTTCCGATAACTGTATACGTGAAGTTATACGTTCCAATTCCAACTGTTGAAGGATTGAAAATATTGTTTACTAAAGCTCCTGATGCATCGTCATCATTCCATGTTCCAGTACTTTGAGTTCCATCTAATCCTGTAAACAAGTCAACCGAAGTTACATTGGAGCATGTAGTTAAAGTTTGTCCTGTTCCTCCTGAATTTGGTTCTTGAATTATAGATACGGCAACAGTTGCGGTTGAAGGTGTTACACAAGTACCTAAAACACTATATGTATAGGTTCCTGCAGGATCAACAGTAGGATCGAAAATTCCCGTTCCACTCGCTAAAGTAGGAGTCCATGTACCTCCTGTTTCAGGAGTTCCACCAAGAGAAAGAAATAAATCAACTGCAGTTCCGTTTGAACAAATAACTAAATTCCCATCAGTTCCTGCATCAGGAATTGGATTCACAATTACTGAAACAACAGCTGTATCATTAGCGCAAGGTGCAGTTCCAGACAAAGTGTATGTATAATCGCC
>Ga0105047_10014423_pt1 | contig 12535 bp, 8 predicted proteins | sample MAT04_FD_78384 | JGI IMG/M metagenome (GOLD analysis project Ga0105047, IMG submission 78384) | Freshwater microbial communities from Lake Fryxell liftoff mats and glacier meltwater in Antarctica - MAT-04 (megahit assembly) | ecosystem: Environmental > Aquatic > Freshwater > Ice > Liftoff... | reverse complement strand
GCCGGACTTGACGCGCACGCTGTCGATCCTGCCGATGGCTGTGAAGTCGGATGCTCCAGACGGCAGGAACGTCCCAATTTCCTGTGCGGTGACACCTACGTAGATGGTGCTGGCCGACATCGATCCGATCTCAATTTTCCCGACATTCCCGCGCGATACGATAGCGGCGATGCTCATCGCGCCGCGGACTTTCAGTTCGTCGATGGCCTTTCCACCCTCGGCGACCGTGCGGGTGGCGGTGATGACCGCTCCGTTGGCCATGCCCCCGCGCACATCAATTTTCTTGAAGGACCGCGCTTGCAGATCGCCGTCGAGATTCCCCTTGTCGGTGAAAGTCGAAATCGTACCCGTCACATTGATGGACGCATCCTGCGAAAGCGAATTGATCGTGACCTTGCCTCCATTGCCCGCGACTGCCCAATCACCCGTGACATCTCCCACCTGCGTATCCGACAGGCTAGCCGCCGTCAGATTATTCGACATCGCTCCGCTCACGCGAAGCTTTTTCAGACTGCTACCGATCGTGAAGACATCGCCGGCCAGGCTGGCAAATCGCGCTTCGCGCAGCGCGCCGTTGATCGAGATATCTCCGAAAACATTCGCACCCTTGGCGGAAATCAGTTTCAGCCCCGCCGTTGCGGTGATGTCACCGAACGCAAACTGCTTGTCCCCGCCGCTTGTTGAAAAGGTGAACTGGGACTTTGCCGTCGTGTTGTTAAGGGTAGTGCGTTCGACCCGAAGGTTTGTGCCCGAGACGATGGTCTTTGATCCGGATGTACTCTGCGTGATGCCGACACCTGAGAACGTCAGCGCGCCAGTCCCGCCTTTGGATAACTTCGCCTTGACCAGCGTCCCGTCCGCGTCCGTGTAACGAACTTCCTTGGAGGTGTTGTCGCCAATGGTCACGTTGACCAGACCCACTTCCAGATGAAACGTGTCGGTCACAACGTTGTTGTTCACGTCGGTGGCGGTCACGGTTACATCAGCCAATCCCGAGGTGTTCGCACCATACGCGAGCGTCAGGGTGCCGCCGTTGACAGTTGGCACCACAACAGCGGGGTTGGAACTGGTAACGCTGTACGTCAAAGGAGACGGTCCCCCGGTCTGGATGACCGTCGCACTTTCGATCGTGACGACGTTGTCCGCGGTCGCGGGGGGTGAGCCAGTCAACGGAAGGTTTGAAAATCCCGAAGTGTTGACGTCACTCAAGGCTTCGATGGCGGCGAGTGTCTGCTCGGTCCCATTGACCACATGCCCGAAGACGGTGAATCCGCCATTCTGATTGTCGAGATTGGCGGAATTGTTACCGAGATTGAAGAAAAACTCGCTGGTCGCGCTGTTGGGGTTTCCACCCACCTTCGCCATGGCGACCGTGTTTTCCAGATTTGACCGCGACGCGCTGAACTCATTCTGGATTTGCCCATGGGTGAGAATATGTGCAGAGGTCGAGCTGCTGATGTTGGATGTCCGGTATCCGCCGCCCTGCAGGACAAAGCCATCGATCAAACGGTGGAAGAAGACGTCGTCGTATTCCCCCGTGGTGACGTACCCGAGGAAGTTCTGCACTGTGATCGGCGCTGCCGAATCGAATAGTTCGATATCGATATTGCCAAGGTTGGTGTCAAGCCGAACGATTGAGTTGTCCGTATCGCTGTCGGAAAAGTTGTTGGAAAGGTTGATGCTTGTGTTGGATGCGTTGACCGTTGTAGTGACATCGCTCAGCGGGGCGTTGAGCGCCACAGAGAAGAGCGTGCGCTTCTCGAGTGATTCATATCGAAACATCGGGACGGTGGAAACGGGTGAGCGCAGCGATCGGGGCATGGGTTCTCCAAAAACAAATTGCGGACACAGGTCATGATAAACGTCGCGACATTCATGCTCCAGTGGTTCAGCTGGAGACCGACGCCAGTCAGAGGGACCGTTGACCCCTCATACGTTGTCCGTATTATCGCGGTTCTTGATGATTCAAAGCAACCCCCAGAACACCACGGGCATTACCGAAGCAATCGAGCTGGGCAAACAACGGCGATCTATTGCGTTTCTACCGTTTGTACCGGCTGGATACCCCGACTTGCAAACCACGGTCGCGACTTTGATCGAACTCCAGCACGCCGGTGCCGATGCGATTGAGGTTGGCATCCCCTTTTCAGATCCGGTCGCCGACGGGCCAGTCATCCAGGAGGCGTTTGCCCACGCGCTGGCAGCGAAGGTGCGGGTCGCCGACACCTTGCAGGCGATTGCCGAGGCCCGACGGGTGTTGACGATCCCCGTGCTGGCAATGGTCAGCTTCAGTATTGTCTATCGCTATGGCCTGCAATCATTTCTCAAAAATGCGAAATCCGTCGGGATATCCGGGCTGATTCTACCCGATCTTCCCCCGCCAGAAGGGCAGCGTATCTGTGCTCAGGTGAACGATGCAGGACTCGATACGGTGCTGCTGGTCGCCCCGACTACAACGGTCGAACGTCGGGCTGAGATTGCGCGGCTGAGCACGGGCTTCATCTATTACCTGTCGGTCAGCGGGATCACGGGCGCGCGGGCTGCGTTGCCCGTGAACCTGACCGAAGGCGTGCGGAGTCTTAAGCAGATGACGGATCGACCCATCTGCGTCGGTTTTGGAATATCAAAAGCCGAACACCTCGCGCAGCTGCGCGGCTTGGCCGACGGAGCGATCGTGGGAAGCGCGCTGGTCAAGGCGATGAAAGCGCAGATCGCGAACGGCTCGACAGCCGTCGCGTCGGCGGCGGGGGCGTATGCCCGGGAATTGCTGGCAACTGCTTGATCTGTCAAGGGTTCGATCGCGCCTATCGTCGTCGCTGGTCCGCGTGACGATCTCGGGAAAATCGCCAGTTCCATGCTAACTTTGTTCTGACCGGTGTGTCTGCCCTATGGAGAGCGCCTCGACTAGCGACGGAGCGGGCAACGCCAGGCCGGACGACGGGCCACTGGTCCGTCGAGCGCTTGCCGGCGAGCGACTCGCTTTTGATGCGCTGGTGCTGAGATACCAAAGGCAGGCGGTGGCGGTGTCGTATAGGCTGCTGGGCAATACAAACGATGCCCTGGAGGTCACGCAGGACGCGTTCTTCAAGGCGTATCGAAGCCTGGATACATTGCAAAAGCCCGAGGCGTTTGGCGGCTGGCTGATGCGCATCGTCTCGAACCTGTCGCTGAATTATCGCCGCGCCAGAAAGGTGCGGTCGCAGTTGCCGCTCGACGACCTGCTGGGGTCTTCCGGAGATTCGGGTGAGGCAGCCGGCGGAAGCGAATGGATGTCGCGCACCGGTGACCCGTATCGCGCAATACAGGGTCGTGAACTCGGCGAGCGCACCCAACAGGCGCTCAACCAACTTCCTGAGAAGCAGCGGGCAGCCATTGTCCTTTTTACGATCCAGGAGCTGCCCCAGAAGGAAGTGGCCCGGCAACTTGGTTGCAGCGTCGAAGCGGTGAAGTGGCACGTTTTCCAGGGTCGTAAAAAGTTACGGGAGTTGCTGAAGGATGTGATGTAGCAACACAATTTTCAATCAACAGAATCATGGATCGCGACAATATCGAATTTCTGATCAGCCAGTACCTCGACGAGCAGTTGCCTGCCAAGGAGCAGGAGCGCGTTGCGCGCCTGGTTGTCGAGGACCCGTCCGCGCGGGAGATTTTTGCTGCGTATCGCGCGCTCGACACCGTTTTGAAAAGTGCGCCCGTTCCGTCCGTCAACTTCGACCGACTCAACGCCGCCATCACCTCGCGCATCGACGAGATCGATGCCGAGCCCGCGTCGTACGGTACGCTCATTCGGCCGCTGCCTGTCAGGCAACTTGCCATCGCGGCGGGGGTGTTGCTGGCGGTGGGGGTGGGCGTTGTTGCTTGGATGCAGTCTGGTCAGCGGGGAGGGTCTGTCGAGTCCAGCGCGTTGATCACCCCGGTGGTCGGATCGATATCCGTATCCGGTCCCACGGTCGCCAGCGTATCGACCGGGGCGAGCATTCAAGTGTCGATTGGCCCCTCACCCTCGGCACTGACCGCCAACGCGTGGCATCCCGCCGAGGAGGTCGTCACACGACAGCCGCGCGTCGTCATCGCATCCGGTTTGGAAGATCTCTCTGAAGTGCGGCACCCGCTCGCATACTGAAACCGCTTCCATTCAATCGCTCTGCATCTACAATCCGGCTTGTTATGAACATTCGCGCGATCGCCTGCTTCGTTCTTCTTATTTGCCTCAGCGCCCGGGCTGCCGATACGTCGGCGTTGATTGCAGAGCAATTGGATAAAATACAACCACGCATCGAACTGGATGCGGTTCTGCCCAAGGCCATGCGCGCTATTGAGGAGCAGACAGCTGTACCCGTCCGCGCTCAGCCTGTCGTGTGGGACCTGCTCCCCTGGGGCGAGCAGACCAACATCAAGGCCACCATCGAAAACAAAACGCTGCGCGATGCGCTCGATGCGATCACGCGCACGCTGGGCCTGACTTTCGTTCTGGAAGACGATGCAATCACCCTGCATCCGATGCCCGCGCTGCTGCGCCTCGGTCGTCGATCCACTGTGCAGGAACTGGACGCGCTGAACCAACTCGCGACGTCCTCTTTCGACGGTGGGGGTGAGAAATTGACACTGGGGGCTTTGGCCGAAGCGATCGACAAAAAACTGGTCGATCTCAAGCTACCGGTTGCGGTGGAGAATCGTGCCGGATCGGCGGCCCGTCAGGATCAGCCGGTGTTCGTCCCGCGCGGGGCCACACTGCTGGAGGCACTGGAGTCGATTCATCACGACACCGGCGCGACGTGGTATCCGTGGGGGCGATCGATCGTCATCATCAGCAAGGAAGATCAGGTCCGTAAGCAGCTCTCTCGTGCAGTGACGACCCGATACAACGGCGTGGACATCACACAGGTTCTCAACGAACTGGCCACCCAAAGCCATGTTGATTTTGCCATCGAACCCGGCGCCGTCCAACGCATCCCGCCGGAGTTCCGGACGGTCCGGCTCGTCCTCGACAACGCCAGCATCCAGCAGGCCCTGGAGAACATCGCGGGCTTTACGGGACTCGGATACATCGTCAGCGACAAGGGCGTGTACATCTGGAACCAGTCCGCCACCCCGCCCGCAGCACGCGATCCGATCCTGGGGATGATCCCGCTCGACAGTGGGATGCAGGTGATTGTCCCGCAATCACAGGTGCCGCCGGACGTGCGGGAGTACGTCAAGCATAAGACGCAGCAACAACTGGAGAAGATTCGTGCGCAAATGCGTGAAGAGGGATTCATGCCGACAAGTCAGCCGGCGCCGACCACACAAACTAGCGAAGACCTGTAGGCCGGCCGCTATCCCTGTCACTTCAGCCCGTTGTTGCAATGACTCGACCCGAGCTCAATTCGCGCCCGCCTGCCCGAATTACCGATCTCAACGGATTACCCGTATCGACTTTGCTTGGGTCGTACCGAGTCGATTTTTTGTACTGGGGCCATCTCGGGCAGCGCTGGTGGCGAAACTATCTCCACGTCCATTCATATTATGAGGTGTGTCTCGCCTATGAAGGCGCCGGCACCTTTCGCGCGCCCGACGGGTTGCATGAGATCGAAACGGGGACGCTGTTTGTGGCCAAACCGCGTGAGGCGCACGAAATTATTTCAAGCAAAGGCCGGCGGCTGGGCATCTACTTTTTTGCATTTTCTGTGACCCCGCAATCGTCCGCGCAGTCGACCGACGAGATGGACGTGCTGCTGGATTCGATGGAACGGTCCGTCAAATGGGTTGTGCCCGGGCAAGTTTCCGTGCGACAAACCTGCGAACTGCTGACCGAGGAAGTCATCCGCCGCGAAGCTGGATTGTTGAATATGGTCCAACGTCTGGCGGGCAAACTGGTGGTCGACATTGCCCGGGCGATTCGAACGACGCCGTTATTGTCCGCCCCGATCGACCCACCGGCCAAAAGCCCCGCCGACGCGACCGCGCGACGGATCAAGTCTTACTTGCGCGACAACCTTTCACGCCCCATTTCGATCCGCGACATTGCCGCGCAGGTGCATCTATCAGAGCGTCACGCCGCCAGGGTTTTTAGTGGGGTGGTCGGTATGTCGGCGATGGATTACCTCACGCAGATTCGTGTCGATGAAGCCGCCCGAATGCTGCTCAATCCCGAACTCTCCATCAAGGAAATCGCGCTGGCTTGCGGATATCCGGACGTGCATTATTTCACGACTCTTTTCGGAAAAAAGATGGGCATCACGCCCGCAGTTTTTCGCGGGCAGGGTGGCACACGCTTCCTCAAGGGCCGTCCGCCGTCACGCTGAGCACAAACGGTACGCCTGCAAGGGTCGCATCCCTGCAACGGTGCAAGCTATTCAACCGAAAGAGTCTTGCAACGGCGGGGCGTCCGGCTAGACTTCCACCCACTTTAAGATTTGCGGCATTTTTTCGGCGGTTTGGTGAAATTACTCACGGTCTGAAGTTTTTTATACACAAGAGGAAACGACCATGGCAAAGGGACAAGTGAATGTGGCATTGATCGGGCAGAAGTTCATGGGACGGACCCATAGCAACGCCTATCTCAAAGTGGGAAAGTTTTTTGATCTGCCGCTGTTGCCCGTCATGCACACGATTGCCGGGCGAAACCTCGCAGAGTTGCAAGATTTTCAGACGCGCTGGGGCTGGCAGAACTCGACGACCGACTGGCGGGCAGCGGTTCGCAATCCGGAGATCGACCTGGTCGATGTCGGCACGCCCAACGACGTGCACATGGAGCAATCCATCGCAGCACTTGAAGCGGGCAAGCACGTCGCCTGCGAGAAGCCACTGGCCGGTACGCTCGCCCACGCGCGTCAGATGCGCGATGCCGCCAAGAAGGCAAAAAAGAGCAAGACGTTTGTTTGGTACAACTATCGTCGCGTGCCGGCAGTCGCGCTGGCCCATCAGTTGGTGAAGGAAGGACGTATCGGGAAGATTCGTCATGTGCGCGCGTACTACCTGCAGGATTGGGGCGGACCGGGCGTGCCGTTCCTGTGGCGCTTTGAGAAGAAGCGTGCCGGGTCGGGTGCACACGGCGATCTGAACGCGCACATCATCGACATGGCGCGTTTTATCACCGGGGACGAGATCACCGAAGTCGTCGGATCGATCGCTGAGACGTTCATCAAAGAACGTGACATCCCCTCGGCTGGTCCGACCGGTGGCATCGCGGGTGGGACAAAAGGCGGCTCGGGTAAAAAAGGAAAGGTCGATGTCGACGATGCCGTCCTTTTCCTCGCGCGCTTCAAGCAGGGCGCGGTCGCCAGCTTCGAAGCCACCCGCCTCGCTACCGGAAATCAGAATAAGAACGGTCTGGAAATAAACGGCGAAAAGGGTTCGGTCATGTTCAACTTTGAGGACATGAACTACCTGTCGTTCTACGACGCCACCAGCGATCGCAAAACACAGGGTTGGACGAAAATCATGGTGACGCACGGCGGCGATCACCCCTACGCCGCCAACTGGTGGCCGGATGCGCACATCATTGGATATGAGCACGGCTTCATCAATCAGGTCGCGGACATGATGAGCATTTTGGGAGGCAAACCCCCAGTCGTGCCGATGCCAGATTTTGAAGATGCGTACAAGACGCAGGAAGTGCTGGAAGCCGCGATGATCAGTGCGGAGGAACGCCGGGCGGTGAAGATTAGTGAGTTGAAGTAGGTGACGCCTTGGCGTGCTGTGCATAGGTGTGGCGACCGTTCGAAGCGCGGTGTCTTTTGTGCGGCAGCTTTAAAACACGGTTCTTTGAACCGTCGCTACCCAGAAGCTGTGGTTTCTTGTCAGTGAATAACGTCTTGGGTCGAAAAGTCATTTCTGGTGCCAACACGATGTGCCTGAGTTTTACGCCCAACCCATAAATCCGATAAACTCCGGCTTGACAGTACAGGAGAGAGCCCGTATTCTTTCGCAATTGACTTTGACGGCACTAGACTCGACAAACTGACGCGTATTTTCAACTCCCGGGTTTAAAGCCGGCAGAGTTCTTTATTTGTCTACGCTCAGGTGATTGTTCGTTAGTGCTTGTCACGCCGGTAGTTAAAGAAGTTTCGGGCCTCGCAACGTCCGCGGGTGCCTGCTCAAAAGCCGCTCTTACTTTTAGTAAAGCGGCTAATTTCGTCTGTAGAGCCGACTCCGTCCATCGATGGAGATTTCCGGTTCCAAGCGAAAGCGATGTCGTCAGTCTTGAAAAGAGGATACAGGAATGATCGTTCGCGAATCCAGAGATTACAGCAAGCGGGGCGATGCACTGCCCATTCCCAACCTCATCGACGTTCAACAGGAATCCTATAAAAGATTTCTGCAGAAGGAAGTCCCTGTCGAGAAGCGGAAAAACGAGGGACTTGAAGCCCTCCTGCGCGAAGTGTTCCCCATCCAGAGCTACGACGGGAACCTGATTCTCGATTACATCAGCTACGATTTATCCGAGGCGCGCTACACCACCGACGAATGTCGCGCGCTCCGTCTGACGTACGGCATGCCTTTCCGGATCCAGGTGCGGTTCACCAATAAAAATGCACCGAAGGACAAAGAGGGCATCGTCGAAGATTCAATCTACCTCGGTGAAATCCCCATCATGATTGGTGGCGGCGAGTTCATCATCAACGGTGCCGAGCGCGTGATCGTGAACCAGTTGCATCGGTCGCCCGGTGTCGATTTCCTGGTGGAGCAATCCGAAGGCGACCGCCCGTTGCATGGGTGCCGTGTCATCCCCGAACGTGGGTCGTGGATTGAATGCTCGGTCACGAAGAAGGACGCGCTGGCCGTTCGCATCGACCAGTCGTCAAAGATTCCTGCGACGACATTCCTGCGCGCTCTGGATGCCAAGTATGGCACGACGGACGCGATCATCCGTGAGTTTTATACGATCGAGAAAATAAAGATCACAGAACTCACCACCGCCTTCTACGCCGCCGCCCCGTTGATTGATTCGGAGACCGGCGAAGAACTGGTGAAGGCCGGTGCCCAGATCGGCGAGGCATTGCAGAAGATTCAGGCGTCCGATCTGAAGACGCTCGACGTCGTCACCAAGGTGGCCGACCCGCTCATTCTCAATACGCTTGCTGAAGACACTGCCGATTCGCACGAGGCGGCGTTGATGAAAATCTATGCCCGTCTGCGTCCTGGCAATCCGCCACAGCTGGACAAGGCCAAGACGCTCTTTAATGAAAAGTTCTACGACGAAAATCGCTATCGCCTGGGACGCGTCGGTCGTTTCCGCATCAACCGCAAGTTCGACCAGAACGTAGCGGAAACGGAGATGACGTTGCGCAGCGAAGATCTGGTCAACAGCTTGAAGTACATGTTCAAGCTCCGCGCTGGCGAAGGCTACGTCGACGACATCGATCACCTGGGCAACCGTCGCCTGCGCACGATCGACGAATTGGCGGCTGAGGAACTTCGCAAGGGTTTCCTGAAGCTCAAGCGCACCGTGCAGGAGCGCATGAGCCTGAAGGATCCGAACGAAATCGGTCGGGTCGCTGAGCTGGTGAACAGCAAATCGATTTCATCATCGATCGACTTTTTCTTCGGTCGAGGCGAGCTCTCGCAGGTTGTCGATCAGACGAATCCGCTGTCACAGTTGACGCACGAACGTCGTCTGTCCGCCCTCGGGCCAGGCGGTTTGAATCGCAAGCGTGCAGGCTTCGAAGTGCGCGACGTGCATATCTCGCACTATGGTCGCATCTGCCCGATCGAAACGCCTGAAGGCACGAACATCGGTCTGATCGCGTCGCTGTCGATCTATGCCGACCTCGACGAATACGGCTTCCTCATCACCCCGTATCGCGTGGTGAAGGATGGCAAAGTCAATGGCGAGCACAAATATCTCCGCGCCGACGAGGAGATGAAGGGCATTCTGGCCCCGCCGGACGTGGTTGAAAAAGATCATCACCTGCGCAAGGGTGCCGTGCTGGCCCGCGTGCAGGGTGATCTGGCGACCGTGCCCAGCAGCAAGGTCGAATATGTCGACATCAGCCCGCGTCAAACGGTGTCGGTGTCGGCAGCGCTTATCCCGTTCCTTGAGCACGACGACGCCAACCGCGCATTGATGGGATCGAACATGCAACGCCAGGCGGTGCCCCTGCTGCGCACCGATCCGCCGGTGGTTAGCACAGGTATGGAACGCCCGGTTGCGCAGAACAGCGGTATGCTGATCCGCGCGGATCGATCCGGCGTGGTGACCTATGTCGATTCGATGAAGATCCTGATCGACAACGCCGACGAATACGATCTCCGTAAGTTCCACGGGTTGAACGAGCGCACGTGCCTCAATCAGAAGCCCATCGTGAAGAAGGGCGCCCGCGTGAAGAAGGGGCAAATCCTGACCGATGGCCCGGCCACCTGGCAAGGCGAACTGGCGCTGGGTCGAAACGTGCTCGTCGCATTCATGACGTTCGACGGCTACAACTTCGAAGATGCCATCGTCATCAACCACCGCTTGGTGAAGGACGACGTCTTCACATCGATTCATATCGAAGAGTACGACGTCGAGATTCGCGAAACCAAGCTCGGTCGTGAAGAGTTTACGCGTGATATTCCCAACGTGAGTGAACGCGCGCTCGCCAATCTCGATGAAAGCGGGATTGTTCGCACAGGCACGCGTGTGGGTGCAGGTGATATTTTGGTGGGCAAGATCGCGCCCAAGTCCAAATCAGAGCTCACGCCTGAAGAGAAGCTGCTGCACGCGATCTTCGGTCGCGCCGGCGAGGATGTGAAAAACGATTCGCTCGAAATGCCTGCAGGCGAAGAGGGCATCGTCATCAAGACGCAGCGCTTCAGCCGAAAGATGCATCTCAACGACGATCAGAAAAAGGCTCAGAAAAAGGAGCAGGATCGTTACGAAAAGGAGATGAACAGCAAGGCTATCGATATCTTCAAGCAGATGATCGGCGAAGTGAATGAAGTGACCGGCCAGCAACTGGTCGACCCCGGTACGCGTCAGAAGGTCGGTCAGTCGGATGACACTGATATTCTGATGGAGCAGATTGAAGGCTTCTCGCCGGACTGGATTAAGGGTTCCAAGGAATCCAAGGTGCAGGCCGAGGACACCTACAACCGCTTTTGGCCTCGCGTGCAGGCGGTCTTGAAGGAGCGGGCGCGTCGCGTCGAGCACATGAAGCGTGGCGACGAACTGCCGTCGGGCGTCTTGGAAATGGTCAAGGTCTACATTGCCACCAAGCGCGCCCTGAGCGTCGGTGACAAGATGGCGGGTCGCCACGGGAATAAGGGCGTGATTGCCCGCATCGTCCCTGAAGAGGATATGCCGTTCATGGAAGACGGTACGCCAGTGGATATTTTGCTGAACCCGCTTGGCGTGCCTTCACGTATGAACGTCGGTCAGATTCTGGAAACGCATCTCGGTTGGGCGATGGCAGTCCTCGGTCAGCAGGCGGTGACGCCGGTGTTCGATGGTGCGACCGAAGATGAAATCCACAAGGCCGTCGAAGAAGCCAATGCGGCGATTCGTCAACGTCGTAAGGATCGCAAGTCGTCCGGCAAGATTCTGCCGTGGCGAGAACTGGATGTGGAGATGCCCTGGGGCGGCAAAGCGCAACTGTGCGACGGCCGCACGGGTGAGGCGTTCGAACAGAAGACGACGGTGGGCTACATCTACATGATGAAGCTGCATCACCTGGTCGACGACAAAATCCACGCCCGCGCGACAGGACCGTACAGCCTCATCACCCAGCAACCGCTCGGAGGCAAGGCCCGTACGGGTGGCCAGCGATTCGGTGAGATGGAAGTGTGGGGCCTTGAAGCCTACGGCGCATCCTATGTGCTGCAGGAGTTGCTCACGGTCAAGTCGGACGACGTCGAAGGGCGTACGAAGATTTACGAGAGCATGGTCAAAGGCACCAACACACTGGAGGCCGGCACGCCCGTCAGCTTCGACGTGTTGTGTAACGAAATCCGCGGGCTGGGGTTGAACATCCAGCTCGAGAAAAAGAAAGGTGCTGCAAGCGAGCAGGATGAGGATCTGATGTGATCGACCGGCGTTTCGTCTGGCACGAGGCAAAAGCTGCGTCGAACGTGCGCGATCATAGTGTATCTTTTGACGAAGCAAGCGCAATTTTGACGACCCCTATGTCCTGTTGCGCGAAGACATTGGTCATTCTGACCGCGAAGATCGTACCCAAGCCGTTGGAATGAGTCGTCGTTTTCGACAGCTTCTGGTGGTGTTTGTTGAATTGGACGAATCGTCATACCGGATCGTAATGGCGCGCAGAGTAACCTGGGCCGAACGTAATGCGTATGAAAAACGTAAAACAGAAGCGCACGGCCGATAGGTTGACACAGAAAAGCACCAGTGTCGACGACCAGAGCGAAGTGGACTTCACCACCGGTGTGGTGATCCAGGGCTTTGCAAACTGGTAGAAATATCGTCGTTGGCGACAACAGTTGGTTGCGGTTCGCCCGGAACTGCGTAAGGCGTTTCCAGATGAGAAAGCAGTGAACGACGCGTTGCATTCGTGGTTGCAGGTTCGGTCCATCGCCGAGCGCTTAAGCACTAAATCGCACTGACCCGTATTGGCTG
>Ga0105047_10014422_pt1 | contig 12535 bp, 11 predicted proteins | sample MAT04_FD_78384 | JGI IMG/M metagenome (GOLD analysis project Ga0105047, IMG submission 78384) | Freshwater microbial communities from Lake Fryxell liftoff mats and glacier meltwater in Antarctica - MAT-04 (megahit assembly) | ecosystem: Environmental > Aquatic > Freshwater > Ice > Liftoff... | reverse complement strand
TGCACCGAGAGCGTGCGGACCAGGCCCGGATTGGCGTCGAGTTCGGCGTCGGTGATCCAGCTATCGGTGATCGCGTGGTCGCCCTCGATCAACGCGTTCAGCAGCTCGGTCAGTGATTCCTTCGTCGGCGGCTCGGCCAGGTCGAAATCAAGGCGGGACTTGTCGGCGCCGATCTGCCCGCCCGTCACGCCCGCGCCGGGGATCAGGCTGCACAGCAGGTGCAGCGTGGTGTGCATCCGCATGTGGCGGTGGCGGCGGTCCCAATCGAGAATGAGGGTCACCTCGTCGCCGGGCGCGGGAAGTGGCGAACCCTCGGCGACGCGATGCAGGATCGCATCCGCCTCGCCTTTCGCAGCCTCGGTGATCGCGGCCTCGCCACCCGCCCAGCGCAGCAGCCCGCCATCGCCGGGCTGGCCGCCGGCGCGGGGGTAGAAGTTGCTGCGGTCGGTGATGATGCCGTTCGCCTCCGCGCTTGTGACGCGCGCGGTCACCTCGCGCAGGTAGGCGTCGTCGCGGAACAGGGTCTCGGTCATTCAGCGGTCCATTCGGTGCGCAGGCGGGCGCGATGTTGGCGCAGCCAGAACAGGCAGAGCGCGCAGGTGGCGTTCTGGATCTCGTTGGCGTCGAGCATGGCGAAGGCGCGCTCGACGGGCATGAGGAGCACGCGGATGTCCTCGCCTTCATGGAGCAGGCCGTGCGTTGCACCTGCCGCGTCGGGCAGGCGCGTGCGGCCGCAATGCAGGTGCATGATCTCGTCGCAGCCGCCCTGCATCAGCATGAAGCGGCCGATCTTCTCGACGCGATCGGGGATGAGGCCCGTCTCCTCCTCGGATTCGCGGCGGGCGGCGGCCTCGGGATCCTCGCCCACTTCCAGCAGGCCAGCCACGCATTCGGTGTGGATGGGCGGCAGCCCTGCGGCATGGACGGGCAGGCGGAACTGCTCGATCAGCGCGACCCGGTCCGACCACGGATCGTAGGGCAGCATGGCCACGCCCGCGCCGCGGCGCCACAATTCCCAGGTCAGCTCGGGCGAGCGTGCGCCATCGAAGCGCGCATAGGTGAAGCGCACGCGTTGCAGGGGGAAACGCCCGCTCCAGACCAGCTCATCTTCGCGGATCTCGAGGCCGGGGAAGGGCGGGATGGGCGGTGCCTTGGGTGGTCTGGCGCTCATGCGGGCAAGACCGTAACCTCTGGCCCTACGCCCGTCCATGAGCCACATCTTGCAAAATACCATCCGCGCCGCCCGGCGACGTGCCGTGCTGGCCATATTGGGCGCAGCCATCCTGTTCGCGGGCGCCGCCGCCTGCGTGAAGACGCTGGATGGCGCCGTTCCGCTCGCGCAGGTGGTGCTGTTCCGCAGCCTCTTCGCGTTCCCCGTGCTGCTGCCGCTGCTGCGTCAGGCCGGCGGCTGGGGCGCGCTCGCCACGCCCAACCCGATGGGGCACGTCTGGCGCACGCTGTTCGGCCTGATTGGGATGGCGGGCGCCTTCTATGGCTACGCGAGCATGCCATTGGCCACCGTCACCGCACTCGGCTTCACCATGCCGCTGTTCCTCACGCTGCTGGCCGTGCCACTGCTGCGCGAGCGTGTGGGGTGGCGGCGTGGCAGTGCCGTCGTCGTCGGCTTCGCGGGCGTGTTGCTCATGGTGCGCCCCTTCGGTGCTGACGCGGCCGCGCTCCTGCCCAGCCTGATCGTGCTGGCCGCCGCGCTGTCCTGGGCGCTGGCCATGATCACCATCCGCCGCATGGGCGAGGCGGGGGAGAGCGGCGTCTCCATCGTCATGTGGTTCGCCATCGGCTCCTCCATCGTGGCACTGGTCTGGAGCTTGCCGGGCTGGGTCTGGCCCGATGCCACGCAATGGGCGCTGCTGCTGGGCATCGGCCTCGTCTCGGCCCTCGCGCAACTGCTGATGACCGAGGCTTACCGCGCGGGCGAACCCACGCTGGTGGCACCCTTCGAGTATTCCGGCATCATCTGGACAACGCTGCTCGGCGCCATCATCTGGGCAGAGGCGCCGGACCGCTGGGACGGGATCGGCATCCTCATCCTCGTAGGTTCGGGCCTCTACATCTGGTATCGCGAGGTGAAGCTTGGCCTCAAGCGCTGACCTGAGCGCGGCCCCACCCGAGGGACGCACGCGCTGGCTGCTGGCGCTGGCCCTGCTCCCGTTCCTGGTGGCGGCGCTGCGCTGGGCATCCTTCCTGCCATCGGTGATCGACTGGGACGAGAGCCTCTACATCCTGCAGGCGCGCGAATGGCTGCGCGGCAACTGGCCCTTCTCGGGCGTGTGGGACATGCATCCGCCGGGTGCCCCGGGCGTGATCGCGATCGCCTTCTGGCTGCTGGGCGAGAGCCTCGGCACGGTGCGCCTGCTCGGCACCTTCTGCGTGGCGGCCACGGGCTTCGCGCTGATTGCCCTGGTGCGCGTGATGGGCGGGCCGCGCAGCGTCGGTTATGCGGCGGCCATCCTCTACGCGGCGCACTCGCTGCTGCTGGGCGGCCTCGCCTCCAATACCGAGATCCTCTTCGCGCCGCTCGTCGTCTCGGCGCTGGCGCTCGCGCTGGCCGAGGGGCCGCGCTGGCCGCGCCTCATCGGCATGGGCGTGCTGATCGGCTTCGCGCTGATCATCAAGCCGGTCGCGGCACCCGAGGGGTGTCTCGCCTTCGGCATCTTCGCCTGGCCCCTGCTGCGTGAGCGGCGCTGGGGGTCGCTCGCCGGCTTCGCGCTGGTCTATGCCGTGCTCTGCGCGGCGCCCACGCTCGGCATGGGCGGGATCTATGCGCTGCGCGGCGAGTTCCAGGTCTGGTACGACAGCACCATCCTCGCCCCCCTCCAATACGCCTCGGGCCGGATCGCGCTGGAGCAGGCCTTGTGGCGCGTGACGCTCGCCGTGCTGGCGCTGCGCTGGCTGCTGGTGCTGCTGATCCCGGCAGCGCTGCTGGCGTTTCGCGGCGCCGAGCCGTGGCTCCGGCGGATCACCCTTTTCGGCATCGCCTGGCTGGCCGTGGCGGCCTTCGGTATCTCGGCCCCCGGCTTCTTCTTCGCGCACTACTTCCTGATCGCGCTGCCGCCGCTCTCGCTGCTGGCGGCCGTCGGCGCCTATGCGTTCGCGCGCCTGGTCGCCGGGCCGCGCCTGCGGATCCTGATGATCGCGCTGGTCGCCGCAGTCGCGGCGGATATCGTCGCGACCGATCTCTCGCCCCGCCTCGCGCGCGGCTTCGCCATGGGCAGCCCCGACACGCCGCGCCGCATGGCGGCCCTGATGAACGACGAACTGCAACCGGGCGACACCATCTTCGTGCCGAACTACCAGCCCGTGGTCTACTTCCTGACCAATGCTGCGCTGCCCACGCGCTTCGCGTTCCCGGTCCATCTGACGGGCGGCTTCGCCAACCTCAACGGCGTCGATACGGATGCCGAGGTGGCGCGCGTGCTGGCCAACCGCCCGCGCTTCATCGTGCTCGACCGCAGCGAATGGTTCGGCATGCGCCCCTCGGCCATGGCGATGCTGACCGAGGCTCTTCAGGACGGCTACGAACTCGCGGCGACCTTCGTCGAGGAGCGCGGCACGGTCGAACTCTGGCGGCGCGTGGAGGCCGAATGATCGAGGATGTGCTGTTCGTCGTCTCGAAGGTGTTCTGGCTCTTCGCGCGGCCCAACACCTTCGCGCTGCTGCTGGCCTGCATCGGCGCCGTGGCCCTGATCCGGCATTGCCGCTGGGGGCGCGTGCCGCTGGTGCTCGGCCTCGGCTGGTTCGTGGCCGTCCTGGTGACGCCGCTGCCGGCATGGATCACCCTGCCGCTCGAGGATCGTTTCCCCCGCCCGGAGGCGCCCGCACGGATCGACGGCGTCATCATCCTGGGCGGCGCTGTCGAGCAGCAACTCACCGAGCGGCGTGGCATCCCCGCGCTTAACGGCGCGGCCGAGCGCATGACCGAGGCGGTGGCTCTCGCACGCCGCTTCCCCGAGGCGCGGATCGTCTTCACCGGCGGCCAGGGCACTGTTATGACCGGCCAGCAGACGGAGGCGGATGTGGCGCGCGAACTCTGGTCCTCCCTCGGCCTCGCCGGCGAGCGCGTGGTCTTCGAGGATCAGTCGCGCAACACCTGGGAGAACGCGACCCTGACCCATGCGCTGCTGCAACCGAAAGCCGGCGAGCGCTGGCTTCTGGTCACCTCGGCGAGCCACATGCCGCGCTCCGTCGGTTCCTTCCGCCGCGCCGGGTGGGAGGTGTTGCCGTGGCCGGTCAACTACTCGACGGCGCCGGGCGGCGCGGGCTGGTTCGACCCGCCCTTCTCGTTCCGCCTGGGGCAGGCGGAATGGGCGGTGCGGGAATATGTGGGACTGGTCGCCTACTGGCTGCTCGGGCGCACCAGCGCGCTGTTTCCCAGCCCCTGAAAAGGCTGGTTCGCGCCGATTCACGCCCTGGCCTGCGGCCATGCCGATCGGACCTGTTGCGGGCCGATTCACGTCCTGGCCTGCGGCCATGCCGATCGGACCTAGAGATCCCGCCGCATGATGGTGACGGGCCGGCGCGCATCCGTCGTCTCGTCGATCGGATACCAGCCGAGCTTCGCGTAGAGCGCCTGCGCATCGTGCGTGTAGAGGAACAGCGTGCGCTCACCCGCCTGCCGCGCCGCGTCCTCGACCGCGGCGACCAGGCGCTGCGCGCAGCCCTGGCCGCGCGCCTCGGGCACGACATAGACCCCGGCCAGCCAGGGGCCGAGGTCGTCGCGGATTTCGAGGTCGGCGGCGACGTAGTTGGCTGTCCCGCACGGCACCTCGCCCGCCAACAGCACGAAGCATTGCGGCGTTCCGACCTCGGCCGTGGCGGCGGCGATGATCTCGCGCACCTCGTCCATGGGATGGCCATTGGGGTGCCAGAAGGCGTCCCACAGCCAGTTGGCGACGAGGGGGGCGAGGTCGGGCCGCTCGCGGATGGTGACGATGCGCCAGATGGTCACAGCGTGAGGATCCGCTCCGGATCGTCGCGGCCAGCCATCAGGTCGAGCAGGCCGCGCATGTTGCCGCGGAAGCGCCCCCAGCGGTCCACCTCGGGCTCGGGCCGGGCCGAGCGCACCAAATTCGCCACGCAATGCCGCGCCGCCGAGCGCAGCGCGTGCGACCACGGATAGCTGCCCTTCCGCGCCAGGTAGACCGGGTTCACCACCTGCGAATAGCCAAGCCGCATCCCTGGCACGCGCCCCTGCTTCACGCCCAGATGCACGCCCCGCGCGCCCGAGAGCCGCAGGATGGCGCCATAGGGCAGCAGGCGGCGCGTGAGGTCGATATCCTCGTACCAGGCATAGAGCGGCAGGCGCTCATCGAAGCGGAGCGCGTGCTGGCGGAGGGGGGCGAGGCGCAGCGCCATGTTGCAGCCATAGCCATTGAAATGCGGCTCGGTTCCCGTGATTGAGGCCGGCGGCGTGTCGGCGGCGAGCAGCGCGCGTGCTTCTTCGGGCGTGATGCCCGGGCCCTTCGCGCCATCGGCGATGACGGTGCCGGTTGCCACCACGCAGTCGGGCCGCGCTGCCAGCACGGCCTCCAGCGCTTCGAGCCAGGCGGGGGCGGCGATGAAGTCGTCGTCCAGGAACAGCACCGCGTCGCAATCGCCGATCGTATCCAGGATGCGGTTGCGCTGGCGCGGCAGGCCGGCCTCGGCGGTGAGGAACTCCACGCCGGGGAAGCGGACCTGCAGGCCCGTCACGTCGCTCTCCGTGACGTGGCAGACGAGGACGCGCTCCGGCGCGCGCGTCTGGCGGTCGAGTTCCTGCAGCACCTCGGCGAGGATGGCCGGGCGGCCGCGCGTGGCGATGCCGATCGCGATCCTCATGCGGCGGGCGCCAGGGGAGCGGGGTGGGGCAGGGCGGTCGCCTCGCTTGCGATGAAGCCTTCCAGGCGGCCGCGCAGTGTCGCCAAATAGTACCGCGCGTGGAGCAGGCGCCCGCGCAGCAGCGAGACGCCGGCCCCGCCGAGCGGACGGTAGAGAAAGGGCATCCATGTGGCCGCTGGAACGCGGTGGCGGCGCAGCGCGAAGCCGAGGCCAAGCCCGTATCGCCCGGCCCGCGCCACGGCCTCCGGCGTCAGGCGCTTGTCGGGATGGACGATGCGCAGGCCCGGATCGTAGCGTGCCACAAGCCCGGCCGCGAGCGCGCGGCAGACGAGATCATTGCCCTCAGCGGAACCGAAGCGGGCGCCGGGGCCCATGTTCTCGTCGAAACCGCCGAGGCTGAGCGCGACGTCGCGGCGGAGCCAGAGGTTGAACTCGATCACGCTGGTCCAGACATTGCCGAGGGTGATCGCCCCGGCTTCGGGGTTCCAGCGCCCGGAGCCGAGGCCGCCTTCCGGTGCCGCGGCAGGGCCGGTCAGCACGGCCAGCTTCGCGTCGGCATCGAACGCCCGCCGCACCTGCGCGAGCGCGCCGGCGGGAAACACGCAGTCATCATCGGGGAAGCCCACGAGGTCGCCGCGCGCGTGCCGCAGGCCGAGGTTGCGTCCCGCATTTGCGTGGGCGCGTTCGCTGCGAAGATGGCGCAGCGCGAGGCGAGGCGCGTACTCGGCAGCGAGTGCGGCGAGGCGGTCATCCCCGTTCTGGTCCACCAGAATCACCTCGAACTCCGTCCCGGGCTCGGCCAGCAGGCTGTCGAACAGCGCGCCGATCTCCGCCACGCGGCCCTTCGTCGAGACGATCAGCGAAATCATGCCGCCTCCACCAGAACCGGCGCGCGGCCCTCCACGATGCCAAGCAGCTTGCGCCGGAATTCGGGGATGCTGAACTGGCGCGCCTGGGCGTGGCAGGCCTCGGGCGTGAAGGCCGCCTCGCGCGCCACGAATTCGCGCACGGCGGCGATGATGGCATCCGGCGTCTGCGCATCGATGAACAGGCCCGTTTCGCCCTCGCGGATGATGTCGCGCGCACCGCCGCGGCCATAGGCGATAAGCGGCGTGCCGCAGGCCTGCGCCTCGACCATGGCGATGCCGAAATCCTCCTCGGCGGCGAAGACGAAGGCGCGGGCGGCGGCCAGCAGCGCGATCAGTTCTGCCTGCGACACGCGGCCGCGGATGGTGATGTTGGGCGCGCCGTCCGCCGCAGCCGCGACCAGCGGTGCGGAAGGCCCATCGCCCGCCACGACGAGTTCCAGGTCCGGCATGCGGCGGAAGGCCTCGGCGACCAGTTCGATCCGCTTGTAGGGCACCTGGCGCGAGGCCACGAGGAAATGCGTGCGCGGCGCGGTGCTGAGCGGGAAGCCCTCGATGTCCACGGGCGGATGCAGCACGGAGGCGTCACGCCGCCAGACCTTGCGGATGCGCTCCACGATGTAGGTGGAATTGCCCAGGATCACGTCAGGGCGGGCGGCGCTCATCTGGTCCCAGGCGCGCAGCTTGTGGAGCAGCCAGCGCGTGTAGAGGCCCTTGATCCCGCGCGTCAGCCCGGACTGGCGGAGGTATTGGTGCTGCAAATCCCAGGCGTAGCGCATCGGGCTGTGGACGTAGCTGATGTGCCGCGTGCCGGGCCCCGTGATCACGCCCTTGGCCACAGCATGCGAGGAGGAGAGCACGACGTCATAACCCTGAAGGTCGAACTGCTCGACCGCGATGGGCATGAGTTGCAGGTAGTTGCGGAACATCCGCCGCGCGAAGGGAAGGCGCTGAATGAAGCTGGTTTGCGGCACGCGCCCCTGCAGAAAGCCGCGCTGATGTTCGGGCAGGAAATCGCAGAGCGCGAAGAGGTCCGCCTCCGGAAAGCAGGCAAGCATCTGTTCCAGCACGCGCTCGGAACCGGCGTAGCTGTCGAGCCATTCGTGGATGATGGCGATCTTCATCGCGGCAGGAATCCCAACAGGCGGCGGGCCGCCGCATCCCATGAAAACCGCGCCGTGCGCGCGCGGCCGGCGGCGGTGATGGTCTCGCGCAGATTTGCGTCATCCGCGAGGCGCGCCACCGCCTCGCCCAGTTGCGCGGGGTGCGCCGCGTCAAACCAGAGCGCCGCCTCGCCGCACACTTCCGGCACGGCACCGGCGCGCGAGGCGATGACGGGGCAGCCGCACCACATGGCCTCTACGGGCGGCAGCCCGAAGCCCTCGTAGCGCGAGGGGAAGACGAGGCAGAGTGCCCCTTCGTACAGCGCACGCAACTCCGCATCCGAGACGCGGCCGAGCGGCTTCACATGGGCCTCGGCCGGTGCGCCGTCCTGCTGGAAGACCGACGCGTCCTTGGTGCCTGCGACCGCCAGCAGCAGCCCTCGCGCGGCCAGCGCGCCGATCGCGTGGTGGAGTGCGGCCAGGTTCTTGTGCGCGGCCCCCGTGCCGATGACGAGGGCATAGCCATGCCGCGTCAGGCCGTGGCGCGCCAGCATCGTCTCGTCCGCGGGCTCGCGCAGGATGTGCTCGCCACCCTCCAGCGTCACGCCGATGCCCGCGGGGTCCAAGCCGAGATTCGCGCCGATCCGCCCGGCCGAGAATTCCGAGACGGAGAGCAGATGCGCCCCCCGGAACACCAGCGTGCGGTGCAAGCCGCGGTACCAGTTGCGGAACTTCCAGGAGTAGCTCTCCGGCGTATCGAAGACGCCCGCATCGTGGATCACCACCGCCTGGTTGCGGCCCTGGATCACCGGCGCGGTGTTGCCGAGGTTGAGCAGGAAATCGCCCCGCGCCGCGCGTGGCAGGTCCAGCTGTTCCCACAACTGGCCGCCGCGCGTGCCGGCGCTCACGGGGGCGAGGTGCGGGAACGCCTCCAGCCCCGCCGCACCGGTGGGTGCGATGAGGCGCATGGCCGGGGCCTCGCCCGAACCTGGCCCCGAACCTGGCCCCGAACTTGCCAGCGCATCGAGCGCGCGCGTCATCTCCCGCGCGTATCGCTGCACGCCGGTCAGGCCCTGGGTCAGGAAGCGCCCGTTGATCGCGATCATGCGGAACCCGATTGCAGCATCCGCCGCGCCTGCCAAGGGCGCCGCAGCAGCGGCTTGAGGCTGGCGCGCTCCTCGGCCGTCAGCACGCGCAGCAGCGCGGCCATGACGGCGAGAAAGCCCGGAGCCGCGATTGCCGCGGCCCAGCGCCAATCGGGTGCGAACAGCATCGCCACCAGCGCCACCGCGGAGAGGCCTAGCGGCAGCACCATCTGGCGCGCACTCGCCCGCGCGGCCGGGTAGAGGCGGCCCGCGAGCCACAGCTTGCCCGCGCAATCCGCCATGGCGCGCAAGGCCCAGGCGACGGCGGCACCCTCGATCCCCCAGAGCCACAGCATGAGGGCCGAGAGCGGCAAAAACGTCACCACCTGCGCCAGGATGAGCTTCGCCGTCGCGTCCGGCCGGCCGATCGCGTCCAGCAGGGCGTTCGGCGCATAGGCGAGGCAGGAGAAGAAGATGCCGGCCGCCAGGATCCGCAGCACCATCCCGCCGCCGGCCGCGAATTCCTGCCCGAGCCAGAGGCCCAGCACCCAGTCGCCCACGCCGGCGAGGACCAGGCAGGGCGGCAAGGTCAGCAGCACCATCATCAGCGCGCCGCGCCGCAGCAGCCCGGCCGTCACTTCGGGCAGGAGACGGAAGGCCGACGCCATCGCCGGCAGCAACGCCTGCGCGATCGCCACCGGCAGGATCCACATGCGCAGCACGAGATCGAGCGGCGTCGCGTAATAGGCAACGGCGGCGAGCGTCAGCAGCGCGCCGATCAGGAAGCGGTCGGCGTAGAGCAGCGCCTGGTTCAGCACCGAGGCGAAGGTCATCCAGCCGCCGATTCGCAGCAGCGGCAGCACCATCACGGGGCTGCCCACCGAAAGCCGCGGCAGCACGGGGCGTGCGAGCCAGAGGTATGAAAGCGTGTTGGCGAGCCGGCAGGCCACCAGCACCAGCATCACCCCGATGAGGCTCTGCCAGAACATCAGCAGGATCACGGGGCCAAGGTAGTACATGACGGCCACGGGAATCGTCGCGAGATTGGCGGCGGCGAAGCGCTGATGCGCCGCGAGCACGCCCCAGAGTGCGGCGTTCAGAACAATGAGCGGTGCTGCGCACGCCAGGATGCGGAAGGCGGTCAACGCCTCGGCCTGAAGCGCGGGCGGGACGTTCAGCGCGCTGGTCATCAGCCAGGGCAGCACCGCCCAAAGAAGGGCCGCACCCACCGCCGCGAAGCCGCCAAGCGCGACCATCGCGGTGCCGACGAGCTTGCCGGCCTCGGCATCCTCACCTTGGGTCATCCGCTCCGACAGGCCACGCGTCAGCGCCGGGCCGATGCCGAGGTCGAAGATGCCGAAGACGCCGACGAGGGCGAGGGCCAGGGTGAAAAGCCCCCAGCGCTCCAGCCCCATCTGCTGCACCAGCAGCGGTGTGAGCGCGAGGGCGAGAAGGAGGGGAAGCCCGCGCCCCAGGGCGTTCCACAACATGCCGGAAATCAGGCGCCGCGCACCGGCCCGCGCCTCGGCGGTCTCGCTCATCTGGTGTGTTCCGCGCCCTTGCCGGACGCGAACCTAGCTCAGCAGGCGCCGCGGCGCGACAGCACGGCCATCGGCGTGCGCAGCAGGATCTTCACATCCTGCCAGAGCGAGGGCTGCGACACATAGGCGACGTCCAGCGCCACACGCTGGGCGTAGCTCGTGTCCGAGCGGCCAGAGATCTGCCACAGGCCGGTGATGCCGGGGCGGACGCTGATGTAATGCGCCGCGGCCGCGCCATAGAAGCGCTCCAGCTCCGATTGGATGACCGGGCGGGGACCGACCAGGCTCATCTCACCGCGCAGCACGTTGAGAAGTTGCGGCAATTCGTCGAGGGAGGTGGCGCGCAGGAAGCGGCCGATCTTCGTCACGCGGGGGTCGTTGCGGAGCTTGCTGGTCGCGTCCCATTCGGCGCGCGCCGCGGGATCGCTGGCGAGAAGGGCGTCCAGGCGCGCCTGGCTGTCGGTCACCATCGAGCGGAACTTGAGACAGCCGAAAACGCCGCCGCCATTGCCGATGCGGCGATGGGCGAAGAAGGCCGGGCCGCCATCGGCGCGTACGAGCAGCGCCAGCAGCATGAAGACGGGTGCGAGGACGAGCAGCATCCCACCCGCGCCCAGCACGTCCATCGCGCGCTTCAGGCTGGGGCGCAGACCCTCGCGCCATTCGCCATGCGGCGGGGCCATGATCGACTGAGGGGCCGCGTAGCCGCCGCCCATCCGCGTCTCGCGCATGGCGGTCTCACGTTGCAGGGACGTAAACGCGTCCAGGCCGGGCATATGTGCCTCATTCACGGTGCCGCGGGTGGTGGCGCCGATCTTGTCGCGGCGGAGAAGCGGGTTATCCGTTCCTGGCCACGGTGTCGTTCTGGCTGCACTCGCAGGCGGTAATTGGACCCGGTTGAGGCGAGATTGTGGCAGCGCGAAAAATCCCGGCCTTGCCGGCAGGGACGCGCGATGGCACGCGACATTCCCCTGCCGAGGAGCCTCGCTTGTCCCGTCTCGCCTATCCGGCTTCAGCCGCGCTGGGAGCATTGCTCGCCATGCAGTTGTTTGGCCTGGATTTCATCTGGCCGCGCGTGGGTCAGGATTGGCGGCCGGTGGGCGACGCAGCGCAGCACGCCATCGCCCAGCGGCACTTTCTGGCCGATGCCTGGCGCTGGCCGCTGCTCGAAGTGGGCACGATGGGGGGCGTGAATCTTGCCTTCATGGACGGGATTCCCGCACTCGCCCTGCCGCTGAAGATCCTGGCGCCGGTGCTCCCCGAGGGCTTTCACGGAATCGGGCTGTTCTACGCGCTGGCCTGGCTGCTGCAACCCGTCGCGGCGGTCTGGGCGCTGCGCAGTGCGGGCGAACGGCGGCTGCTTCCGGGCCTGGCCGTCGCCGTGATGGCGAGTGCGATGCCGGCCTTCATCATGCGCTACGGCCATGCGGCGCTGTGCGGGCACTTCACCATCCTGGCGGCACTCGGCCTCTACTTCCGCGCGCTGGAGGATGCGCGCTGGTGGCGACTGGCCGTGCCGTTCCAGGCGGTGGTGCTGCTGGTCCACCCCTATCTCGCGCTGATGTCGCTGGCCCTGCTGGCCGCCGTGCCGCTGACGCTGCTGCTGCGCGGGCAGGCGTTCCTGCGGGCGGCACTCGGCCTGGCGCTCGCCATGGGAGCCATGTTCGGCACGATGGCGCTGCTCGGCTACCTGGGCGCCGCGGGCGATGGCGGCTACGGGCAATTTGCGCTCAACCTGCTCTCGCCCTTCTGGCCCTTCCGCTCGCTGCTGCTCGGTGGGCTTGTCGCCAGCGAGGTGGACGCGACCGGCCATGGCGGCTGGGAGGGCTACAACTGGCTCGGCCTCGGCCTTTGGGCGGCGCTCCTGGCGGGCGTGATCGTCGCGCGCGAGCAGGTTGCGCCGGGCCTGAGGCGCCATGCGGGGCTGGTCCTGGCGCTGCTCGGACTGACCGCGCTCGCCGTCTCCTTCCGGGTGGGGCTGGGCGGCGCCGTGGTGCTCGACCTCGGGGCCGCGCCGGGCTTCCTGGAGCAGTTCCGCGCCTCGGGCCGATTCTTCTGGCCGGTGGGCTACGCGCTGATGATCGGCGCCGCGCTGCTGCTCTCGC
>Ga0105047_10014421_pt1 | contig 12536 bp, 11 predicted proteins | sample MAT04_FD_78384 | JGI IMG/M metagenome (GOLD analysis project Ga0105047, IMG submission 78384) | Freshwater microbial communities from Lake Fryxell liftoff mats and glacier meltwater in Antarctica - MAT-04 (megahit assembly) | ecosystem: Environmental > Aquatic > Freshwater > Ice > Liftoff... | reverse complement strand
TGCGAATCAGCGGCCTTCCATGCCGGCCCCGCCGTCCTGGAACATGGGCAGGTATCGATATGGCAGTTCCAGCGAAAGCGTGCAGAGCGCGATGAAGACGCCGCCGTATGAATCGCTCCAACTGCCGTCCGCGTTCTGCGTCTTGATTAAAGTTTCGGCCGTGGATTTGTACCAGGTGTTCCACTGCTCTCCGCCGTGCTGGAAGATGGCCAGCGAGGCGTAGAAAAGCGCATACGCATACCAGCCGCCGAAACTGCCCTCGCTGGTTTTGCCCGGCAGATTACCCATGATGTTGGCGATGCCTTTTACATATTTGGGATCGGTATGCAAACCCAGCGCGCCCAGCATGTACATGCCCGCGCCGGTGGTGGCAATCGAACCGCTCGTGCCGTTGCTGCGCGCGTGCCAGTTGTAGGCATACCAGCCGTTCTCGTTGGTCATGTTCAGCAGGTAGCCCTTGGCTTTTTCGATCACCGATTTACGGACGGGAATGCCGCAGGATTCAGCGGCGCGCAACGCCGTGATCTGCATGACGGCGATCGCTCCGCTGCCGTCATCATTAAGCGAACCGTTTGGCGAACTGTTCCAGCCGCCGTACTGGTTTTGAGATCCTTCGATGGTGCGCACGGCCCTCGTCAAGACGTCCTTCACCCGCAGGCTCAGCGTCTCTTCTCGGATCATGCCGTAAACCTGCCCGAGAAACTGTGTCGAGTATCCATGCCCGTACATCCCCGATGGGCCGAACGCTCCGTTCTCGGAAATGAATCCAGTGGGGCCGCTACTCTTCAAAACATAATCCAGAGCAAGATTAATATTCTGCGCATACGGTCCTTCGCTCGGCGTGCTGCCATGCGCCAGCCAGGCCAGACCCGCAAGTCCAGTTGCGGCGCACGAATATGACGACTTCTGGCTGCCATCTTTGTTCTGATTATTCACGAGCCATTTGCAGGCTTTCTCGACAGCCTGATCGATCTTCTGGCCGAACTCGAGCTGCGGACCAGCGACGGTAACCTCGATCGGCGTCGGTTCTTCGCCTTCCTCGCCGAGAACGAGCTGTGTTGTTAAACAGAAGCAGATAAAGCAGGCAGACCATTTCATAAAGGAGCCTCGGGGCTAATCCCAAATCAATCGTCGAGCACATCGCTGGGCGAGATCTTCCAAATCACTTTCATGCCGCCAGCCTTGAAATTTCCTTCTAAAAAGGCCATGCCGGCTTTTTTTAGCGAGTAGTTTTCGTAAGCGTCGCCGCACAGTCCGGCAATAATTTCGCCGCAATCGGGTTCATGTCCCACAGTCATCAAGTGCTCAGGAAGTTTCAGTTTTGAAAATGATTTCTCCAACCGCGAGAGCTGCGTTCCACTCTCGAGCTCATGGACGATTTTCACCGGCAGGGAAAGCAAGTCCGCCGCTATCTGCGCGGTCTGCTGGGCGCGCACCAGGGGGCTGGACCAGATCGCATCCACGTGAAGCTTTTTCGTTTTGACCAATGCCTTGATGACTTGAGCAGTGCGCTTTTTGCCTTCGTCGGTCAGCGGGCGTGAATCATCGTTACCCGCCCACTCCGAATGCTCGTAAGCAATGCCATGCCGAAAAACGTAAAGTTGCATGAATCGTCTCCCCTGTCGCGTCTAGATTAGCAAGGTACATACCAGAGGAGGGTGAATGCGGCAAATCTGTCTGGCACTTTGCGTGGTTGGCCTGGCCACTTTTTTCGAGCATGACGTTCGTGCGGAAGACGACGACGGCGGCTTCACCATCGGCCGCAGACCGCAGCCAAAGAATCTGGATCTGGCTACGTTGCGCGCCCGGGTGCGCGGCGCCGATTTGGAACAGGTCGTTGCCGCCGCGGAGCAGCTCAGCCAATCGCGGGAGCCGCGCGCCATCGCCATTCTCTGGTCGCTCTATAATGAAGGAGACGCGCAGCGCCGGCTGGTCGCCGTGCAGAGCATCGCCACGATGGCGCAGCCCGGACAGGAAGAGTCTCTGGTAAAAGTCGCACTGGGCGAAGCGTTTCAGGCCATTCGCCAGGTTGCCGTGCGCGGCTTGCTGAAGACCGACACGCAGCCGAAGGCCACCGCGCGGCTTGCGGCGGCAGCGGCGGACGAAAAAAACGTCGTGCCGCTATTCCGTTTCCGTGCGCTCCAGGCACTGGCCATGATCGGCGGAAAAGATGCGGAAGATGTGCTGATCAAATATTTGAAAAGTCCGTTGCCCGACCTGGCGCTTGCCAGCGCTGAAGGGTTGGGGCGATCGCAGAGCCTCGCGGCCATCGACGCATTGTTGAGTGTACTCAATACACCCGACGAAAATTTGAAGCAGACCGTGGCCGATTCGCTGGGACGGATCAGCGGCGAACGTTTTCGCTACGATCTGGTCAAGTGGACCCAGTGGCGCGCCACGCGCGCGGCGCAGCCGCTGGCGTCTGCGAATCTGGAAGCGCCGTATGCCGACCCGGCCGATATCCCGGCCGACGCGCCGCTCGATATTGTCGTCGTCTTCGACACAACGCTGAGCATGCTGCATGTCTGGCCGGAATTGAATAAGGCTCTCGACGGCGTGCTCTCTGAAGAGAGCCGCACGATTGCGTCGATGCGTGTCGGCACGGTCAAGTACCGCGCGCCAGACGTTGATCGCACGCTCTCGTATGTGGTGCAGTCCAAACCCTTGACGCGCCGGCTCGATGCGGTGCGCGAGGAACTGAAGGACGCCTCGTTTGGTGGAAACAGTGGCGCGCTGCATCTCGCCGTCGATCACGCGATTCGGTCGATGAACTGGCGATTGGATTCACGCAAGCTGGTGATTTTAATCGGCGACACGTCGCCGCCCGACGAGTTCATCCAGCCCTGCCAGCGCATGATTTACGACGCCTGGCAGCTCGACAGAATCCAGATCAACACCCTTTACGTAAAAACCAGCCACGGCCCCGAGCATGCCGAGACGTATCGTAGACTGGCTCAGGCCGGGGTGGGGTGGGCGTACGATTACGATAAGACGACGCGAAAACTGACCGAGATCAACATGGAAAATCCGGCGCTGCGCACGGCGGAGCTACCGACCGAGACCGCTCATCGCTGGCTGAAGCCGCGCAAAAAGAAGTAAGGAATGTGTTGGAGGGATGAGGGTGAGGCAGACGTTGTACTGAATGGAGCAGACGTTGTAATGGGTGGGGCAGACATTCTACTGTCTTGTCTGCTCCACCTTCACAGGGTCTTTGCTACTTTAACGGGTGATCTGCAATTCCTTCAGTGCCAGATCCTGCTTGACGCCGCCCGCTCCGAAGATCTTCTCGGCAGTTCGGTTGAGACGGAACTTGCTCTGATGGCAGCTCGAGCAATCCTGATTCAAGCCGAAGGAAGGACTGTGCCGCATGATCTGGGAACGCTCGCCGATCTTCGTGAAAGCCAGATTGGCCGGCGACTGGATCGCTTCAATTTTGTCCGTGGTGTGGCAATGCATGCAGCCAACGCGGAAGCGGTCGCTCTCCTGCTGGCATTCGCGAATGATGCGCTGGCGCGGCGTTTCATTGATGCGGCGGTCGAAGAGTTTGGAGTCGCGGATCGAGTCCATCGACATCGACGGCGTATCCACTTTGCACGCACTGAGTGACAGAATGGCTAAGCCTGCGGTTAGAAAAAAGAGTGCCCGTTGAATCGTCACATCCGTCCCTCAAGTGGTAATCGATCTATCATAATCGAACACAGCGGGCTAACAAGTTAGGAGTTTCGAGAAATCCAGCCCGGAATTTGTGATACCGAAGCAGGTGAAGAGCCGATAATGTTAAATATCGGCTCGGGAAATCGAAGATCAATTCGTCCAATTCCGGCAAGTGAGTTGGTCTTTTTGATCATCCCGCTCTAAACTGTGCACGACGTGATGATAACACATTCGGATGATGTAAATGCTCAAGCGTGCAGGATTTCATGCAATCGCCTGTCTCTCCAACCTGCTGCCCCGGGCTGTGCAGTACCGGATTGCGCATGCGGTGGGCGATTGCTGTTATCTCTTCGATCATAACGCTCGCGAAAACGTCAAAGCCAACATACGTTGCATCCTCGGCCCCGACGCCAGCGAGAAACTGGTCCGCCGCGAAGCGCGCTGGGTCTTCCGTTCTTTCGGAATGTATCTGTGCGAATTCTTCGGCCATCGGCATTTCGGCGGCGATTTCGTCGACCGCCACGTCGTCGTGCAGGGCCGGGAAAATCTGGACGCCGCGCTGGCTCGCGGACGCGGCGCGATCTTCTGCTCGGGTCATTACTCCAATTGGGAGATGGGCGGCACGGTCGTCGGCCATCTCGGATATCCGATTGTCATCGTGGCTCAGATGCACGCTGATGCCAAGACCAATGAGATGTTCGTCAAGCAGCGCGCCGATTTCGGAATCACCGTCGTCCCGACTCAACATGGCGCCAAAGGCGCGCTGAAGGCGCTGCGAAACAATCAGCCCGTTGCGCTGCTCGGCGACAGGCCCACGGGCGGTCCGGTCGTGCCGGTCACGTTATGCGGACGGACGACCTACCTGCCGCAGGGACCGTGGCGCATTGCGCTTGTCACCGGCGCGCCGCTGCTGCCGACTTTTGTGCATCGCCGTTCGAACGAAAATTTTACGCTCGAGATCGGCGCGCCGATTGAAGTTCCGGAGACGGGCACGCAGCGCGAGCGCATGCTGATCATGGCGCAGCGCTGGGCGGATGTCTTCGAGGCGCGCCTGCGTGTCGATCCCTCGCAGTGGGCCGCGTTTTATCGCGTCTGGGATGATCCGAAAACCGGCGCGCTCGGAGTCTCTCAGTCGCTGGCAATGCCGCAAAAAAAACTGACCGCCGGTTTGCGTGAAGCGGAGGATGCATGAGCTTGAAGACTGCACCGCGCCTTGACGTCTGCGCGATCATTCCCTGCTACAACGAGGCGGCGTCGATCGCTCGAATCGTGCGTCTGGCAAAGGCCCACGTCGGAACCATTCTGGTTGTCGACGACTGCTCCACCGACGGCACCGCCGCGCATGCCGCCGCTGCCGGTGCGATCGTGCTGCCGCACCAGCGCAACATGGGAAAAGGCGTCGGCTTGAAAACAGGTTTCGCAGCCGCCGCGAAAATGGGATTCAAAGCCGCGATTACGCTGGATGGCGATGGCCAGCACGACACAACCGAAATTCCGTTCTTCCTGGATGCCTACGATCGCGCCGACTGCGACATTGTTCTCGGCAACCGCATGAATGACACGCGCAGCATGCCCTGGGTGCGGCACCAGACCAATCGATTCACGTCATGGGCGATCAGCCGCATGGTCTCGCGCACCATTCGCGATACGCAGTGCGGGTTCCGCTTGATCGGCTTGGATTTCTGGCGTGACGTGCGGCTGGACAGCTCGCGCTTCGACCTGGAATCGGAGATATTGATTCGCGCCTGCAGAAGCGGCGCACGCATTCGCGAAGTCGAAATCCGCACCATCTACTTCGGCACCGACAACAGCAAGATCAACCCCTTCGTCGACACGCTGCGCTTTTTTCATGTGCTCTGGCGCTGCCGTAATGCGTAAGAAGTCAAAGCAACAATCACTCAGAGTATGTACGAAAAGTAATAAAATGGTGCCACTGGTACGCGACCGAGGGCCGTATCGAGGGAGCTTACCAGTGCGGCCTCGGATTGATGCGCGGGTTTTTCTCTGCGCTCGATTCGGCGTTGATCTTTTGAAGGTGCATCATCCCCTCCGAGACCACACTGGCGTAAAGGTGGCGCGATACGGCCGCGGCTGAGCCAGTGGCACCAACGTTTAATTCGCCGGCGGTGCGGCTGGAGCTTCCGTGGCCTCGACAACCACGCGCGGGCCTTCGACGTGAATGACTTTCAACAGGGTTCCAGCTTCGACAAACTTGCCTTGCGAGACCACGTTGATTCGCATGTCTCCAATCAGCGCCGAACCCGAGGGCCGCAGCGGCGTCAACGCGCGCCCAACCTGTCCAATCAGATGTGTCAGCGGCGGAGCGTCCGGCGAATCCTGCGTGCCGGATTGAAGTTCGTGCTTATGATGCATCGGACTGTGCTTAAAAAACTTCAGTCCGATCCAGAGCGCGATTGGAAACAAGGTCAGGTTCGCGAGCACCATCAGAAAACCGAACGACTGCGTATGGCAGAATCCCAGGTAAATGCTGCCTGCTGAAAAACCGAGCGCTACCAGCGTAAATCCGCCCATGGTCGGCGTGAGCAGTTCGAGCACCACTGAGACGATCATCAAGCCGCAACACAGGATTGCGCCGTATCGATAATCCATCTCAGGCGTCCACCGTTCGCACCAGCAGCGTTTTACCGGTGATGCGCAGCACGATCACGCGCGAACCTTTATCGATATACGCACCTTCCGAGACGGCTGCATAGGTGACGTCTTTAACCCGCACTTTTCCGGATGGGCGCAGCACCGTCTCTGTTTCGCCGATCTGCCCGATCAAATCGCCCGACGCGAGCGCCGCGGCGCTCTGCGCCAAGTGCGGCTCCGCGGAATTGCCTGAACCGGAGATCTCCGCGCGCAACGCCAACCGGCCCATGCCCGGCAGGCTGATGCCTTTGAGCAGCGCCGTAATGATCGTGGTCAGAATGCAGACCAGGGTCAACGTCGCCCAGAGCAGGCCCTGCGTAAACTGCTGCTGCTGCCAGCCGCCGCCGCCGCGCCAGAGATTCGCGCCCGCGCCCTCCGGCAAAAAGGCCAGGATGATGGAAATGACGATCATCGCAAGGCCCGCAAATCCCGCGACCCCGAATCCGGGCAGGATGAAAAGCTCGACCGCCAGCAGTATCGTGCCCAGCCCAAAGAGAATGATCTCCGCCATGCCGGCGGTGTTCGCAAAAATCTGGAGCCAAAAAAAGAGCCCTAGGCAGAAGGCGAAAGTAATGTAACCCAGGCCGTGCCCCGGGCTCTTCAGTTCAAGAAAAAGAGCGACCAGTCCCACAATCACCAGCAGCACGCGCCAGAGCGGATGGGCCAGAACACGCGCGGTCTTTTCAGCGATCGTAATGTCCGCACGTTCGAACTGATTTTTCGGGATGCCGAGTCCCAATAATAATTCCTGCTCATCCAGCGCTTCTCCGGCGGCAAGTTCAGTGCGTACAGCCTCGCTTGCAGTCAGCGAAAGTATCTGCCCCTTGCGCTTCCAGGTCTTGATGATTTCAAGTTTGGTGCCGAGGCGCGATTCCAAATCTTTCAGTTCAAGATCCGTCACAAAACGCGATCCGGTCTTTACGCCGCCTTGCGTTGTGGGCAGCAGCGGCGCCGTGGCAAGCTCATAGATTTCAACGTTGCTATCCACAAGACCCGTTGCAATGGCGCACGGATAATTGTTCGCTTCGCAAAGCGTCGCCACTTTCTTGCGCATCGCTTCATCCAGTTTGATACGCGCATCGGCAGGAATGTTCACACCCGGCTGAATGGCCATGGCCGCGCCGATCTGCGTAGTCGGTCCGTGTTTCATCACGATCATTCTGCAGCCCAGCGAAATAAGCGCGCCACCTGAGATCGCCTTGCCCGAAAATGCGATGACCGGAACCGGGCACGCCGCGATCGCTTCATTGATGCGGTCACAGGCATCGATGAGCCCGCCGTTAGTGTTGATATCGAGCACGACCAGATCGAACTTTTCGTTCGCCGCGCGCTTGAGACGCCGCTCGATGAACGCGGCCTGCCAGTGATCGATATAGCCTTCATACGTGGTCGTATCATCGTCCACGGGAATGATCATGATCTTTGCATTGGGCCGAAGCGTGATGCCGTGCTTCCCCGGTTGCAGCGTTCCATTTCCCACACCCGACCACTGGCTGGTGGCCTGCGTGGGCCCCTGGTCGCCGGTGCTGCCATCGGGATCTGCGGAAATAACAATGGGGGACGACGCGGCTGCAAGGATTATTACAAGGGCGAACAGATGTTTCATAGCGGGCTCTCGCACAGTTTGATTATGGCGCTTTTATGTGGCGGTAACAACTGCCAAGTTTTAGATGGCGCGCCGTGGGGTCTGTGTCAAGTTGGTTGCGTCTGCAGTTGCTGTTGTTCTCCCCTCCCCTTGAGGGAGGGGGTAGGGGGAGGGGTAAGCGCGTATCTGCAATGCAAGCGCGCGTACCCCTCTCCCCGGATTCGCTGCGCTCATCTCGACCCTCTCCCTCAAGGGGAGAGGGAAAAGCGCAACCAAAGTGACACAGATCCCGCGCCGTGGTGGCAGGCCGCTTTTGCCCTCGGCAAAGGGCAAGCATACTGCCGTTTCGACTTGACCGGGTGCGTCACATATACCACCAGTAGTAGTTTTGCGCGCGGCATGCACACGCGTTGCGCGAATCTCGAAAAAAATGCTGGTTCGAAGCGGCATTGTTGATCCTGCAAATGTATTTGATTTAACCACTTATAATGATTGCACGAGTGGTGAAAAAAATCCGAAAAGATTGTTGGGAAAAATCAAAAACGCTAATCGTTTTAGTATAGTTGAGAGAGCATCAGGTGTAGCGCGCATTGCGGTGCTGCGGAAGAAAAAATTCGTGCAGGAGCCGATCGACCTGCAGCAGGCCGTCGCGGCTGAGTTTGACGCGATCGCCTTCAACGCTCAGGAAACCCCACTCCTTAAGTGTCTGCAGCGGCTTGGCGAATTCGCTTACAACATCGGCGCCGAATTTCTGTTTGAAGTACTCCACGCTGAGACTGCCCAGCTTAAGTTGCAGGATGAATTCGCGAATCAGGCGCTCCTGCGGCGTCGGCGTCAGCGCTCTATTGATGGGCAGCTTGCCGGTGTTGACCGTTTCGAGGTACTGCGCGAAGCCGTCGAGATTCTGGAAATGCGTGCCGCCAATGTGCGAGAAAGAAGCGACGCCCAGGCCGATCAGATCCGCGCCCTGCCAGAGCCTGTCGCGGTAGACGAACTTTGTCTTGGCCTTGTTGCGCACGGCAGTGTAGGCGCTGGCGACGGTGTAGCCGGCCTCCTCAAATTTCTTGAATGCGTAATCGACCCAGCCGCGCTTGGTGACCCAATCGGCGACCGGCGCGACGAGTTTCCCGTTGGCTTTCATTTCTTTGTAGATGGTGGTGTTGTACGGAATTTCCATCTGATAAATCGTCACGCTGTCCGGCTGCATGGCGACGGCTTTTTCGACGCAGGCGTGCCATTTTTCGGTGGTCTCTTCGACCATTCCGGCGATGAGATCGATGTTGATTTGCGGGAAGTTCTGGTTGCGTGCGAACTCGTAGGCGCGAGCGATCTCTTTCGACAGATGCGCGCGGCCGTTGATCTCCAGGATGTGATCGTCGAAGTGCTCAACGCCCAGGCTGAGACGCGTGACGCCCAAATCGCGAATGATCTTGAGCTTGTGCTCGGTCAGCGTGCCAGGCTCGCACTCGAAGGTGACTTCTTCCACTTCGTCCCACGGCAGCAGCGCCTTCATCTTATCGGTCAGCCAGGTCAACTGATCGGAGGAGAGATATGACGGCGTGCCGCCGCCGAAGTAGATGAAATTGGGTTTGCGGCCGTCGATGAAACGGCGCTGTGCATAGAGTTCCAGTTCTTTGGCGGCGCCTTCGATGTACGACTTGATCTGGATCGAATCCTTATCTGTGTAAACGCGGAAGTAACAGAAGTGGCAGCGCTTGCGGCAGAACGGAATATGCAGATAAATCCCCAGCGGCGTGCCCGGCGCCGGCGCGCGGTCGAGCGCGGCGAAGGCATCGCCGGTTTTCTCCGTCTGCCAGAAGGAGAAGGGCGGATAATTGGAGACGAAATAATTTCCCGCGGTGGTGTCTTCCTTGGGCTCCGGGGCTAGAGCAAGCTGTTCTGCGGTCGTGGTCATTCTGACTTTCTCTCCGCTGCCGCCGCCGCAGCCGCAAGCCGCGCGGCGAATTCAAGGTGTTCCGCGCTGCGAATTCCGTCTTGAGCAATCTGCAAAACATCTGCCATAGTGCCGTCGATCAACGCAGATTCGTGCAACCAAAGGCCTGGAAAAACCTGACTCTTTAAGATGCCCTGCACATCAGGTTTCAAGCGTTCGTAGTCATTGCCGCGAAGCACGAACCAATCGAGCTCCGCCTCTTCGGTGCGCCAGACGATGTATTCCTGCACGCCATGCGCGCGATAAACATTGAGTTTTTTATGCAGATCAATGCTGACGGTGCTCGCAGAAATTTCGGCAACCAGTTCCGGCCCGCCTTCGATGTATCCATCAGTAATTTTGACTCGGCCGCCGTGGCTGGGCATAATGATCGCGCAGAGATCGGACTGGGGCTCGTTCAAGTCGTCCAGGCGAACGGATGAATTGTCTCCCACTTTCATGCCGGGCGTATAAATGCTATAGAAAACCATCCACGCATTTAGGTCTGAATGGGGTTGCGCATGCTCGGTAAACCTGACTGGCGATCCCATGAATACAAGCCCCTCGATCAATTCGGCCTTCTTTAATTCAGGCATGGCGTCGTAACGGCGTTCGAATTCGGCGCGGGTAAGCTGGTCGCCGTTATGGAGAAGGGGAACGTGTCGAGGTTGTGGGCGCGGCTTTATTTGTGGCCGCGGCGATTCTGCAATGTTCATTGTCGCTTGCTCCTTTCAACGCCCCTCACCAAAAGCATAAAGCACGCCGTCGCTGCCGCCAATCAGGAATACGCCGTTTGTGACCGCGGCCGAACTGTCGATCGGCGAACCGATCTCGTAGTTCCAGAGTTCTTTTCCGTCGCTTAAATTAATCATGTAAACGCGGCCGTCGTCGCAGCCGACGATGACTTTATCTCCGGCGACGACAGGCGATGAATCGACTTTTCCTTTGGCGGCGAACTTCCAGATTTCTTTTCCATCTTCGCGCGCGCGGCAATGCACGATTTTATCGCGCCCGCCGAAGATGACTTTGTCCTTTGTCACCGCCGGTGAGGCAAAGAAGGCGAACTCTTTTGGATTCTTAAAACGCCATTTAACCGCAGCTTTCTTGATATCGATGGCGAGGAACTCGTGCTCATAATGTCCGACGTACGCCACGCCATCCACCAGCGCGGCGCTCGCGGCGATGTAGCCGCCGGCTTCAACTTTGGCGATCTCTTTGCCCGTTACGGTATCGATGACATGCAGCAGTGCATCGCACCCGCCGAAGACCGTCTTGTTATCCGCGACCGCCGCCGCACCGTTGACATAGTTGTCGGTCTGGAGCGTCCAGACTGGTTTGCCCGTCTGCGCGTCGACGCAATGCAGGCGATTATCGTACGAGCCCACGATGACGCGCCCGCCGGTTTCAGGCCCGTCGTTGAGTGTTCCTTTAACATAGTTGGGACTGGCTTTGACTTCGCCTTCGGTCTGATAAATCCAAACCACTTTACCGTCGGCGATGTTCAGCGCGTAGAGTTTGGTATCGTTGGAGCCGACGAAGAGCAGCTTGCCGGCGACGCACGGAGTGGACTCAACGGGCGCTTCGGTCTTGAATTCCCAGAGCTTTTTTCCGGTAACAAGGTCCAGCGCGTAAACGTTGCCATCGTCCGATCCGAAGAAGACCTGCTGTCCGACAATGACCGGCGACGACTTGATCGCCGAGCCGGTTTTGAATGACCAATTGAGCTTGGGCTTATCGGGAATTTTGGCGTCACTGATTCCCGAAAGCGTGGGGTTGCCGCGGAACATGGGCCAGTCCGCGGCCGCAAACGTAAGCGCCGCGTGCAGCAGCACGAACGAGAAACTCAGTGGCTTAATTAATTTTGTGTGCAACACAGTCAATGATTTATCCCTTGCGCGGCGGCTTCATGGAACTGACGTTCGACGCCGCGCCTGCATTCACGCTGCGCGGAGCATTCAGCGCGGCCGTGTACATCTCGCGGAACTCCGGTGCGCCGATCGGCCGCGGATTGAAGGTGGCAGTCCACTGTTTCGCGGCTTCTTCGGAGAGCGTGCCGATCATGTCAGTGGGCACACTGCATTCGGAGAGATGCGGAATCTCGGCAATGCGGAGCAGTTCGTTAATTCGCGCAACGAGAATGTCGCGGCGCTGATGCGGGTCGTCGTCGTGCCGGACCAGGCCGGCGACGCTGGCCAGGTCAGCGTACTGGCTCAGCGCCGGTTCGCTGGCGCTGTTGAAGGCAATCACAAACGGCAGCATCATTCCGACGGCTTGCCCGTGAACAATATGGAAATGCGCGGTCAACGGATTAGCAGCCGAATGCGCGGCGCCGAGCATCGAATGGGCGATGGCCAGTCCCCCGTATGCGGATGCAATCAGCATCTGCCCGCGCGCTTCGATGTTCTGCGGCTCGCGCAGCACGACTTCCAAATATTGCTGCGCCAGGCGCCAGGATTCGCGCGAGAAGAGTTGCGAAATCGGCGAATGGATGCGCGTGACGTGCGCCTCAAGCGCGTGGGCGACGGTATCGATTCCGGTATTGGCGGTGACGCGCGGCGGCTGCGACAACGTCAAGACCGGATCGAGCAGCGCGACGCGGGCATAGGCTTTCTCGTCGCCGCAGGCCATCTTCTGGTGCGTGTGTTCGTCGGCGATGAGCGCGAAACTCTGGCACTCGCTGCCGGTGCCGGCCGTGGTCGGGATGGCGATCAG
>Ga0105047_10014419_pt1 | contig 12538 bp, 10 predicted proteins | sample MAT04_FD_78384 | JGI IMG/M metagenome (GOLD analysis project Ga0105047, IMG submission 78384) | Freshwater microbial communities from Lake Fryxell liftoff mats and glacier meltwater in Antarctica - MAT-04 (megahit assembly) | ecosystem: Environmental > Aquatic > Freshwater > Ice > Liftoff... | reverse complement strand
TCTTGGCAGAGGCTGCGTCAATGCTCTTGACCATCCAAGCGGGCAAGCCCGGTATTGCAGCGCCCTGTCCACTGGGATCTTTTCTTGGTCTGGCCATTCGACACCATTCAATGAATGCTCTTTTTTAGGTGCTGCGGTTGGAATAGGCAACAATTTGCTGTATAGGTTGGTTTTGCAAGGTTCTCAGAGTCTGATTCAGAGCTATTTTTTGCGATTTTAGTCCTTTGCGAGATGTCGTGTAACGCGTCTGATGTGGGCGATCAGGATCCATGCTTCTGCGCTTGCAATCGATTTTTCCCAATCTTTCGACAGGCGACGACATCGGTTCAGCCAGGCAAAGGTACGCTCGACGACCCACCGGCGCGGCAGCACTTCAAAGCCCTCTACGGTATCGGAGCGTTTGACGATCTGGATGGTCCATCGGCCGAGTGCTTTCAGCGCATCCCGCAGTTTGGGTCCTGCATACCCGCCGTCCGTTGCCCGGCAGGCGATTGCGTAGCAATCTGCCGAGAGGGGGCAAATACATGCCGCAGAGATGGGTAACGCTGCACAATAGCTTTCAACACATCCGGCGCACCATCCCGGTCCTGAATTCCGGGGCTGTGGACCACCAAACTCAGCAGTAATCCAACCGTGTCGGTGACGATATGGCGCTTGCGCCCTTTGATCCGTTTACCCGCATCATACCCGCTAACACCGCCACTTTCAGTGGTTTTTACGCTCTGGCTATCTTTGACCCCGGCTGTTGGCTGAGCTTTGCGGCCCTCGGCCAATCGCGCGGCCTCGACCAGTTTGCGGTTCATCTCATCGAGCAAGCCATCATCGCGCCAGGCGTAGAAATAGCCCCGAACCGTCGAAACCGGCGGGAAGTCGTTGGGCATGACGCGCTGGTCGGCGTGCAGTGCAGCTTGAAGCGCTGGTGCTTTTCCAGCCATGATTTGACCTCGGGCGTCTTATGGGTTGCGTAATTGTCGAGCACGAGATGCACGTCGCATGGCTTGAACATTGCACGATCAATGCGGCGCAGAAATCTCAAAAACTCCCTGGCTCGGTGGCGCGGCAGGCATTCGCCTATGACCATGCCCGACTTGCCATCGAGTGCTGCGAACAGCCTGGTCGTGCCATGGCGCTTGTACTCGTGCGTCATCGTGGCCGCGCGACCCTTCTTGAGTGGCAGTCTTGGCTGGGTCCGGTCAAGCGCCTGAATTTGCGAATTTTCGTCAACGCACAGCACGACTGCCCGCTCCGGCGGGTCAAGGTAAAGCCCGACAATATCAGTGACCTTCTCCTCGGACATCGGGTCGTTGGAAACCTTGAACCCGCGTGTCACGTGCGGCTTCAGCCCTGCTTCAGCCCAAATACGCCCCACACTCGAAGGCGAAATGCCCACCGCCTCGGCCATGGTCGAGCGGCTCCAATGGGTGGCATTCGGCGGCGTCTCCTGCACCGTCTTTGTAATGACTTCAAGGCGCGTTTCCCTTGGCAGCGGCGGGACCGGCGAGGGGCGGGTCTTGTCGCGCCGGCGCCCGGCCACGCCTTCGTCCAGGTAAGCGTGGCCAAGGTATTGGCCATCTAGACCATCCGCCCGACGAAGGTCATCCGCAGCCAAGTAGAGCGAGTTTTTTTCTCGGCAAAGGCGTTACGCTGATATTCGGGGCGCGGTTGAAACCGCGCCACCAAGTTCTTGCAGGCCGAGGTTTTCCCGGCGAGATCAAGGCCTTCCACGAGGAATATTTTTCCGTTCTGGGTCATCTCGGCCTCCATCATTCCGACCAATCCACGCGGACGACCCCGGCACCCATGTGGTCGGGCCCGCGACGGATGTGCGATTCATAGGCCGCGGCCATGATTGACACCCCCAGACGATGGGTCGAAAGGTCCGAGGTCGGTTGCGCGACCGGCAGGCGATCTGCGGCGCAGGCCACGAACTCAGCCAGTGACGCCCGTTTCGCGCGCTCTGACAGAAGATGTTCACCCGTCTCGCCCGCAAGCGCCGCTCCGCTGAAGCGCGAAAACCGTTCCACCCCCGGCATCAGCTCGGCATTGGCGACCCGCACGAGGTCCATGTGGTTGGGGTCCCCTACCTGAACACCAGCAACAACATTACGGTAGTGAAAGTCTTCCCCAATCCCGCAGTGCGCTTGGGGCCGCAGGTGTTCAATATGGCAGCTATCTGCATCGATCCGACGACCGGTATAAGCGCACTTGTGAAGACCCCTTATCGCGGGCTCGCGAAGAACCGTGCTCAACTCTTCACGCTGTTTGCGCTCGGCAACCTGTTTCTGGTCGACGAAGGCTAATGGCGTGAGGATGAGTCCGTCTGGAAACCGCGAAACCGCCGCTGTGCCGGTTCGAAAACCGCAAAACCGATCCAGAATGGCTGGTCTCATGGTCCGTAGAGCCGTCAGGCCAACACCTCGGCGCAGCCGAACCCGTTGATCAGACGTTCCCTAGCTACCACACCGGATTCACGAGATGCATCCCTCACGCCATTTGTGCAACAGAGCCGATGCCGATCCACAAAGGAGCTCAAGCCCTCTTTGTCCAAATAATCAACAAATTCCTGAAACGTCTCGTAGGCATTGTCAAAGAGAAATGGCGTGATATCAATGTGTTTGTCGATGCCGGCTTGTCGTGATTCTTTGGTTGAGTCGTTGCCATTTTAGAGCCGTTGGGGTTCTGCCGGCCGCATTGACTTGAAGGGCTGGCTGACTTGCGCTGAACGCTTGGAGGGTCTGCATTGCTATGCCCAAACTGCGCCACAGAAAATAGTCCAAATGCAAAGTTTTGTCAGGAGTGTGGAGACAAGCTTGCACGCGTTTGCACGACGTGTGGCGTGCAGGCCAAGTCTGATGCTAAGTTCTGCATTGACTGCGGCGCGTCATTCAAGCCCGGGGCAACTTACAACTCGCCCGAGGCGGCCGCTTCATCCGAGAAAGGTGCGGCGTCCAACGTTGACCAAACAGACGCTTCTGACATCCCTGCCGAGCGGCGCCAGGTCACGGTGTTGTTCAGCGATCTTGTTGGATCGACTGCCATTTCTGGGCTGCTTGATCCTGAAGACTACCGAGAGCTGATCGCGCACTACCGCATACTGGTTACTGAGATCGTCGCAAGATACGATGGCGGCGTTGCGAATTTCGTTGGCGACGGGGTCGTGGTCTATTTTGGTTATCCGGCCGCGCATGAAAGCAGCGCTTATGCCGCCGCACTCGCAGGACTGGAAATAGTCGAGGCGGCACCCGGTATCGGACGTCTTTTCAAGGCATACGATCTGCAAACCGAGGTGCGTGTCGGCTTGCATACCGGATTTGTGGTCATTGGACACACCGGCTCTGGCATCCATGAAGAGAAACGCTCGCTTTTCGGAGATACTCCCAACATCGCCGCCCGAATTCAAGCGTATGCCAAGGTGGGGCAGACTGTGGCCTCCGCATCGACGCGGCGGATGATCGGATCGCAATTGGTGTTCAAATCGCTTGGCCTGCAAGCGTTGAACGGGGTGCGCGAGCCGATCGAGCTGTTTCAAACGCTCCGACCGACGACAGCATCAGACTTGATCGAGCGCCACAGCCTGCACCCAAAGACACCGACGATCGGACGCCATGCCGAAATCGCGCTCGTTGCCACCCGCTGGAATGATGCGATCGAGAGTGACGGGCAGGTGATGGTGATCTCGGGCGAGGCGGGGATCGGCAAGTCGCGGATTGTCTTTGCGATGGACCAGGAGTTGGCCGAGGGAACCGCCAACCGACTATTACTGTTCGGATCGGTGATCCACAAGAACAGCGCCTTTTACTCGGTCCGATTGGCGTTCGTGGCCTTGCTGGCCTTGGCAGACTCGGACACGATCGAAATCAAACGCGAAAAACTGATGAAGTACCTCGCCGAGCTCGACCTTGATCCGGGCTTGGCCGGCGAACCTATTTTGGAACTTCTGGGCGTTCCGGATGGTACGGGCACGGTTCGGACTCCGTCATTCCCAGAGCGCGCGAAGACCAGGATCATTAAGGCACTCTTGCTGGTTTGCGCTGCGATGTCGGAGCGAAGGCCCCTGTTGATGCTGATCGACGACGTACATTGGATCGACCCTTCGACACTGGAGTTTCTGTCGCGATGGATAGAAGCCATGCCCTTGCGGCGCTGCCTGATGCTCATTACTGCACGTCCTGAGTTCGAGTCGCCGTGGAAGAACCTGGCGCATGTCTCTGCACTGGAACTGAATCGGTTGGGACGGCGCGAGTCGATAAAGCTGATAGAGAGCATTGTCGGCGGGCCCATGCCCGAGCCGTTGATGCAGCAGATCGTTTCGAGGACGGATGGCGTGCCGCTGTTCATCGAAGAATTGACCAAGATGATCGTCGAGGCGGGCTATATGGAAGGCACAGCCGATTTCAGGGAAGATCTGTTGAATTCCATCCCTGAATCTTTGCAGGCCTCGCTCTTGGCACGCCTTGACCGCATGTCTGAAGTCAAGGAGGTGGCGCAAGTCGCTGCCGCCATTGGCCGAACCTTTCAGCGTCCGCTGTTGGCTCGGGTTCAAGGGGGAAGCGATGAGGTAGTTCAGACCGCACTCACAAAGCTGATTGATGCCGACCTGGTTGTACCAGTCGGCGAACATGGTGACGAACCGACCTACCGCTTTCGCCATGCCCTGGTGCAGGAGGCGGCTTATCAGTCCATGTTGCGAGTTTCGCAAGTCAAATGGCATGGCAAGATTGCCGAGGTGCTAGAACGGGATTTCCCGGAGACTGCAGAACGCGAGCCAGAGTTGCTGGCACACCATTTCACATTGGCCCGCAATTATCTGCAGGCCGAGAAATACTGGTTCGCCGCAGCACGTGTGGCCATGTCACGGTCGGCCTCTGTGGAGGCAATCGAGCATCTGCGTCAGGCGCTTGCCAATCTCGCACACGCCCCAGTCACGCCTGAACGTGACCGACGTGAATTGGACCTGCAGATTGCGGTCGCCGTGCCGCTGGCCTCGGTCCATGGCTACGCTCAGGAGAATGTTCGAACGGCCTATGCACGAGCGCGCGAGCTTTGCGGCCAATACGGCGAGACGGAACGACTGTTCATGGTCGTCTATGGTCAGTTCCGTTCGGCGTTGATCGGCGGTGAGTACGCGAGTGCACTGGAAACCGCAGAGCTTCTGGCGTCACTCCTCGATGGTTCTGACAACCCTGTTCTTACTGCGGCATCACTCCGTTCGTTGGGGTCAGTGCTGATCTACCTCGGTCGGCCACATGAAGCGATGAAACATCTCAAGCGTGGTCTGCAAATTGATCTGACGATGGAGGATCGCCGGCACAGTCTTGGCTTTGACGTCGTTGATCTGCCCGTAGCGCTGCACGCATATTCGGCCATAGGACACTGGCTTGCAGGATCCAGCAGCGCAGCGCGTACCTCCATCGAGACATCGCTTGCGCTTGCCCATGAAACTGATCACCCCTTTTCAATTTCATTTTCTTTGGCATTTGCCAGTTGGGTGTATCAATTCTTGGGAGACGAGACGGCACTCAAGCAATGCTCGGCGGATCTGATTGCATCGTCAGAATCGAACACGTTTCATTTCTGGCTTGGCTGGGGACGTGTCATGAATGGCTGGGCCAGGCGGGCGGAGTTGGGCGAATCTACACTTGAAGTCATTGAACAGGGGCTTGCGGAATGGCATGGCACGGCATCGGGTGTCGGTTCGAGCTATTTTGCATATCTGCATGCCGATGCAGCGCTTTTCCTTGATCAGTTCGATAGGGCCCGCGAGTTGATCGAGGTGGCACAAGCATTTGAAAAGACCAGTGGCGAGGCCTTCTGGAGGCCCGAGTTGATCCGCCTGAATGGCGAGATAGCAGAACGGAGCGGGGACACGAGGTCCGCTAACCAGTTGTGGCGGCAGGCCCATGATGTTGCAGAACAATCCGGGATTCGATTTCCGCAACTCCGGGCGGCGGTAAGCATCGCTCGTGCAGCCCATGGCCCATCAGGCCGGACCCACGCGATCGAACTGCTCGGAAAGGCGTTGTCGGGACTTGAGGCTGACAGTCAGGCTGCCAGCGACGCGCAAGCGCTGCTGCGGAACATGGAGCGGGAGGGGAGTTGACCGGAATGAACGATCAAGAGTTTGCAGTTTTAAACGGGTGTGCGATAAAGAGCAGATGCTTTGGCGGAAACAACCGGGCGGCCGGAGATTTGTTCAGCAAGGGGCACATGTAATGAGCAAGCGAGAAGCAAAACCGGGTGGACGTCAATTACCCGAATCCGGTGTCATGCCAAAGCTGCCAAAGCAGTTCAATTCCTTTCCGTTTTATTATGCCTCGCTGCAATGCCAATGGATTTACTGGTACACCACGGTCGAAGCGGCAGAGCCATATGTAAAGGGCACTGGCTTGTGCGTTGCCCGATTCCCGGTCAAGAACGAAAAGGGCGAAGATGAGGACCGTGCCGTTCTCGTCTTGAACTTTCAACGCTATACGTCGCACTACAGCAACGGTCTTGGAACAACAAATGAGGTTGAATTCAATCTTTTGGTCTTTCCAGCCAATCGAGTTCCGGGCGTGCCAAAGATGCCATTATGGGAGTATCTGCATGGAAATGATCAGACCGAGACCATTGGCCATTTAAGATTGCATGTGGCAGCAGACAACAAGGTTGCAGTCGAAGCTGGGCGTGAGGTTTTTGGAGAACCCAAATTCTATGGGGTCTTCAACTACGAAGTGCCGTCGCTTAACGCCCCGATGTCTGCTAGCATCCCGCCAACACAGGTACAGAAATGGCGGATTCAGCTTGTCAATCCGGACGACTCTGACGATTTCGTGTACCGATTGCAGTCAGACTTTACTGGCTATCAGTGGACCAAGACTGACTCCACGCCGATTCCTGAATTCGCAACCGGGCTTGGTCGAACTGTCTCGACGCGATGGACAATCGTGGGCCTTTTCGACACTGCGATACTATTGAGCGCGCAGGCTGAAGGCATAAAGCTGGAGATTGGCGCGAACGATTTTCCGATGACCAAAGATATGCGGGCTTTGTTTACGGATCTTAAGCCGGTTGCAGCTCAGATGTTCGAAAGTCCTCCCGCCTGCATTGAGCCGCGCGGCTTTTACATGGATGTTATGGATCAGGATCATCATGATGACAGCGAATGAATTTGAGTTTGGCATTGATGACTTCATCGCAATCAGTACCGTCCTGACTGGCTATTCAAGGGCGGAGCTTTTAGGGACTGGCTGTGCAGAAGAATACTGGCATCAGTTCCGCCGCGTGACACCGGAACACATCCTGGTGGAGTTTCTGGAGAACGCGGCGAAACTCGACCGGATGCAGGCGACCGATCCTCAGGCTGTAGCGGAAGAGATCAGATCCCGCTACCTCTCGAGTGAAAAGTTCGGGCCGCTTGCACGCACCTTGATTCAGCTTTGGTATCTTGGCCAGTGGGTGCCGTTACCCCATGCTTGGCGACGCAGCTTTGGGGCGTCACGGTTTGACGTGGCACGGGTCATATCTGTGCTCGCCTACAAGGAAGGGCTGGTCTGGGATGCGATTGGTGCACATCCCGTGGGTGCCAAGCAGCAAGGGTTTGGATCCTGGGCGGAAGCTCCGCCAAAAGGCGGGGTTTAAGTCATGAATACGCCGCTGGATGATGAAGAGACGTACGACGTGGTCATCGTCGGCGCCGGGATTGCCGGAGGCATCCTGTCCAAGCAACTGCTCGCAAGGGGTCGCCGCGTCCTGATCCTGGAGGCGGGCGCGGATCATGGCGATGACTGGAAGACCTACCGCGGCTATCTGGACCAGTTCTACCTGACTTTGGCCAAGGTTCCGAATTCGCCCTACCCAAATCTTCCGACCGCACCTTCGCCTTCTGTCCTTGATATCTCGTCCGTGCATGGCACCGCGCCGGACAACAATGGCTATTTTGTTCAGCGGGGGCCGATGCCATTTGGCAGCGATTATCTGCGTGCCTATGGCGGCACAACGCTGCATTGGCTTGGAACCTCGCTACGAATGTTACCCGCGGATTTCGAGACGAACAGCCGCTACGGCCAAGGGATAGACTGGCCCATCACCTATAAGGATTTGCTCCCGTATTACGAGAAAGCCGAGTGGGAGATCGGAGTATCGGCCGAGGTCGAACAGCAGACCCCCGAGGCGTTAGGTATCCATCTGGCGCGCCCTCGCGACGGCGATGGATACTACTCGGAAGGCTACCAGTTCCCCATGCATGCGATCCCCTGTTCTTACAGCGACAACTACTTTGCGAAGGGCGCCGATGGCACCCCTATTTCGACGGGCTATCGAACCGATTTCGCCGACAAATCGGAACCAGGTCTGGATGTCGTCAAGATCAAGGTTTCAAGCACCCCGCAAGGGCGTAACTCGACCCCGCGCGCCCCGCTGGAAGAGAATGGCGGGTTCAGTGTCGGTGGCGAGCGTGTAGAGCCTTTCAAGCCACGCGGGGCGACCGGGTCATTCGCTTTCACGGGTCAACGTTGCGAGGGCAACTCTGCCTGTATTCCGATCTGTCCTATTCAGGCCAAGTACAACGCGATGAAGACGCTGGCAGATGCCCGTGCATTGGCGGAGAATACGACAAGAAAGCCAAATGGTGCGGACGAACCGGACGAGTCCAATGCGCGCGTCGCTGACATCGAGAAGAGCTTCAGGATCAGAACCCAAGCCATTGCTTCGCGCGTTGAGTTGGACGTCAACAACCGGGTCAGCGGGATTGTGTACAAATCCTACCTTTTCCCGGGTGTGCCACAGTACGAGTTGCGACGCGCGCGGGGGACAGTATATGTTCTGGCAGGCGGTGCGATCGAGAACAGCACATTGGCCCTCGCCTCTGGACTATGCCGATCAAGTCAGGAACTTGGCCGCAACCTCATGGATCATCCATACATGATGGCCTGGGGTCTGGCGCGAGATCCAATTGGTGCCTTCCGGGGACCTAACTCAACGGCCGGAATCGAGTCGTTCCGCGATGGCGCGTTTCGCGACCAGAAGGCCGCGTTCCGATTGGAAATCGGAAACTCAGGTTGGGATTTTGCGGCAGGCGCCCCGTATTCAGATGTCAAGAACTTGGTCGAGAATGACAATCTTTTCGGGCCGGAATTACGGAAAAGACTCTATCACTATGTGCAACGTCAGGTTCGAATTGGCGTGTTGGTCGAACAGCCGCCGGATGCTTCCAACAAGGTGACAATTGATCCGGCCTATGTCGATGCCATGGGCGAGTTCCGGCCTATCATAAGTTACGACATCTCGGACTACTCTCGCGCAGGACTTGCCCTTGGACACAACGCCTGCATGCAGGTTTTTCAGCGGCTGGGCGTGAAGAACTACACGGCCTATAACCCTTCAGACAACGGCTACCTGACATATGATGGCAGTGGCTACACAGTTTATGGAGCCGGGCACTTGGTGGGCACCCACAGGATCGGTAACAACCCCAAGACCTCTGTTACGCGACCCGACATGCGCACACACGACCATGACAATTTGTGGATGGTTGGTTGCGGATCAATGCCGACGGCGGCCACGTCCAATCCAACTTTGACAATGGCTGCGATGGCCTTTCAGGCGGCCGAAGCGATAGACAGGGCGCTTTCATGACCAAGGAAAATTCACTCCAGAAGGATCGCGACGACCTTCACCGGCTGCTTCAGTTCGCGTTGATGGTAGAGCTTTCCACAATACCGCCCTACGCGACCGCCTGCTATTCGATCAAGGAGCAGGGTCAGTATGACCGCAGTTCACCCGAGATCGTGAACGCTGAGCCGATCGAGGTGATCCGCCAGGTAATGGTTGAGGAAATGCTGCATATGGTGCTGGTCGCAAATGTCATGAATGCGATCGGATTTTCCCCGGTCATGAACGATCCGGCGCAATTGCCAAGGTATCCACGAAGGCTGTTGGGTGACAAAGGCCCGGAGATCAGGCTTCGTCGTTTTGATCGGGACCAGATCAAAGCATTTCGTGAAGTGGAACGGGGTGTCGAAGACCCGCAGAAAGCGTGCGAGGGCAAGTACAGCACGATTGGAGGACTTTACCTTTTCATTCTGGAACGCTTGTGGGATGCCTGCAGGATTCATGGCGACGCCTTGATTTTCACTGGCAAGAACGATCTCCAGATCAGCGTAAGCGACTATTATGGCGCAGGTGGCGCTGTAATACCAGTGGTCGATCTGAAGTCTGCCGTCAAGGCCATCAACGAGATCATGGAAGAGGGCGAAGGGGCGAACCTCGGCAAGACTGCTGGCGACGGAGACCGTATCCCAGGACCTCCCGGCGAAGACCGAATGGATATCGCCCACTATTTCAAGTTCAACGAAATCCTTCATAGCCGTTACTATCGGCCAGATGATCTCGTCGATGCGACGCCGAGTGGCGATGACATGGTCGTGGACTGGAGCGCGGTCTGTCCGATGCGCGACGACCCTAGGTCGGAGGACTATGCTGGCCTTCCCAGCGTCCAGGCGCTGTCAGACAGTTTCAATGCGAGCTACAGCGTGTTGCTGGATGGATTGCAGATGGCCTTCAACGGGAACAAGGAGCAACTGCGCGCCCTCGTGCCTGTGATGTATCAGTTGCGCGATCGGGCACAGAAACTGATGCGTATTCCTCTGCCTGGCGTGGTTCCGATTGCAACTGCTGGGCCTACCTGGGACTATGTCCCTCCGCAGCGGACCGGCATTCTTGGTCGGGATTTGGCCAAGGGCGTTTCAGGCAAGAAGTCCTGAGGCAGGTCATGTGAGGGGAATCTGGGTAAGTCGAGATCGTAAGCGCGACACTGACAGTAAAAAATTGTCGAGCTATCTGACCTAGCCGCATAGCCGGTGCTGTCAAAGCGGTGGATGTCGAGACAAGCGCGACGGTGCCCGCCCAATGGGTGTGTCGGCAGGTCGTTGTGCGCTGCCAACACACGCATTGGCAGCAAAATCGCTTGATCACAGGGCAGATTGGGCGGAGCGGCTGATCACGAAGGCGAGCGTGGATAAAAATATGCAGGTTTGATCTCAGTCGCGTTTGCGCCTGATGAGATTCGAAGTCATCTGCAATATAATAAAATCAATGCTTTACGCCCCAGAGAAGGTTCGACACCAGTCGCGTTCCCTCCGCCACACGCCCTTGAGAAACGTTTCTCCCAACCCGGCTGCGGCCAGAATTTCCCGTTGTTTTTGAGGGCTATGCGGCTTGGGCTGAACACTGTCCCGGTGTCGGGAGGGCTAGAACCGTTCTCACTGAGCTGACATTCTCCAAGGCTGAAGACTATGTGGGTTTCACTGTTCAGCTTTAAGGCACTGATATAAAACGATATACGAGATGTCCAAATTTTCCGGGTGCCAAACCCATGCGCATAACGGAAGGAACTGGCATCGAATGTCCCGACGTTTGTCCCGGCTGGTCGCGTTCGAAAGAAGATTGCGAAGGGCGGTAAACTGCCCTACGCTGCGATCCCCAAGAATGAAGGCTGTGCTGACAAAGATGCCATCTTTCCACATCGTGTTGGGATACGGTTGTTAGACTTTTGCGCACCTTAGGTCTTCAACACCCGGTAGATCGCCGGGATCACAAGGACCGTCAGAAGCGTTGAAGACAACAGGCCAAACAGCAGCGAAATTGCCAGCCCTTGAAAAATCGGGTCCGACAAGATCACGATTGCCCCGATCATCGCTGCGATGGCCGTCAGCAGGATGGGCTTGAAACGGATGGCACCTGCCTCGATCAGGATCTCGACCGGGGTCTTGCCGGTCGGGTCCGCATGGCGGATGAAATCGACCAGCAGGATCGAGTTGCGGACGATGATCCCGGCAAGGGCGATGAAGCCGATCATCGAGGTGGCCGAAAACGGTGCGTTGAACAACCAATGGCCTGCGACAATCCCCAGAAAGGTCAGCGGAATCAGCGTGAGGATCACCAAAGGCAGGCGGAACGAGCCGAACTGCGCGACGACAAGGATGTAAATACCAAGCAGCGCCACACCAAAGGCCGCTCCCATGTCGCGGAAAGTGACGTAAGTCACCTCCCACTCGCCGTCCCACAAAAGCGTTGTATCAGATTCGTCTTTTGGTTGGCCGTAAAGGCTGATCACCGGTTTGGTGCCCGGCGCCCAGTCCATCGCGTCCAAGGCCTTGCCCACGGCAATCATGCCGTAAAGCGGTGCCTCGAACGCGCCGGCCATTTCTGCCGTCACCATTTCCGCGTCGCGCCCGTTGTGGCGAAAGATTTGGTAGGAGGCGCGCTCCTCGGCCACCCTGATCACGTCGCCCAGTTCGACCACCCCGCGCGCGCCGGGCAGCACGTTGGCTGGGATCGGGGTGGAGAGGAACCGCTCGTCCAGCACGCGGTCGCCCTTGTCGCGAGCGATGCGGATGGGGATCGGCTGGCGGCCATCTGCGCGATGCGAATAGCCCACGGTCCGCCCGCCGTTCAGGATGGCAATCGTGTCGAACACATCGCTTTCCTCGACGCTGAAAAACTCCAGATCGTCGGTGCTGATCGTGGCACGCAGACGCCGGGGCTGGATGCCGAAACT
>Ga0105047_10014417_pt1 | contig 12539 bp, 9 predicted proteins | sample MAT04_FD_78384 | JGI IMG/M metagenome (GOLD analysis project Ga0105047, IMG submission 78384) | Freshwater microbial communities from Lake Fryxell liftoff mats and glacier meltwater in Antarctica - MAT-04 (megahit assembly) | ecosystem: Environmental > Aquatic > Freshwater > Ice > Liftoff... | reverse complement strand
CGCGCGCCACGCCCGGTGCGAGCGCGGCCAGGCCGCACGTCAGGAGAACGAGCGCGAGGGTGCGAGAGCTTTCTGACCAGATCATGACACGCCTTTCTCGGACGCCAAACACAGCGCCTCTGTGGTGATCGTCCTGATCGCGACCAAGGTCCAGCGAGGCGGATCGGAGCTTGGCCAGGGGTTGCGTGTGCAGAGCGCGCAGGCGGAATGATCGGTCTGTTGTTGCGAGGCGGTCCGGGTTATGGGCGGAGTGCGCGGCCGTGCGTGGCTCCCGCTACGCTTTCCTCGCGTGAAAGATTCGAGCGACAAAGCGAGCGGCGTGGCGGACTCTGGGCCGGCAAGCGGCTCGGCGCGCGCCCAGAGCGGCGCGCCCGTTGAAACCAAACTGGGGCCGCAAAGCTGGAACGAATTGGCGGAGACCTTGAAAGAGGTTCTGACCCGGCTTGGACCCGCGGCGGTGCTCGGATTTATCGCCGCGACGCTCCCGCCGCTCGGGTCGATCGCTCTTTTTTATTACATGAACGACCTGGGCGCGTGGCTGCGTGGTCACGGAACGCAGGGGCTGGTCTACTACGCGCTGGGGTTCGGCCTGTTCGCGGGCCTCGCGTTGTTGCCGACCTATGCATCGGCGGCCTTGGGCGGATGGGCGTTCGGGTTTGCCAACGGTTTCCCCGCGGCGATGTCGGGCTTCGTGCTGGGATCGCTGATTGGGTACGCGATCGCCCGGCCCACGGCCAGTTCGCGCGTCGAAAGCCTTATCAACGAGAAGCCGAAGTGGAAGACGGTGCGCGATTCGTTGGTGGGGTCGGGGTTCTGGCGGACGTTGATGATCGTGACGCTGGTGCGTGTGCCGCCCAACTCGCCGTTCGCCGTGACAAACTTGGTTTTGGCGTCGGTGCGTGTGCCGGTGGTGCCGTACGCGCTGGGGACGCTGCTGGGCATGGCCCCGCGGACGGCGGTGGTGCTGTGGGTGGCCTCGCACTTGCAGGGGCAGATGGCGAAGGATGCGTTGAAGCAGACACCGTGGTGGTTGATTGCGGCGGGGATTGTGCTGTCGCTGACGGTGCTGGGGGTTCTGGGGTTGATTGGGAATCGGGCGTTGGCGCGAGTGACGAAAGCGGAGAAGAAGAAGAAACAGGTTGAAAACCTGTCCCACGAGATTCAGTAGGTAAAGACGGCGGATGAAGGCGGTGGATGAAGGCAGAAGAGGCGGGCGAGGCGCCTGCCTCGCGAGCTGAAGTGAGGGACTCGGGCTCGCTGGGCCCTATCCTTCCGGCCTATGACGACGCCATCGAATAGTGCAGCAACGAACGTGGCGAGCTCTTCGGCAAGCAGGCCTCGGATTTTGACAGGCGACACGCCGACGGGCCGCCTGCATCTGGGCCACTACGTCGGCTCGCTCGAAAACCGCGTGCGCCTGCAGGACCAATACGACTGCTATTTTCTGCTCGCCAACATGCACGCCTTCACGACCCGGGCCGACCGACCCGCAGATATCCGTCAGGACACGATCGAGATCGTCAAGGACTGGCTGGCGGCCGGGATCGATCCTCAGCGCGCAACGATCGTGCTGCAGAGCGAGGTCCCCGCGATCGCCGAACTGACGTGGTTCTTCGCCATGCTCATCCCGTTCAACAAGGTCATGCGCAACCCGACGCTCAAGACCGAGATTGACGCCAAAGGGCTCGGCGACACGTACTCGTTCGGGTTCCCCATGTACGCCGTCGGCCAATGCGCGGACATCTTGGCGTTCCGGCCCGAGCTGGTCCCCGTGGGCGTGGACCAGGAGGCGCACATCGAGATGTGCCGAGACGTGGCGGTAAAGTTTAATCAGCAGTTCTGCGGCGTCGGCAACCGCGTCGAGCCAGCCGACCACGTCAAGGGCGGCGGGCTGTTCCCGATCCCCAAAGCCCTGTTCGGCCGCGTGGGGCGGCTGCCGGGGATCGACGGCACACAGAAGATGAGCAAAAGTTTGGGGAACGCCATCATGCTCAGTGATTCGCCCAAGGAAGTACAAAAGAAAATCGGGAAGATCACGACCGGACGGCAGAGCACCACGGAGCCGGGCGATATCAACAACGTGCTGTTCACGTTCGTGCGCGCGTTCATTCATGACGAGGCGCGCGTGAAGGAACTGGAACGCCGCTACAGCACCGGCGATAACATCGGCGACGGGCACGTCAAGCAGGAACTGGCCGAGGCGATCAACGTGCTGCTGGAGCCGATGCGGGCACGGCGAGCGGAGTTTGAGAAGCCGGGCGGAGATGCGCTGGTCGAGGACGTGATCCGGGCGGGAACCACGCGAGCGAACGTGGTGGCGGAGGAGACGTTATATTTGGCGAAGAAGGCGATGAGGCTGGACTTTGGGGCGCGAGTGTTGAGGTGAGTGGGAAGAGGCAGAGAAAGAGAAATACGCAGAATAAGTACAGGCGAGTTGAAAACCTGCCCCACGAGATGGGTTAGAGGCTGAGAATATTAGGTTCCAAGTTTTTCGGTGAGAAACCCGACCACCTTATCCAGCGCGATCCGGTCCTGTTTGCCGGTGTCGCGGTCGCGGATGGTGACGGTCTGATTCGTCAAGGTTTCGCCGTCGATGGTGAAGCAATACGGGCAGCCAGCCTCGTCCATGCGTGCGTAGCGCTTGCCGATAGATTGCTTTTCGTCCATCTCGATCGCGCCAAGTTTCCAGAACTTGGATGTAAGTTCAGCGTGCAGTTTTTCAGCGACTTCGGGCATGCCGTCTTTGGCAACGAGGGGGAAAACGGCGGCCTTGATGGGGGCAAGCCTCGGGTGGAAATTCATGAACTCGGGGCTGGCGCGAGAGGCGTCGTTGGTGTAGGCCTCGCAGAGGATCGCCAGCACGCCACGGTCGAGCCCGGCGGCCGGTTCGATGCAGTGAGGCAGGTAACGCTCGCCGCGTCGGCCGCCGTTGGGAAGGATTTCGCCGCGATCGGTATCATTATATTCAAGTTTGACGCCCGAGTGCTTCTGGTGCTGCGTAAGGTCGTAGTTGCCGCGATGAGCGATGCCCTCGAGCTCGCCGAAGCCGGGCGCGGTGAAGGGGAAGCGGTACTCGACGTCGCTGGTGCCGCTGGAGTAGTGCGAGAGCTCGTCCTTGTCGTGCTCGCGTAGGACGAGGTTGTCGCCGGACAGCCCGATAGACTTCCACCATTCCATACGGAAATCACGCCAGAACTTGTACCACGCCTGCGATTCGTCGGGGTGACAGAAGAATTCCAATTCGGCCTGATCGAACTCGCGAGAACGGTAGGTGTAGTTTCGCGGTGTTACTTCATTGCGAAAACTTGTGCCGGTATTGCCGATGCCGAAGGGGATCTTCACGCGCGTCGTATCAACCACATTCTTGAATTGAACGAAGATGCCCTGTGCGGTTTCGGGGCGCAGGTAAGCGATATCATCTTCGGTTGCAGTCGCGCCGATATAAGTTCTAAACATCAGATTAAACTGACGCGGCTCTGTCAAGCACCCCGATTTGCCTGAAAATGGGGAAGGGATTTGATTTGCCACCTCCTTCATGTGAGAAACGTCCACAGGAAGAATGGCCCCATCCAATACTCGACCATCTTTGTGTTTTAGGACGACCCGAATTCCAACATGCCCCACCTCCTTGGTTTCTACAGACCAAGGTTTAATTGTGGCTTTCTTTGATACAATTAGCTCTAGAGCTTCAGATGGCGAAGAGGCGATAACAGTTGCAACCGGGAATGTGCAATGCGTGCGTTGGCCATTTGCCCATCCGGTTCCCCATCGAGATTGTTGCGGAATAGGGGTTGAAACCGAGTCGAAAAGCTCCCACACACCTTGAAGGTGATCCGCCCGAAACCTCTGCTTCGTTTCTTTATCATCCACCATCGGGTCATTGAACCCCGCGACGTGCCCGCTCGCCTCCCAAACCTTCGGGTGCTGCACGATCCGCGTCTCTATCGGCACGCACCGCACCGCCTTCCCGTCTGGCCCCTTCCGGCCCCAGCACGGCCGCATGATCATGTCCTGCCACCACGCCTCGCGCAGGTTCTTTTTGAGCTGAGCCCCCAGCGGCCCGTAATCCCAAAAGCCGTTGATCCCGCCGTAGATCTCGCTGGCCTGGTAGATGAAGCCGCGCCGCTTGCACAGCGACATGATCTCGTCCATGGACTTGGCCGGGGTGGTGGACGGGGCCACGGCGGAAGGGTCGGGTTGGGCGGCGGCGGGGTCGGACATCGGGGGCTCCGGAGGTCGTGAGGAAGGTTGGGCGGAGAGTATAGGGAGAGGCCGAGCGAGGCCGAGAACCGAAGCGCCTGCGGGACGTTTCGACGGTCATAAAGCTCGGCCCCGATCTGTCCTTACCGGCCCCGTCCCGACCAGCTTCGCCCCGCCCCGACACGTCCTTACTCCCGGCCGCGGCCCCGCTCGGGCGCAAGAGCGGTGGGTACGCTCTGTCCGTGGGTTTCGTTCCAAAGCACATCATCCCCGGCGTGCGCGTCACGCGGCACGCCTGCCCGGCCCCGAACAACGACTCTCCCGCGCCGATCTCAGCCCGGCAATGGGCCGACGCCATCAAGAGTTTCGAACCAGCCCGGGCCGTGCTGCTCAAGGCCGACGGCCCGACCCGCGTCTGGCGGGCGGCCATGCTGGGGCAGGACGTCGTCATCAAATGCTGGGAACTAAGTTCGTTCCCGAGCCGCGTCAAGGCTCTGTTCGGCGGCGGGCGCGGCGACCGGCACTGGCGCGGGGCGCAATGGCTGCTCGCCCACGGCGAACGCACCGCCGAACCGCTGGCGCTGGCGATCGAATACGGCGGGGTCCCCCACCACGAACCGCAATGGAATCAGGGCACCGGCCCGGGCCGGGGCTGGCCTCAGCAGTGGCTTGTCATGCGCGCGATCGACGGGCCAACGGTGCTGGAACTCATCGCCGACTCGAAACTGCCCGTCGCCCAGCAGCATTCGCTGGCCGTGGAACTGGGGACGCAGGTCAATCGGATCGTCAAACAGGGCCGGTACAACCGCGACCATAAGCCCTCGAACCTGATCGTCGAGCACTTGGACGAGTCCTCGGCCCGGGTCGCGATCATCGATTGCGTCGCGATCAACCGCTGCACGCGCGAGAACGACCTTGGATCGTTGCGGATGCTCTCGTCGCTCATCATCGAGCCGATCGGCTGCGAGGTCAGGCCGAGGCGAACACTGATGATGCGAGCGATCAGGGGCTTCATCGGCCTGCGGGCGGGCCACGCGGTGGTCGGGTACTGGTGGGAGCGGATCGGCAAGCACCTCGCGGCCAAGGGCGACCTGAGGCCGAGGTCGAATCCTTTGAAAAGCAGGTCCGACGTTGAGTCACGAGTGTAAAGTTGCGGCGCTCCGCGGTTTCTTGTCGATATCAGAGACCATCAGGGCTTTCTCGCACGCACACTGACGCAACGACTCATGAACCTTCAAACTCTCATCGCCGATCTCAAGCTCCAGCCTCCCGCGCGAGCTGGCTGGCCGTCGGTCCGTATCTGCGACCTGACCGAAGACAGCCGGACTGTCGTGCCCGGCTCGCTCTTCGTCGCCCGGCGCGGGCTCAAGGCCGACGGCACGGCCTTCGCGCGCGACGCCGTGCGGGCTGGGGCGGTGGCGATCATGACCGACGACGAATCAATCACGAAGCTCGAATCCGGGCGCGACGGCGTGCCGGTCGTGCTGGCCAAGGACGTGGCGCTCGCGTCGGCGCTGATCGCCGAGCGTTTTTACGGCAACCCCTCCTCCAAGCTCGCCGCCATCGCCGTCACCGGGACCAACGGCAAAACCACAACCACCTACCTCGTCTGGCAGATGCTTAACGCTCTCGACGTCCGCTGCGGGCTGATCGGCACCGTGGTCATCGACGACGGCCGCTCGGTCGGCCCCGCCAGCATGACCACGCCCCCGGCCATCGAACTCAGCCAGTCTCTCGCCGCCATGGTCGAGGCTGGGTGCCGAGCGGTCGTGCTTGAAGCATCGAGCCACGCGCTCCACCAGCGCCGCGTCGACGGCCTCGCTCTCAAGGTCGGCGTCTTCACGAACCTCACCGGCGACCATCTCGACTATCACAAAACCATGGACGCCTACGCCGCCGCCAAGGCCAGGCTCTTCGGCATGCTGCCCGCCAACGGCGTGGCGATCGTGAACGCCGACGACCCCGCCGCCGAGTCGATGGTGCGCGGGTGCCGTGCCCCGGTCCGCCGTGAGACTCTCGAATCTGGACCGGCCGCTCTCTCGCCCTCGAGCGACAACGAGAAAGCAACCAGCCGGGTCAAGATCCTGAGTTCAACCATCGACGGCATGGCGCTGCGCCTCTCCGGGCCTTGGGGAACCATCGAAACAAGCGTGCCGCTGATCGGGCGGTACAACGCCATGAACGTCCTGCAAGCCGTTGACGCGTGCGACGCGGTCAGCGCGGAAGTTCTCGGGAGAAGCCTGACGGCCGACGACATCGCCGTCGCCCTCAAGAAAGTCTCCGCTCCTCCGGGCCGACTCGAACCGGCTCGCGCTGGCGGCTCGCGCTCGCGCACCGAGGCCTCGGTCCAACTCCCTAAAGTCTTCGTCGACTTCGCCCACACCGACGACGCCTTGCGCAACGTCCTCACCGCCGTCCGAGGCGTGATCCGCCCGCCCAGCAAGCTCTGGGTCGTCTTCGGCGCGGGCGGCGACAAGGATAAAACCAAGCGACCACGCATGGGCGCCGCCGCGGCCCAGCTCGCCGACCGCGTCGTCATCACCAGCGACAACCCGCGCACCGAAAAACCCTCCGCGATCGTGACCGAGATCCTCGCCGGTGTCCCAACCGCCGACCGCGCCAAGGTCGAGGTTCAGGTCGAGCGAGGCCCGGCCATCCGCCACGCGGTCGCCACCGCCGGGGCCCACGACGTCATCGTCCTCGCTGGCAAGGGCCACGAGACCGACCAGACGCTTCTCAACGAGCACGGCAAGCTCGTCACGATCGAGTTCGACGACCGCGTCGTCGCAAGCAAGGCTCTCGCCGATCGCAAGCACGCGACGCAGAAACACGCCGTAGAATCGTGATTCAAAGACCTGCCCAGCACCGCCGCGCGTTCGGATGACGCATCGGCCCGATCGATATCGTTTCGTTTCACCCGCACGGAAGCACGAATGGCCTTCTGGGAATTGGACTCGATCAAGGCGGCCGTCGGCGGAACCTGGCTGGCCCGCCCCGCCGCCTCCACCACCACCCCCGCTGGCACCCTCGCTGGTACCCTCGCCACCATTCCCGCCGCAAGGCTCGAAGGCTGCGCCACCGACACTCGCGCGCTCAAGCCCGGGCAGGTCTATGTCGCCATCCGCGGCGATCGTTTCGACGGCAACACCTTCGTCGCCCAAGCCGCGGCCGCGGGCTCACCGCTGGCGATCATCGACGACCCCAAAGCATTGCCGACGCCGCTGCCCGCCGGGATTGCCGTGCTGCACGTCCTCGACGCCAGCCTCGCCCTACTCCGCCTCGCCGGGGCCTACCGAAAAACCCTCGAAGGCACGCGCGTCATCGGCGTCACGGGTTCCAACGGCAAAACCACCACCACCCGACTCATCCAAGCCGTGCTCTCGCGCACGCTCCGCGGCACCGCGTCCATCAAGTCGTACAACAACCGCGTGGGCGTCCCCATCACCATCCTCGGCGCTAAACGCGGCGACCAGTTTCTCATTTGCGAGGTCGGCACCAACGCCTTGGGCGAGATCGCCGAACTGGCCGCCGTCGTCCAGCCCGACATCGTCGTCGTCACCAGCATCGGGCGCGAACACCTCGAAGGCCTGGGCTCGATCCGCGGCGCGGTCTCCGAGGCCGTCGCCCTCGTCAACGCCGTCCGCCCCGGTGGGCTGGTGGTGATGAACGCGGACGTCCCGCTGCTCGAAGAGGCCGTCGCGCCGCTCTCGGGCGCCACGTCTGGCGTTGCCAGCAAGGGATCCAATGCCGCCGTCGCCTCGCGCTTCCAGGTCATCCGCTTTGGCTTCTCTTCGCACGCCGACCTGCGCATCACCGCCGTCGAGCCCGGGCTCGACCACACCCGCTTCGCTGTCAACGACCGCTCGTGGCACACAGTGCCGCTGATCGGCCGACATAACGCGCTCAATGCCGCGGCCGCGCTGGCCGTGGCTCGACGCCTCGGGGTCGAGCCCGCCGACGCCGACGCCGGGCTCACCACCGCACGCGGCGCCGAGATGCGGCTCGAACGTTCCACCATCCGCGGCGTCCACATCATCAACGACGCCTACAACGCCAACCCCGAGTCCATGTTGGCCGCGCTCGAAACCTTCGCCGCGCTCCCCACCCCCGAAGCGCCCGCACGAAAAGTCCTCATCCTCGGCGACATGCTCGAACTCGGCCCGGCCGGACCCGACGCCCACCGCGAGATCGGCGCGGCCGTCGCCAACCACCGCTGCTTCGACCTCGCACTCCTCGTCGGCCCGCTCTCGCGCTACACCGCCGACGCCATCGGCGATCGCGCGCTCCACGTGGAAACGCTCGACGCACCGACCGCGACCCGTCTGGCCGCGCTCCTCCGCCCAGGCGACCACGTTCTCCTCAAAGGCTCGCGCGGGATGAGCCTCGAACAGATCGTCAAGGTTCTAGACGCTCACTCGTCGGCCGCGAACTCGCTCGCCGCCAACGGCTCACTGGGCGAAGTACAGATCAAGTCCAAGCCCCCCACCACTTACCCCACCGCTCCTCAAGCCGCTCCTCACTCCTCATCCCCCACGCTCGCCCCGCCCCCCGCATGATCTATCTTCTTCTCAACACCCTCGAAGACTGGCTGCTCGAGCACAGCCTCTATCGCTACGTCAGCGTGTTCGCCCAGATTCAGTTCCGAGCGTTGCTGGCCGCGTGCCTGAGCTTCGCCATCGTGCTGCTGCTGGGCCGCCGCGTCATCGCACGACTCGTCAAGCTCAAAATCGGCGACTCGGGGCTCAGCGACGCCGAGGCTCTCCGCCGCCACACCCAGTCCAAGGCCAACACCCCCACCATGGGCGGCGTGCTCATCGCGGCCGCAATCCTCATCAGCGTGCTCCTGCTCGCGGACCTCACAAAGTTCTACATGCAGATCGGGCTCATCGTCGTCGTCTGGCTCGCCGCCTTGGGCGCGGCCGACGACTGGCTCAAGCTCACCGCCCTTCAGCGCGGCTCGGGCAGCCGCCAAGGCCTGTATTCCTGGGAAAAACTCGTCTTCCAGCTCGGGCTCGGCGTGCTGGTCGGGTACTTCGTCTACTCTCACGGCGCTCGCCCCGAGGGCCAGAGCCTCGCTCACGTGCTCACGCTGCCGTTCCAGAAAACCTACGCCACACCCGCCATCACGCCCGCGCCCGGGCTCATCTACCTCACGCCTATCGCCTTCGTCGTCCTCAGCACCATGGTCGTCGCTGGCATGAGCAACGCCGTGAACATCACCGACGGCATGGACGGCCTGGCCGCGGGCATCAGCACCGCCGTCTCCCTCGGTGTCTGCGTGCTGGCGCTCGTCGCGGGCACGCAGTCGTGGGCCCAGTACCTGCTCGTGCCGTACGTCCCCGGGTCAGAGGAACTCGCCGTGCTGGCTGGCGCAACCGCCGGGGCCTGTCTCGGGTTTTTATGGTGGAACTGCTCGCCCGCGCAGGTCTTTATGGGCGACACTGGCGCGCTCTGCCTAGGCGGGATCCTCGGGTACATCGCGATCGTGGTCCGCCAAGAGCTCGTCGTACTTCTGATGAGCGGCGTATTCCTCGTCGAACTCGCCTCGGTCGCGCTGCAGGTCGGGTACTTCAAGGCCACCAAGGGCAAACGCATCTTCAAGTGCGCCCCGTACCACCACCACCTCCACCTCTCCGGCTGGGCCGAGCCCCAGATCGTGGCGCGAATGTGGATTATCTCGGTGTTGCTCGTGGTCCTCGCGCTGGCGTCGATCAAGGTTCGATAGAGCGGATCGGGTTTCTTTGTATCGATTGAATACGAACGCAGAGGGAGCAGAGGAGATCAGAGGAACGCGGAGCCGGACCTTGTGTTGAAAGCAAAGACTCGAGCTTCAGTGACCTCTTCTCACTGGCCCCACTCTGAGTTCCTCTGATCCTCTCTGCTCACTCTGCGTTCTCTTCGGGCAGCACACCTGAACCGAAAACGGTCTAGCCCAAGCTCCGTTCGCCGCGCACCACGTCACTGACCCGCGTCAATCACCACGATCGGCCGGACCAGCACAACTCGATCGAGGATCGGCCCATTCTCGCCCGATTCCAAGGTCAATCGCAGCCGATGGTCCGCTTGGCCTCCGGGCGAGATCGCCACGTCAAAGCTCGCGCTGGGCGCGTCGGCCGTCAGCCGTTGATTAAACAACCGCTTCACCGGCATCCCTGGCGCCACGTCCTCCAGCACCAGCACGCAATCTCCCCACCGCTTCGTCGAACGCGCCAGCCGCACCGTCCCCGCCAGCCGCATCGCCCTCGTCGGCAGCGCCCACTCCACCGTCATCGGCCCGGGGATCTCGATGTCCGCCGCGCCCAGCGGAGCATCGCCCTGCACAACCCGGGGAGCACGCGTCCACGAACGATCCGACGATGCGTGGTACTCGACCGCCTTGCACGCCGACAGCGGCACCAAGCTCTGCGCCTCGAACGCCACGCCGATCACTTCCGCAGGCTTGACGTGCAGCGAGCCGCCCAGCCGCGCCCCGGCCGCGAAAAAATCCGCAACGCCCGCCGCCCCGGCCGACAACGCGATCACCGAACCATCGCTCAGCCACACACAAGGCCCGCTCGCCGTCGTCACCGGGTTGGCGATCAGCACACGCTCCACCCGCGCCAAGGGGTACCTGGCCGCCGGTTCATCTGGCTTGAGCGCAACGACCACCTCAGCCCCGACCGATTCGACAAACCCGCGGATGAGGTCGCCGTTGACCAGCACCACTGCGTCGTCCTTGCCCGCGGACAGATCACGCGCGACGCCAGCCGCGACTCTGGGCTGCGACAGGTTCGCATCGAAAATCGTCTCGACCCGCGCGATCTGATCGAGCTTGATCGTGACGGGCCCAGCGCCGAGCGCGAGAACCTCCAGCAGCAAATCGGAGCCCTCCTTCGCGCCATTGTTCTCGCGGCCCGCGGCATCCTCGACCACCCGGCCGATCACGACCTGCCCGTCTGTCATCACCACCCGCACCGGCGGCGGGCTGTTGGGCTCCCCGACCAACAGCGGCGAACGCCCCGGCTTCAACTTCACATCCTCGGGCGCGGCCACGATCGCCAAGAGCGAACTCACCTCGACACGGCGCACCAGCGTACCCGGCGGATCGTCGATCTCCGCGTACATCACCTGCCCGCGCGATATCCCCAGCAGCCGCACAGGCGTGGAATGCAACGACCGATCAATCAACGTCCGCACAACCAAACCTCGCGCCGAGCCCGCGGCGGGTGAGGCCGCCGTCTCTGATGCGCTCTGTTGCACTCCCAGCTTCTCGTCCGGGCGCGCAGTCACTTGACCACCAGCCAGCGCAACGACCGCCCAGAGCAACAGCGCGGCCGATCCAACTCGAGCGGACAGGTGTCTCATCCATCGCGCTGGCCGTGTGTTTTCTCGCCGTGCTGCGCTCATTGCATTCATCATCGCGTTCCGTTCGCCCAATCTCGACCCCGACCCCGACCCCGATCCTACTTCTGAAAAATCGGCAGATATCGTTTGGGCATTTGCAAGACAATTAATGCCATCGACGTCCCGTACGTGTCGCCCACGCTCGGATCCTCCCAGATCCCGCTCTCAAGCTGCGTGTCCATCAGCTCGCCCCGGATCGCTGGCCACCACGCCGCCCAGCGCTCCCCGCCCGCCAGGTACATCGCCTGCACCGCGTAGTAATGTCCGTAAAAATAGTGCGCCCGGTTGTTGTCGCCCCGCCCCGGCATGGCGTTGGCCATGAGATAATTTAACGCCCGATCGATCGCCTCATCCTTATAAATCCCCGCGTAGTACAAGCTGGAGATCCCCGCCGCCGACCGAGGCCAGGCGCTCCCGCCACTCTCAAGCTGATAGCGAAAGCCGCCGTCGGGGCTCTGGCACTGCCGCACGTACTCTACCGCCCGGTCGATCGTTTCCTTGGGCACCTCCAGACCCGCGTTGCGGGCCGACCGCAGCGCCATAATCTGGCAGATCGTCACCGAAACATCCGCGTCGTACGGCACCGGGTTGTAGCGCCACCCGCCCTGATTGTTCTGCGTCGATTGGATCAGCCGCACAGCCTTGAGCAGCGAGCCGTGCACACGAGCCGCCAGCGCCGTGTCCCCGCCGCCGACCGTCATGCCGTAGACCTCGCCCAGAAAGAGCGTTGCGAACCCGTGCCCGTACATCGGCCCTGTCGAAGCGTCGGCCGCGATCAGCCCGCTCTCCGAACAATTGTTCAGCACGAACTCCAAACCCTTACTCACCTGCTCGCCGTACGCCCCGCGCCCCGGCAGATTCCCGTCGGCCATGAACGCGATGCACCCCAGCGCCGTGATCGCCACGCTCCGCCCGAAGCGCCCGTCACCAAACGAACCGTCGTCGTTCTGCTGCTT
>Ga0105047_10014415_pt1 | contig 12539 bp, 8 predicted proteins | sample MAT04_FD_78384 | JGI IMG/M metagenome (GOLD analysis project Ga0105047, IMG submission 78384) | Freshwater microbial communities from Lake Fryxell liftoff mats and glacier meltwater in Antarctica - MAT-04 (megahit assembly) | ecosystem: Environmental > Aquatic > Freshwater > Ice > Liftoff... | reverse complement strand
TATTACCCCCGCCACCAGTCATGCCAGCAGTCACGCCACCAGCCCCGGTGCGCCCCTCAAGCTCTGTGCGCCACCGCTCAACCAGCAGCGCCGCGTCCGCAACCCGCCCCCGCGCCAGCAGCACCTGCACACGCCGCAAACGCAGCTCATCGCCGATCTGCACCATGTCTAGCCGCGAACCGCCCGCCCCCTTCTGCGCATCCACTTGCGCCACCATCTGCTCCACCGCGTTCAGCACCGCCTCCGCGCGGTCTGCGTCTGGCCCCGGCATGCCCAGAAGCGCATCAAGCATCTGCCGCGCCACCGTCACCGCGCGTTCAAGCGCCGCGCTCTGCTCGGGCCCCGCCGTCGCCGCCGCCCGCTGGTCAATCCCCAGCGCCTCGTCCGCCGCACGCAAGAAACGGCTCGCCGCAAACGCCTTGTCGCTCGCCCCCGCCGCACGATACTGCCGGTACAGCAGCCTCGCGAGCTGCCGACGGCTCTGCTCAAAGAGCGCCGACCCGCGCGTGACCGACTGCAGCGCCCGCACCGCACGCTCGTCCAGCTTGTCGTTGCGCGCAAGCTGCCGCAACGCCAACGTCGCCGCCCGCTCGCCCGCAGGATGGTCCAGCAAGTACATCTCACTCAGGCTTGCCAACCGCTCCTCGATCGCCGCCAGCTCCGTCACGTTGCTCTCACGCCGTGACGCCACGTCCAGAGCGCCCACCGCCAGCCACAGCGCGCTCTCGGCCTCGGGCGCGTCGTTGGCCTTCTTCGCGGCCTGGGACGCCAACGCATAACGCTCCGCCGCCTCGCGCAGCCGACCCGCCATGAACAACGCTCGCCCGCTAAACCGCAGCGCCTGCGGCACGTCGCCCGCAAAGTAACCCGCGTCCTCCTGCTCGCTCGCATCGTTCAGCAGCCGCGCCGCGTCCGCAAACGCGTTGACGACCTCCGCCTGCGTCGCCGGCTCATCGGTCTTCGCGCCGCCCTCCTCGTGCGCCTTCTGCGCACGCTCAAGGGCCTGGTGGCCCATCACATAAACACCCACAAACCCCTTGGTAAAACCGCCTTCGCCAAGCACCTGCGGGCCAACCTTGCGGACCAGCTCAAGCACGTGCGCCAGCTCACGTCGCGCTACCAAGTCCTCAATCGCCACGCGCATCAGCCCGCCGGTCAGGGCCAACACCAACGGGTCCTTACCCACCTGCGCCGCGAGCCCAAGCTGGATCAGCAGCCGGGCGCCGCTGACCGTCAGCGGCTGGCCCTGCTTGCCCTCACGGCTCACACGCACCGCGCGGTCAATGTCACTCCACCGCCCGCCACCCGCCAGCACAGACACACGCCAAGACAGCAGCCCATCACGCACGCCCGCGGGCGTCGCGGGCTCGCGCTCCAGCGCGTCCAGCCACGCGCTCGCCAGCGTCGTCTTGCGCGCGAGCCCAAGGCTCAGTGCCATACCCACCGCCGCGCGCGCCAGCCCCTCATCACTGAACGACTCGGTCCGGTACCCCTCGGGCTCGGTCTTCTCGCTCGGCACGCGCAGCACCCGCGCGAAGATTAATACCGCCTCGCCCGCCCCTTCGTTGCTCGGGTGCATCAGCGCCATGTAATACGCGCACCACCCCGCGTAATAGTCCGCCTGAATCCGGTACCCCTGCAAGTCACGCCGCTCGTTGTCCAGCGCCACCGGGTCGCTCGCGGCCGCGTTGTCCAAAGCCGCAGTCACCTCGCGCTCACGCCGCGCTACCTCCGTGATCACCGCCATCAGCTGCGACCGCACGCCCCTCAGCTCCTCGACCGCCGCGCCGCGCTCAGGCTCGCCCGCCAGCCCCAGCCGCCACCGCTCCGCCTGCTCCTCTGACGGCCGGTATCGCTCGCGCAGCAGCGTCAGCCGCAGCCCATAGCCCCGTCCGCCCAGCCCCGTCCGCAGCAGCTCGCTGCCCTGCGCAATCAGCTCCGCTCGCCGCGCGCCGTCACTGGTGCCCGCGAGCATCTGCGCGTATAGCTTCGCCAGCCGCTCGGCCACCCGCCCACGCTCACGCACGTCCGTGAGCGCTTTGTCTGACAGCCGCGCCCGCAAATGCTCGGCCAAAAGTTCCTGCAAGCCCAGCCGCTCAAGGTACTGCTCAACACGTTCGCCCTCGCCCGCGGCAAGCAAGGGCGACTTCACCGGCGCACCCGGCACCGCCGCGCCACCGCCCTGCGCCAGTGCTGCGCTTGTCCCAGCCAGAACCACCGCGCAGCCAAGCGCCACCGCGCACCGGCGCGACAACACCGCGCAGCCAAGCGAAGGCTCGAAGCCCAGCGCGCCAGCGCCGCGCCCTCTTCGTGCCGATCTGTCCTTACCGGATTGTCGCATAGCTCACGCGTGAAAAACCCGCGTCGCGCACCGCCTGCAGCGCCATCGCCGCCGCGTCGACCGGAACGTCATCGTTGGCCCGCAGCACGATGCCCGGCTCCTTTGGCAGCTTTTCTAGCAGCGCCCGCAACGCGCCCTGCTCCGTCACCGTGTTGCCGCCAAGCCGGAACACCACTCCGCCACCCGCCGCACGCTCAACCCGCAGCACCTGCGGCGAGAGCCCCGCGCCCGCGCCCGAACCCTGCGCCTGCGTCGTCAACGCCGAGGGCAGCTCGCCCTCGCTGGGCGTCAGCGTCCCCGCCATGATGAAGTACAAAAGCAGAAACAGCACCACGTCGATCAGCGCCGCAACCGGCAGGCGGATCAGCGAGACCTCCTTGCGCTGCCTGCGAAAGTTCACGGCTTGCTCCCGCCGGCACCATCACCAGTTCCCACGCCCGCGCCCGTACCCGCGCCCACACCCGCACTGTTTGTCGCCAGGCTCCAACGCGTGATCCCCACCCGCGCAAGCTCAGCCGCCAGCGCGTTGAGCACCCGCGCCGGCGCACCACGATCAGCACGGATCGTCAGCTCAAGCCCCCCGGGTCGCTTCGAGTCACGCGCCAACGCCGAGGCGAGCTGCGAGACAGAGACCGCGGCACCATCTGCAAACCGCACGCTCCCGTCCGCCAACAGGTCCACCACCACCGACCGCTCGCTGTCGGCCCGCGCCGTCTCGCCCGGCTGCCGCGGCAGGTCCATCGGCCTACGCATCGCCTGCGCAAACTGTGAGCCCATCACAAAGAACGTCAGCAGCAAGAGCGTGATGTCGATCATCGGCGTCAGATCGAACTGCGCCTCGTCACGAACCTTGATGCGTTTGCGAAAGTTCATCGTGCCTCAGCCACCAACCTCCAACTTCCAACCTCCAACCACCACCACTCGTTATCACGCCGCCGGCGCGCTGCCCGCCGTGCCAAGCAACGCCGCACGAACAGCAGGCTTCGCTCCACCCGCTGACGGCTTCGACGCCGCCGCGATCTCACCCAGCAAACTCTCCGCCACGTCGCCTACCTCCGCGGCCACGCGGTCGGTCCGCCGCTTGAACAGCGAGTACGCGAACGTGCACGGGATCGCCAGGATCAGCCCCTCAGCGGTCGTCACCAGCGCGATGGCCATGTACCCCGCCAGCTTCTCGTTCCTGCCCGCCCCCGTGTCACCACCGATGGTGTTGAACGCAAGGACCATCCCGATCACGGTGCCCAGCAGCCCGAGCATCGGCCCAACCTGCGCCAGCATCCCGATCGCGTGGTTGACACGGTCCAGCCGGTCAAGCTCGCGCGCGCCCGCCTCTTCAATCGCTGGCTTCAGCTCAAGCACACCAAACTGGCTACGGCTCACGCGCGCCAACCCACCGCCCACCACCCGTGAGAGAAAGCTGTCGTTCTCAGGCTGCACACAGAACGCGTTCACGCCGTCGAGCCGACGCTCCGCGATCAACCGGCGCAGGCCCTCAATCACATGCGGCGGTGCCAGCGAGCTGCGCCGCAGCATGAGCGCGTTGGTCACCATCAGCGCCACCGCCACCACGCTCAGCAGCACCAAGATGTAAGAGATGATCCCGCCCGAGTGGATATACCCCAGCAGCGACCGATCAGCACCACTACTACCCCCGCCGCCCCCACCACTCGCGCTTGCACTACCGCTTGCTTGTGCCGCCGGAGAAGTTGGAAAGGCCGCCCCACCGCCACCGGCCCCGCCCTGCTGCGCTGCGCCCATCGCCGCGCCCTGCGCCAGCGCAAGCACCCCCAGCACGATCACCGCCAGCATCATCCACGGCTTCATACGCATCAGCAAGGCTCGCTCCTGATCAGTGACTTCACTCGCCGGTCATCGACTGTCCATCCATACGCCCATCAACCGCCACCACTCGCTGGCGGCGGCTCGCTTAGCCCCTCACCCAACCCCAGCCCCTCGCGCAGCTCACGCTCGATCGCCTCGATCGCCCCCGCGCCCAGGTTCATCCCGCCCGCCTCGCTCCGCGCCTCAAGCAGCGCCAGCGCCGCCAGGCTCGGGTGCTCAACTTGAAACAACGCCGGCACGTGCAAGAGCTCAACGAGCCCGCGCCGACGCTGGTCCGCCTCGGTCTCACGCAGCAAGCTGCGCCCAAGCCCAAGGTGTACCCACGCGCGCTGCCAGGTTCGATCAATCGGCGCATCGTCGGGCTCGATCTCGCTGGTGGTCTCATCACGCCGAAGGCTCGCCAGCCGCTCGCTCAGCCGCTTGCGTGCCTCGACCCGAACCCCCGCGTCGCCCACCCGCGCCGCGACGATGTCCAGCACCAGCCCCGCGGCCTCGCCCTGCTTCTGCTCCGCCAGTTTTACCACGCCAACGCCCGATGCCCCAGCCGCCCCCAGCGCCGCTTCGCCGCCAGATTCAAACTGCGCCGCCACGCGGTACGCCAACGCGATCACCAGCGCGTCACGCCGCGGATCGCCAGCCGCGCCCCCTGCGCCAGCCGACATGATCGACTTCTCATCCGTCGCTGGCCACTCGGCGCTCGCCAGCATCGCTACCAGCGCCGGGCCCGTCAGCCCACGCCCAAACACCGGCGGAAGCTGCGGGCAAAGCCCCGTGCGTTCATCCACCACCGGCGTCAATGTCGTCCGCTGCCCAACCCACTGCGCCTTGGTCCACGAAGTTGCCTGACTTGCGCCACCACCACCGCCACCACCCGCACCACCAACACTTGGCGCGTGCTCAGCGGCAACCTGCAACCACCGCAGCCACGCCAGCGTTGCGCCACCGGGGCCTTGCCGCTCCAAGCGCACACGCGTTACAACCTCGCACAGCACAAGCCCCGTCGGCCCGCGCAGCTCACCAGCGCCCAGCAGCCGCGCGTACAGCGGCTCGGCTACGTCGCCCGCCAGCGCGCCATCGCCACGTTCAATCCGCGCCACCGCGCGCATCAGTTCTTGCCCAACCTCGCCCCACGCGCCAACGCTCAGCCCGTCGCCGCGCACGTCGCGGACGCGATGCCACGCCACCACCTGCGTTGTCTGCCCGCCCGCGGCATCACGCGGCCGCACCAGCAGCCCCGCGCTCAGCACCTCTACCGGTGCCTCGACCACGCCGCCGCTGCCGCGAAACTCAACGCTCGCGTTCACGCCCTCGTTCGGCTGGCCCGCCTGAACCTGGCCCGCTTGGCCCAGAACCTGGCCCGCCGCCAGCACGATGGTCATCGCGCACGCCAGCACAACAGCCCGCGTCACCCGCCCGGCCCGCTTCGGGCCACGCGCGATCAAGGCCGCCCCCTGGGCAAACCGCCGACGAATGTGTACGTCCCGTCAGAGTCGTTCGCCAGCCGCCGCATCAGTGACTCTGATGAGTTGTCAATCAGCGCGATGCAGTGGATCGGCACCCGCCGCCCCGCCAGGTTCAACTGCCGAACCTGCCCAGGAATCTCACGGTCAAACAGCCCGTCGGTCATGAAGTAGATCGCGTCAGGCCGCGGCTGCATCCGCAAGATCATGGTGAACGCCGGCATCGGCTGGGTCCCGCCGTCCGCCCTCAAAGTATCGATCTGCGCGATCACCTCACGCTTTGATCGCGAGGTCGCGTTGTAGTACCGCACCGGCGTCGTAAGCGGGCGCGCATCACTCTCAAATGGCAGCACCACAAACTGCGCATCATCAGGCAGCCGATCGATCGACCGCCGCAGCTCGGTCTTGAGGAACTGCAGCTTCTCGCCGTCCATAGAGCCTGAAACGTCCACGATGTACGCGAACCGCGTCCCGCGCGCCGCGACATTGAAGAACGACGTTCCGCCGCCGCCGCCAGAGCCGCCCGCGCCGGGCCCAACGCCCGTGCCCGTCCCCGCGCCAGAGCCGCCGAGCCCTTCGCCGGGCGTACCACCCAGCTCAGAGAGATCGGGCGTGCCCGAGCCCCCGGGCACCTCGATAGTCGGCATCGTCACATCGCCCGCAGGCAACTCGGCCACGCCGGGCGCCTGCACCGTGGCGGGCCCCTCAGAGAGCGACGCAAGCTCAGACTCACTCATCACCGCCACGTCTACCGGCAGTGACGCGCTCGCGCCGCCGCCGCGCTCGCCGCCCGAGCCAGAGACCAGAAACGCGAACGTCACCAGCAGCACCGCGTGCAGCACCACTGAGGCCGCCATCCCGATTGCCGCCGCCCGCTGGGCGACCTGCGACCAAGGCCGCTTGGCCAGGACGGCGTCCGCATCCACGTTCACGCCAGCGCCAAGCACAGGTGCCAGTGCTGGCCCCGACGCAGGTCCGCGTGCTCCGTTGTTTGCAAGCGTCTGCTCAACCACGCCCAGGTTCCTTCAGTACAAACAATCACGCTTGGTCCGCACCCACGCCACAGCACCGCCCGGTCTAGATCGGCACTCCGCCCGCTCAAGCTTGCCCAATGGGCATCCGCCCGCCCGCCAGCAGACAGACTCGCGTGCCTTCCGTTTCGTTCCCAAACCCCCAAAGGTTCCGCCAAACCTCGCGACGCCACCCAGGCCCCGCCCAGGCCCCGCTCAAGCCCCACCCAGGCCCCGCGACGCTGGTACACTCGATCAAGGACACGCCGCCCGCCGTCCGCCACTCGCCGCACGCCACAAACAACGCCCCCACCGCCAGCACCCGCATGACCAGCGCCGCCACCTCACAAAGCTCCCGCCCCAACCCCGCCCCGGCGCCCACTGCCGCACCTGCTGCCGCGCCCGCCGCCGCGCCTGCTGCCAACCCCGCCCCAGCGCCCGGCAAACCCGCGTACAAGCGCGTCTTGCTGAAGCTCTCGGGCGAGTCGCTCGGCGGGACCGGCGCAGCAGGGCTCGACCCGCGCGAGATGGACCTGATCGCACAAGAGGTCAAAGAGGCCGTCGCCACCGGCGTGCAGATGGCCATCGTCATCGGCGGCGGCAACTTCATCCGCGGGGTTCAGCTCACGCAGTCGCTCAAAACGATCCACCAGGCCACGGCCGACTACATGGGCATGCTCGCGACGATCATCAACGGGATGGCCCTGAAAGAGTCGCTCAAGGCCGTCGGGCTCGAAACGCGCGTGATGTCCGCCATCGAGATCAAGGCCGTCGCCGAGCCGTTCATCCGCGGGCGGGCCCTGCGGCACCTCGATAAAGGCCGGGTCGTGATCCTGGTTGCGGGCACCGGCAACCCGTTCTGCACCACCGACACCTGCGCCGCGCTGCGGGCCAGTGAGCTTGACTGCCAGGTGATCCTCAAGGCCACCAAGGTTGACGGGATCTACGACAGTGACCCGCGTAAGAACCCGAGTGCCAAGCGATTCGACCGCCTGACCTACGACCACGCGCTGCAGTCACGCCTGGCCGTGATGGACATGACGGCCTTTGCCATGTGCCAGGAACGCCAGATCCCCATCGTCGTCTTCGACTTCAAACGCCCCGGGAACATCCGGCGCGTTGTCGAGGGCCAGAGCGTCGGCACGATCGTCAGCGGGACCGCCTAACCCCCACAGCCCACCGGAGCAACAACGTGCAAACCCCCGACGACATTCTGCAGGCCGCGCAAGCGACCATGACCAAGGCCGTCGATCACCTCCGCAAAGAGCTGCGCGGCATCCGCACCGGGCGGGCCCAGCCGAGCCTGGTTGAGATGGTTCGTGTCGAGTACTACGGCAGCCAGTCAGACCTCAAGAGCATCGCCGCCATCAGCGTGCCAGAGCCCAGCCAGCTGCTCATCAAGCCCTTTGACGCGACGACCATCACCGACATCAAGAGGGCCATCGAGACCTCGGGCATCGGGCTGAACCCGATGGTCGAGGGCAAGCAGATCCGCCTAAATATTCCCGCCCTGACCGGCGAGCGCCGCAAGCAGCTCGCGACGCTGTGCAAGAAGATTTCCGAAGAGGCCAAGGTCGCCGTTCGCAACGTGCGGCGCGACGCCAACAAGCACGCCGAGGGCATCAAGGGCAACATTCCTGAGGACGAGCTCGAGACGCTCAAGACCGAGATCCAGGACCTGCTGAAGAAGTACGAGACCGAGATCGACGACGCCGCGGCCAAGAAGACCAAAGAAGTCGAGACGGTCTAAACGAGCATGTGCGGGCGGGCAGATGCGGACGCTCAGGTGCGGGCCAGAGGTTGCGGGCGGTTCTTGCCGTACAGGTGGTTTCTTGCCGTGCTGCGTGATGAACGCCGCGCTTATGCGCTCAAACCTGTATCTGCGTCAGGATCGACGCCGAGGGGTCGGGTGGTACCGCAGGGTGGGTCAGCACTCGCGTGCGGCAGCCGCGGTCTAATGGCCTTTGGCGCGGGAGGTTCATCGTTCCAACAGGGGCGTCATTGCGTGGCGGGCTGAAGCTCGCGCGGGGTGGTAACGCCGTTGGTTTGGCCGTTGGCGTGCGCGTTCAACTGGCTGCCGGTGCCGTTGGAGCCGGGGGTGCTGGAACCGGTTGTTGGCATGTCGGCAGTGATGTCAACGGGGGCCTCGTGCTTGCTGGCGATGAGCACATAGAGCACAGGCACGACAAACAGCGTGAAAATGGTGCCGATGGACATGCCCGTGACCAGCACGATGCCGATGCTGTTGCGCGCCTCAGCGCCGGGGCCTGAGACAAACACCAGCGGCAGGTGGCCAAAGACGGTCGCGGCGCTGGTCATAAGGATGGGTCGCAGGCGAGTGAGGCAGGCCTCGTGAATGGCTTCGAGCTTGTTCTTGCCGTGCTCGCGCAGGTGGTTGGCCCACTCGACCATCAGGATGCCGTTCTTGGCGACGAGCCCGACGAGGGTGATGAGCCCGACTTGCGTGTAGATGTTGATGGTCGTGAGGCCCAGGAAGGTAAAGACCAGCGCGCCCGAGAGCGCCAGCGGCACGCTGCCGGCGAGCACAATCAGCGGGTCGCGGAAGCTGGCGAACTGGGCGGCCAGGACCAGGTAGATCAGCGCGAGCGCGAAGCCCAGCGTGCCGACGAGCTGCGAGCCCTCTTGGCGGATCTGGCGGCTTTCGCCGGCGAAGTCGACGGCATAGCCGGGCGGGAGGATCTTCTTGGCCTCTTTCTCAAGGGCGGTCAGGGCCTGCTCCTTGGTGACGCCCGGGACGACGCCGCCGAAGATCTTGACGCTGTTGCGCTGCTGAAAGCGGTTGAGCGCGCGCGGCGCGACCTCGCTGGCGATAGAGGCGAAGCTGGAGACCGAGATGAGCTGCCCGGTGGGGATCGCGAGCTTGAGGTCGAGCAGCCGCTCGGCCGTCGCGCGGTCGCGCAGCTCTACTTGCGGGATGACCTTGTAGCTGCGGCCCTCGAAGTTGAAGCGGTTGACATACCCGCCAGCGAGCAGGGTGGCGAGCTGCTGGCCGACGGTGGCAAGGTCGAGCCCGAGGTCTGCGACCTTGGTGCGGTCGATGACCACGCGGGCCTGGGGCATGTCGATCTTCAGGTCGGTGTCTGCGAACATGAACATGCCGCTGTTGAACGCGGCGGTGACCATCGCGGTGGCGACGGGCTCCATGTCTTTGGGCTCATCTGGGCTGGTGATGAGCAGCTCAACGTCGTAGTTGCCTGCGCCGGGCAGGCTGGGCGGGAGGATGGGGAAGGCCTGCACGCCGGGGATCGCACCGACGCGACCGAAGGCCTCGCCGATCATCTCGTGGGTGGTGCGATCACGCTCTTGCCAAGGCTTGAGCTCGACCCCACCGAAGGCCCCGCCGCCGAAGATGACCTGCCACACATAGTCGGACTCGTTGAAGCCCTGGAGTGCGGCGGCGATCTTCTCACCTTGCTGGACCTTGTACTCGAGGGTGGCCTCTGGCGGGCTGGTGAGGATGACGAACATGCCGCCCTGGTCTTCGGTGGGTGCGAGCTCTTTAGCGCTGAACATGTAGAGCGGGACGCCCGCGAGGATGACCAGCACCGAGCCGGCGACGACGGCGGGGCGGAGCTGCAGGACGCGGTCGAGCAGGGCGGCGTAGCTACGACGGACGGTCTCGAAGCGGCGGTTGACCCAGCGGGTAAAGGCGCCTTCCTTGCCGCCCTCGTGCACGAGCCGCGCGGACATGATGGGGCTAAGGGTGAGGGCGACGATGCCCGAGACGACGACGGCGGCGGCGAGGGTGAAGGCGAACTCTTTGAAGAGCACGCCGGTGAGCCCGCCTTGGATGCCGATGGGCGCGTAGACGGCGGCGAGGGTGATGGTCATGGTGATGACGGGGCCGGCGAGCTCTCGAGCGCCGATGAGGGCGGCCTGGGGACGCGACTTGCCCTCGCGGACGTGGCGCTCGACGTTCTCGACCACGACGATTGCGTCGTCAACCACCAGCCCGACGGCGAGCACGATGGCCAGCAGCGTCAGCAGGTTGAGGCTGAAGCCGAGCCCGGCCATGAGTGCGGCGGCGCCGATGAGGCTGACGGGCATGGCGATGAGCGGGACCAGGGCGGTGCGGATGCTGCCCATGAAGAGGAAGACGACGAGGCCGACGATCAGGACGGTTTCGCCGAGGGTTTTGGAGATCTCCTTGATGGAGTTGCTCATGAACTTGGTGGCGTCGTAGGCGAGGCGCTGGTCAACACCTACGGGCAGGCTGGGCTTGAGTTCGGCGAGCTTGTCGCGCAGCGCAGCGGCGACGGAGATCTCGTTGGAGCCGGGGAGTGGCCAGACGCTGATGAAGACGGCATCCTTGCCGTTCATGCTTGCGCCGCCGGTGGCCTCTTCTGAGCCGAGCTCAACGCGTGCAAGCTCGCCAAGGCGGACGATGGCGCCGTCGCGCTCGGCCACGACAAGCTGGCGGAACTCTTCCTCGTTGCGGAGGTCTGTGTTGGCGAGCAGGTCGATCTGAACGCTGGCGCCCTTGGCCTGCCCGACGGCGGAGAGGAAGTTGTTGCGTTGCAGGGCGGTATTGATCTGCTCGGCGGTGATGCCCAGGCCGGTCATCTTCTGCGGGTCTAGCCAGATGCGCATGGCGAGTGGGCGGCCGCCCTCGACGCCGGCGCGTTGGATGCCGGGGATGGTGGAGAGCTCGGGCCTGATGACCCGCTCGAGGTACTCGGTGAGCTGCGTGCGTGAGAGCTGGTCGGTGGTGTAGGAGACATAGAAGCTGGCCCACGGGCGGTCGGCGCGCTGGATCTCGACGGCGGGCGGCTCGGCCTCGCTGGGCAGCTCGCTGCGGACCTGCTGAAGTCGCGCGGAGACCTCGGCGAGTGCGGCGGTGGCGGCGTAGTTGAGCTTGAGGCGGACGGTGACGGTGGAGACGCCGGCGATCGAGGCGCTCTCGACATAGTCAACGCCGCCGACGGCGGAGACGGCCTTCTCGATGGGGGTGGTGATGGATGCGCGGATGTTGTCGGCGGGCGCGCCGATGTAGACAGTGGTGATGACCAGCGAGCTGCTCTCGATCTTGGGGTACTGCTGGACGGGCAGCGTGAAGACCGCGCGGAGGCCGATGAGGATGATGACGAGGTTGATCACGACCGCGAGCACGGGCTTGCGGATGAAGATGTCGGTGATGGACTTCATGAGGTTCCTGGGCGGCCCAAGCCGGGGCGGGAGAGGGAGAGGTAGCGATGAGTAATGAGTGATGAGTGACGAGCGATGAGTGACTAGAGAAGGCGAAGATTTAGTGAGCGCGGAACGCGAGCGGAAACCGTGCGTCGGCGCTTACAGCTTGGACTGTTCGGTTTGCGCGGCGGGCGTGCTTGGCGCGCCGGGTGCGGCGGGTGCGGGGGCGAGGTTAATCAGGAGGCCTTCGCGGAGCTTGAAGGCCCCGCTGCCAGCGATGCGTTCGCCGGGCTCGACGCCCTCGGTGACGATGACCATTTCACCCACGCTTCCGGCGGTTTTGACCATGCGTTGGTGGACGCGGAGTTTGGAGGCGTCTTTGGGGTCTGGCTTGATGGTGAAGACATGGTCGCCGTAGGCGGCGCGGCGGAGCGCGGCGGTGGGGACGACGACGACTTGGCGCGGGAGCGCGACGGGGACTGAGATCTCGATGAACATGCCGGGGCGCAGGCGGCCGGCGGGGTCGGCGATAGAGGTGCGGACGCGGATATTGCGTGAGCGGTTGTCAACCTGGGCGTCGACGGCCTCAACGGTCAGTATGTTGGTGCCGGGGCCGAGGACCGAGCCGGTGGCGGGGATCTTCATGCCCGGGACGGCCTGTGCGGCGACGCTCTGGGGGATGAGGAAGTCGACATAGACCTTGTCATCGACGCTGGTAAGGGTGGCGACCTGGGTGCC
>Ga0105047_10014414_pt1 | contig 12539 bp, 8 predicted proteins | sample MAT04_FD_78384 | JGI IMG/M metagenome (GOLD analysis project Ga0105047, IMG submission 78384) | Freshwater microbial communities from Lake Fryxell liftoff mats and glacier meltwater in Antarctica - MAT-04 (megahit assembly) | ecosystem: Environmental > Aquatic > Freshwater > Ice > Liftoff... | reverse complement strand
CGTCTTCCGTTTGCAGATCGATCCGCAGTGTGCCCACCACATCGAAGGGTCGCAGATGGATGTAATCGCACGTTTTGCCGGGCTTCATCTCGACGGCGATCAGATCGTAGACCTTGGGATTCGAGCCGAAACAGCACAACCCCGCATCGCGCGCCAGAACGAAGCGTTCGAGACCGGTCGATTCATATGTCGGCATCATGAACCCGCGAATCCGCACCCGCTGGCCGTCCAATCCGCTCAGCCAGGACGGGAACAACGAGGGGGCATCGGGTGTGACGGGGTCCATGTTCAAGACTTTGAGCAAGTCGAGATCGTCATAGTTGACCCGCAACGCCTTTTGCGGTCCTTCCAATTTGAACGCGCGCGATTTCACCAACAGTTCAATTTTCCGCGGCCCCTGCGCAGGCGCGGATGCGGTCTCCAGGGCACTGGCGGGAGAGGACTCGCCCAGCGACGGTTTATTAACACGAAGGATATCGGCGACATTGGACCCATCGACCACATTCACCGGGGCGATCGCGGACACGGGTTGATCGTATACGAACTCTTCACCATCAACTTCCGGCGTCACTTCCGCGACAATCGGCTCGACTTCATCCGCTTCTTCGGGAAACGATTCCAGCGGGACATAGCCTTGCTGCTGCTTCTCTTTCATCGTCTGAAAGCTATCACGCGGCTGCGATTCGCAGCCGGCAATTGCTACCGCCAGCAGCAGAAGTAGGCTACCGAGCCGATGAGCGTCGAATTGTCTCGGCATGGCGAACTCCTTTTCCTGGTGGCGTGGCCAGCACGATCCAGGGTGCGACGACCCCTGCTCGGAAATCGGCGTTCACACCGATCAATACGACGTTTTCGCCACGTTGAAGAACGAGCAATCCAGTTTATAAACCGGATTCAAACCCGCGGCACCCACATCGGCGTGTGTGCGGAATACACCGGCGACCGCCACCATGCCAGAGCGGAAATCAACCCGGCTGTGCCCGTCCATCTCGACCACGATCATGTCGGTCGGTTTCGGATTTCCGCCGAAGCAGCAATCGCCCATGTCTTTGCACAACACAAAACGCTGCAAGCCGGACTGCTCGCGCGTGGGGTACATGTAGCCTTTGAGAAAGATCGATTGACCATCGAGTTGCTGGACCGGCGCGGGGATCTGCAGCGCGCCATTGACGGTCTTCAATTCGTACTTGGAAATTTCGCTGGGAAAACTGACGCGTTGAAAGCCTTCAGGAACTTCCGTGGCGAAGCTGTAGGCGTACAAGCCCGTCGCACCAACCAGTTGCAGCAGCATAATTGCCGTCAGCGCCCAGGTCATCTTCCAGCCGCCATACGCGCCGCCGCTGCGATGAATCTGCCAGAGCGCCCCACCGGCGAGCGCCAGCCCGACCACCGGTACCAACAGCAGCCAATCAATAATGAACGCCGTCAGCGAGAAGAACGCGAACGCCCCGCAGACTGACACCAGCGCCGGCACCGGGCGATACTCAAAATCGCCGGCCGACTCCGTCCAACCGAATGCCTGTCCCTCGGCAGTGGAATTGACAACCTGACTGGCTGACATACGACTCGGCTCCTGCGCGGGTTTGATCCCTGCAAATTACGCTGCGGATCGGAAAAATTCAACCAAATTCAACAATTGTACCTTTAGCGACGCTTCGCAGAAGCGTGGTTCTCGCCCCAGAACAATTCTACCCCTTCCGGGAATCCTCGTGAGGGAAAATCCCAAGTAATTGGGCGATGCTTCACCCTGCGTTCCTTCACAACTCTCTTTCCGGCAATTTGTTACGTTCGTATGAGTTGTTCCGGCAGTCCCGTTCTTCCGTTCATTTTACGTTGTGATGGGACCATCTGTTTGGACAAACCCATATCTCGTAACTCCTTGCCGGACATGCGGAAGGAGTTCTTCCGGCAACGAATGCCGGTTTTCGGGTGATTTTCCCGACGGCGCGCGAAAGTTCAGGAAAATTCCGCCGAGCCATCTTGACCGTCCGCTCGGCATGAAATATGACTCCGCCTCCACTCTCGTTCTCCCGAACGGTTCAGACATTTCACGTCTTAAACGGCGACGGGTTACCCCCGGCGTCCGAGTGCGTTGTTTTCCAAAGACCACCGCGGTTCATTTCCGAAGTTTGTGCGGCAATGGTTGCCGACCAGATCTGCTGGAGGTGAGCCACGGTTATCAGACAGTTGACATAGCCGGCTTTCGCTCTGGAGGAGGATTTACCTTGGGCAGGATCATCGGACTGATCGGTTGCACGTGCCTGGTGATCGCCGTGCTGCGCTTAACCAACATGGAGCACCTCGACGAAACCCTCAAGGGTGGCGTCGATCGTTCCCCGGCGGCACGCAGCCAATCGGCGCGCGATCACTACCGCCGCGGCAAGGAACTGTATCTGCGTGGTCGCTACGCCGATGCCGTCCTCGCCTTGGAAGCCGCCACGAGCGCTCCCGTCGGACTCTCGACGCTGGAACGCCAGCAGGCGGCCGACTATCTCAGCCGCACGCAGGCCAAACTGAATGGCCTGCCGACCCGGGCAGCCACTCTGCGCGGCCAGTCGCCCGCAGAGGACGACGAGTTCGCCCCGCCGGTCCGTGGTGAGAAGCCCTCCCACCATGCGGATGCCACCCGCACCCGTGTGGAACGGCTGATGCAGCAATCGGCGCATGCGTTCGAGCAAGGCAAGCAGGCTGAAGCGATTCAGCTCGCCCGCCAAGCCGTGCAAGTGGCGAAGGTCGCCAAACTGAAATTTGATTCCAAATCGCTGACACCGGCCCAGTTCCTGGCCCGGATCGAACATCCGGACAAGTTGGAACGTCGCGGCGTGGATTTCGACTTCAACGAATCCGATCAGGGAATTCAGCAGACTTCCGCCCAATCAGAAGCGGATGCCGAAGAACTCGTCGATTGGAGTGAAGCCGAAGATGCGGCCGAATCGACCGGCGCTCTCTACCCGGAACAGTTGGCCCGCCAGTTGGTGTCCTCGGCACGCAACGACATGAAAGCTGGTCGGTTTGAAGAAGCCCGCCGTAAAGCCCTGCAGGCCGATGAACTCGATGTGACGTGGTCGCTGCTGGAAGATCAGCCGGTGCTGGTCCTCGAAGCGATCGATAATCAGTCGTCCACAACGACACTCGCTCAGACCAAGCCGGCGAAACGCCGTGCGTCGGATGCCCCGGCGATTGATCCCGAATCGCAGGGTGCTGTGAAGGATCTGCTCAAAGAAGCGCGACAGGAACTGGCGGAAGGCCGCCTGGAATCGGCTCGCGAAAAGGCCCTCGCCGCTCAGGAAATGAAAGTCGTCTACAAGACGTTCGATGATCGTCCGGAACTGGTGCTGCAAGACATCGACGCCCTCGTGTCGGCATCGTCATCCGCCGGCGAGTTCGTCGACGCGGACACCGAAGCCGCCGCCGAGTCCGCTGTCTCGCCCGACGCGAAACAGCTCAAGCAACAAGTGAAGGCCTTATTGACCCAGGCCCGCCAGGCGTTGGAGTCGGGTGATGTCGATACCGCTCGTCAGCTCGCGTTGGAAGCCGACAATCTGAACGCCGCGTTCGAGGTGTTCGATGATCGCCCGGATCAGGTGTTGGCGGATATCGCCCGCAGCGTGAAGAAGAGTTCCACCCCGGATGATGAAGAGGGAGCTGCCGCTCCGCGATCGGAAGGGGCGAAACTCGCCGCCAGGAAACTGGCCATTGAACTTCTCAAACAATCCCGCGCTTTGCTCGCGGCAGGCAAGTTCGACGAAGCGATGTTGAAGGCCAACAAGGCCCAAGACCTGGGCGTGCCGTTTGACTTGCTCGACGACCGCCCGGAAGCCGTGCTGGCGGATATTGAAGATGCGATGGGAACCAATCCCGTGGCGTCGCGAACCAAGACGACCGACCCGGAAGTTCAAGCCGTTGCCTCGGGGAACGGTTCCGAATTCGACACCGCCGCCGTGGAACAGGCCGACGTGCAGGAAGTGGAAGCTCTCGCTCCCATCGGTTCTTCCGCTGTGGAATGCTACAACCGCGGCATGGCGGAATTGAAACAAGGCAACCGCGACGAAGCGTATGCCGAGTTCCTTGCTGCTCATCAGACGGGTGAAAAACTCGACCGCATTCGGGCGCAACGCCTGCAGGATTTCCTGCGGGAACTCGCCCCGCGTAACGGTCGCGGCATCCGCCAGGCCAATCATCAACTCGCCGATGCCGATCTCGCTGCCCCGGCCGCCGCGCAGCCGGACATGATTGAAACGGTCGATCAGCAACTCCGCATCCAGCAGGATCGGATGAAGAGCGAAGTGTCCAATGCGGTCTTCAAAGCCGAACGTCTGCGTGAGAAAGACCCGGAAAAGGGTTTGCAGACCATCGACCAGGCACTCGCCACGGTGGAAGGTTCTGACCTCAGCGACGAAAGCCGGGCGCTGCTGATCCGCATGTTGCAGCGGACGCGGACCAGTTTGGAGACGACGATTGCCCAGCAGCAGCCGAATCTCGAACAGCAACGGAAGAACGCCGAAGTACTGTCGCAGCTCGAGAACAGCACGAAGACGCAGATTCGCATTGAACAGGAATTCGCCAAGCTGGTTGAAGATTTCAACGAACTCGTCGAGCAGCATCGGTATGCGGAAGCGGAAACGGTCGCCAAGAAGGCCCAGGAACTCAATCCACGGGAACCGACTGCCGTGGCCATGTTCTGGAAAGCCCGTTTCCTCCGCCGCGACGACAGCAACAGTAAGCTCAAACTCGAAAAGGAAGAATCGGTCTGGTCGACGTTGGATGACGTCGAACAAGCGATGATCTCTAAAGTCGGCGATAAGAATTCGGTCGCTTACGGCGACAACTGGAAAGAACTTTCCGCTCGCCGGAAAGGGAAATACCACGCCGACAATCACATCCGGTCGGACGTCGAAATCCAGATCGAAAAGAGCCTTGGCAAGCGGATCTCGCTCCATGAAGAGCAGGTGCCGTTCAACGAAGTGCTGCAGAAAATCGGCACGCTCGCCGGCATCAACATCTACATTGATGATCAAGGCCTCGAAGACGAACAGGTCGGCACGCAGACGCCGGTCTCGATCAACGTCGAAGGCATCACCGTGAAGAGCGCACTCAACCTGCTGCTCGAACGGTACAACCTCGGCTACCGCGTGCAAGACGAAGTGCTGAAAATCACCAGCAAGATGCGGCAGCAGGGGGACATGGTTCCACGCACCTACAACGTCGCCGACCTCGTTGTCCCGATTCCGAGCACGGCCCCCGGCTTCGCGCCGGGCATGTCGGGCATCCCCTCGAACGGCCCGCTGATGGGCATGGGCGTCCCCGGTTCGGGCGGTGCGCAGTTCAGCGTCCCGGCGCATGGTGTTCCCGGCCAGGCGATGGCCCAGGTCGGCCCGGGTGGTGACTTGGGTGCGATGGGACTCGGCAACGGCTCCCGCGTCTCGCAGTCCAAGCGCGATCTCGATTTCGACACTCTCTCTGACCTGATCATCTCGACCATCTCCCCGGATACCTGGGATGCCGTCGGCGGTCAGGCCACGATCCGACATTATGAAACGACCCTCAGCCTGGTCATTCGTCAGACGCAGCAAGTCCACGAGGAAATCTCCGATCTCCTCGGGCAGTTGCGACGGTTGCAAGACCTCCAGGTGACAATCGAAGTCCGCTTCGTGACCGTGTCGGACCGGTTCTTTGAACGCATCGGTCTCGACTTCGACTTCAACGTGCCCGATTCGCTGGGTGCGGCGGAGATCGACAACACCGGCAACCCGATCCCGCGCTTCGGGAGTATTCTCTTGCCCGGCAACGGCCAGAACACCGCCCAGACGGGTCAGCAGAACCAAGGTGGACAGCAGAACCAGGGCGGACAACAGAACCAGCAGGGACAGCAGGGGCAACAACAAGGTGCCGGCGGCGGCTTCCTAACGCGCGATCCGCAACGCAGTCTGACACCTGGCAACGGCAGCGGCGCTGTTGTGGGACTGAGTGCCCCGGGTACGTTCCAGCAAAACTATGACATCCCCTTCCAGCAGGGTTCGTTTGAAGTCGGCGTGCCGACCTTCGGCGGATTCAACCCGAACGCGGGTGTGCAGGTCGGCTTTGCAATCCTCAGCGACATCGAAGCCTTCTTCTTCATTCAGGCGGCTCAGGCCGATCAACGGAACAACCTGGTCTTCGCTCCGAAGGTCACCTTGTTCAACGGTCAAACCGCCAGTGTGAGCAGCTTTGTGTCGCGTCCGTTCGTGATCAGCTTGATTCCGACCGTCGGGTTCTTCTCGACCGGATTCCAGCCGGTGATCAGCTTCGTGCCGGATGGGATTTTCCTCACGGTGACCGCCGTGATCTCCGCCGACCGACGCTATGTCCGGCTGACTGTCTTCCCGCAGTTCACCAATATCACCGACGTGTTCACGTTCTCCTTCCTGGGGGGCAGCACCGGCGGTGGCCAGCAGCAAGGCCAACAGGGCCAGGGCGGCGGCGGACAGCAGCAAGGCTTCGGCGGCGGACAGCAGGGCGGCTTCGGCGGCCAGCAGTTCGGCATCGGGGGTGGCATGGGCACCTCGCAGTTGTTCCAAGGTTCGCTCACGCAGTTCAACGGGAACCAGGGCGGACAGCAGGGTGGACAACAGAACCAGGGTGGACAACAAAACCAGGGTGGCGGACAGGGCGGGAACACCACCGTCACCATTCAGCAGCCGATCACCGAAGTCGTCAACGTCACCACCACGGTCAGCGTGCCCGATGGCGGTACGGTGCTGCTCGGCGGCGTGAAGCGGCTGCGTGAAGGCCGCAGCATGGCGGGTGTGCCGATTTTGAACAAGATTCCTTACCTCAGCCGGTTGTTCAAGAACACCGGTGTGGGCCGCGAAACGGAAAGTCTGATGCTGATGGTGACGCCGCGAATCATCATCCAGGAAGAAGAAGAGGAATTGCTGGGAATTCCGACGAACTGAAACCGGGTCTGTGGACAGCGGCCCTGACCTGCCGCTGTCCACGGTCCACTCCAAGCAACCGAGGGGTCTGTCGCAAGTCCTCGGCCGCTGCGGTCTCACGGGGGCCGCAGCGGTTTTTTTCCATCGCACGAGTGAGAGCGGGCCGGAAGTTTATCTTCCAGCCCGCTCTCTTCGTTTCAACTCCAGTCGTCCCTCTCTGCCTAAACGCCAGGATTGGGTGGCAAGACCCTGAGGTTTTGGGAAGGGCGTGGTCTGCGAGTCAAAGTTTGGCGCGGCCTGCTGCATCACGTGGCGGCACGTCTCCAACGTGCCAGAGGCCGAACGACTCACACTTTCAGAAACATGTGCCACTGCGGGCGGACAGTTCGCGCGTTGACCGAGTAACATCTTCCCTGATCCCTCTCCGGAAAATGTCCTACCGGCGAAAACCGCCGATCCATGATTCACTTCCGCAGGATGACAAAGTCCTCCCACGAATTTCCGCTGATTCCCGTTGACGCGTTTCGGGGCGTGAATATACTTCCCCCTCGAACGCTGCTTCCCCCTGAATTCTTCAATAGCATCAACCATTGATCCTTGGCGGCACGTCGCGCTTCGCATGGTATATTGAACGATGTTGTTCCAGAAAACGGTGTCGGAAAGAATTTCCGATAAAGATTAAGTCCGTGGCATGAGGGCACCGATAGACTCGATTGAGTCGGTGAAATTCATAGCCAGAGATCTCGTGTTCGCGGAAAGCCGCCCGTCGTCTTTACCCATCACGAACGAATTCGTCAGTTACCAGATTCAATCACCGGCCGAGACGGTTCTCTGCCGGATTTCAAATCCGATGTAGACATGCCTGCCTGGGGAATCCCTGGCGGGCGTCATGGATGGGATGTCGAACCAGGGTCGGTTCTTTCAAGGAGCGGGAATCATATGTATGGAATGACACTCGTGAAAGGGGCCGCTGTGGTATTGGCGACCCTCGGCATGGTGATGCCAAGTCCCCGGCTGCTGGCCGCGGATTCCAAAACAGACGCCCCGGCGGTGAAAATCGCCAAGAAGGGCCAACTGCCGGACATCTCGCTGGCGACCGGCGGCGTGTTCTCCGGCCGTGTGGTGGACCATACCGGTGCCCCGCTCGAAGGCGCGGAAGTCGTCATCAAGCAGAACAAAAAGGAAGTCGCCCGCGTCGTTACAGACCACAAGGGTCTGTTCACGCACGCCGACATGAAGGGCGGAGTTTACCAGGTTTCGTCCGGTAACACTGACGGCGTGTTCCGCCTGTGGACCGAAAACACCGCTCCCCCAGTCGCCAAGGGCCAGGCCCTGCTGGTGATGGGCGAGAACGGTGCCCGCGGCCAGTTCGGCGGCGTCGATCCCACACTTTTCCTGCTCACCGCCGCCGTCATCGCCCTGCTGATCACCAACGGCATCATTCTTAATGATGTCCAGGATCTTAAAGACGAAGTCAATCAGATCAATCAATCGATGTAATCCAGCTGACAGCGGTTGCGAAGTCGCATGAATTTTTGACTGCCGATGGATCGATCTCGATTCGTCGGCAGTTTTCGTTTGAGGGTTCGCGTTTCTCACATCACGCGGCGGCTCGTCGCGGCAAGGGCAGCCGGCTCCACGCCTGTTCCAGGCAATCCCCGCCCGCCAGAATTTCCACGGCGATCTCGACCGCCCACACCGGCCGGCCCGCCAGTTCCGGATGTGGAAACTTCACCAGATCTTTCTGCGTGGTGACGAAGCACGTGGCCTGGGCTGCGTCGGCGAGCTCCTTCAGCCGACGAAAATCGTCCGGGCCGTAATGGTGATGATCTGGGAATGCCGTCGGTTCGGTGTCGAGGCCCAATCCGCGCAACAATCGTTGAAAGCCGGTCGGATTGCCGATCCCGCAAAACGCCAGCGGCCGTTCGGATTTCAGCAGTGCCAACGGCCGAAATTCGCCCGCGGCATTGCGTAACCGCTGCGGCGCGAACCGCACATCCACCCGCGCGGCCGTGGCTCCCCAGCGCGTGAGTTCTCTATGGATTTCTCCCAACTCCGAGGCGCTCGCCTGATCGCAGCGGGTGATTAGGACCACGTCCGCCCGCGCCAGCCCCCGTTTCGATTCCCGCAACAGACCGCGAGGCAGCAACCGGTCGAACCCCCACGGCCGAGTCGCATCGATCAGCACAAAATCGAGATCACGCCGCAGTCGGCGATGCTGGAATCCATCATCCAGTAGAATCAGATCGCAGCCCTGTTCGCGGATCGCCTTGTGAGCGCCACGCACCCGATCGCGATCCCTCACCTGGGGCACACCCGGCAGCAACTGAGCCAGGACCATCTGCTCGTCGTTCTGCGAATCATTCAGGCTGCGATATCCGCGACTCACAATGCCGGGCCGAAATCCGCGAGCCGCCAGTTCAGCGGCCAGGTAAGCCGTCACCGGTGTCTTCCCGGTTCCCCCCGTGGTGAGGTTGCCGACACTGATGACCGGCGCGTCCACGGAATGACTTTGCAGCCATCTTCGATCATATCCCACATTGCGGGCCGAAATCGCCGCCGCATAACCCCACGACGCCACCTCGCAACCGGCGCGCAATAGAGTGGGTCCCAGACCGCGTTTGCGGCCGGTCATCACATCGATAGCGAACTGCTCGTCCATGAGCGATCAGATGGTTCCAGAGGTTATTTCGCCAATTCACGCCAATTTTCGACGTTAAGTCCGTGGACTCTCAAAAATTCCCGCGTGTTACCCGTCACCATGATCAAATGATTGGCGAGTGCTTGTCCTGCCAGCAGCACATCATACGGACCAATCGGCGTTCCTTGTCGCTCAAGGGTCGCACGAATGGTCGCGGCTTGAACCGCGGCGGAATCATCAAACGGCAGTTCTGAGATTGTCGAGAAGATGTATTCAACTTTGCCGCGTTCACGAAGCGGATCCGCGCACTTCTCCACCCCAGTCCATAATTCATATTTCGTGATCGAGGAGATGACACACTCAAACGGTGACGAATCCGCCATGCGGCGTACGACTCCCGGATGCATTCGCATCGCAGCGATGCAGGTGTCTGTATCCAGCAGATAGCGCATGTTCGGCAACACGTTTATTCCAGCCGGGGTGCGGGAGGCATGTCACCTTGATCCGGTCTTGCAAAGGCAGGGTCGTCGATGGCGATCCGTTCAAAAAAATCGGACGGCCATGTCGTCGATTTCATCGGCTCTAAGACGATCGATTGACCGTCTTTGCGGATGAAGACGGTCGTGGAATCGAAGCGATACCCCTCGGGAAGGCTCACAGCCTGACCGCCATCGATCGTGATGATTCGCGTGACAGTCATGAAGCACCTTTCAGCGATATCCAAGCGAGATCAACAAATTATGATTGATCTCACTTGGACAAACCAGAGCAAGTCCACTTTCTGATTCTCTCGCCTCACATCGCCTGCACCTTCTTGCAGATCGCGTCCGCCATCTGCGATGTTCCCACCGCGGTCGGGTCGTTCCGGTCCGCTTTCAGGTCGTACGTCACGTCTTTCCCTTCGGCGATCACTTCTGCTACCGCGCGATCCAGGCGTTCGGCGGCTTTCGTTTCACCGAGGTGATCGAGCATCAGTTTGGCCGACAAAATCAACGCCGTCGGGTTGACCTTGTTCTGGCCTTTGTACTTCGGCGCGCTGCCGTGGGTCGCCTCGAAGATGGCGGCGTCCGGGCCGTAATTCGCGCCCGGCGCGACACCCAGGCCGCCGACGAGACCGGCGCACAAGTCGCTGAGGATGTCGCCGTACAAGTTCGGCAGCAGGATCACATCGTACAACTCTGGTTTCTGCACCAACTGCATGCACATGTTGTCGATCAGACGTTCCATGTAGGTGATCTTCGAGCCGTTGGGCACCTTGCCGGCGAGTTCCGGGTCCGCGGGGACCGACAGTTCGGGCCATTCGTATTTCGCACCGAATGCCGTGGCGACGGCGCGGGTTTCGTCGTACCACAGGCCGTCGGTGAACTTCATGATGTTCGCCTTGCACACTGAAGTGACCGACTTGCGGCCGGCTTTCACGGCGTAGTCGAACGCGAACTGGGCGATATCGCGCGTCCCTTCATACGACATCGGCTTGATGCTCACGCCGGTCGTTGACTTGCCCGTCCCGATCTTCCTGCCGGACGTCTTGCTGTTGATGAACTCGATCAATTCCGCCGTAACCGGTAGTCCCGCCTGGAACTCGACCCCGGCATACAAGTCTTCGGTATTCTCACGCACGACCACCAGATCGACATTGGAATCCGAAAAGTAGGTCCGCACCCCTTTGTAGGTTTTGCAGGGACGCAGGCAGGCGAACAGGCCGAGCTCCTGCCGCAGATACACGTTGACGCTGCGGAACCCTTTGCCGATGGGCGTGGTGATCGGGGCCTTGAGCGCGACTTTGTTCTTGCGGACCGACGCCAGGACGGAATCGGGGACCTTGCCAACCTTTTCAATGACTTCGATGCCGCATTCCTGGACATCCCATTGAATTTTGACGCCGGTCGCTTCGACACACCGACAGGTGGCCTGGGCGATTTCGGGACCGACACCATCGCCGGGGATCAAAGTCACTGAATGCATAATGGTCGCGCGCTTTCCTGGTTGCCAAAAGAATCGTTTCAGTTCCAACGCACCTATCAAACCAAACCAGCGGAAATCCGGCAAGGGAAAGGGGAGCACAGTCTTTTTGGGTAGTGGCTCAGCCTGAATGAAAAATAAATTATGGCTCGCACAGGACATTTCCATCATCGTGCCACTGCTTGGCCGCTCTGGGACAAGCAGTGCGAATGGTTCATCGGCACTGCTTCTACGAAGACTCCGAAGCAGTGGCACCAGACACAGGACATTTTCAACGGGGCGGCTTTAGCTGTTTCCTCGGCAGCGTGCCAGCAAATTCTATCGCGCGGTCGAGCCACTCCCGGAGCGATGAGTCTTCGTCGATGCCGTCCGACCCGACTACGATCCAGCCGGTCATTGCCTTGCCGGTGATGTCGAATTCTCGGACAAAAGGTTCTGTCAGCGCCGTCTCGTAGGCTTCGGGGCCGATTCGCACAATCAGTGAATCATTCCAGACACCCGCAAAGGCGTTTCCGGCCTGCATGTAGCATGCGACGCCGAACATCTTTTTCTTGACGATGCCCCGTCTTATGGCCAAAGCATCTTCGACGCGACCGGCGAGGCTTTCGTCATAGGCCATGTCGGTTTCCCCTTCCGGCTCAGATGTGGAACATGTCAATCAGCCCGACCATTTCTTGCAACGCCCACAAGGGATCCGACACGCCCGCTTTCATCGCTGGAGTGGATGATCACGAATGGTGAATCCGCACGACATTGTCGTGCATGAAGTATACCGCCCAAGCGTGGTCCCGGTTCTCCAGTTTCTTTGAAAAGGCGTTCGTCAATCTGCTGGACCGCCGCACGTCGCAGGATTTCCCGCTCAAGGACGAAGCGGGATTCGCAAGTTGCTATACTGCGGCGGATCGCTCTCCGCGTTGCCAGAATGAGGAACACCGCATGTCGAGTCCGCCGGTTGAATTGACGGACGACGATTTCACGACCGACGCGCCGCCGGGGTACTTGTCGCAGAAGCACAAGGACCG
>Ga0105047_10014412_pt1 | contig 12542 bp, 7 predicted proteins | sample MAT04_FD_78384 | JGI IMG/M metagenome (GOLD analysis project Ga0105047, IMG submission 78384) | Freshwater microbial communities from Lake Fryxell liftoff mats and glacier meltwater in Antarctica - MAT-04 (megahit assembly) | ecosystem: Environmental > Aquatic > Freshwater > Ice > Liftoff... | reverse complement strand
GTATGCGTTGTTCCAATATACGTTTTATCATGTATTTGCGATTGTATTCGCAGAAATAACGGTTTTTTTGCGAATGCAATCGCCTTTGTAGGTTTTATTTCGGGGCCAAAGGTTATCTTCCATGCTTCAAACATCATGATTTCACTGCCTGGGAAGAAGACTGGTCTCCTCTTTCAAGTACCCCTAACTCCCCTTACGGCGCAAAAGCGATGAATCCGTTTCTTCCTTTAAACACCAAATCCATTGCTTCCCGTATGGGGCGGAACGTATCTGAGTTTTCACCTGTATTTCGGGTTGCGGGTGAATAATCTGATTTAGGGGCTTGTTTGTGGATAGGAGCCTAAAAGGGTTTCTTGCTTGCATTGATTCTTCTTTTTTTAGGGTTGTTTAGCGACTATTAGGATGAAGGCCTTTTTTGTTTTATAGACATACTTTTTGGGACCCTATCAGTGATTATCCGAGTTTCTAGCATTTTTAGCAAATACTATTTCGTGAAAAGAATAAAAAAAGCCTCGCCGAAACCGACGAGGCTAAATGTCTAAACTTAGATTTTTAAAAGGTTAAACCTTGCTTTTTACTTCAAAATCTTCCATTGTTAACTCAAAATGTGGACTCTCGTCTTGGGATTTGCAGTACGCAAGCGCTAAATCTATTCTGGTGTTTGCTCTAAGTGGCAATTGTATGCCTTCAAATTGAGCATTATACTTCAATGAGTGTTGATAGTAGTTGTAGTTTTGATCGCATTCGTGTGAATGGCGATAAATTGCACTGGTACATCGCTTATAACTCTTCCTGACTGCACGGGAGACCCAATGAGCATAAATAATTTCCCAGCCAAATACCGCAAAATAACCCAGGAATAGTTCCGCTACACCAACACAAAAAATTACTAACGCAATATTTTTCTGCTCTTCTAGGAGGGTTTTAGCAATTTCTGTCAATTTGTACAGAAAAAGCAAGTACGCCAATGAGAAAAGTAGCCCTTTTAACAGAACCCAAATATTAAAATGCGCTTTTCGTGGATCGATTACATCCTGCTTCCAGCTGAATTCACTAAAGATCTTCCCAATCATCAGTGATATTCCAAAAATGATTACAATTGGGCAATAACTTGCAACTTTAAGCATGGTCGGGTTCACAATCATTCCGCGAAAATAATATTCGAATAATGGCGCAAGCACTATCCCCTCTACAATCGCGGCAGTAAGGTGCGCAGGAACTGCCAATACATTTGGCGCTTTTTTCCCTGCGGGCAACTCGAGTACGCTTGAATATTTACGATTGTGGTCTTTCAGCCGCTGATCCAAAATTTTGGCTCGATCTTTTTCTTGAATAAACGAGATAGCTGCCAAATCTGCCAACCGAAAGTAATTATTGATGGTAAAATCAGGAACTTGTTTCATAGTACGATGAATTTATTGATGAACTAATTTAGGAAGAATTGGGCCTTAAAAACCGCAAGTTTGACGACGGCGTTTTTTGGAAAAACTATTTCCGGATCTATAGTCGAAGATGTGCCAATGAGATATAGTGTGGTTTGCTGTGGAAATTTGAAAGTATTCAACACGTCATTTTCATTGGTGTCCTGAAGTAGATCACTTAGAATCACAACTCGAATTTCAAAGACTTGATACCCTGGTTGGCTAGCAAGGGTAATTGCTAAGGAGAGGGCACCATTTATGTCGGACTTTAGCAATTTTCTTGGCTTTTCGAGATGTGCGAGCAAGCTATCCACCGCAAGCGATCCGAGATGATGATATTCTTTCATTAAGATGTCATTCCTTTGAGATATGGCGGATCGCTCAAAAACGTTGCCGTCACAAGCTTTCATCTTTGGCTCCAATGTTTGGCTTAAATAGGGCGTTTGTGCACTGCTATTTTCTTGGATCAGGATGCCGGCAAGTTGAATTGCTTGCCGTGACGTTGAGTCTTGCAGTACGACATCAAGTACCTCCTTTTTGGACAACTGAAGCCATTGATTAGACTTAGAGACGTCATTGATAAAAATATACAAGATTGGTTTGCCTAAAGTGGCACTTTCTGTTGTTGGGTGTGTTGCTGTTCCACAAGATGAAATCACCAACAGGGCCAGTACGAGGAGTGGCTGTTTCATAATTATCAGTTTTTGTTGTGACGAATTGTAAATTCAATTGGAGCAAACTTCCTGTAGCAACAGGATAAAATAATCATCGCTACAAAAGAGGATTTTGAACTTGAACACCGCATTGTCAAGCGACGCTTCTGATTGATGGTAAGTAGGCGATATACCTAAAATTTCGCCAGTTTTCCTGTGGTCGGTTACACCAAAAATGCATCTGCCAAACAAGAAATAAGACTCTTGAATCAGGCTGCTTTTCAACATGACCTGCTCATTTTGGTAAAGCCCTGGTTGCTGTAAGAGCATATCCACTGTGACCAGCACAGGAGCTTGGGAAATCATTTTTGGTACTGCCCAAAAACTACAATAACAATAGATAACAAGGGCTAACAGTGCAGTAAGCCACAGGCTACTGCGGGAAGAGGATTTACGTGACATGGCAACAGATTGGTTTGGTTAAAAATTCCCATTCCACCCTGTCGCTCGTTTAGCCGGCATTAAAGCGATCAGTTCGATTGGATGCCACGAAATTACAGTACTTTAAAGTTGATTTTCAGAATAAAAATTGCAATTAAAAACAATTGCAATTTTCAGATTTGAAATCCTTTAACAAACCTTTAAAAATTGACAATTTACAACTGCCAAATTTTCATTCTGAAATTATGCAACGAATATAATTTCAAGATTTCATCCGATTTTTTAGATTTTTATAATTTTCGTCATCAAGAATTGAATTTGAAAACTGAAGACCTTGAACCCTTTTTTCGAAGTCTTCAAGGTTTGGAAGCCCGTGGAGCCATGCCTGGCGCAACATCTCCAACACATCACTTACTGAAGAAGAGTGTAATTCAGTTGCTTTATATAATGCACTTTCTAAGAAGACTTTGGAAAGATCAATTTCCGTGTCATTGAAGGTTGACAAATCCTGCACATTAGTGATTACCTTCCCAAACGTCTGGAAGCCGATGTAGTTGTTAAGTCGCCCAGTAGTTACCATTCGGATTGCCTTCTCTAAGGCATTGTACTCTGGAGAATGGAGTTTAATTCGGTTCCCTTTCTTTTTTTCAGAGAATCCGGTTATTAGTAGGTCATCATTCCCTAGATATTTGAAGATTACTCTCTTGCCTACAGGTAGTCGTTCTACATGGCTCAACCCAACAAAAACACCTGCATAGGTTTCACCATTCTTAGGTTCGCCAGTTTCTTTTATGGCTACAACAAAGTAGCCCTTGCGGTCTCGCACATATTCTTCTGAAGAATTTTTTAATTCTATGTATAAGTTCCCCAAAATAATTTGAGCCTGGCCATGTGCTTCTCCATGTGGCTGCATACCTTTAAATTCTGCATAGCCGTTGGAATGGATTCTCAAACTGGATTGGATGATACATTTGGATTCTCCTGAGGCGTCCTGGAAACGTCCGTATGAAAACACGTCGTAAATTCCGGGGTAGTAAAAAGTTGGTGAGTCATAAGCGTTAGCTACGATGGAGGATTCATTTTTATATTGCAGGAATTTTGTAGCAGTAAGAAGATTCTGATCATTAATCATCAGTGGGTTCATGTGACGAGGCGTCAAATCCATGTCGCGACTGATTAGTAGCAGCCCGCACCCAATTTTCCCATCTTGATAAACAATATTATAGGCCCCTTTTTTTATGCCTTTCAGGTCAGCATTTATGCCAATCCGTATAGTCATATTCAAAATGACCTTAGCTTCCTCGGACTGCAACGCTAAACAATTCAAAAAATGACTTCCAGCAATATTAGTGATACTAACAGGCCCTTTAAGATCCTTGATATGCAATGTTCTAAGGTGTGCTTTGTAGATTCCATCGTTTTGATCCAGCTCAATCCAAAACTCACCCGCACCTAAAGCATTCAAATACTCATTGTGCCTCATGCTTTTGTCTTCAGGGTTCCTTTCAGGATAAATCATACCCCATTTGCCGGATTCAGAGAAATTCTGTAATATCTTTTGATATTCATCGGTATCTAATAATAGATGCTTAAGTTCTGATTTTTTACGTTTAAATTTTAAAACAGAAAAACGCTGATAAACTAGGTATTTTTCTACTTCATTCAAATCCCTACCTTCTTTCGAAATCTTATACCGATTTGGGGCCTTAAAAAATTCTGGTAGTTTTTTTGAATCCGTAAGGAACGCGAAAGACCCTTTTGGAAAACTATTACTATCTGAATGTATATAGACCGCTTGCAAAATGGCTGGTTCAGTATGATCCAAAGGCGCAATCAGGATTTGAAGGAAAAAGTGCCCCTGAATAAAGCTAAACATGGTATTTCCCTGACTAACAACTTTAATTCTACCTTGTAAGTAGATGACTTCATCTGTGAGCCGCTTAGTAAGTGTTAAGGTACAGGTATTGTCTTTTCTATTTATCCCTAGTGTAGAAGTTTGAAGCTGAACACCTTCTCCAAGTTCATCAAAATTATACATACAATATTCTTCTCCGAGTTCATAGCTTCTGGTATTTTTCATTTCTGTTAAATCACGGAGTGCATTGATGCGACTCAGATTGACGGTAGAAGTCCTTGGATTATTCCAAATGGAATCAAAATGAGTGCTAATCTGCTTTACGATATAGTTTTCTCTTCCTTCAGTATGAGAAAAAAAGAAGTTTTGGGACAGGTCTCCCATTAAATAATATCCATAATAGACCGTGTCATCTAAAATATACGCATTCAAGGCTGGAATCTCTTCATAAAGGCGCACTTCAACTTTGCAGCGAACATCCCGGTTTTGGGAGTTTTTAACTAGGGTTTCCAGACTTTGAAGCAACTGACCTTGGGCTGTAATCAATTTTTCATTTGGAATGCTGGCAATTCTCAATCGGAATGCATCACATAACGGATGCAAAATAAGAATTCGAACGGTTTTCCTTACCTTCCCAAACCAATCGGTGATATAACGTTCACCACCCTGATTTAAATAGTGCGTCCAAGTATCTAGAATACAAAAATTATCTACTCCTTTATCAATTTGTTTCGTTACAAATTGGAAATTACTGAGGAAAGGTATTGTTTCAACAATTACCTTTTTGGGTTCCTCCTTTGGAAGAGGAACTAAATCCGTATATTCTTTACTTTCGGTGTTAAAATAAACTAAACTAGAAAATGCTTCTTCTATTTTGCTAATTCTTTCTGCGATATAGTTGGCAGACCCCGAATATTTAACGCCAAATATTCTAGAAATAGCAGTATCTTTTATGCCTGCAGATTTCGCAATTTCGCGTTGGCTTTGCTTTTTGTTGTGTTTTTTTATCGCGGAGATAAGTTTTCTTAGCCGAATTTTAGCGTTTTCAATCAATATAGCTTCTTCCATAATTAATGGTTTTAGGGGACAATTATATGCAATATTTTTACAAATCAAAAATATGCCATACAAAGTTGTTTCTCCTGCTTTGAGCGTTCACTCCCAAATCCATTTCGTCACAAAAAGTCCAAACAACCAAATTACACTACTCCTCCTCAAAATCCAATCCCAACTGCTTAGCCGCCTCTTTTACCACTTTGTACTCCGGACTATTATCCGTAATCGGCTTGCCAACCGTCGTTTTTCCTTTGATACGAATCTCAATTTCAATGTTATTCTGCGCCAAGGGCATGATAAAACTGCTAAACAGCTGCGTGTACTGATCCAAAGGCACTTTCCCTGACACCTGAACAAAACGAAGCGTACGCGGCCCGCCACCCGGTTGATCAGGTTCTAAAACAACCGAGGGATTTTCCGAGGGTCCGGCAAGTGATGTCGGTGTTTCAACAGGGAGCACCGGTTGGGGTGGCGGTTTCAAACTTTTGTCTAACAGCCAATAAGTTTCATCCTGCACATCAAAGAAGGGCACCATTTCACTTAGGAAGTACTTGGTGAAGTTGGTTCCATCCCCTGCAGCGATACAATACTCCCCGTTCTGGCAATAACGCAGCAGGCTGTTTGATACCGCATCCTGATGCAAAATCATCGGCTTATCGTCGAAACGCAAAAAGGCTTCATACACATCCTTTGTTCTGAGAGCATGTGTGAGGGTGGGTAGCAGATTATTGTTGCGCAGGGTATTAAGCCCTACGGATTCAAGCAGCCACTCTTCTTCTTTGAGCGCGGATACGATATGGGTACTGATTTGCCGGTCAAGACTTTCTTGAAATTGCTTGAGCGGCAAAACACTGATCCCGTTTTTTACGGAATGTTTCATCACGAGTGAATAGGCCGCTACCAATGCTGCCTCTGCCTGTTTGGCGGATTCTTCCATGCGTTTCCGGATCTCGTCTTTCTGCTCGCGTTCTAATTGCGAACTGTACTCCAAACTGATTTTCTGACAAGCCAAATTCTCCCTCGTTTGGGATTCCAAGCGATTGTAACCCATTTCTGAACAAACCAGAAATAGCATGGTATTTCGGTATATCCGCTCGCTGTTGCCTTTTTTAGTGGCCAGGCGTTCGATGATGGGCCGGGTTTGGCCGTTTATTTTGTCCGGGTTGGCCTGATAGCGCGGATGGAGGACGATAAGCGTTGGTTTTTGTTGGTCCGGGACATCATCAGACGGGTTGACCAGTATATTGAACGGAGCTGCATTGCGCGTACGCTCCTGCAGGCGCTTGAGGATATCCGCCTCAATATCCACCGGCTTAATATCCGCCTTGGCCTGGTTGATCAGGATATTGATGTTGGGTTTGGTATGAAACCAATACCTTTTGCCTTGCGCCCCTGTTTGTGCATAATACAGGTAATAAGCCTCGGCTTCCAGTTTGTCCAGGGCGCCGTTTATATTGTTGTGGTTAAAATCATCCGGCACCAGGAGTTGCAATTTCAATTCCGGCACCGAAATGCCTTTGTTGGCCCCATCGCTGCCAAAGGAATTCATGAGTGTCACGGCGGCAATGGACTGTGTCAGGTAGTGCTGGCCGTATTCCGGATTGTTGCCGTCTATTTTGAATGCATTGGAGGAAGAACCCGCCACATCTCCTGTGATGACGGCATCGTAACCATTGCCGTACAGGCGTTTCAATTGACCAGAAAGCGCGTCCAGATGGGCAAAGTTGACTTCGCCGCTGTGAATGAGGAGGTTGGACCCGGGCAAGGATTGCTGGCGTTTCCACAGATCGCTGACAATGGCCGCCAACAGGCGCAGCGCCCCTCGCGTACGCTGAAAATCATGGTGACTGGCCCAACGCACCCGGAATACATCAATCAACTCCGGGTGAAAAGGATACGCCTTGATGATCTTCTGTTTGTACTCTGCTTTGGTGGCATTGCCCGGCAATTCCGTGCGGTGCTTTTGGTACCAATCCATATACTTCACCGCACAGGCTTCAATAATGGAGGCATCACCGACTTCCTCAAAAAGCCGACAACGGATCACCTCATAGATCTCCTCATCGGCCACCGGCTGGGTGTCGGCGCCGACGCGGCTGACGCGTTTTTGCAGTTGGTTTAGTATGGATTGCGCTTCGGGGGTGTTGCCCACTTCCTGGACACTGGCGGGTAAAGTGACTACCACCACGCATTGATTGACCTCACTCACGGCTTGTGTGAGTTCCTGCATAAAACTGATGGTCTGGTCGGCCAGGCTGCTGTTGCCAGCGGTACGGGCCGAAGCTTTCACGCAGTAATCCGCCAACTCGTCGAGCAGGATGAGCGCGGGTTGACACATTTCCAGCACTTTGCGAAAACTGCCCCCTGGTGCAATCAAGCCTTCATCGTTTTTGCGGACAATCTCGTAGGCTTTTACTCCGCCCAATTGATAAGCGAGTTCGCCCCAGATGGTTTGAATGTGAAGACCTTCTGCCGTGGTTCGACCATTGGCCGGGTCGTTGGTGGTATTGGTGAAGACGGCAATATTGGCGCTCTCGAAGGCGGGTAAACCCGTGTATTCAAGCAGCCGTTTGGCCGCATCCGATTGCCCGGCTTTTTTTCCCCATTTAGCCAAGTGGTACAGGGAGATCAGGGTATGTGTTTTACCGCCTCCAAAACCTGTTTGTAAAGATATGACGCGATTTTCGGCATCTTCCTGGCCATTTAAGCCTTTGATGACAGTTTTGGCCACAGTTTTCAACCCAGCTGTGAAGAAGGTCTTGGAAAAGAAAGTAGCCGGGTCTTTGTAGATCTCCCGCCCATTGCCCAGGGCGACCTCTGCGAGATTGGCCGCAAAAACAGATTCATCCAGCAAGCCCTGCCGGATATCGAAATGCGGTTGAACCACACGAAACCAGGGAGGAACGCCTGTGCTGCCTTCCACCCGAGGCGCAGCCACTAAACTGGCGGCTGGTTTGTGTTCTTGTAAAGTGCTCAGTTCGGTTTCGAGTTCATCCATGCCAAGGCCTCGGGCGATTTTCTTCATCTGGATCATCGCGTCGGCCACTTCATCGGGGCTGATGGGTTTGAAATGTGACACTTTGTTGCGAGCGTCTACAATGGTTCTGAACTGGGTGGGCAGGCCATTGGCTACCGGGCCAAAATCCTTGCGCAACAAGTCCCTGTATTTCAAGGAAAAGTTCATCAGATGCTGATAATCAATCAGCGTAGAGGGAGAGGAACCTGCGCGCAGGCTTTCTTCCCAAAATTTCTTTTGGTCCTGGGAGAGGACTTCCACAAACCACTCCGGCCACTTATCGCCAGCCTCTTTCATCAGTACGCTCACGATATAGGGGCGCATGGCCTCGATGAATAGCCCGAAGGCTTTGTATAATTGGTCGTGCTGCTGCGGATTGTTCATATTTGGGTGTTTTAGATAATTGCTTGTTGTGTACGCACGATTGTCATGTCGCAACATTTGTCATGTCGCAACGAAGTGAAGACATCCACACAAGCCATGCTTTTCGGGTCGCTTTAAAGGGCATTTCGGGTCGCTTGGGTTGTGTGGATGTCTTCACTTCGTTGCGACATGACAAATGGTTTGGTACAAAACACTTGGTACACAATATGCGGATAATCAATTCAAGTTATTCAAACAAGCTCGGCTGAACCCTAGGCACCGCTGCCGGGTTTTTGCTCTCCCGGATCAGGCTTTCCTTATTACTGAGCAAACCCAAAGCTTGCCTTTGATCCTCACTGCCAGCGGGCAAGACCTCACAGAGAGCCGTGAGTACCCGCCAAAAGGAACTGCCCGGCTCGCCAGCCATGCGCGTGATGTATTGTAATAAGGCCGCGCGATCCGTGCCACCATAGAGCGACAAGGCGCGGTGCACATGATCAATGAGTGGACTATCAGGCGACTCGCCTAGCCGCGGAAAGGCCGCCAGCCGCTCGGCATAATTACCCAGGGTTTGTTTGTTGCCGTTTTTGAGTAGCAGGTGTGCGTTGAAAAGCTCCTGCACGTTTACGCTCAGGCCCACGCGACTGAACTTGGCGGCATCATCAAAATCGCTTTCGAGGAAACCGTAGAGTTGCAGCCAGCCGATGTAGAACTTGGTAAAATCATCTCCATCAAAACCCTTGAGCAGGGCATTGAAAGCGGCTTCCCGGCTCAGTTCGAGCAATTCCGCTACCGTGACCTCACTACCATTGGCTTTTTCCACTTTTTGATACCGGCCAAACTCGCTCACGGCCTGCCCAAAGCAAGCCGTGAGCAGGTCGGCGCCCCGAAAACCAAGGGCGTAGAGCAACTCTACTTCTTCGGCGACCCTGACTTCAATAGCCTTTTTGACTTCTTTGTAGTCTCCGTAGCCCTGGCGTTGGGCGGGGCGGGCGGCGACGGTGACGGAGGATTCGAGGGCCGCACCGGCCAAACCAATGCTGCGGTTGGCCATCTCAGTATCCATGGGCCAGCTTCCAGTGATGTTCATGCGGGCATCCAGTATGGAATTGCAAAGCGTGGTCCAGGCTTCCGTGCTTTGATGGGCAAACATGATACTGACTACATCGGAAGTTTGATGCTCAATTGCATCAAAAATCTCGGTTAGCTTATGTTCAAAATGGGCTTTGGCTTTATCGGCTTTGCCCTCGTGATGGTGTTTGAGGGCGGTACACTCGTCTGTTTTGGGGGTTTGAGGGGTAGCGAAGTTGAGCGGGTATATTTCGCTTAAGGTACGTTTGAGCCAGACATAGAAAAAATCTGAAAGGTCTGCATACGCGATTGCATCATAATAAGGTGGATCTGTTACCACTGCCGTAATGTATTTATCTGCAAATTGAGACTTATCACCGCTAGAGGCATTATGTAGGCAGGCTGCAAAAGCATATTCCGATTCCGATTCAATGTATCGATTAAGCCAATCTAATTGGTTTAATGCACTTCCAGTAGAGCTGCAAAACATATTTGATTCAGGGAAGTCGAATATCATTGGGATAGCCTGTTTCGAAAAGGGGCTTTGAACTCCTTCTCTTGAACTATCCCAACGCCCAAATGAGGTATTCGCAATTGCTAATCTATCAATGAGAATTCCTAAATATGTTATTACGGCTTTTCCATAATCATTGTTCTGTGGATTAAGTTCGCTAGTGAGACCTTTCAGTTTAGAAACTAGTGTATTTAGTGCAAGCAATTGACGATGTGTAAACATTTGTCCCCATTCGGAATAGCCCCAAGCAACAATAAACCCGCCGGTTAGCCTTGTTACATTAGGAAGTTTCTCTTTTGGACTGTCAGTATCAGGCAAATAATTTACAGCTGTCAATTCTGTTGAAGTTGGCTGCCGATAGGATTTTCCTTCGTTTTCAGTAACATAGATGACTGCCAACATTCTTTCTGTAATTTGTCTAGAACTAACTTGATCTCTAATTGATTCTGCATCAGTCACACCACCACAAATTGGGCATTTTAATGCAGATTTATCCATCCAACCTTTTTCGTCACATTTCCCTTTTTTAATTTCAAAATCGATTTTTTTCCCTTCTATTATTGGATTTAGGTAAACTTGCTTTGTTGGAGTATTTACAAGATAAAACCCCTTCAAAAGCGGCACCTCTGCCCGGCAGGAAGGGTTAGAGCAGGTGCCCACTCGCGCCCAGTAATACGCAATAGGCTTATTGCCTTTTTCATCGGCGGGGTAGTATTGTCCAATTTCCGCTTCTGCTGCTGCAAGTAGTTTTTTGGCATAAAAAGCCACATCGAAAGAGAGCCGGTTGGCAATCTGTACCTGATGGCCAAAAATCTTGCCTTCCCGGCGCTGCACTTCGAGGGTGTCTGCACCGTACCGGGCTTCAAAGGCTTCCAGGCTATAGGCAATGGGCTTGCCGTATTTCTGCGGGAATTCGAGGCTGCCTTTCTGGATGATATGGGCTACGGGGTTGATGTCGTTGCCAAAGGCGCGGCAGCCGAGTCGGGCGGCTTCGAGCGGGATCGCACCCCCGCCCGCGAAGGGGTCGAACACGCGAGGCATACGTTCGAGGAAGGCTTCTATGGCCTGGTGTAGGGCGGCTTCTTTGGCTGTGACTTCGGGGGAGGGGAGGTGGCGGTCGGGAAGGGTGTAGAGGGCGGCTTCGGCGGTTTTGATGGTCGCGTAGTGGGTGTCGTAGTCGGCCAATAAATCGGCGGCTGAAAGGGCTTTGCCCGCCTTGGCCAAGGCTACGGCGGGCAAGGCGGATGAATGCGCTACCCAGATGAGTTTCCGGGCTTTATTGAGGATGGTTTCGTTGTTTTTATTGTCCCACTTGATGAGGCTGGCATCGGAGAGCAGGTTTTTGGCAGCGGTGATTTTTCCGGCTTTGATATCGAGACAATACTGGTCGGAAAATTTGCCGATGAACATCTGGAGCCGGTTGCGGAGGTTGTCTTTCATGGGGTCCACGGGCGGCGTCCAGGGAATGTCGTCGTAGGGTCGGTAGGGGTCTTGTTTGGTATTTTCATCGCGGCCCAGGAGCAGCTCCACCGCTTCCCGGAAGGCGGGCGGGCAGTGCGGATCCAGCGGATCGGGCACGAGGCTGGCAAACACCACCGCGCGGCAAACGGGCAGTGGCCTGCGCGCCCACCACAGGTGCAGGGTACTGATGTGGCCGTGCCGGATGGATTTATCGCGCACACTTTCGGCGGATATTTCCTTGATGGGCAGGGCTACTTCGATTAGTTTTTTTGCGGTGGGCATGGGTGGGGTGGGTTACCAGGTGAGGGCTTCGGGGGCTTGGGCGAAAAGGGCATCCAGTTCGGCATCAACGCCATTTAGTATGCCTTTTTGATGATAGCGCTGCATTTCTTTCCAAACGGTAGGGTGATTTTTTTTCTGCAATTGGGCAATCATTTTTTGAAGCCGCGCTAAGGGAGCACCCGCCTCCCGTCGTTGAACATACTCGGAAAGTCTGGCCTTGTAGTCGCCGTAGGCTTCTTCACGCGCCAGACGAAGAAATTCACGTTCCTGGTGGTTCAGGCGCAGCACTTCATTGTAGGTGTAATCTGCTTTTTGATATTCCCGTGTATTGGAGGAGGCGATGATGACAAATTTGAAAGTGACTGCCAAATCTAGCATACAAAACGCCAAGGGGTCTTCTAAGCGCGGG
>Ga0105047_10014411_pt1 | contig 12543 bp, 12 predicted proteins | sample MAT04_FD_78384 | JGI IMG/M metagenome (GOLD analysis project Ga0105047, IMG submission 78384) | Freshwater microbial communities from Lake Fryxell liftoff mats and glacier meltwater in Antarctica - MAT-04 (megahit assembly) | ecosystem: Environmental > Aquatic > Freshwater > Ice > Liftoff... | reverse complement strand
CCGGTCCGGCGGACCGTGCGCGTATACGGCATGGAATCTGGCTTCCGCGAATTCCCCCCCTCGCCCCGCTAACATTGCCTTTTTCCTGTCCTTCACGGTGCCGGTCTTTGAACTCTCCAGCGGCTTCTCCGGCCTGATCGGCATCGCCATCCTGCTATTCGGCCTGCAGCGCGCCTGGCAAATGACGGCCCGTGATCCCCGGCTTTTTGATGGGACCATATCAGAGTGAGCCAGTACTGTAGCGGTTGCGGCGGCCAGCTCGAAAAGCTCGACTTAGTCTGTCCGGTGTGCGGGCAGTTGGTCTACTCCCAGGACCTCGAACGCCTCGCCACCGAAGCCCGTACCCTCGAAAGCACCGGCAACTTTGACGGCGCCATCGAATGCTGGCGGCAGGCCCTCCTCTTCCTGCCCACCGAATCCCCCCAGGCGGTGAAGATCCAAGCGCACCTCGACCAACTAAACATCCGCCGCACCGATGAGACCGGCCGCCAAGAGGAAGAGGCCAAAAAAGCCAACTGGATGAAGCGCTTCGGCGGGCCTTTCCTCATCATCGGCGGGCTGCTCTGGAAGTTCAAAGCCATCGTTCTGCTGGTGCTCACCAAGGCCAAGTTCCTTATCTTTGGGCTCGCCAAGTTGAAGACCGTGGCCTCGATGTTTCTCTTCTTCGGCGTCTACTGGGCCCAATTCGGCTGGATGTTTGCCCTGGGCTTCGTCCTCAGCATCTACGTCCATGAAATGGGCCACATGTGGATGCTCCGCCACTACGGCTTGCGAGCCTCGCCCCCCTTGTTCATTCCCCTCGTCGGCGCTTTCGTCGCGCTCTATGACTCTCCCGCCGACGCCCATCAGGACGCCCGCATCGGCTTAGCCGGACCCACCTGGGGCCTCGGCGCCGCCCTCCTCTGCGGATTCATGGCCGCCACCACCGGCGAACCCATCTGGCTTGCCCTCATCCACACCATTGCCTTCATGAACCTCTTCAACCTGCTGCCGGTCTTCTTTCTGGATGGCGGCCGCGGCGCCCGGGCTTTGGATACCCAGCAGCGTTGGCTCGCCGTCGCGCTCTCTCTGGCCTTGGCCTTCGCCTTGGGACAACCGTTCCTGTATGGAATCGCCGCCTGCTTCGGCTACCGGCTTTACAAGAAAGATGCGGCTCCTTATGCCGATTGGCCGGCCTTCTGGCAGTTCGGTGGGCTCATGGTGTCGTTAGGTCTACTGAGCGGCCTCCCGGGAGGTTTTGCCCGCTAGCCAATTGGTGATACGATACTTCACCATATGCCCGCCGCATATGCGATAAAGTCTTCACCCTTTTCCGCCGACGCCTTCGGGGAGATGACCGTCCCTGTTCTCGAAACCGGACGGCTGCGCCTTCGCCCACTACACTCGGGCGACACACCCTGGCTCGAAGAGCTACTGCGGGACGCCGACGTCCGCCGTCACACGCTGCAAACCACCCGCGGGAGGTTCCGGGCCTGGTTCGAAGCCATGGCCCAAGTCGCCGCGCCGCGCCGTTGGGCGATCGACCTCAAAGACGGTGGCCCCATCGGCTGGATCTCGCTGGGCATGATGGACGAGCTTGAAAGCTTAACGGTCGGCTTCGAGCTGCGGCAAGCCTTCTGGAACCGGGGCCTCATGACCGAGGCCGTCCTCGGTCTGGTGGAACTTCACTTCCGCGAACAACCGCGGGAGCCGCTCGGGGCCATCGCTTTCGAAGCAAACTACGCCTCGCGGCGCGTCCTCGAAAAGGCCGGCTTTGCCGAGACCGGCATGGGCGATTGCCAAGGCCGGCACTCGGTCTTCTTCGAAATAACGCCCCACCACCACTAGCCCGTCGCGTCAGGGACTGTGAAAAAATTGCCGGGACTTCCGCTCCCTCACGGTCACGGTTCTGTTTTCAAGTACTTAGCCACAAACAGAACCCCGACCGTAAGGGAGGGGAAGTCCTGGATTCGGCCCAGGGAGGATTTTTTCACAGTCGCGTCAGCGACGGGGTCGTCGCCGCAGACGCTGAACGCCATCGAGACCGGCCGCTATAACCCCAGCATGCCCCTGGCCTTCCAACTCGCCGAAGTATTTGGGATGCGGATCGAAGAAATCTTCAGACCCGCGCGCGCAAGCCTAACCCACCAGCCCCTTAGCCTTATCGGCGGCGGCTTTGGCTAAATCGCCAGCCTTGTCGCCAGCAGCGACGGCCAGATCGCCGGCCTTACCCATCGCCGAATGACCCGCGTCCGCAATCGTTTCTCCCAATGACGAGGCTTTCTCGCCCGCCGCGTGCGCCAGATCGCCCGCTTTGTCCATGGCCGAGTGGCTCGCGTCAGCGATCGTTTCGCCTAACGACGAAGCCTTCTCGCCGGCGGCGTAGGCCAAGTCCTCCGCCTTGTCGACGGCCGCTTTGGCCGCGTCGCTCACCTTTTCGGCCGCGTCCGCAGCCATCTCTTTTGCTTTGTTCAAGAAGTCCATTGCTACACCCTACTCCGTTTCCAGCCAAGAATATACCAAACTACCCAAAGTCGCGCCCAGAAGAGGCGCTACCCAGAAAAGCCATACCTGCGCCAAGGCCCAGCCTCCCACCACCACCGCCGTGCCCAGGCTGCGGGCCGGATTCACCGAAGCCTATCATCCTCCAGGGTTAAGAGTCGGCGTTCCCACGTGAATGTAACATACATTAATTTCAACGACATGAACCTAATTACTTAACGTATCAACGATTCAGCGCCGGTAAAAAATGTATCCCTTGCCAACTAGACGAATCAACGTCCAAGCGTGCATATTTCAGCCCAGATAAAACTTCTCTCGCTCTTGTCCATTCTGCCCCTCGCCGCTCAGGACACGGCCGGGGTCGGAACCATCGCAGGAATCGTCAAGAACCAGACCGCGAGCGTGACGGTGTGCATCCAAAACACGAAACGTTGCGCGACCACCGATGCCCAAGGGGCTTTCCGGATTTCTGAGCTTCGCCCGGGCGCTTACCGGCTCGAAGCGCGGACGCCGAACCAGCCACCCGTGGTGAGCCCGGAGCTGATGGTGCGCGCGGGTCTGGTCGACACGGTGGAGATTACCCTGCCGGCCCTCGACGCGTTGCAGCAAAGCATCACCGTCTCGGAGTCCGTCTTTATCGCGCCCGAAGAGGTGAAGACTTCAAGCTTCTTCGTGCAGCGCTATGAAATCTTCAAGGCCGCCGGCGCGCAGCAGGACGTCTCGCGCTATGTGCAGACGCTGCCCGGCGTTGGCATCGGCAGCAACGACTTCCGGAACGACCTGATCGTCCGCGGCGGCAGTCCGCTCGAGAATCTCTTCGTCGTCGACAACGTGGAGATCCCGAACATCAACAACTTTGCTAACTTCGCCTCCGCCGGCGGCACCACCAGCATCCTCGATGCTGACCTCATCCGCGACGTCACCTTCCTGAGCGGTGGCTATCCCGCGCCCTTTATCAACCGGACCTCGAGCGTTCTCCAGATCGCCCAGCGCGAGGGCAGTCGCGAAGCCTTCAGCGGACGCGTTTCGCTAGGTTCGGCCGGCTTGGGAGCGATCCTCGAAGGTCCGCTCAAAAATAAGAAAGGCTCCTGGGTCTTCTCCGGCAAGCGCAGTTTCCTCGACGCCTTCACCAAGGACATTGGCTTCGGCGGCGTGCCGATTAACTATAACTACAACACTAAAGTGCTCTATGATTTCAGCCCCCGCGACCGCGTGTGGCTCGTGAATTTCTCCGCCGTCGACAATATTCGCCTCGGTGCCACCGATAACTCCAATCTCAAGCCTGAAGATGACCCGGAATTGAACCTCATCGACATCCGCTATAAAGGCTGGCGCTCCGCCACCGGCTTCAATTGGCAGCGGCTCTTAGGCGACCGCGGCGTCGGCTTACTCGGCGTAACCCACTCCGAGGCCAACGTCAACCAATCCGCCAAGGACTTACTCAAAAACGGCCAACCCGGCGATACCCTCGCCGATCGGATTAATAATACCCCCGCCCGCTTTCTCGAAAATAGTCGTGAAGGGGAGTCCACCATTAAGTACGACCTGACAACTTACTTGCCCATGCTCGACAAAGTGCAAGCCGGCGGCAGCTTCAAGATCTTTCGCCTGAACTATAACACCCGGCAGCCCTTTGGCCGCGACAATCCTTTCTCCGCCATTCCGGATCAGAACCCCTTCTTCTTAGCCCGCACCTTAGTCTCCAGTCAAACCGGGGCCTACGTGCAATCTTCCCGGAACTTCGGCCCGCGTTTGAATCTCACCTGGGGCGGACGGGTGGATAACTTCCAACGTCTAGGCAGCACCAAGTTCAGCCCGCGCGTGGGTCTCAGTTATCAAGCCACCGGCCGGCTCAGCCTACGCGGTAGTTACGGCACTTACTACCAACAGCCGCAATTTGTCTTTGTGGAAGCTTTCCCCATCAATCGCGGACTCAGCCCCATCCGCGCCAACCACTACGTCGGCGGACTCTCCTACATTGTCAGCCCCACCATTCGCTTCACCATCGAAGCCTATCGTAAGGACTATTCCACTTACCCGGTCTCCACACAATTCCCCAGTTTCTCCCTGGCTAACTCCGGAGATACCTTCGCCGTAAGTGAAATTCTTCTGCCCTACACCAGTGCCGGCCGCGGACGCGTGCGGGGCATCGAGTTCTTTGTCGAAAAGAAGTTCAGCGCCCGCTGGTATGGGCAAACCAACATCGCCTTCTCCCGCACCCGCCACGCCGGCCTCGACGGCATCATGCGGCCCGGTGCCTACGACTATCCGGTGATCTTCAACGCCCTCACCGGCTACAAGGTCACCAAGACCTGGGACTTCTCCGCCCGCTTCGTCTACCTCTCCGGCCGCCCCTTCACGCCCTTCAACGAAATGCTCTCCAGGTCGCAAAACCGCGGCATCTTCGATCTGGCCCGCGTCAACGGCGAGCGCCTGCCCGACTACGTGCGCCTCGATCTCCGCTTCGACAAGACCTTCACCGTGCGCGGCAAACCTCTGCTCGTCTTCATCGGCACGCAGAATGTTACGAATCGCCGCAACATCGCCCAAGTCACCTGGAACCGCCAAGCCAACCGTATCCGCCAAAACGAGCAGTTGGGTCTGTTCCCCATCATCGGCCTCGACTGGCGCTTCTAGGCGGAAGCAAGTACCCCAAGGCGGCGATCGCCTGCCATCGCCCCAGGATCAAACCGGACCCCGACCGTCAGGAAGGCGAAGTCATTGGTTTAGCCCTGAGCTTTCACATCTGCCAAAGCGACCCCTCAGATCCGCATCGGCATGACGACATAGCGGTAGGTCAACTGCTCACTCGCCTCACCCGGCTGCATCTCGCCCGCCGACTGGCCATCCTTAAACAAAAACTTAGCTTCCGGCGTCGGCAGCGCCCGCAAAAACTCAATCATGTACGAAGCGTTGAAGCCGATCTCCACCTGGGGCCCGGCATAGTCCACCGGAATGGACTCCTCGCTCTCCCCCGTCTCCGACAGCGACGAGTAGATCTTCACCTCACCCGGCGACACTTGCAGGCGAATGGCCCGCGAACGGTCGTCTGAAAACTGGGCCACGCGCTCAATCGTCGCCTTCAATTCGTCCTTCGCCAGATTCACCGAATGGGCGTGTTCCTTAGGCAGCACGCGCTCATAATCCGGGAAGTTGCCTGAGAGCTTGCGGGAGAGCAGCAGCCGGTTGCCGAATTGGAAGAACAGGTGATTGTCGTCGCCCGAAAAGGCGATCTTGGCATCCGCGCCAGCGTCGCTCGCCAGCTTCAGGATCTCGGTCATTGCCTTCTTCGGCAGCAGCGCCTTGTAGACGCCGTCCAGGCCCTCTAAGGGAGTCTTCTCTTCCACCAGGGCCAGACGATGCCCATCGGTCGCGACCATGGTGAGACTATCGGGCTTCAGAATCAGTTGCGCGCCATTTAAAGTGAAGCGCGACTCTTCGTTCGAGATAGCAAAGATCGTCCGCGTAATCATCGACGCCAGCAAACCCGCCGGCAAATCGACGATCTTCTCGGGCGTCACCGGCAGTTCCGGATAGCTTTCCCGCGACATGCCCGCAATACGCGTCTTCGACCGGCCGCAGGTCAAATTCGCCCATTGGTTCTCCATAAACTTGATCGTCACTTCGGCGTCGGGCAGCAGGCGGACATAATCGAGCAGACGTTTGGCCGGAATCGTCCCCGCACCCGCCGTCTTCACTTTCGCCGGGCAAGTGGAGCGAATGCCCAGCTCGAGATCGGTGGCAGTCACCGTCAGCCCGCCGTCGCCAGCTTCCAGCAGCACGTTGGCAAGAATTGGGATCGTGGTCTTCTTCTCCACCACGCCTTGACTCAAACCGAGCTCCCTTACGAGGTCGGCTTTGTTAACCGTAAACTCCATCCGCTAGCTCCTTCGCTGCCTGCCGTGATCTATCAGTGTATCTCTCTCACGGCGAATCGCGCGAGAGTTCTTCTTCTTCTTATTTGCTTTAAATAAATATTATCTTAAAGAAGACAGAAGACATCGGTCTTGTGGAAATGTGGAAATCCGGTCAAGTGGATTGCTGCTCATCACTTAGCCAGATGGACCCCTGTGCAAACCGCCCCTCGAAGTTCAGGCGAAACCGGCGACGAAAGGGCGGGAATCACAGCCCGATAGGATCTCGGCCCACGCACCCTGTGGACTCCTCCCCCCAACTCAATTTCCTGAAGCGATTAGCCTGTGGATGACCCTGTTACAAACCCTGTCACAAAGGTCTTCTGACGGATATCTCCGCAGTTCAGCTCAGTTCCCGGCCGAATGGGAGATCGTTCAGCCAGAGACGGTCTTCTTCGCTCAGGGGCGCTCGCGGGTCGCATTGGGACAGCAGTTGCTCAAGGGTGTAAGGGGGCCGTTTCTTTGGTACCTTGCGAGGGTTCTTCATCGCCCAATTATCCCAAGGTTCAGGCAGCATCGAACAAGAAGGGGCGAATTTTGGAGGCCAATCGATCAAGTTCGGCCCCATTGTGGCGTAGATGTTCGTGATTCCACTTTGACCGTACACCGCTGCGGCATTCCTCGGCCAAGGCATTCCCAAGGCCTTCTCTTGAGCCGAGGCCCTTCAGTTTTTCTGGTTCACTCCAGGCACCCAGGAGAAAGACTCGATCTTTGATTTCTTCTTCAATCTCTGTCCAGACTTGCTCTGCACGGTTTTCCTGTTGATCGAAATCAATCAAGAGGATAACGAAGCACTTGGCATTTCCTCGCATTCGAGGTGCGAACTCAGCCTGAAATTGCTCCAACACTCGTCGCCACCCCCCGGAGCAAGGAGGACATTGAACGCAGGAACGCCGCACGCCGTAGTGGTTTAAGAAGCCATTCAAGATCTGCCGGTTTGCCTGGTCTTCCGACAAGACATAGACGTGCTCACGGTGTTCGTTCATGTTCTAAATCACCCAACAGCATAGCGGTCACTACATCGCCAATACGCGGAATTTCACTCAATGGCCGAATCACTGCAGGCTCCAGGTGGCTTCGCCGGAAGATGAGGAACGTATTTTCGTCCGAAAAGCGACGGATTGCTTCCGGATGGTGCGAAGTGGTGATGAACTGGCCCTTAGATTGGAACTCCCTTCGAAGAGCGCCAATGAAGTGTCCTACTTCGGAGAGGGCCAGGTAATTGTCTGGCTCGTCCCAGAAGCAAAAGAGCGGCCCGTATGCCCGATTGGCAGCTAAGACAACGGCACAGAGCAGGAAACACTTCTCTCCATCGGAGAGTTCGTCGAACGACAGACTCAGGCTTCCTGGAGGCGTCGCAAATTGAACTAAGATTCTGCGGGCCTCCGAGCCAACGGTCGGATTCTGAATGTCCTTGAAATCCGGCATCACCTCGTGCAGGTAGCGATCGATTTCGGCGTAAGCGGCTGGCGCGGAGGCCAACACCCCGGAAAACCAGGCACCGAAATTTCTGGCGTCTTTGGCCAGTTCCAGAGTCTCCGTATCAGACTCGCCTCTCATGAGGACCGGTAAGGGTTGAAGTATCACCATCCGGGAGAGCCATCGGGTAAATTGAAAGATTTCCTTTTCTTGCAGCAGCGAGAGCGCGATCAGTTCTGAATCGAGCTCAAACTTTGCCTTGCGTCGCGGAAGTTCGACTGTTTCCCTCTGGCGTGAATAAACTTCGGACCCGTCCGCTTTCAGAATTTCATCGAACACTCTTAGCTCTTTGGAAGGGCCATGAAACTCAAGAGCTAGCGAGTAGGTGTACTTGCTATCGCTAATGTCCGCTTCGATCTCCAGGCGTACTGGCAGATCCAGCCGGCCACGGGTGAGATCCTTCGGCTGAATGAGGTCCCCGACCCGGTTGGTCCCACGCGCAAGTCGTTGGAAAATTTCCAGAGCAGAACCGACAGTTGATTTTCCCGCACCGTTCTTGCCGATTAACAATGCCGATGGGTGAGAACCAATAGCTAGCTCGAAGTTCTCTAAGCACCTGAAATTATGGACATATAGCCGGCGTAGCACACCAAAATGATACCGCTTTCCGGCTCATCCGTTCAGCGCGTCAATCAAACTATGAATCGACCGGTTGAGCTCGGCATCCCGCTGCCGTAAGTTCTCAATCTTCTGCACCGAGTGCAGCACCGTCGTGTGGTGCTTGCCCCCAAATGCGCGTCCAATCTCGGGTAACGAGGCGTTGGTGAGCTCCTTCGTCAGATACATCGCAATCTGCCGCGGATAGGCGATCTTCCGCTCGTTCGACTTCATCTTGAGCTGCGACGGCTGTAAGCCATGCCGCTCGGCCACCGCGCGGATGATCGACTCGATCGTGATCCGCTTCTCCGGCCCCGTCGCCAGGTGCTTCAACGCATGCTGCGCCATCTCCATCGTGATCGGCGCTTGCGTCACCGACGAATAGGCGATTAGCTTGATCAGCGCGCCCTCCAGCTCCCGGATGTTGCTCTTGGTCTTCGTCGCAATGAAGATGCGCACGTCCTCGGGCAAATGCACGCCCACCGCCTCCGCCTTCTTGTCCAGGATCGCCATCTTGGTCTCAAGGTCCGGCGGCTGCACATCCACCATCAGCCCCCACTCAAAGCGGGATCGCAAGCGCTCCACCAGCCCGGGCGTATTCTTGGGTGGCGAATCGGAGCTGAGGATGATCTGCTTCTGGTGGTCGAAAAGCTCGTTGAAGGTGTGGAAGAACTCTTCCTGCGTCCGTTCCTTGCCGGCCAGGATCTGCACATCGTCCACCATCAGGACATCGGCCGTGCGGTAGTGGGCGTGGAATTGCGCCATCCGGTCCAGCTTGATGCAGTTGATCATCTGGTTCATGAAGCGCTCAGACGTGGTGTAAATCAGCCGCAGCGAGCCGTAGCTATCGAGCAACTCCCGGCCGATGGCGTGCATCAGGTGGGTCTTGCCCATGCCCACTCCACCGTAGATGAACAAAGGGTTGTAGGAATTGGACGGCTTCGTTGCCACGGCCTTCGCCGCGGCGTGCGCAAACTGGTTGCAACTGCCCACCACAAAGTTATCGAACGTAAACTTCGTATTTAGGTGGATTGTAGGGGACGAAAACAAGGCCTCCATCGACCCATCGCCGTTGTGGAGGTTCTCCGCAGGTGCCGCCGCGCTCGGATTGGGCGTCCCAGGATGATAAAGGATGCGCCGGAAGGGCAGGCCCGCTTCGCGAACCACCGTCCAAACCGAGTCGGCGTACTCTTTTTCGATCCATTCGGCCGTCTCAGCATTCGGCACCCGGACCAGCAAAACATCGCCGTCCACCATCTCTTGAGTCGTAGGCTGAATCCAGTTTTGGAACCCCTCCGTGCTCAGTTGAAGCGACAGCGCCTGCTTGATTTGGTCCCAAACGTTCATTTCAGCTAAAAGATTCCCTCACCTGACACTCTGGCCCCCCAACCTGCTCCCCACGAATGCGCTAGACAAAGTATACCCACAGTTTTTCCACAGTGTGTGGAAAAACGGCCATACTGCCTGCTATTTTGCGGGGGTCTACCTGCGGAAGCGTTCGTGAAAGGGGGGCGGCGAACTACTCATCTCGGCATTGCAACCTACTGTGTATTGCGCCATCGATTGTTGAGTCTAGCATAAATTCCAAGGATGCAAGCAAGATCCATAGGAAAATTTAAAGCTAATAATATCAATCACTTACATAAATCTACAAAAATCGTACTATGGCTCGAAGTGGTCGATTTCTCGTCCCAGGATGGGTCTTATTCAGCGTAATCCACAGGCAATCCAAGTACTTGGCGGTACTAGACCGTAGAATGCCGCTAGAATGGTGTTCAGCCGCCTCATGCCGATGAATGAAGCCCAGGTCACAGAGTCGATAACCGTGTCGCTGATTATCCCCACCTGGCAGCGCCGTGACCTCATTTTGCGCCTCCTGGACCTCCTCGAAGCCCAGACCCGCCCCCCCAATGAGGTCATCGTCGTCGACAACGGCTCCACCGACGGCACGGCTGAAGCCATTGGTTCCCGCGCCACTGTAATCAGCCTCCCAGAGAACTCTGGCTTCGCTCACGCAGTCAATCTCGGTATCCGCGCCTCCTGTGGCCAGTGGGTGGGAATTCTCAACAATGACGTCGAGCCCCGCCCGGATTGGCTTGAAAAACTATTATTATCAAATAAAAGCTTTGTCACCGGAAAAACCCTCAGTTATCATCACTCTGACACTTTAGATGGCACCCAGGACCTGCTTTCCCAGGTCGCCATGCCCTGGCGTGCTGGTAATGGGCGTCCTGATGCCGAATCTTATAATTATAGATGTAGTATACAATTCGCCTCCTGGACCGCCGTCCTCTACCGCCGCGAAGTCTTTGACCGAATCGGCCTCCTCGACGAGTCCTTTTTCTCCTACTACGAAGACATCGACTTCGGCATTCGCTGCGCCTTGGCCGGTATCGATGGCGAGTACCAGCCGGCCGCCGTAGCCCTCCATCTGGGCAGTGCGACACTTGGGGCGTGGCGTCCAGCCACAGTCCGCCTGCTCACCCGTAATCATCGTCTGCTGATTCAAAAGCATTTCGGCCGCTGGCTCGATTGGCCAACAACGTGCAAACTTTGGACCTCGCAGATCCTATGGGCGATGTTGGCTGCCCGGCATGGACAATGGCGAGCCTGGTGGCAGGGGTGGTGCGAACCGTTGCCGGCCACCCCCGACATTCCTGAGCCCGTGGCCCTTCGACGGATTCTGCAACAGAGCGAGCGGGAGCTTTACCGGCTTCAGAAGGAGACAGGCTTTGACTGGTACTGGCGTATGTACTTCGGCCTGTTCCCCCCCGAAAAATGATGAACGCCGCCCCCCAAGTGAACGCCATCGTCATCGTCACCTACAACTCAACCGAAGAGATCGCGGCGTGCTTAGCCTCCTGCCAGCCTCACGCCCGAACCGTTGTCGTCATCGACAACGCCTCCACCGACGGCTCGGCAAAATTCGCCACCATCGCCAACCCCACCAACCTGGGTTTTGCCGCCGCCGTCAATCAGGGCTTCCGCCAAACCCAGGAGCCGCTGGTGCTCGTCCTCAATCCCGATTGCCAGATCGAGGGGAGCCTCACCGCCATGACGGCTCTTTTTGACGATCCCCAGATCGGCGCCGCCGGCGGACTCCTCCTTCACCCCGACGGTACCCCCCAAACCGGCTTCACCCTTCGCCGCTTCCCGACCGTAGCCAACCAAATTGCCGAACTCGCCGGCCTCAACCGCCTCTGGCCTTCGAATCCCCTCAATCGCGGGTATCGCGCCCTCGACCTCGATCTCCAAAAAGAGCAGGACGTCGACCAGCCGGCTGGTGCATTTCTCATGATCCGGCGCTCGGCCTGGCACCAAATCGGTGGATTCGATGAAAAATTCTACCCCGTCTGGTTCGAAGACGTCGATTTCTGCTACCGCCTCCGTCAAGCCGGCTGGCGCATCCGCTACACGCCCCATGCGCAGGCTACCCACATTGGCGGTCACTCCGTCAACAAATTGTCTTGGCGCTGCAAGCAGATGCACTGGTATGGTAGTCTGCTAAGGTACGCGAAAAAGCACTGGGGTGGACGCGGCGAGCGCCGGGTTGCGTTGGCTCTTCTTCTGGTGGCCATACCGCGAGGGGTGGTCGGGACGCTAAGCCGGTTTAGCCCGGAGCCACTCATCGTATATGGAAAACTAGCCGGCCAAGCGTGGCGTGTTCTCCGGGGACACCGCAAAGCCAGCGGAGTGGCAGAGCTTCATAGGGATTCATGACTCATAACGGCCTAGTCTCGGTCACTATCGTGACCTATAATAGTGGACGCTTCATTAAGCGATGTCTTGAGTCGGTGTTGGCCCAGAAGTTTGCGCTCAAGGAAATCGTCGTCGTCGATAATGCCTCTACCGATGGTACGGTCGACATCCTCGATCAGTTCGACGATCAGGAAAAATTCAAAGACGTTCGCATTTACTACAACGATGCGAATATCGGTTTCGCCGCCGCCCAGAACCAAGCCATCCAACTCTCCCATGGCGAGTGGATCCTCACCCTCAACCCTGACGTCCTCCTTCTTCCCAATTTCCTCCAAGCCCTGGTCGACGCCGGTCACCGTGACCCCAAAATCGG
>Ga0105047_10014407_pt1 | contig 12548 bp, 4 predicted proteins | sample MAT04_FD_78384 | JGI IMG/M metagenome (GOLD analysis project Ga0105047, IMG submission 78384) | Freshwater microbial communities from Lake Fryxell liftoff mats and glacier meltwater in Antarctica - MAT-04 (megahit assembly) | ecosystem: Environmental > Aquatic > Freshwater > Ice > Liftoff... | reverse complement strand
GTATCTACAAAAAACGGTTCAAAATCAAAAATTGAATTACCGGATGGCACGCAGGTTTGGTTGAATGCAGGTAGTAAGCTGATTTATGATGAAAATTATGGTAAGCAATACAGGAAACTTCAATTGGTGGGAGAAGCTTATTTTGATGTAGTACACAATGCCGAAATGCCCTTTATAGTGAAAACAGGTGTTATGGATATCAAAGTGCTTGGTACCGCTTTTAATATTCGTTCCTATCCTGATGACGCTACATCGGAAGCAACGCTCATCCGGGGATCTATTGAGGTAAGTTTTCCTGGAAAACAAGTAAACAAACTTATATTAAAACCGCAGGAAAAAATAACTGTTTTAAATAAAGACAGCTTGTTGCCGAACACAATAGCCGCCCAGCCTTCGGGTCAGGCTACCGGACAGTTAAAATCAATACCCCCAATAACTGTATCGGCCCTTACCTATAATAATGCGGATAGCTCGGTGATAGAAACTTCCTGGATGATGCATAAAATGATTTTCAGGCGAAAAGATTTTGGCGCATTGGCGAAAGATATGGAAAGGTGGTTTAATGTCTCTATACAGTTTGAAGATTCAACCTTACTAACAAAAAAATTTACCGGAACATTTAAAAATGAAAACATTAAGGAAGTTTTAGTTGCCTTACAGTTATCCTACCCATTTCATTTCAGGTTTGGAAAAAATGGCGACAATGTTTACATCTATGATAAATAAATAATTGCTATATATTAATAAACCAATAAACGATTGCTTATGATAATTGACAGCACCTGATATAAAACCAACTTATTTAAAAATAAACGGGAAATGCTGACACATTTCCCGCCTGACAGTTAAACAACATGACAGTAGCATGCCCGTGGAAGAGTTGTGCTATGTCTATATCTAACCAAATCAATTATAAAATTATGGAAAAAAATCAACCTGCAGGAGCTTTTTTATTTAAAAAAGCCTGTTGGAAAATTTTTCTGCTTATGAAACTAACGATCGTTTTTATCATACTTTTTTCATTGCAGGTTACTGCTAAAGTGCGTTCCCAAAACAAGGTTACACTAAAGATGCAACAGGCATCCCTTAGCAGTATTTTGCTGGCCATTGAAAAGAAAACGGACTTTCGTTTTTTATTCAATGATGATTTATTACCCGGCGATGAAAAAATTGACATCAATGTAAAGAATGTATTGGTGACCGAAGTTTTGGATAAACTGTTAAGCGAAACCAGATTGGGATACAAGATTGTGCAGGACAACCTTATTGTAATTACCAGTGGTTTTACTGTGCCCTCTGCAATTGAAATATCAGGTACTATAAATAATTTAGAAGGAGAGCCAATAGCAAATGCTTCGATTTTGGAAAAGGGTACTTCTAATGGCACCACCTCTTCCAATAATGGATCATTCAGGTTAAACGTTGCCTCCGCTAATTCCCTCCTAATAATTTCTTATATCGGCTACGAATCGCAGGAAATTTCCCTAAGAGGCATTACAAATATCAATGTGCAATTAAAAGAAAAAAATTCTCAGTTAGATGACCTGGTGGTGATTGGATATGGTGCCCAAAAGAAACGTGACCTCACCGGGGCTGTTGCACAAATTAAAGCCGAAGACATCCGGGGATTTGCAGTTACCGGTTTCGACCAGGCAATACAGGGCAAAGTAGCCGGCGTAACCGTTGTTAACAATTCAGGTGAACCTGGAGGAAATGTTTCCATTAAAATACGTGGGGTAGGCTCCATCAATGGGAACAGTGATCCATTGTACATTCTTGATGGCATTCCTTCAGAAGGAGGATTAAATGCCATTAACCCGAATGATATAGAAACAATTGATATAATGAAGGATGCGTCTGCAGCGGCTATTTATGGTTCACGTGCTTCCAATGGCGTAGTGATCATAACTACCCGGCGTGGCAAAGTGGGGAAATTTCAAATTGACCTGGATGCCTATACCGGCACCCAGTCTATGTCGAAACAATTAAAACTATTAAACACCTCCCAGTTATTTTCACTTGCTAAGGAGGCCATTACCAACCAGCAAAACGATCCCCGTTATGCCAATACCCCGGTTGCGTTGGCCGGCCCTAATCCCGCATGGGAAAATCCATCCAATTGGACCAATACCAATTGGCAGGATGAAATTTCACAAAATGGTTCCATCCAAAGTTATAATGTATCGATGCTGGGAGGAAGCCAGAATTTCCGGTCATCCACTATGATGGGCTATTATAAAATGAATGGTATTTTGGTAAATTCCTTTTATGAGCGTTTCTCGGTAAGGAGTAACAATAGTTACGATATCAAGAAATGGCTTAGGGGAGGTTTCACTGTTGCGGTAAGTAAAGAAAAAGGTAATACTATCAATAGCGACCGGATAGAAAATGCAAGCATTAGTGCCTTGCAGCTTGCCACCCGTGCAGTACCTTATTTACCAGTGAATGCACCCGATGGATACGGCACCGGCACCCCTGGAAGTTTATTTTATGGCTTTAACGGCTACGCATTTTTAGGCCGCAGAACCACGGCCGACGCTGTTGGCCAGTTTTACTATCCCGGCAACTTATTTAATCCTGCGTTTAACCTTTCCAGTTCCATTCAAAACCCATCCAATACATGGCGTTTACTCGGGGGCACTTACATGGAAATAGAACCCCTAAGCGGGTTAAAACTAAGATCAACAATTAATGTAGATTACAGTACTAACCGGGGGTTTTATGGTGAAGTGCCGGTAAGTGCCGAAACCAATATTGGACAACAGGATGGTATTGCCTATTTTGGAGAAAATCAAAACTATACCTGGAACTGGGTTAATACAATTGGCTACGATAAAAAAATTGGGAAACACCAGTTTGCAATTTTGGCTGGCACAGATGTATTGAAATACCTGGGTAACCGAACCAGTATAACCGGAGCTGGTTATGATGCGGGAGAAAAATTTGTGCCCGATAATGCCAATCAGCGTACGGCCAGTTCCTACGAAATATCAAATTCGTTGCTTTCTTATTTAGGCAGGGTAACTTATAACTACGCAGGTAAATATTTAATGGCATTTAATGTTCGCAGGGATGGTTCTTCCAGGTTTGGCTCGCTAAACAGGTATGGCACTTTTCCATCTGCGTCCGTTGGCTGGCAGATGTCCGAAGAATCATTTATGAAAAACATACCATTCATCAGTAGCCTGAAATTAAGGGGCAGCTATGGTATTTTGGGTAATCAAAAAATACCCGATTTTCGTTTTATCAGCACCTATTCCCCAAGAGATAATGTGGGGTATGCATTCTTCCCTATTCGTTATCCGCTGGGCAGTGCAAGTGCAGGTTACCAAGCTACACAGAATGGGGTAGCGTTATCGAACCTGGCGAATGAGGCCATCCAATGGGAATCTTCTTCCCAGTTAGATGTTGGACTGGATGCGACATTCTTTAATCACCGGCTTACACTTACAGTTGATTACTATAAGAAAAAACTAGATGACCTTTTGGGCAATGAGCCGGTGCCTATTACCTTTGGATCGCCCACTGGAAGCCGCTTTGGTAATTTCGCTTCATTAGAAAATTCTGGGTGGGAGTTTACAGTAGGAATCAAACAAGTAATTGGCCAGGTTAATTTCAGCGCCGAAATAAATGCGGCAGTTACCAACAATAAAGTTACCGACATCGGCAACAGCAGCGATATCTCCAGTGGTTTTGGCTTACTCGGATTTGCATCTACCCGTACTGTTGTTGGCCAGCCAATTGCACAGTTTTATGGATATGTTACCGATGGTATTTACCAGAACCAGGTGGAAATTGATAAAGGCCCAACAATGCCTTTGACAGTGGTGCCGGGCGACCGTAGATTTAAAGATATCAGCGGGCCAGATGGAATACCGGACGGTAAAATAACTGAATTGGACCGTACTTACCTGGGCAGCGGTTTCGCCAAATGGGTGGGCGGCATTAACCTACGGGCCGAATTTATGGGCTTTGATGTCAACTTATTTCTAAATGGTCAGGTAGGATCAAAAGTAGCCGCCGATTGGATGAACTATTCCCATAACATTCGTAACTACAATGGCGGTGGTTTTCAAAACGCATCGGTCGATATGCTGAACCGTTGGCAAAAAGAAGGCGATATAACGGATATCCCCCGCCTGGGCTACGATCAAGCCACCTCCAACTATTGGTTTTCTGATTTTTATGTCCGCAAAAACGATTTTTTACGGTTAAGAAACCTGCAGGTAGGTTACACTATTCCTGTAGCAAGTATAAGCCGCCTTGGTATCAGCAAGGCCAGGGTATATGTAAGCGCACAAAATCTTTTAACATTCACTGGATACAACGGATTTGATCCGGAAATTGGCGTGCGTCGAGATGATGCATTTGGTGGTAACCAGATATTGTTAACAGGGGTGGACAGCGGAAGATATCCCACCGCAAGGACCTTTACTGCAGGGGTAAACGTCAGTTTCTAAACCTTTCTATTCATTTTGAAAAACGTATTAAAATATGAAACCGATTAAATTTTTAACCAAATCGTTCGCAATAATGATGGTGTTATCATTGGTTTTTGTTGCGTGTAAAAAAAACTTCCTGGACATACAACCACAGGACGGCAGCCTTACAACACAATCATTCTGGAAAAATAAAAAGGACTTTGATGCCGCTATAATCGCCACTTACAGGGCCATGAACAACACCAACGCCGGCGGGGATAACTGGATAACTACACCCAATGCTATCCTTAATGAAATGCTTCCCAATGCTGGCTTTATTGATTTGCAGAATGAATTTCAAACAAGCAGCCGAATTGGCTGGTGGAGCAGTTTTTATTTAATGGTGCACCGGGCCAACCAGCCTATTACCAATATCAGTAAGGGTGCGATGACGGATGCAGAGCGCAAAAGTGTGTTGGCGGAAGCAAAGTTTTTACGGGGCTTTGCCTATTTTAACCTGGTGCGGGGTTTTGGGGGGGTACCACTTATTTTAGCGCCCAAGTCAGCTTCTGATTCCCGTGAAGATGTACGTGCTACCGAACAAGCAAGCTGGGAACAGGTGATAGCCGATTTTAAAGATGCTGCAGACGGGCTTCCTTCTTCATGGGATGCCGCAAATGTTGGTCGTGCAACCAAAGGAGCTGCGTTGGCTTACCTGGCAAATGCCTACATGTACCTGAAAGATTGGACAAAGGCCGCCGAAAGTTTTACCGCATTACAGGCATTGAATGTGTATGACCTGATGGCTACGCCGCGAGAAGTATTTTCCGAAAAAAATGAAAACAATAAGGAATCTGTTTTTGAAATCCAGTTTACACAAGGCTATGAAAATGGCTGGTCAACCGATGGCACCGGTGGCGGCGGTGCATCTAACGTACATTTTTTAGGCCTGCAATCTGCCCCTGGAGGAATTGGTGCCGAGTTTGCTGCAGGAGGTGGTTGGGGCGGATCAATTCTATCTACACAATTGGCTGCCAGTTTTGCAACAGGCGACCGCAGGCGTTTCTCATTTTCACAAGGTGGTGTCACTATTTATCCATGGGTATTAGGAGCAACTGAAAGTTATAAAGGGGAAGTGATGGCAACTGCTTATACATTGCCCACCGGTACGGTTTCTACCAATGCCTGTTGTACTAAATACTGGCTGGGGCCCAATTCGCCTACCATACCCGGTGGCAGCGATTTAGGTTGTGGCCAAAATTTGATACAGATGCGTTATGCCGAAGTGCTATTAAATCTTGCGGAGGTAACTGCCGAACAGGGCAACCTGGCTGGCGCATACACGCAACTAAATAAGGTACGCACCAGGGCAGGATTGCCAGTAAAACCTGTTGCAGATAAAGCAACCTTTGAAACCGACCTCCTCAACGAAAGAAGGCATGAACTATTTTGGGAACCCAACCTTTATTTTCACCTGTCCCGCAAAAAGCAATTGGTAAATTATTTAAGGAATAACTACAATAAAGTTTTCCAGGATTTTTGGTATTATTGGCCTATCCCACAATCGGAACTTGATCAGAATAAAGCACTGGTGCAAAATCCCGGATACAATTAATATTGCCGCTTTAAAATGCATTAGTCCTTGAAAACTACAATAGGTAAACCGGCTGTTTTTTATTAAAATTTTACATCATCCTCGAAAAACAAATTTTCTTTAACCGGGTGGGTTAATTTGGCACAACCGCCATTATTGAGTTACCATTAGTTGGTAGATATTCAAATTGCTTTTTCATAAAGGTTAACCTGCCCACTACTTCAGCGGGTTGCCCGCCTGGTTAAAGAATCTCTGAGTAAGTAAATTTTTTGGATAAAATTGAATGATCTGCACACTGATTAATTACCACCCGGTGTTGGCATCAAGCAGCGTGGTTTTTTTAATATTGTATTTAATTTTTAGCTGCGAAATTTAATGTAAAAAACCTGGCCATCATTATATATTCCTATGTATATATCTAAAGTAATTTTCTCAAAGCATGAAAAAATAGCTCATCCATGAAACATTTTTTCATCTTAGTGATACTTCTTCAACTATTGGCTTGCACCGGTAAAAATGTTACCATGTTTACTTCTTTAAAAGAGGATGAAACAGGGATTGATTTTTCTAATATTATTACAGAATCCGAATCGCTGAATATTTTTAATTTCGAATATATCTACAATGGTGGAGGGATTGGAGTGGGCGACCTGAACGGAGATGGTATGCCGGATTTATACTTCGCGGGTAATATGATAAGCAGCAAATTATATTTAAACAAGGGAAGGTTTAAGTTTGCTGATGTTACCGCACTATCTGGCACCTCCACACAATACTGGTGTACCGGTATAGCAATGGTTGATATCAACCAGGACAAGCGACTCGATATTTATGTTACTACAGCATATCCTTTTAATAACAAACATTCACCTAACCTTCTTTTTATTAACCAGGGCAACGATAAAAATGGCGTACCGGTTTTTAGAGAAGCCGCTTCTGTTGTTGGATTAAATGATTCAGCCTATGGCACACAGGCAGCTTTTTTCGACTACGACCTGGATGGCGACATTGACATGTACCTCTGCAATAATTCAATCAAAGAGGGAAACCGCAATGCCATTGTGCCCATTCGAACAGATGGCAATAGTAATAGCCAGGATAAATTATTCAGAAATGAGGGTATAGATGCTATAACTGGTTTACCGCGTTACACAGAAGTTTCTAAATCAGCAGGGATACTATCAGCTGGATGGGGACTAGGTATCATTGTAAAAGACATTAACCGGGATGGCTGGCCGGATGTATATGTAGCCAATGATTTTATCAGCAACGACCACTTGTATATCAACAATAAAAACGGAACATTTACTGATCAGATAGCAAAATACCTGGCGCATGAGTGCCACAATGCAATGGGGATTGATATTGCAGATTTTAACAATGATGGCCTCGAAGATATATGCGTAGTGGATATGCTGCCCGATGACAACCATCGGCAGAAAACAATGTTTGCCGGCATACCCAATGATAACTACCACCAGTCATTAAAACTAGGGTACCAGCCGCAGTTTATACGAAATGTTTTGCAGTTAAATACCGGGTTGATACCTGATAGCAATAATTCGAATTTTGCCTTTTCAGATATTGGGTATATGGCAGGTATTGCCGCTACCGACTGGAGCTGGAGCCCGTTGTGGGCTGACTTTGATAATGATGGCTGGCGTGACCTGCTGATCACCAACGGGTACGTAAGGGATATCACTGACCTTGATTTTACCAGTTTTATGAGTGAGTACAGCATCTTTGGCGATCCTACGGAAAAGATGAGGGCAATAAAAAAGAAGGCAAGAGCATTAGGGGAGGTAAAAAAGCCCAACTGGTTATTTATAAACAACCATAATCTCGGCTTTAATAACAAGGCTATGGAAGCAGGATTAACCGAAAATACATTTACTAATGGAACGGTGTATGCAGATTTTGACAATGATGGAGACCTGGATATTGTAATGAATAACCTGAACGATAAAGCGTTGGTTTACCGAAACAATACTATCAATGAACAAAATAAAGCGGGTAATAAATCTAACAATTATCTCAACATCATCCTGAAAGGTAGCAAGGGGAATTATGAAGGGCTGGGAGCCAAAGTCAGCATATGGTACAATGGACAAATGCAATTTGCAGAACAGGCATTGCAGCGGGGCTACCTTTCCAGCGTAGAGGGCAAAATGTATTTTGGGCTTGGTCATGTCAGTAGGATTGATTCCCTAACGATTCATTGGCTGTATGGAACTACACAAAAATTAGTAAATATAAAAGCTAACCAGGAAGTGATATTGGAAGAAAAAAATGCGGTCCCGGCACCTACAATCAAGCCTGCTATAAACACATTTTTTATTGACCAAAGTAAAAAATTATTATCATCCGGTTATATTCATAAAGAAAATGATTTTGCAGATTTTAATTACCAGTTTAGTGTGCCTCACCGTTATTCTATGCAAGGACCTGCATTGGCAGTTGCTGATATAAATGGTGATGGCCTGGAAGATGTGTACGTTGCCGGGGCATCCAGGCAAAGCGGCTATTTTTTAATACAACAAAATAATGCTTTCTTGTTTAAACAGGCAAACGCTGAACCCGCTTTGAAACTGCAGGAAGAAACTGGTGTACTCTTGTTTGATGCAGACAATGATGGTGACAATGATATGTATTGCGTAGGAGGTGGCAATGAATTTGCAGATATACGCAACTACCAGGATATTTTCCTTTTGAATGATGGCAAAGGAAATTTTGCCAGGGATACCAATGCCCTGCCAAACACCACCTCCAGCGGTTCATGTATTATTGGCGCCGATTACGACCTTGATGGGGATATTGACCTTTTTGTTGGAGGCAGGATACAACCCAACCAATACCCTTTAAGTGGGAGAAGTTATTTGCTTAGAAATGATTCAGATCCGGTTACAAAAAAAGTAAAGTTTACTGATGTCACTGCAATGGCTTGCCCAGGCTTGCTACAACCCGGTATGGTAAGCACTGCACTTTGGACCGATTATGACAACGATGGCTTTCCGGACCTGTTGGTTGCAGGTGAATTTATCCCCTTGCAGATTTTTAAAAATAGGTTGGGGAAAAGGTTTGTAAATATAGAGGTGGCTGCATTTCAAAATACAAACGGCTGGTACAACAGTTTATGTGCCGGTGATTTTGATAGTGATGGCGATATGGATTATGTAGCAGGCAACCTTGGCTTAAATTCAAGCTACAAGGCCAGTCTTGATGAACCGGTCACTGTGCGTTACAACGATTTTAATAAAGACGGCAGCCTGGATGCTTTCCTGTTTAAATACAATAACCATCGGGAATATCCTTCTCAGCCAAGAAATGTAATCAGCGACCAGGTACCTGGTATCAAAAAACGAATGTTGTATTTCCGGGATTATGGGAAGGCTGGTTATAACGATCTTTTTACGGAAGCTGAGCGAAAAGGTGCAAAAGAATTAACGGCATTTCAAATGGCTTCATTATTCATAGAAAACCTTGGGGGTGGAAAATTTAATGTTACCTCATTGCCCATGATGGCACAAACTTCACCAATGTTTGGGATTACAGTTGCTGACGTGGACAATGACAATAACCTTGACCTTATAGCCGTTGGGAACTCCTATTCGCCAGAGGCCTTAACAGGACGATACGATGCATCCACCGGTTGGGTATTGCGGAATAATGGGAACAACCGATTTAGCTATATTCCCCCCTCCACCAGCGGCTTCACTGTAGGTGGCGATGCAAAGGCGTTGGTCCGGATCAATTGGGGCAATGAGGGAAATATACTACTGGCAAGCCAGAACCAAGGAACGCTGAAAGCTTTTAGCAGCAATAAAAAACAAGCCTGCACCGCTATACTTAAAAATGAGGTGTACCTTATTTATACATTCAATGATGGCAGTAAACGAAAGGAAGAGTTTTATTTCGGCAGCTCCTATTTATCACAATCAGGGCGGTTTGCTACCATGCCAGACCGCTGTATAAGTGTTGAAATATTTGATATACACAATAATAAAAGAATAATTTATTCAACCAATGCAGCTGCGACTGGCAAATAGTTGGTAGGGTAACCATACAATAATTTTTTAAAATTATAAATATGATTAAGCAACTGCTGCTCTGTGTACTATTGGTAATTGGGATTGGTAATAATAACAGTTTCTTTATCCACGGTATATTCCAAGAGGAAAACCCTGGTGACTTTTTGAAACCGGGTAAAGTTTTTTCACTTGACGCACCTGTTACCATTAACACCAAGCCGTTACCCAGGGTATTTGCTTTACGTGATATGGCTTCCCCACATGTAAATAAATATTATGTTTCTCCAACAGGAACCGACAGGCCGGGTAATGGTAGTTACCAAAAACCATTTAAAACCCTTGCCTATGCTGCATCCCAGGTTGTGCCAACTAAAGGCGATACCATCTTTTTAAGCGAAGGGGTTTTTATTGAAACAAAACCCACCCTACTACCCTTGGGTGTAAGTATCAAAGGGGCAGGTGAAATGAAGACCATCTTGTTAGCTGATTTACCCAGTTATCAGGAAAGTGTAGCTAAAAATAAACTATGGTATGATGGCAGCCTCATTCAACTGGTATCGCCCCATTATTTAGTTGCAAGAGATACCAGCAGCACTGTAATTGCCCCCGCAAATGGCAACCAGCAGATAAGTGGCTTTACCATCGACGGCAATAATAAAAAATTAAAAGCAGGGGTTTGGGTAGAAAATAGAAACAACGTAACGATGCACCATGTTTCGTTTAAAAACCTGGATCAACGTGGTGCTGTTTTTTCACCCGGCGAAAAACGCTTTTATTCCTATCCAAAATTTTACATGAAGGATATCAGCATCTTTGATTGTAGTTTTCTTAACTGCGGTAAAGACCTGCCGGATGAAACACTGGGCAATTTATGTATCGCCCAATTGGATGGCGCGGAAATTTATAATATTACTATAAAAGATAAAGAAGGCTACGGTATAAAATTCATTCATGATGGCTATTTTATCAATACAAAAATCCATGATTGCAACATAGCGTTGAACGAATTTGACCAAAAATGGGGTGAAGATATTGCCATTGAGTTATGGAACCTTGGCCCTGGCAATGAAATATACAATATCAACTGCAACACCTGGCTGTCAATAGTAAACCATGAAGGCATGTTTGCAGAGCCTGCAACTACAAATATGAAGGTGCATGATATAAAGATAATTGACAGGGATGGTTTGAGCGATAAAGAGGCCATAGAAATTGGGGCCCCAGGTGTGGAAGTGTATCACTCCTATTTTGAAAACAAAGGAATTGGTATTGCAATCTGGGATATGGGCAGGGAAAATATCATTATCCGGAATAATATTTTTTATAACACTTCAATCCATAATAATTGGTCCGGCGCTCCATCCGTTTATATTGACAACAGCCGTTTATGGGATTTTAAGAACATCCATATTTACAACAATATTTTCGACAGGGTACAATATGGCGTGAAAATAAAAGGCGACAGGATATTTGATATCCATATTAAAAACAATGTATTCCTGAACACCAGCATTGCAGAGGTTGAATCAACCAGCCAACAGGTAAGCTTTGAAAATAACCTGAAGCAAAAAGGAAAGTATGATAATTGGAAGCTTCCAGGCCTGAAAGAGTCGGGAGTAAATTTTATCCGGGATCCAGGATTTTTACAAACAGGCCAAAGAGGGGAATTATTTTATAAACCGGCATCATCCAAAGCAGGCGTTGTTGACTTGGGCATAGATGTGGGAATACCTTTTAATGGCCATGCACCGGATATTGGCCGGTGGGAATTTTAAAATATTCAATACAGCATAGTCTTTAAAATATCCATACAAGCAAAATCCGAAAACCGGGACCAGGATAAAGGCAGCAGAGGGTTGCACGAACCTTTTTTGTTTTCCGATAAAATATTATTCAAGCAAAACCTCCGGTAGCATTTAACATTTATTGTGTCCTTTATTTTTAAAATTAACAATATTTCATTTAAAAAAATTATGCTCAAACGAATTTTATACCTTTTGATAATACTGGCCAATGGAACTTTCCTAATTGCCCAACCGAGATCTGCCAACTATACCAACCTGCAAAAAAAAATTGCCACCGGGTGGAATACCTGGAGCTATGGCAGTATGCTCAACCAAGTATTATTGCCGGAAGGACTAAGTGTGAAAGTGAACCTAAGGCATGCTGGGATTGGAACGCCTTACGATCCCAATTATTTTATGAATGAAATTACGGTTGATAAAACAGGAATGGTTCGTCCCATCGCACATACTTTTGACGGCGCCTATACCGAACTAATCATAGACAACTGGTATGGCAATTCCATAAGGGTACAAACGGCTGCATCGGGAAGGGATATTGTTATATTGGTAACACCTATCAAATATTCTGCTAACGTACAATATTATGTAGAATTGGAAACAGGCTTTTTGTGGAACCGTCCCGGAACGCTTAGGCGAAACGGTGAAATGATAATGGCCGCTTGTGGCGCCCAACAATATATCATCCGTTCCACTGGCGATG
>Ga0105047_10014405_pt1 | contig 12549 bp, 12 predicted proteins | sample MAT04_FD_78384 | JGI IMG/M metagenome (GOLD analysis project Ga0105047, IMG submission 78384) | Freshwater microbial communities from Lake Fryxell liftoff mats and glacier meltwater in Antarctica - MAT-04 (megahit assembly) | ecosystem: Environmental > Aquatic > Freshwater > Ice > Liftoff... | reverse complement strand
GGAGCAGGCCTCAACGCCACCCTCACAGGGAACGCATTTTCGAGAAATCAATTCTTCTGGGGGGACAATTTGCATGGCTCAATCGCTTGTTTTTAGTCGTAATGCCTAGACAGTAACGTAAACTAGAGGAAAACTTTAACCACGTAGTTATAGCAAGCAATGATCCGACACCGTCCAATCTACTCCACAATGCGAATTAGAATTGCTTATTTTACGGCGCGATTGTCGTTCTCGTGGTTGGTTATGGTGACGCTACAGTTTCTGGTGTGGTCAACTGGTCCGAGGGCCATGGCTGTGGATTGGGCGAAACGGGACAAGGAGTTTTTGGAGAGTATTCAGCCGATTCTCAAGGCGGCTTGTTTGGACTGCCACACTGGGGCGGAGGCGGATGGGGGGCTGGCCCTTAGCAATTTCAAATCGACCAAAGGGATTCTGAAAGAGCGAAAGACCTGGGAAAAAGTCATCGCACGCTTGGAGTTGGGGGATATGCCGCCGGCCGAGGCGAGCCCGCTAGCGGTTGCGGATCGGAAGATCTTGGTGGAGTGGTTAAGGTCAGCGATCAACGATATTGAGTGCGGTTTGACACCCAATCCGGGTAGCGTTACCCTGCGGCGGCTCAATCGCGCCGAGTATCGCAACACCATTCGGGATTTGCTTGGGATCGATTTTCCGGCTGCGGCCGGTTTCCCTGGTGATGACGTTGGCTACGGTTTTGACAACATAGGAGACGTTTTGACTCTCCCTCCTTTGCTCATGGAAAAATACATGATGGCAGCCGAGGAGATCAGTCGCAAGGCAATTTTGGCACCGGAACCGGGGCCGGTTTTCGAAACCAGTCGCAAGCCGTCCCAGCTTTCTGCTGGCAGTGCCGGAAGCGCGAACGGCCAAATCTATTCGTTCTACTCCAATGGCAAGATCTCCGTGGAGGAGCAGTTTCCATGGAAGGGTACCTACATGCTCGATTTGGGGATGACCGGTTCTGTGGCCGCGGGCGAGTACCCGCAAATGCGAGTGTCGCTGGATGGGGTCAAGGTCAAGGAATTTTCGGTTCGAACAGAGCTTGGGGATACGCCCAAGAACTTCATCGTGCCGATTCGTATAACTCGGGCCGGTAAGCGAACGATCGCTCTCGAGTTTACCAACGACAAAACCGTCGAGGCCAAGAATGGAAAACCAGCCGAAGACCGAAACATCACTATTTATGATCTCAAGATCTCCGGTCAGAAACCTGCGGAACCACTCTCTACCGACCAGCTGCCGGAAAGCCATCGCAGGATTGTCAAGACCGTGCCAGGCTCCGGCGTCTCGATCGAGCAGGCGGCTTCGGAAGTGCTCAAACCGCTGGCGAGCAAAGCTTTTCGACGTCCTGCAACGGCCAATGAAGTCAAACGTTTGTCGGATCTGGTCAAGGACGTGATCGAGTCGGGAGAGTCCTACGAAGGAGGATTGCAAGCGGGTCTGCAAGCCATCTTGGTCTCGCCCAGCTTCCTTTTTAAAGTCGAAGAGCCCGTCCCGAAAACGGGAGCGGAATTTCCACTGCTGACCGACTTCGAATTGGCGACTCGCATGAGCTACTTTTTGTGGAGCTCCATGCCTGATCAAGAGCTTCTTCAAGTGGCTAACAAGAAACAACTCCGCGATCCAACCGTCCTAAAGCAGCAGATCAAACGCATGATCGAGCATAAGCGGTCGAGCGCTTTTGTGGAGAACTTCGCAGGCCAATGGCTTAACCTGCGCAAGCTCGATCAATTCTCTCCCAACGCGAACCAGTTCCCGCAATGGTCCGACGAGATCCGAGACTTAGCGAGACGAGAGACCTATCTGTTTTTCGCCAACGTCATGCGTGAGGACAAGAGTATTATGCGGTTGTTGGATGCTGACTACACCTACCTCAATGAGGATCTTGCCAAGTTCTACGGCATCCCCGGCGTCACCGGTCAAGAGTTCCGTTTGGTTTCGACTAAAGGGCATCGACGGTTGGGGCTGCTCACGCATGCTTCGATCCTGGCCGTGACTAGCAATCCAACTCGAACCAGTCCTGTCAAGCGTGGAAAGTGGGTCCTGGACAATTTGCTGGGAACGCCACCTCCTCCCGCACCCCCCGGAGTGCCCGAGCTCGACAAAGCCGAATTGACCGGAACATTGCGTCAGAGGATTGAGCAGCATCGAGCCAATCCCGCATGCGCATCATGCCACAAGCTGATGGATCCTATCGGACTCGCCTTGGAAAACTATGATGCAGTGGGCAGATGGCGAACGCTGGATATGGGCGAACCGGTCGACACCTCAGGCGAGTTGCCCGGTGGCGAAAAGATCAAAGGCCCTGGTGACTTGATCCGCAACTTGAAGGATAAAAACGCCGATAAGTATGCCAGATGCATTTCGGAAAAAATGTTGGTCTTCGGTCTCGGTCGAGGATTGGAGTACTATGATCGCTGCGCGATCGACAAAATCCAATTGAAGCTAATCCAAGACGAATACCGTTTTTCCACCCTCATCTACGAGATCATTTCCAGCGATCCATTTCAACGCAAGGGAGTTCGAGACGAACCATGACGAACCGAAAACTATCAAGACGCGCCGTGTTGCGCGGGTTGGGCACCGCGGTCAGTTTGCCGATGTTGGACGCCATGATGCCGATCGGCCGAGCCGCAGCCGCCGGAAAACAAGCTCCCTTACGCATGATGTATTTCATGGTCCCCAACGGCGCGCATATGCCGGCCTGGACGCCGGAGAGCGAGGGGGCTGGTTATGCGCTTTCTGCTACGATGGAACCGTTGGCCAAACATCGAGAGTTCATCTCCGTCTTTAGCGGCTTAACGTTGGATGGTGCCCGCGATCACGGTGACGGTGGCGGTGACCATGCGCGCTCCAGCGCATCGTTCTTGACCGGAGCGCATCCACTCAAGACGGACGGCGCCGACATCAAGAATAGCGTTTCGGTAGACCAAGTAGCTGCGCAGGTCGTCGGTTCGAAGACCCGCTTTGCATCGTTGGAAATGGGCCTCGAGGGTTCGTCCCAGGCAGGCAGTTGCGATAGCGGCTACTCGTGCGCCTACTCGAGCAACCTCGCCTGGCGAAACGCAAATAGCCCCCTGGCCAAAGAGAACGATCCGTCGGCAGTGTTCGATCGACTCTTTGGCGACGGAGACAATGTAAGCCAGGGAAAGAATAGAGCAGCCAGAATCGAACGCCGCAAAAGCGTTTTGGACTTTGTGCTGGAGGACGCCAAGTCACTGCAGAACAGATTGGGTTCCGCGGATAAGCGTAAACTGGATGAGTATCTGTACGCAGTTCGCGACGTAGAAAATCGAATGGTGAATTCGGATAAGCTGAGAGTCGGTGAGGATGGTATCCCCAACTTTCCAAGGCCGGCCGGCGTACCGCGCGATTGGAGCGAGCATTGCAAACTCATGCTTGACATGGTTGCTCTCGCGATTCGCAGCGATTCAACCAGGGTGTTGACTTTTATGTTCGCCAACGAAGGGAACAATCGAGGCTATCCAGAGATCGGTGCGCCTGAGGGGCACCATGATCTTTCCCATCACGGCAAAAGCGAAGAGAAACAGGCCAAGGTCCAAAAGATCAATTTTTTCCACATGCAGCACTTTGCCTATCTGCTCGATCATTTCGCAGGTGTAGAGGAGGGAGAGGGCAAGCTGCTGGACAATTGCATGATCCTTTACGGCGGCGGGATCTCAGACGGCGATCGCCACAACCATGACGACCTCCCTATCCTTCTGGCAGGCAAAGCCGGAGGAAAGATAAAAAAAGGCTCTCATTTTCGGTTCCCACAGAATACGCCGCTGTGCGATCTCTATGTTTGGATGCTTCATCAAATGGGCATCCAGGCAGATAGCTTTGGCGATAGCAAAGGGATGCTGAAACTAGGTTGAATTGCAAACGCGCGCAACCATTCCCCCAAGGCTTTAGCGGTCCGTGCGCCAAAGAATCTTCTGCATATGGTTTTTTTTGATTCTTTCGAAGCTACCGACCGACGAGACGTCGTGCGGGCCCGTGATGAACCGATCGGAGTTGCTCAAGTCGATTCGCAAGTTCTCTGAATGAAGTTGTCGTACAATCGGCTTCATCGGTGTGTTCGGGTTTCCCTCGATCACGATGGCCTTGGTGTTGTCATCGAGAGTTACGGCCGAGCCTACAGGGTAAAGCGACAATCCTTGTAGGAAGCATCCGAGGGAGTCCCTACGGAACTTACCTCGGCTAGTGTGATGACAAAGATATGCCATCGCATCGGCTGGAATCCAACCCGTTCCCTGAATTGGCTCGACCAGTGTGATGTAAGCTTCGGCAAGGTTGAGTGTGGATGACTCGATCAACGTCTGATCCGAGGTCAAGCCTCGAGGATAGCCAGTACCGTCCTCTTGTTCGTGCACCTGCGTGATAATCGAAATCACTTTGTTGGACACCCCGGCTATCCCATTGACTAACTCAGCGCTTTCGATGGGGTGACGTCGGTACTCGTCCCAGAACTTTTCGTCCTTTCGTACGTCCGTTTCGCCAAACCAATCTGGGTGGATTAGAAGCGCACTATCATGCAGCAACGCGGCCAGCCCAATCTCTGCCGAGGAGACCGGCTCGTCATTTCTTATCACACTCGTAACCACACCCAAGAGCGAGAGTTTTGCGGAACGCTTTCCGATCAAGTCAATGATGGCAACGTCGGCGACTTTGTCGCGTAAGGCGATCACGGCAAGCGCTGCACTTACGCTTTCGGTTGCTTGTTTTAAGAACTGGTTTACGTTGGACTTCAGTTCAACTACGCTGCCGACGCGATTGGCTCGAAGATCGTCGACGAGTCGATGGATGGCATGCAATGTCGATTCCAGTGATTTCTGAATCGCCTGGATGCGAGGCGCGGGATAGGAATCTAGAAGCAACGCCTCAGATTGATTCTCGCTAAGAGGTGCAGCGCCCCGAATCGTAACTGAATAAATGTTTTTCTTCTGGAGCAAGTCTTTCAATCGCTCCGTAATAGGCATCCCAGCTTTATGCAAAACCTGACCGTTGAGGTCGGTCAAGTCGAAGCTCAGTTCCGTTCCGACTTGAAGATCATCGGTCTGTATCACCCAGGATGGGTCTTCGCTCATTGTGGCATCGTTTTCAAAAAGACTGGCATTTCATGGTGTTTCAAGTTTTCGGATTTCCTGGTCGTACCCGCGAGAATGAATCGCTAGTGGAACTTCGCGTCTTAATTTTTGGGTACGCCCTTAGTTGCACGACGCTCCGCGTCGTGACTCCTACGACGCGGAGCATCGTGCGACTAAACTCCTACGACGCGGAGCGTCGTGCAACTAAGTTTGCCAACCCAAGATTTTTAGGTTGGACAATGCATTCGCCTGCCGTTCGCCTAAAAGAAGATATCGAAACCGCTGCTATCCTAACTGAAGCTGCGTGCTCCGAATACGTTGTGTATTTCCGACGAATCGGGGCAGTCCGCATCCGACAACTGATCTAAAAGGTCGGATGCCGCTCGCTAGAGGGGGGATGCAGTTGGTCGCGTTTGACAGACCGAACTCGAAAATTCTTTCGAAACTGCCGGTGACAAAAAACTGCCCGTCCCTACAATACAGTGAATAGTTTGTGAAACTTTTCACAAAGTCGCTTTGACCGCAGGATTCGGCCGTGGCAAATTTTTTACCGATACTCATCTATCTCGTTGCTGTGATTGGCTTTGCGGCAGTGTCTTTGTTTTTACCGCACCTTGTTGCACCACGGAAACGGACGCGGGTTAAGGATATGCCTTACGAGTCGGGTATGGATCCGGTTGGGGATGCACGCAAACCGTTCGACGTTAAGTTTTACTTGATCGCGATCTTGTTTCTGGTGTTCGACATCGAGTTGTTATTTGTATATCCTTGGGCGGTATCGCTTCGTTCGTCCGATGGTGTGCCTCTAGAATTTCGGCCGGCTGTTTTATCTGTCTTACTCGTACTGTTAGCGACTTTAGGCTTGGCCTACTTGGTCGCGTATCGCAAGGGAGTTTTCGATTGGCGACGCAAGTAAACAAGCAACTAGGCGACAATGTATTCCTCACCAAGTTGGACGCGGCCGCATCATGGGCGCGTGCCAACAGTCTGTGGCCGATGCCTTTCGCAACAGCCTGCTGTGGTATTGAGTTGATGAGCACGGCGGCTTCCAAGCATGATTTGTCACGATTTGGCAGTGAGGTGATGCGTTTTTCACCGAGGCAATGCGACCTCATGATTGTGGCTGGCCGCGTGGTGATGAAGATGCTGCCGGTTTTGCAGAGGATTTGGTTGCAAATGCCGGAGCCGAAATGGTGTATTTCGATGGGCGCGTGCGCCTGTTCTGGGGGAGTTTTCGACACGTATGCGGTTGTTCAAGGGATTGACCGGTTCATGCCGGTGGACGTTTACGTGCCGGGCTGTCCACCGAGACCTGAGCAATTGATTCGGTCGATCATCGATCTCCAGGAAAAGATTCAATCGGGTGGAACGATCAACGCTCGGGAGTTCAAACTGCGGATTTTGCCCGAGGGCCCTGCCCGATTTGACGAGGATGAACTGATTCGAATTCGCGAACGCAACGGTTTCAAGCTAGAGGATCAAAACTACGATCCGGTCCACTGACAAAAAACTAACCTTCAAACTTAACCCTGCCAGACGACCAATCCTCAAACAGCCACTGGCTCCCAAAGCGAAAGTATGGCCATCGAAACCCCAATCCATCCAACGAGCTCTGACGGCATTAGCGCGATAAGTGCAGTCAAATCGCGGCTCATCGAATCGCTGCCCGGTGTTATGTTGCAATGGTCAGAATTCCGGGGTCAAACCCGAGTGATTATGTCGTCGGCGGATCTGCTGAAATGCTTACAAGCTTTCAAGGCCGTCGGTTTTGACCAGCTCACCGATTTAACCGCTGTCGATTTGTTGGAGTACGGGGGCGTTAGCGATAGATTCGAAGTGGTTTATTGTCTCCTCAATGTAGAGACTGGCTTGCGGCTCATTGCCAAAACCTATTTGAACGAACCCGATCTGACGATCCCGTCAGCAACTCCCGTTTGGTTTGGAGCGGATTGGTTGGAGCGCGAGGTTTACGACATGTATGGGATTGTTTTTTCCGGCCATCCCAATTTTAAACGACTGCTTTTGCCGGATGAATTTCAATCGTTTCCTCTTCGCAAGGATTACCCGGTCAAGGGCCGCGGCGAGCGTCACAATTTTCCTGTTATCACTCGGGCCGAAAGCTAACCGGAGTTTATAAGTATGCCATTAGAACTGCTAGAAAGCCCAGATCTAGACGCTAGCAAACGCGAAGGGCTGTGGACCCTCAACTTCGGGCCGCAACATCCAGCGACCCATACCACGCTGCGGCTGGTATTGCAGCTCGATGGTGAAATGGTCATGGATGCGGAACCGGATATTGGGTTCCTTCACAGCGGTTTTGAAAAACTGGGTGAGGTCCTGGATTTCAATCAATACGTTACGATTGTCGACCGGATGAACTACATTTCGCCGCTGGCCAACGAGATTGCTTGGCATCATGCGGTGGAAAAGTTGCTCGATATCGAGCTCACGCCGCGCTGCAAATACATTCGCACGATTTTCGCAGAGCTGATGCGAATCCATGATCACTTACTGTGCGTGGGCACCTGCGTGTTGGATCTCGGCGGCGCAACGGCTTTCATGTACGCGTTCAATGAACGAGAAACGATTTATGAAATCTGCGAGCGGGCGTCGGGCCAGCGGTTTCATACTTCGTACACCCGCGTTGGCGGTTTGCTCTACGACGTGACCGATGATTGGGTCGAGATGGTGAAGGACTTCGTGCAGAACTTCCCCAAGGTCTATCGAGACTTTAGCGGTTTGGTGATGAAGAATCGAATTTTCGTAGAGCGTACTCGCGATGTGGGCGTCCTATCTCGCGAAGAGGCTATCGCCGGCGGTGCGACCGGACCTGTAGCCCGCGCAAGCGGTGTCGCGAGAGATTTGCGTCGCGACGAGCCCTATTTGGCCTACGACGACTTCGATTTCGATGTCTGTGCCAGCCAGGGGGGCGATTGCTATGCTCGCTTCCAAGTTCGGATGATGGAAATGCTCGAGAGCATCAAGATCATTCAACAAGCCATCGACAAGTTGCCGAAAGGTCCGATTTTTCCGGCCGGCAGTGGGAAAGAAGGAATGCCTGACAAACGGGAAGTTTATCGCAGCATCGAAGGGCTCATCCACCATTTCGAGAGCATTATGCCCAACCGGCAAATGGCCGCTCCCAAAGACTCCGTCTATGCCGCCACGGAATCGCCCAATGGTGAGCTTGGTTACTACATCGTTGGGAACGGCACGTTTCGCGCGTACCGGGCGAGGACCCGTCCCCCTTCGGTATTGCACTTTGCTTTGTTTTCGAAACTCATACGAGGCTGTATGTTGAGCGACGTGGTGGCTGTTCTCGGAAGTATTAACATCATCGCGGCGGAGTTGGATCGATGAGCGAACTTAGCCCAAACGCCAAAAAAGTGATTGAGGATCACCTTGGTCGCTATCCAAACAAGCAGGCGGTGACCCTTCCTGCTCTCCATGTGGTGCAGGAGGAGAAGGGGTGTGTCAGCCGTCAAGCGATCAAAGAGATTGCGGACATCTTGGAGCTTTCTCCAGCCCAGATCAACGATACTCTCTCCTTTTATGGTTTCTTCCGAACCGAATCCGATCCGCTCGGGAAAACGCGGGTTTGGATTTGCCGATCGCTGCCATGCATGTTGCGAGGAGGTGAAGAACTGCTTTCAGAACTTTGCCAACGGTGGAACATTCAGCCTGGGCAGACGACCTCGGATGGAGAGGTCACTTTGGAGTTGGCAGAATGCCTCGGGGCTTGCGACGGAGCACCATGCATGCTGGTCAACGATGAACTAACCCTTCGGGTCACAGCCGATGATGTAGAGAGACAAGTTCGAGGTCGAGCATGAGCAACGAAGAATTCAAACCCATCCTATTAGCCCGCCAGGGCAAACCGGATAGTCACAAGCTTGCTACCTATCGAGCCGACGGCGGCTATCAGGCGTTAGCAAAAGCCCTTGCCATGAAGAACACGGAGGTCATCGATTTGGTCAAGGCCTCTGGGCTTCGCGGTCGAGGCGGCGCAGGCTTTCCGACAGGGCTCAAGTGGACGTTCTTGCCCAAAGAGTTGAATGGTCCCGTTTATCTCTGCATCAATGGGGACGAAAGCGAACCTGGCACGTTCAACAATCGCGTCCTGATCGAGCAAGACCCTCACCAAGTACTTGAGGGGATCGTCATCAGTAGCTTTGCTACACGAACGACTACCGCTTACTTTTATCTGCGATACGAGTACGGTCACTGCTACCGAGTGCTCAAAGATGCGATTGATGAAATGGTAGCGAACAATTTGTTGGGAAAGAACATCCTCGGTTCAGGCTACGACCTAGATATCCACTTGCACCGCGGCGCATGCGCTTATATCTGCGGCGAAGAAACGGGGCTCATCGAGAGCCTCGAGGGCAAACGTGCGTGGCCTCGTATCAAACCGCCGTTTCCTGCGATCGAAGGGGCGTTTCGACGGCCGACGGTGGTCAACAACGTCGAAACGATGGCTTGTATCCCTCACATTATCAATCGTGGTGCTGAATGGTTCATGTCCATGGGCATTCCGAAAGATCCGAACAATCCTCGCGATGCGGGCTCTTATGGTCCAAAACTTTACTGCATCAGCGGGCACGTCAACAAGCCAGGTATGGTCGAACTGCCGATGGGGATCACAGCTCGCGAGTTGATCGACAAGCATGCCGGTGGTGTCTGGAAAGGGCGCAAAGCCAAAGCGGTGGTTCCGGGTGGCATCAGCATGGGCTTCATGAGCGAGAAGGAGCTGGATACGCCTCTGGATTTCGCGGGCCCCGGCCGTGTTGGCTGTTTAGGATTGGGGACGGCAGCTGTGATTGTGATCGATGATCACACCAGCATGGTCGATGTGCTTTACAACGCGTGCCGATTCTTTGCGCACGAATCGTGTGGCCAGTGCACTCCTTGCCGAGAGGGTACAGCTTGGTCGACAAAGATTTTGGAGCGGATCCGAGATGGTCGCGGGAAGTTGAGCGATATCGATGTTCTGCTTGAGATCTCGTCTTCGATAGGTACGATCCCAGGCACTACGATTTGCGGCCTCGCCGACGGTGCGGCTTGGCCGATGAAGACGGCGATCAATAAATTCCGTCCTGAGTTCGAAGAGTACATCAAGAGTGGTCGCAAAAGCGAGAGCCGCTCCTTAGTAGGAGCGCATTAGCAACGATTCAAAATTCGTTGGAGTCCAAAAACAAACCCCGGCTGTAGCGCAGATAAATCTGCTGGCCGCATTTTTTACCCCCCCCTATCATTCCGGAAACGACACAAGTGGCAAAGGTAATCGTCAACGACATCGAAGTCGAAGCAGATGCGAAAGACAATTGCATCCTCGCGGCTCGTAAGGCCGGCGTCGAAATTCCACATTACTGCTGGCACGAATCCTTATCGGTCGTGGCTTCCTGTCGAATGTGCCTGGTCGAAGTGGGCGAAAAGAAACCCGATGGAACAGTCGTCATGGGTCCCAAGCTCGTGCCGGGTTGTCAGACTCCCATCAAGGAAGGAACGGTGATTAAAACCGATTCTGACAAGGTCAAAACGGCACAGCAGATGACTTTGGAGTTGCTGCTTCTGAATCACCCGTTGGACTGTTCGATTTGCGATCAGGCGGGTGAGTGTTACCTTCAAGATTACACTTTCAAGTACGGTAACCCGGTCAGCCGCTTGGACGAACCCAAGATCCAGCGACTGGACAAATACCACATCGGCGAGCAGATCGCATTGTTTACGGATCGTTGTGTGATGTGCACTCGCTGCGTACGATTCACCCGAGAAATCAGCGGGACCGCGGAACTGCAGGTGGTGGCTCGCGGTAGCCACGAAGAGATCGATGTCTTCCCAGAAACTCCGTGCGACAACAAATTGGCCGGCAACGTCGTGGACTTGTGTCCCGTCGGTGCTTTGTGCAGCAAGGATTTCATGTACAAAAAACGGGTTTGGTGGCTCAAGAGCGCCAACAGTGTTTGCACAGGCTGCTCGACCGGTTGCAGCATCCATGTCGATCAGAACGAAGACAAAGTCTACCGGCTTCGACCGCGTGCGAATCCGCTTGCTCAAGGCCATTTCATGTGCGATGAAGGCCGCTTCGGCTTCAAGTACATACACGACGAACGAAGATTGCAGCGTCCCAAGCTTTCCGACGCCTTGCTAATCAAGAATGGCAAGTCGCAATCGACCTCGGTGCACGGTTCCGGCGACTTGAATTTTGCCGATCCATGGGATGCTGTTTTGTCCGTCACTCGGACAAAGATCAAAGAAGCCATAAAGACCGATGCTCGTGGTTTCGTCGCGGTGCTCTCTCCGTTCATGACAGTTGAGGAGGCATACCTACTTGCTAGCTACTTGAAAGGGCTCGATAAACGCGTCCGGTTGGTGCTCGGCCCGATCCCGGTTGTCGGTAGCGACGACAAGTACCCCAAGGGACCCAAGGGAGAACCGCCAGCCTCGGACAATATCAAATTTACCATCCGATCGGAAAAGTGTCCTAATCGTTTGGGGGTTGAAGCGATTCTGCGGTTCTTTGAGCAAGAGCTTTTTACGGTGGAGCAAGCGGTTGCGCGAGCGGACGCTACGGCTTGGTACTTTGTGGGTGGATCAAGTACTGGCTGGGTGACCGATGCTATCAATCGAGGCGTTGGAAAACCGTCGTTATTGATCGTCCAGGATATCTTCCAGTCTCCGCTGACCGAGCGGGCCGACATCGTATTGGCATCGAGCTCGTTTGCGGAGCGGGATGGTACCTATGTCAATCATTCAGGACTGGCACAGGCGGCCCATGGCGCGATTCGCTGCCCAGGCGATGCAAGAGCTGACGGGCGCATTCTGATGGACCTCGCCGAGCGAAAGGGTTTGTTCAATGCCATGGCGATCCGCAAAGAGATTGGCCGAACGGTGCCTTCACTAAGTGCGTTGATCATCGGTGACCTGGGCGAACACGGAGTCAAAATCGCTGCCTCTCGCCAACCGATCTACTCCTAAATCCCGTTCAACCCGCAAAGCGGCTGGAGCGGTCAAACATTGGTTCTCGGTCCTCCTACACTTTCACCATACTTACCCATCGAAGATCCATGCTCGAATACCTACAGCAAACTTGGCCGACCCTTTGGCCAACTCTTGCCGCGATAGGCGTCATCCTCGCCTTTGTGCCGGTGCTTGGACTCTACATGACTTTTATCGAGCGCAAGCTCGCTGCGTACGTTCAAGATCGAGTCGGTCCCAACCGAGTCGGGCCCTTCGGACTTTTTCAAGCGATCGCTGACGGGATCAAGATCTTCCTCAAAGAGCAAGTCATTCCGGATCACGTCTTCAAGTTCCTTTATTTCGTTGCACCCTCGTTCAGCTTGATGACGGCGATGTTCGCGTTGGTGGTCATGCCTTTTGGCCCGGTCCCAACCGACTACAAAGAAGGATTTCGTTACATCGTTGCACCAGGGATCGACAT
>Ga0105047_10014404_pt1 | contig 12549 bp, 10 predicted proteins | sample MAT04_FD_78384 | JGI IMG/M metagenome (GOLD analysis project Ga0105047, IMG submission 78384) | Freshwater microbial communities from Lake Fryxell liftoff mats and glacier meltwater in Antarctica - MAT-04 (megahit assembly) | ecosystem: Environmental > Aquatic > Freshwater > Ice > Liftoff... | reverse complement strand
CCGCGCAATTGGGCCGCGACTTGAATGAACGCATGGATCTCGGTTCCGTCGTCTCCGCCGCGACGGCCTCCAAGCTCGGCGACTTCTTCCAGTACGCCATCGATCACCCCGTCAGCCTCGCCCGGCAGAAGTCGGCGCTCTTGCCGATCGTCGGTAAAGACATCGAAGGTAGCCGCGTCAGCATCTACAACCCGAGCGTGCAAGCCAAGCATCCGCTGCTCGGTTTGAAGTTCCGGAATACCAGCGGCAGCCACCTGTCGCAAGGTCCTGTCACGGTGTACGAAGGCAGCACCTACGCCGGCGATGCCCGCTTGCTCGACACGCCGCCGAAGGACGAACGCCTCATCGCCTACGCCGTCGACCTCGCGACCGAAGTGATCGTCCAAGTGCCCAACGGCAGTTCGAAGATCACGAGCGTGAAGTCGAACAAGGGGATCGTGCACATCACGCGCCGCAATCGCGAGGAGAAGGTGTACAAGATCGCCAACAAGAGCGACACGGATCGCACGGTGCTGATCGAACACCCGAACCGGACGAATCAGCAGTTCAAGCTCGTCGAGACGGCCAAGCCGGTCGAGGAGCTCGCGGCACTGTACCGCTTCGAGCAGAAAGTCGCGGCCGGGGCGAGCGCCGAGTTCAAGGTGACCGAGGAACGCGATCAGGGCGAGCAGATGATCCTGACGAACTCGAACGACGACACGATCCGCTTCGTGATCAACCTGTCGGAGTCGTCGCCGGCGCTGAAGGCGAAGCTTGTGCAAGCGCTGGTGGTGAAGGGTTCGTGGGACGCCGTCCAGCGCGACCTGCGCCAGGTGGCGACAGACGTGGCGCGGATCACGGCGGATCAGACGCGCATCCGCAACAACCTCCGCGAGACGCCGAAGGAAGCCGAAGTCTACACCGACTACCTGAAGAAGCTGAGCGCGCAGGAGAAGGAAATGGACGCGCTGACGGCGCAGCAGAAGAAGCTGATGGCGGACGAGTTCAAGGCCCGCAAAGCCTACGAAGACTACTTGGGTAATCTGAGCGATTGATGGCGAGCCGCGGAGTCTGAAAATGAAGCCTCCGCAACGGCGCGGAGGCTTTTGCATTCGTGTCGTGCCAATTACTTCTTTTTTCGCTTCGCCGGCGGCGGAGGCGGAGGCGGAGAAGTCGTTTCCGGTTCCATCGGTGGCGTTTCGTCAGCCTCGGGCGATAGCCGCTTTGCTTTCGGTTCGTGAATTCCGTGCGGCTTGAGCAATGCGAGCAAGGCATCGGCTTCTTGGCGGGCGCGTGCCGTCTCGACCTTCGCCAAAGCGATGGCGAGATACCAAAACTTTTCGCGGTCCTTCGGGGAGACCGCATCGGGGTCGCTGCCGAGTTCCTGCACCAAATCGCGATCGAATTTCGACAGTTTCAACAACGTTGCGAGTTCGCGCCACGTGACGCCCGTCGTCAGAGGGGTTCCATCGTCTCGAACGAGCGTACGGCCGATGAGCAAATGAAAAACGCCACGGAGACGCCCGGCCGCCAAGCGTTGATCGCGGATCAATTCTAACACGGTCCGGGGACCATCCATTCCATGACTCCCTGCGGGGAAGCGACTCCAGAGCATACTCTGACCGAATCCCCAGAATCTCACAAGCCCCGTTTCTCTCCCGAAGTGCCGAAACTGTCCAGATTCACACCGTCGCCATCTTTCAATGTCGTTGGGCGTTCGGCGAATACCCGATTAGAAACAAAGGTGTCCACCATCCGAAACCCCAAATCTCAAATCCCAAATTCCCCATATGTCGCTGCTACGACTGAAAACGACGGAATGCCGCGTGGGCGTGCTCGGCCTGTACAACGCCGGCAAGACCGTCTTTCTGACGTCGCTGTTGAACCACCTCGAACACCACGATGCGGATCGCTTTCAACTCGGCAAGCCCGGAACCAACGTTCGCAGATTCCGGCTGCATGAGTCCGACGCGGGCTGGGCGGACTTCAACTATGCCGGCTTCCGCGATGCCCTCGTCCACGGTGGCCGTTGGCCCGAGAAAACGCGAGACCGCTCGATGGTGACCTGCCAGTTCGAGCGCTCAGACTGGGCCTTCAGCGATGTGCTGTTGAAGCTCTACGACCTCCCCGGCGAACGCCTCGCCGATGCCGCGATGCTCGACCGCAGCTTCGCGGCGTGGTCGGATCACATCCTGACGCTGATCCGCAACGACACCCCGTACCGCACCGCATGCGAAGGCTTTCTCGCGATCTCCGCGAGTCGAGACGCCACGGAAGAGGCCATCGTCGCGGCGTACAAACTCGCTTTGGCGAAGTTGATTCTCTCGTTCAAGCCGATGATTTCGCCGTCGACGTTTCTACTCGATACCCGCGGCAGCGCCGCCAAGCCGTCGACGCCCGAGGCCCTCGCGGCCACTCGGCACTGCGGCCTCGATGCGACTTCCGAATTCGCGCCGCTGTCGGTTGAATGCCGGGCGGCGAACCCAATCCTGACGGCTCTCTTTTCGGCCCGCTTCGAGCGTTACAAATCGGAACTGGCGGAGCCGTATTTGAGCGCCTTGAAGTCGTGCCATTCGCTCGTGGTGATCGTCGATGTGATGATGCTGCTCGCCGGCGGCGTGGGCATGTACGACGACAACCGGCAGATTCTGCACGACCTTTTTAAGGTACTCGACCCCGGTGAATCGGCGTTCCAAACCGTCGGCCGGCACTTGGCCAAGGCGTTCCTCCCGCACGAATTGCGGCCGGGTTGGATCAACCGCGTGGCGTTCGTGGCGCCGAAGCTCGACTTGGTTCACCCGCGCGACCGGGATCGCATGGTCCGCCTGTTGAAGCAGATGGCGGGGAAACTCGCCGACAACCGCGACGGGCTGAAATCGCAGTACTTCAACAGCGCCTCGGCGGTATCGACGAAGTTGCTGCCGACTGGCCCGGAGGAACGCTTGTTGGTCGGCATGCCGTATCGCGGGGCCGACGGACGGAAGATTCCGCCGGGTGCGGAACAGCGCTTCCGCGTCTCGGAATTGCCCGAAGCTTGGCCCGCTAGCTGGCAACCGGGGATGTTCCAATACCCGGAGGTTTACCCGACGATCCCGATGCGCAAGGATGCCCCGCCGGAACAAATCAACCTCGACAAGATTTTGGAATTCGTGCTGGGATGAATGGCGGTGGGAAAACGTCGTCATACCATTCCCGTCGACTCAACCAGCGCGGGGATGATCCGCTTGTCGGCCTCCATCAGTAAACCGAAGCGGTAGGCCGAGTGAAGCTGTCCGTGGGAGGTGACCGATCCGCATATTCAGGTAGTCAACCCGCGAACCCGGTGTGCCACCATGACCCAGACGATCCTCCCGAACTACATGCGCAAGCCGGCTACGGTCCCGACTTGGCCACCGCCCGGTTGGGAAAAGCAGCACCTGCTCCAACCCGGGGACAATTGGGCCGCGCTCCGCAAACGTTACGCTCGGGCCAGCGACTGGGATATCATCATCTTCAATTTCCATACGACCTCCGTAGCCGAAGTGAATTGGTGCATGGCGTACTTCCTCGGGTGTACCGAAGTGACCGCCGACCGCAAGAGCTTCAAGTTCGGGCCGGCCAGAAACTTGTACATCCCGCCGGCGGACTGGCGGCCCGGGATGCCGGTACCGCAGAGCGGGACGCCTAAGGCGAACGAGTCGGACACGTTGAAAGGCCGAAGGACGGTGATCGACGTGTTGAAGGCGGCGGACCACCAACCGTTCTCGTTCATGCTCCAGGGTCGCAACATCAATACCGGGATGCTCCGCCGTGTCGCCAAAGCGATCGAGGACGGCAAGATCGGCGTCGTGATCGACCCGCTCTTGCCTGCGGGACAGGCCGAGTACGACAGTTCGGAGAACGAATTCCGGATCCGCTCCACCTCGGCCCCGACCCGCGAGCAGCGAGGGTTGCTCATCCACGAGGGGATTCACGCGGGTATGGACTTGGGTACGTTCGGGGTTGTCTCCGTGACATTTTCCGAAGCGGCGGCCTACATGGCCCAAGTCGTCTACGTCCGTCAGCGCCTGACCTTCAACGAAATCCTGAACAAGCTCCGACTCTACGACGAAGACAGCCGGGTCTTCGATGTCGCCTGGCCGATCGCAGGGAAGTTGCTCGACCGCAAGCCGATCACCTCGGCCGACGAGTTCCTCTTGGTGGCTTCGATCCGCGCCAGCGCACTGTACAAGAACAAGATCGCTGCCGACTTCGATGGGGTTTGACCCGACCCGTCCGCCCGCGGCAGAAAACCTGTCCGTTCCGCCGGCCGGTTTCGGCAAAAGAGGGCACCTATACATCAACCGCCCGATCCCAACACCCCCGAAGGGTCGGCGAAGATCGCGGGGACGCCGCCGGTGTGGATGAAGACCACCGAACTCCCCGCCGGATATTTCCCGGCCCGCACATCGGCGATGAGCGCGGCCATCGCCTTCGCGCTGTACACCGGGTCGAGCAGGATCGCTTCGGTCTTGGCCAGCAAGTGCAGGGCTTCTTGCCCGGCTTTCGACGGCAGTCCGTAACCGGGGCCGATGTGCGATTCATCCGCGTCGATCATCGCAGCCGTCAACTGCGGGGGCAGGCCCAGTAACTCCGCCGCGGCGTTGGCGTCGCGCGCTAAGGCTTCGGGGATATTCCACGGCCACGTCATCGGGCAAATCAAACGCACCTTCGCCGACAGGCCGAGAAGTTGGACGCCGAGCGCGACGCCGGCCCCGGTGCCCCCGGCGGACGAGACGTAGATCGCCGCAGCTTCGATTTCTTCCGCTTCGAGGTCGTCGGCGATCTCCGCGACGCAATCGACATAGCTGAGCGCCGAGCGCGGCACTACGCGGCCGCGATCCCACACGTACGGGTTGTGACCGGCCTTGCGAAACTCATCGGCCCGCGCCAGCAAGTACGCGTCGAGTTCCGGCCCGATCTTCGCATCCGTGAAGGCGACGTGCGCCCCGACCAAATAATCGAGCAGGAGGTTCCCTTGCGGTTCGGTGCCGATTCCGCTGGCGTTGCTGAGGTACAGGTAGCAGGGCAGCCCGAGCTTGGCGCACGCGGCCGCCGTCTGCCGGCAGTTGTTCGATTGGACCTTCGCCCCCCAGACGACGCGGTCGCAATCCTGCTCGAGGGCGTCGCCCAGCAAGAATTCGTTGTGGCGGGCTTTATTTCCACCGAGCAGCAGGCCGGTGCAATCGTCGCGCTTGATGAAGATGCGGACTTGCCCGCCGAGGGCCGCGGAGAATCCGGGGACTTCTTCTAGAGGCGTCGGCAGGTGGGCGAGTTGGACGCGGGGAATTTCGTCGAGGGCTGCAAACACTTCTTCCGTAGAAAGCGGCATTCCGAAATCCTCGCGATTCTGTCCGGGTACTTTACTTCGGTGGCCTATACACTCTACCAATAGTGGGCGGACTCCCACCGACCCAGTCCCGGATCCTGTATGACCACGACGGTTCGCGAAACAAGCCACACTCCTCCCAAGCGAAAAAGCCGGCCGGAATCGGTACTCATCGTCGGCGCCGGCCCCGGTGGACTCGCCGCCGCGCTGCTTTTGAAGCAGGCCGGGTTGCAGGTGAAGATCATCGAGCGCATGCCCCGCGTCGGGGGGCGTTGCTCGGCCATCGAAGAACAGGGCTTCCGCTTCGACTTGGGGCCGACGTTCTTCCTCTATCCGCGCGTGCTCGAAAGCATTTTCCGCGTCATCGGCCGCAATCTGCACGACGAAATCCCGATGGTGCGGCTCGACCCGCAATACCGCGTCCACTTCGGCACGACCGGCGGCCAACTCGATTGCACGCCCGACTTGAAGCGCATGGCTGCGGAAGTGGCGAAGCTCAACCCGGCCGACGGTGCGAACGTCGAGCGGTTTATCGCGGACAACCGGGTGAAACTCGAAAGCTTCCGCCCCGTGCTCGAAAGCCCCTTCCTCGGCTGGAAGGATTTGCTCAGCTGGGAGCTGATCAAGATGATCCCGCTGCTGCGGCCGTGGGCTTCGGTCGATGGCGAACTCCGGCGATACTTCCAAGATCCGCGCACGCGGCTCGCCTTCAGCTTCCAAGCTAAGTACCTTGGCATGTCGCCGTTCAACTGCCCGAGTTTGTTCAGCATCCTCAGTTACCTCGAATACGACTTCGGCGTCTGGCACCCGTACGGCGGTTGCTCGTCCGTCTCCGAAGGCATGGCCCGGATCGCAGAGGAACTCGGCGTCGAAATCGAGCTGAACGAAAGCGTCGAAGAGATACTGTTCGAGGGCCGCAGGGCCGTCGGCGTCCGCACCGAATCGGGCGAACACCGGGCCGATGCGCTGATCTTGAATTCCGACTTCGCCAACACCATGACGAAGTTGGTGCCGAATCACCTTCGCCGCCGTTGGACCGACGAGAAACTGGCGAAGAAGAAATACTCCTGCTCGACGTTCATGCTCTACCTCGGTATCGACGGGGTCTACGACCACCTGCCGCACCACTCGATCTACACGTCCGAAAATTACCTCGGAAACCTCGACGATATCGAAAAGCACCACCGCCTGACGGACGACGCCTCGATCTATATTCAGAATGCGACGCCGACCGACCCGTCGCTGGCGCCGCCGGGGATGAGTACGATTTACTGCCTCGTGCCGGTGACGCACCAACATGGCAACGTGAATTGGGCCGAGCAAAAACAGAAATACCGCGATACCGTGATCCGCCAGATGGCTAAGCTCGGCATGGGCGACATCGAGAAACGCATTCGGTACGAGAAGATCCTGACGCCCGCGAACTGGGAGTTCGATCACGAGGTTTACAAAGGGGCGACCTTCAACCTCGCCCACAACCTCGGGCAGATGCTTCACCTACGGCCGCGGAATCGGTTCGAAGATCTGGACGGGGTCTATTTGGTCGGCGGTGGCACGCACCCCGGCAGCGGCTTGCCCGTGATCTACGAATCGGCGCGGATCACCTCGCGGTTGCTCTTGCAAGACTTCGGCCGCGACGTGGCGTGGTTGGATGCGGAAGGTACCGTTGAGGCGAGCCGACCTCTGTCAAGGGTCGGGTGTACCGAACAGTGAGGTTCGCAGTGAGTTCTTCTCGAATCGCGGTCATCGGCGGTGGCCTCGGCGGCTTAGCCTCGGCGTGCACACTTGCCGCGCGCGGGTACGATGTCGTTCTGTTCGAGAAGTCCCCGTGGCTCGGCGGCAAGGCGGCGGAGTTGACGGAAGCCGGCTTCCGCTTCGACATGGGCCCGACGATTCTCACGATCCCATCCGTACTGAAACAAGTCTTCGCCGAGGCCGGCAAACGGATCGAAGATTACCTCGCGCTCGTGCGGCTCGACCCGCAGTGGCGTTGTTTCTTCGGCGACGGGAACGTACTCGACCTCGTCGAAAACGTCGATGCGATGGCCGCGAAGCTCGACGCTTTCGCCCCCGGAACGGGTACTGGATATCGGCAATTCCTCGGCCTGTCGGGTCGACTCCACACGATTAGCGACGATTACTTCTTCTGGAAGTCGATCGGCGGCATCGCCGACATGATGGACTGGAAAGCCGGCTTCAAACCCCGAATCCTCGCCGATGTCATGAAGATGCGGATGGGCCGCTCGGTGGCCGGGACGGTGCGGAAATACGTCTCTGATGCCCGCGTTGCGCAGATGATCGACCACTTCACGCAGTACGTCGGTTCGTCGCCGGACGCGTCCCCCGCCGTTCTGTGCGGCATCGCGCACATGCAAACGGCCGAGGGGATCTGGTACCCGATGGGCGGCACGCGGGCCGTGCCGGAAGCGCTCGTGAAGTTGGCCACGGAACTCGGTGTCGAGTTCCGCACCTCGTGCGGCATCCGGCACATCCACACAAACCCAGCCGGTGACACGGCGGTGTCAGTCGAAACCGACACGGGCGAAATGATCGCGGTCGCGGGCGTCGTGTCGAATGCCGACAGCGTGCGCACCCACCGCGAACTGCTGAACGGGCACGCGGGCCGGGCCAAAAAGAAGTTTGAAGGTCGGCGGAAATACGAACCGGCCTGCTCCGGCGTCGTGCTCTATCTCGGATTGAAGAAAGCTTACGACCACCTGCTGCACCACAACTTCGTGTTCAGTCGCGATCCCGAAGAAGAGTTCGACGCCATCTACCACAAGGGCGAACCGGCGCCGGATCCGACTTGCTATCTCGCTTCCACAACGCGCACCGAGCCGAATACCGCCCCGCCCGGCGGCGATGCCCTCTACGTACTGGTTCACACCCCGTACTTACGTGCACACCACGATTGGTCCGCGATGCTGCCCGAGTACCGCCGGGTGATCTTGAACAAGCTGAAAACGACCGGCGCGATGCCGGACATCGAGGAGCGCATTGCGTTCGAAAAACACCTGACTCCGCAGGACATCCATGACCGCTACCGCGTCCTCAACGGCGCGATTTACGGACTCGCGTCCCACGGCAAATGGCTCGGGGCCTTCAAACCGGCGAATCGCTCGCCCGACATCAAAGGCCTGTATTTCGCGGGGGGGGCGGCCCACCCCGGCCCCGGCATGCCGATGGTGTTGATGTCCGGATGGATCGCCGCCGATTCGCTCGACCGCGATGCCGTGGCCGAGCGCGTGCGGCCGAAGGCGACCGAGTTCGCCGGGAAGCCGACGTCGCACTGGGCGGAGATGCCGGCGTGAGCGCCCCATTGCCTCGGCGCGTGGACTGGCTCGTGAAGGGATTCTACCGGTACGTCTTGCGGTTCGTCCGCAGGCATTTCCACGCCGTCCGCATATCACGCAGCGGCGCCGCATTACCGACCGACGGCGAGCCGATCCTCGTCGTCGCCAATCACCCATCATGGTGGGATCCGATGATCGCCGTGCCGGTGGCCCTGACGCTGCCGGGCTATCACCATTACGCGGCCATGCACCCCACGATGCTGAAAAACTACCCGATATTCGGCCGGCTCGGCTTCTTCCCGCTCGATGCCGGGTCGATCCGCAGCGGCATCGATTTCCTGCACACCGGCGCTGCCATTTTGAGCGGACCGCGCCGGACGCTTTGGCTCACGGCCCAAGGAGAATTCGCCGACGTGCGCACCCGGCCGTTGAACTTTAAATCCGGCGTCGGCCACCTCGCCGCGCGGATGCGGCGCGGGTGGATCCTCTGCGTCGCCCTCGAGTACAGTTTCTGGAACGAGAGCGCGCCCGAAGCCCTGGTGCGGATCGCGGAGCCGATCGCCATCGATGCGAATCCGAATCTCCCCGCGAAGGACTGGACGGCGAAGTTGGAAGCGATCCTGACCGCGAACCTCGACATCTTGAACCGCGAAACGCAATCGCGCGACCCGGCACTATTCCGCACCGTCCACGGCGGCAAGTCCGGGGTCGGCGGCGGGTACGATCTCTTCCGCCGGCTCGCTTGCTGGCTCCGCTTCAAACGCTTCCGCCCGGGCCACGGCGAGGTGGCACGATGAGCGGCTTCCTCTGCGTGCTCTTCCCGTTCGCACTCTTCTTATCCGCCGTTCCCTGCCTGCTGTACTTCCGCAATGTCCGTTTGTTCCGCAAGCCGGTGGCCCAAGACACCTTAGCCCCCGAACGGATCTCGGTGTTGATCCCGGCCCGGAACGAAGAAACCGGCATCGCCGCGGCGCTCGGGGCTGTGTTGTCGAATGAAGGCGTCGAGCTCGAAGTGATCGTCCTCGACGACGGATCGACGGATCGCACCGCTGCGATTGTCGGCGAATTCGCAGCAAATGATGGCCGCGTGCGGCTCGCGACCGCACCGCCGCTGCCTACCGATTGGTGTGGCAAGCAGCACGCCTGTTTCCAACTGTCGCTGTTGGCAAAGTACGACGTGATTACGTTCCTCGATGCCGATGTTCGCCTCGGGCCACTGGCGCTGAAGCGGATGGTCGGCTTCTTGCGAACCTCGGGGGCGAGCCTCGTCAGCGGGTTCCCGCGCCAAGAAACCGGCACCGTTGGCGAGAAGTTGATCGTCCCGCTGATCCACTGGCTGCTGCTCTGTTATCTGCCACTGGGGCGGATGCGTGCGAGCCTGCAAGTGGGCCTAGGGGCCGGCTGCGGGCAGTGGTTCACGACGACGGCCGAAGCATACAGGAAAGTCGGCGGGCACGGGCACCCGCTGGTACGGGCCAGCCTGCACGACGGGGTGAAGTTGCCCCGAGCCTACCGGCAATGCGGATTGAAGACCGACTTCTGCGACGCCGGCAGCGACGCCGTCTGTCGGATGTACCGGAGCACCGGCCAAGTGTGGAACGGCTTCGCCAAGAATGCCCGCGAGGGCCTCGGGGCACCCGGCTTGATCTGGGTCTGGACGATTCTGCTGCTGTTGGGGCACGTGGGTCCGTACATGCTTCTGTACAGATTCGATATGTTTCACTACGGACCATTTAACGCAGAAGTGGTCATCAATTATGTGCCTTTCTGGCCATTGGTACTCATGGCCTTAGGAATGTCCCTCGCTCCGCGAATCCACGCCGCGATCCGGTTCCAACAGTCATGGATTGGGGTCGTGTGCCACCCGCTGGCCATCATCGCTTTGCTCGCGATCCAGTGGTATGCGACCGTCCGCAGTTGGCTCGGCCGACCCGTCGGGTGGAAAGGGCGGACCCCGCCGGCGCTATCATCGATTACACCGACTATGTGAGCCAAAACGATGAACTCGACCTTCCCCGCCTACGTCATCATCGGCGCCGCCGGGGGCATTGGCTCGGCCGTCTGTCGGATACTGGCGACCAAAGGCGCCCGCCTTTTCTTGATCGGGCAGACGGCCACGAAGCTAGAAGCCTTGGCGATGGAACTCAAGGGATTGAACCCGGCTGGCGAATATTTGACCCGCGTTGCGGATGCGACCCAGTCCGCTGACATCGACTTGTCATTCGGCGAAGCGGTCGAAAAATTCGGCCCGCTCGCGGGCGCCACCAATCTCGTCGGGTCGATTTTGTTGAAGCCGGCCCACCTCACGACCGACGCCGAGTTCGAACAGACTTTGCGGTTGAACACCTATTCCGCGTTCTACACCGTGCGTGCCGCAGCCAAAGCGATGATGGCCAGCGGCGGTTCCATCGTGCTCGCTTCGACCGTTGCCGCGCGGATCGGCCTGATCAACCACGAGGCCATCGCCACCGCGAAAGGGGCCGTCAACGGCCTCGTGATTTCCGCCGCGGCGACCTACGCCCCGAAGAATATCCGCGTGAACGCCGTGGCACCCGGATTGGTACGGACCCCGCTGGCCGCGAAAATCACGGGGAGTGAGATGGCCTTGAAGGCGTCGACGGCGATGCACCCGCTCGGCCGCATCGGCGAACCGGACGACGTGGCCGCCGCCATTTCTTGGCTGCTCGACCCCGCGACGACGTGGGTCACGGGGCAGATCATCGGCATCGATGGCGGGCTTTCCACGGTGAAGGCGAAGGGATGACTGACGGACTGTTACTCGCGAATGCCCTCTCGACTTGGTTCATGGTCGGCGTCATCTGGCTGATCCAATTGGCGCTCGATTCCGCGATGCGATACTCCAGCATCAAACGCGGATGGGCCGCGTGGTGATCCTGCCGATGCTCGTCGAATTGTCTACGACGGTATTGTTGCTGGTATTCCAACCCGATTCCGTTTCGGCCAGTCTGGGCAACATTTGGGTTGGAGTTCGGGGCTTTTCCGCCATTCTCGTCCAAGTGCCGATTCATTCTCGTCTCCCTGCCGAGGGGCCGGACACCGCGAGGATCGACCGCTTAGTGAAATGGAATTGGCCGCGGACAATCGCTTGGACAGCGCACGGCATCACGTGCGCTATCTCCATTTCAGCCTGACTCACAAATCCAAATCCTCGGCGACCGTCTGGTCGGCCTTCTCCATGATGAACTGGTAGCGCGGGCTGGCGTCGCCGCCCATCAAGTCGTGGAAGGCCGCGTGCGCCTCCAGTTGCGACTCGATCTCCACCTTCAATACCGTGCGCGTCTTCACGTCGAGCGTTGTCTGGGCGAGCACCCGCGCCGGCATTTCGCCGAGGCCTTTGAACCGCGTGATGTCGATCTTCGCGTTTGCCCGCAGCCCTTGGATGATCTGCTCTTTGTGCTCGTCGTCCTTGGCCCAGTGGGTTTCCTTGCCGACGTCGAGCCGGTAGAGCGGCGGTTGGGCGATGAAGATGTGCCCCTTGCGGATCAGTTCGGGCATGTGCCGGAAGAAGAAATCGAGCAGCAACGTGCAAATGTGGTAGCCGTCGGCGTCGGCATCCATGAGCAGAATGATCTTGCCATAGCGCAGCCCGGCGTAGTTGAAGCGATCTCCGGCCCCGGTGCCGATGGCATTCGTCAGGTCGGCGAGCTCCGCATTCTTCAGCACTTCGATCGTCGTCAGTTCTTCGCCGTTGAGAATCTTTCCCCGCAGCGGCAGCACGGCCTGAGTAGCGTTGTTGCGCCCCTGTTTCGCCGAGCCGCCGGCGGAGTCCCCTTCGACGATGAAGAGCTCGGTGTGCCCGAGGTCCGCCGATTTGCAATCGGCGAGCTTGCCGGGCAAGCTGAGCCGTCGGGTATTGCTGACCGACTTGCGGGTGATCTCGATGGCCGCGCGGGAGGCTTCGCGCGCCTT
>Ga0105047_10014403_pt1 | contig 12550 bp, 6 predicted proteins | sample MAT04_FD_78384 | JGI IMG/M metagenome (GOLD analysis project Ga0105047, IMG submission 78384) | Freshwater microbial communities from Lake Fryxell liftoff mats and glacier meltwater in Antarctica - MAT-04 (megahit assembly) | ecosystem: Environmental > Aquatic > Freshwater > Ice > Liftoff... | reverse complement strand
GTTCAGTTCGGTGAAGCAGTTAGCGGAGTTCACCGCAGAAGACATCGCCGGAAGGCTGGACGACGGAGCGTATCTGGCGTCCTGCCGCGAGGCAGCAATTGTCGCCCTCACCGACTGGACGCTTTATCCGCACATGACCAGTGTCTGGCGGCTGCTCCATCGGGAAATCTACTCCCAACTCACACACCGCCCGCATTTTTTCATCGACCTTGTGGATCCCTCAAGCAGGTCGGCAGAGGATATTCTCGCCATGCTGGATTCTTTGCCATTGTTTGAACAATGCGGACCCGTGACGCTTGGCCTCAACGGCAACGAGGCAAACATCCTCGCTCGCCTCCTTGGCCTGCAGCTCTCGCAGGACGAGCCCTCTTGCATGAGGCTGGCCGGAGAACTTACGGGTAAAATCGCAATCTCCTCTGTGGTCATTCACAAGTTGAAGTTTGCAGCGTCCCATGCGGCGGGTTCGTCTTATTGCGTGGCCGGACCATTCTGCGAAAAACCTCTGAAAAGCACGGGAGCCGGCGACCGCTTCAATGCCGGGTTCTGCCTCGGCCTTCTCGCCAAAGCAGGGCCGGCGGAATGCCTCACCCTTGGCTGCGCCACTTCGGGGCTCTTTGTCCGCACCGGAACGAGTGCAAATCGTGAGGAGGTGGCAGACTTTCTGCGAGAATGCTCAAGGGGAGAAATACTGATGGATGGAGTCGAGCGGTTCATGGGAATTAAATAAAGCCGTTTGAGAAAGTGATTCCTCTGCAGACTTCCGGTTTCGTCTAACGATGACGCAATGGCCATATCGGCCAGGCCAACAGGCATCAAGCCGGGCCGAACGAAGCCCGTAATGTTTGATCTTGAGATTGGCGCACCGCTCAGGCGTGGCCTCGCTCACTGCCAGGCAGGTGCCTCTTTCTTTACGACCTCGATGTATCGAAGCAGGGCTTTGGAGTGATTCCCGCGATGCCAGGCGATCCAGTATTCGGCTTTGACTTCTTTTTCCAGGGGGCGGAAAACCACCCCGGGATGGGGCAACTTTTTGATTTGCTCGCGGGCCAGGGTCACGCCCAAACCTTCGGCGACAAAGGTCATGATGCCAGACTCGAGTTCCACGTCTTGTAAGATTCGGGGCGTGAAGCCTGCCTCTTGGCAAAGGCCGGAAAGCCAGTCCCGCGAACCGGGATGGGTGTCCTCCGACATCGTGACGAAGAATAGTGATTTGAGATCTTTTCGCCGGAGTTTGGCCTTTTTACTGAGGGGATGGTTGGCTGGCAATACCACGACGACTGAATGTCGCGCCACGCATTCCCAAGCGAGTTCATCCGTGCTTTGTTTCCCGGCCTTTGGACGCAAACCGACGAATCCTAAGTCGATCTTTCGGGCCGCGAGAGCGTGGAGTTGTTCTGCCGGAGACATGTCGAACAGGTTGACAGCAATCTCAGGAGAGCTTTCATAAAACGTCTTAAGCGTCGCAGGCAGGAGGTCAAAATTAAATTTGAACAAATATCCAAGATTTAACTGGCCGGACTCGCCACGGCTGAATCGCTTGACGGCCAAGATGCTTTCCAGACTCAGCGCAACCAGCCGTTTCGCATCAACCAGAAAACTCTTGCCCTCTTCGGTGAGCGAGACTTGGTTCTTGGTACGATCCAGCAAACGAACGCCTAGTTCGTCCTCGAGGTTCTGGATTTGACGAGTCAATGAAGGCTGCGCCAGGCGCAGATTTTCCGCAGCCCGGGTGAAATTTAACTCCTCGGCAACAGCCACGAAATAACGTAAATGACGCAGTTCCATTCGACCAGTTAGTGTAGCGGCTTCACCTCATGCCACAACAACTAACCGCACATCGGAGTGGGGTGCATCTCCGAAAGTTGCAAAAGGGCAAGATGTGGCGGCTTCGCCGCAATGACGCATCAGCAGAGTAAGGCGGCTACAACGAGCGCAAGCGTGATCGGCACGCCTTGCGTTGTAGCCACGTCACTCCTCCTTCGCCAAGGCTATGGAGGACACGTCTGCTGACGTGTTCCTACCCTCCGCGCGCTGTGCATGTGCTCTTCAGATTTTGCAACTTTCAGAGATGCGCCCCGTGGGGTGTTTTCCTCATACCTTAAAAGCATCGCATCCCAAGAAACAAAGTATTGGTCCATTTCGGCCTCTGGCCGGATGATTAGGTCTTGAATCAGATTATTCGACAAGCGTCTGTCCACTGGAAGGGCAAGGCTGCGGGCAGTTCCAGCACGGTGAGCACCGAAAGTGGCGTCTTGCAGCAGGCTGCTGTCTCCTCGGGCATTCCACTTAAGAGCAACCTAGAGGCAAACCCGCCGGAATTGATCGCTGCCGCGCAGGCGAGCAGCTTTTCCCTGGCGCTTTCCGACGAACTTGAGGCGATGGGTTTCACTGAAGGCGGGATTGTCACCACGGTGACTCTGACCCTCGAGCAGATGCCCGTCGGCTGGATGATCGTGAAGATCAATCTGAATGTCGTGGCCAAGCTTCCCCGGGTCACGCAATCCGAATTCATCGACGCGACCATTCGCGCCAAAACCACCTGCATGGTCTCGGTATCGCTCCGTGCAAACATCTCGATGACCGCCAAATTGGAGAACTGAACCAGCATTCGACGCCTCTCTATCACAATCAAAACGCAAAAACTTCCATGCTAAAACTCACAAACCGCAAGATTCGGATAATCTCTTTTTCGATTGACCGCCCGATTCGTGTGAACTTTTCGCTCACACAATCCGGAGACGCCGTCGATTCCCGCTCGGGCTGGCCGGTTTAACTGGATGCAGACTCCTTCGTTCCGCCAACCGACATGGAAGCCAAGTCGTTCACGTCTCACGTCAAGCGAAAGCGAGGCTCCGATGCGGGCGGAATTATTCAGTGCCGATCAACTCGCGCGTCATGCCCGAGGCTTGGCCGGATCACACAAAATCGTCCTGCAGGACAGTTCCAACAGCCTCCTGGCTCAACTGGGCGAAAACGAAAAAATCCTCCGAACGTTTAATCGTTCGACCCTTGCCGTCGCACCCGGACGGCATGTGACCCCTGCCGCCGAGTGGCTGCTGGACAATTTTTATTTGATCGAAGAGCAGATCCAGATGGCGCGGCGGCATTTGCCTCCGGGCTACAGCCGCGAACTGCCTGGCCTCTCAAATGGCCTCTCTGCGGGGCTCCCCCGGGTTTACGACATCGTCCTGGAATTGATAGCTCATGTGGATGCACAAATCGATGAGGGGCCGCTCAACGCCTTCATTGCCACGTATCAATCGGAAAGCCCCCTAAAGCTTGGCGAACTGTGGGCCGTCCCCATCATGCTGCGTCTCGCGCTGATCGAAAATCTTCAGCGTGTCGCGACCAGGCTCCGGCGCGCACGGAAAGACTATGACCTTGCGGAGCAGTGGGTGGAGCGCTTGCAGACCATGGCGGAAAAGCGCCCCTCCGCGCTCGTCATGGTCGTGGCGGATATGGCAAAATCCCATTTGCCCGTCTCCAGTTCGTTTGTGGCGGAATTTTGTCAGCAGTTATCACGTCACAGTCCCGTGCTTCATTTCGCACGAACCTGGCTCGAGCAGAGCCTTGACGAGCAGGGCCTGACTATTGAACAGCTCGTCCAGCAGGAAAGCGAGAATCAGGCCGCCGATCAGGTTTCGGTCAGCCACAGCATCGGGAGCCTTCGTTTCCTTAGCGCGATGGACTGGAAGAACTTCGTCGAATCCCTCAGCCTGGTCGAGGCGACCTTGCGTTCCGATCCGGCTGGTGTTTACCCGGCTATGGATTTCGCAACCCGTGATTCTTACCGCCACTCGGTCGAAACCCTGGCTCGACACAGCGAGCTTTCCGAGGGGAGTGTGGCAGAACTTGTCGTGAAACTGGCTTCCGAAAGCGCTGAGAAAAATGGGCCAGACGATCGGACAGCGCATGTGGGCTTTTACCTCATCAACCAAGGCCGGCGGCCCTTTGAGCGGCTGATAAAGATGCGCAGGCCCTGGCGGACAAAAATCGAGCGGGGCATTCAGCGGTTTCCCCTCGCCTTCTACGCGGGCGGGATCGGAATGCTCGCGCTCCTGGCCACATTTGGCTTCGCTGAGAGCGCCAAGACGTTCGACGCGGCGGGATGGCGACTCATCATTCTCAGCCTCGCTTTCCTTGTTTGTGCCAGCCAACTGGCTGTGGCCTTGATGAATTGGCTATGCTCGGTGCTCATGGATCCCCGCCGGCTCCCACGGCTCGATTTCTCCGATGGCATCCCCACCGCCTGTCGCACGATGGTCGTTGTTCCAACCATGCTCACAAGTCCCTCGGGTGTTGATCGTCTCATCGAGACTTTGGAAGTCCATCATCTAGCAAATCGCGATCCTAATTTTTTCTTTGGTTTGCTCACCGATTTCCGCGACGCGACTGCGGAGATTCTGCCGGCAGATCAGGAACTGCTCCAGCGGACACGGGCAGGAATTGAAATGTTGAACCTAAAATATTCTCCCCATGGACACGGGCTCTTTTTCCTGTTCCATCGCCCTCGTCGCTGGAATGCGAGCGAAGGTTTGTGGATGGGCTATGAGCGCAAGCGCGGCAAGCTCCAAGAATTCAATACCCTCCTCCGAGGCGGCTCTCATGAATGCTTTTCCGAGATCGTCGGAGAGACGGCGATCCTTCCGACGATCAAGTATGTGATCACCCTCGACACGGACACACATCTACCGCGCGACACGGCCCGCGAACTGGTCGGGACGATGGCCCATCGGCTGAATCGCCCGGAGTTTGACGACGAGCGCGGCATTGTTACCAAGGGCTACGGCATCCTTCAGCCGCGAGTGGCCGTGAGTCTGGCCGGATCTCAGCGATCCTGGTTTGTCCGTTTATTTGCCGGAGATGCAGGAATCGACCCTTACACCCGAGCTGTTTCGGATGTGTATCAAGACGTGTTCCGGGAAGGCTCTTTTATCGGCAAAGGAATCTACGATGTCGATGCCGTCGAGCGGGCTCTGGCAGGCCGTTTCCCTGAAAATACGGTGCTCAGTCATGATCTTCTGGAAGGTTGCTTCGCACGTTCCGCGCTCGTGAGCGACGTGGAATTTTATGAGGAATACCCGTCCCGCTACAACGTGGACATCGCCCGGCGTCACCGTTGGATTCGGGGAGATTGGCAGACCGCTCAATGGCTTCTGCCGCGAGTTCCCGGCCCGGCCACCCATCGTCTTTCGAATCCGCTCTCGGGGTTGTCCCGCTGGAAAATCTTCGACAACCTCCGGCGCAGTCTAGTGCCTGTTGCCATGCTGGGCTTCCTTCTCGGCGGCTGGTTTCTGCTGCCCGGTTTGGGCGTCGTCGGGCTGGTGCTTATCGTGCTGCTCATCACCCTCCCCGGATTGATATCGGTGCTTTTCAGCGGATTACGGAAACCCTCGGATTTGCCGTGGGCGATGCATCTGCGGGCGGTAACCGAAACAGGCGGGCGGCAACTTGGCCAAAACTTTTTGACCTTAGCCCTGCTTCCTTATGACGCGTTCATGAGTCTGGATGCGATCGCCCGGACTTTGGTGCGCTTATTAGTCACCCATAAACATCTCCTCGAATGGCAAACCTCGCGGGATTCTGAACGGGCCACGCACGCCGGGCTCTTCGGCTTTTTTACCACCATGTGGTTTGCGCCCGTTGTTGCCGTGACTGGCGGCTTCTCGCTGGTCTTGCTTCAGCCAGCTCAAGCGCCCATGGCAGGGCCTCTCTTCGCGCTCTGGCTTTTTGCGCCGTGGATCGCTTGGTGGATCAGCCAGCCCATCAAATCAGTGACCCCGGAATTGACAGCGGAGCAACAGGATTTCCTGCGCCGCACCACCCGCAAGACATGGTATTTTTTTGAGACTTTTGTCTCTGCCCGGGAAAATTGGCTGCCGCCGGATAATTTTCAGGAAGTGCCCGCGCCAACAATCGCCTCGCGGACCTCGCCGACAAATATGGGCCTCGCACTGCTTGCCAATCTCGCCGCCCGGGATTTCGGATATTTATCGGTTGGCGGATTGATCCAGCGCACGCAGGACGCTTTTGCAACGATGAACAAACTTGAACGTCATCGCGGACATTTCTACAATTGGTATGACACCCGAACGCTCCAGCCACTCCTGCCACTCTATATCTCGAGTGTGGACAGTGGCAACCTTGCCGGGCATTTGTTGACGCTTGGCTCCGGTCTAAGAGAACAGGCCGATGAGGAAATCCTAAGCCCGCAGATTTTTGCCGGTTTGCGCGATACCATCATGGTTCTTCGGGATTGGGACGGCGAGAGCTTCGCACTGACGCAGCTCGAAGCGGAATTGGAAGTGGTGCCATCCTCGCTAAGCGCCGGGTTCTCCCTGTTGAAACGGGCGGGAGAACAGGCCGCAAGCATATCTGCCGCGTTTGCGAACGCAGAGGAGGACCTGAAAGGGTGGGCTCGAGCTTTGCAGCAGAATTGCGAGGCACATCTGGAGGACCTTCGTCTCCTCGCACCGTGGCTTGATTTGCCAATTCAACATCACCGCGAACCCCTTCAGGACGAACTCGATAAACTCGACCAGCCCATCACCTTGCGCGACATCGCCAAACTCGAAGCCGCACTCGCTCCATTGATCGATGCGGAAATGCAGACGGCAAAAACTCCCCACCTCGTGAAATTGTCAAATGGCCTGCGGGAGGCCGCCGTCCACGCCCGCCAGCGCTTAGACACCTTGGAGTCTTTGGCCCGGCAAAGCGACGAAATGGCCGCTGCGGATTTTACATTTCTGTTCGATTCGACAAGGGACCTTTTTTCGATTGGTTTCAATATCACCGAAGGTCGCTGCGACGCGAGTTTCTATGACTTATTGGCCTCGGAAGCCAGGTTATGCAGCTACGTTGCCATTGCTCAAGGCCAGGTGCCGCAGGATCACTGGTTCTCGCTGGGGCGGCTGCTCGTCTCATCGCGGGGTCAGCCGTTGCTGGTTTCCTGGAGCGGCTCGATGTTTGAATACCTGATGCCGCTTCTCGTGATGCCCAATTATGAGAACACGCTTCTGGATCACACCTGCAAAGAGGCGGTGCGGCGCCAGATCGCCTATGGCAACGACCGCGATGTGCCTTGGGGTATTTCCGAATCGGGTTACCACCGAACCGACGTTCACTTGAATTACCAGTATCGCGCTTTCGGTGTGCCAGGCCTCGGTTTGAAGCGGGGGCTGGCCGACGACTTAGTGATCGCGCCTTACGCCACCGCGATGGCGTTAATGATCGCGCCCGTGGAGGCTTGCGAAAACCTGCAAAGGCTGGCCGTTGATCGCCGCTCTGGTGTTTATGGCTTTTATGAAGCCGTGGACTACACGCCATCGCACCTGCCGCCTGACGAAACGAGTGTCAGCGTCCAATCCTACATGGCGCATCATCAGGCGATGAGTCTGCTCGCGCTTGCAAACATCCTTCGAGATAATCCAATGCAACGCCGCTTCATGGCCTGTCCGCTGCTTAAGGCGGCGGATTTGCTTTTGCAGGAACGCGTGCCAAAGACTTCTGCCAGCGTGTTCGTCGAAGATTTGAGCTTGGAGACAGCACGCACCCCCGCTGAGGAGGGTGTGAGTGTGATGCGGGTCCATACGAACCCCACCCCACCCGCGCCAGAAGTTCATCTTTTATCAAATGGCCGCTATCATGTTCTCGTCAGCAGTGCCGGAGGCGGCTACAGTCGTTGGCGCGATCTGGCTGTCACGCGCTGGCGCGAAGATGCCACATGCGATGGCTCGGGGACATTCGTCTATCTCCGCGATTTGGAAACCGGGGATTTTTGGTCCACCTCGTATCAGCCCACCTTGCAGGTGACTGAGGGTTACGAAGCCATTTTCACTCAGGCCCGCGCGGAATTCCGCCATCGTCATGCCGGGCTCGAAGTTCACACGCAGATGTGTGTGTCGCCGGAGGACGACGTGGAACTGCGGCGAATTAAAATCACGAATCGGTCAACCGCGACGCGGATCATCGAATTGACCAGCTATGCTGAAGTGGTGATCGCGCCACCAGCCGCCGATGCGGCGCATCCCGCCTTCAGCAACCTCTTCGTGCAAACAGAATTCACACCAGAATCCTCCGCCCTCCTCTGCACACGAAGAGCCCGCTCTGCGGATGAGAAGCCACCATGGCTTTTCCATCTGATGGTCGGACAGGGCGGAGAGCTAGGCGAGATTTCCTGCGAGACCGACCGTTGCCGATTTGTCGGACGCGGGGGGACCCTCGCCAACCCGCTTGCCATGGAGCGCAAAGAACCTTTGTCCAATACGGTCGGCTCCGTGCTCGATCCCATCGTCTCCTTGCGCCGCAAGGTCATATTGCCGCCCATGGAAACCACCGTCATTGATTTGGTGCTGGGCATGTCGGAAAACCGCGAAGCCGCGCAAGAACAGGTGGAGAAATACCAAAACAGCCGCATGGCGGAACGTGCCCTTGACCTGGCCTGGACCCACAGTCAAGTGACGTTGCGCCAGCTCAACACCACGGAAAGCGAAGCCCAACTTTATGGCCGGCTGGCCAGCGCGGTGATCTACGCTGACCCCGCCCTCCGTGCCAATTCCTCTGTGTTGCGCAGCAATCGTCAAGGCCAGAGCGGGCTCTGGAGCTATGGCATCTCGGGCGACGTGCCCATCGTCCTGCTCCACATTAGCGACACTGCGAAGATCGAACTCGTCCGTCAGTTGGTCCAGGCGCACGCCTACTGGCGGGCGAAGGGGATGTCGGTCGACCTAATCATCCTAAACGAAAACGTTTCAGTCTATCGTCAGTCGCTGCACGATCAGATCATTAGTTTCATCTCGTCGGGGATTGAGGCGCAGGCACTGGACCAACCGGGTGGAATTTTTGTCCGGCACCTTGAGCAAATCCCAAACGATGATCGCGTGTTGATGCAATCTGTGGCCCGCATCGTGCTGGACGATGACAGGGGAACCCTTGCCCAGCAAATGGAACGCCGTCGTGTGCTGGAACCGTGGATTCCTCTCTTTACGCCCACCGGCCCGGCGCGACCAGACTCGCCCGTCCCGGTTCCCGAGCGCGAGTTGATTTTTTCGAACGGCTTCGGCGGGTTCACATCTGACGGACATGAGTATGTGATCACCCTCCAACCCGGTGAGAGGACTCCTGCGCCATGGGTCAACGTGATTGCGAATCCCATGTTCGGAACGGTCGTTTCCGAAGGCGGCTCGGCTTATACCTGGGTGGAGAATGCCCATGAATTCCGGCTCACGCCCTGGAGTGATGATCCGGTCCGGGATACCACGGGTGAGGCGTTTTATATTCGCGATGAACAGAGCGGACAGTTCTGGTCGCCGACGCCGCACCCGGCGCGCGGTGTCACGCCATATGTCATCCGCCATGGATTCGGATACACCGTATTTGAGCATACCGAAAACGGCATCGCCTCCGAACTATGGGTTTATGTGGCCATGGATGCGCCAGTGAAATTCTCGGTTTTGAAATTGCGCAACGTCTCAGGACGTCCTCGCCGCGTGTCGGCCACGGGCTATTGGGAATGGGTGCTGGGTGACTTGCGACAAAAGAGCCTGATGCACGTGCAAACAGAAGTGGATCTCAAAACGGGCGCGTTACTCGCGCGCAATCACTACAATACGGAATTCCCCGGCCGCATTGTGTTTCTCGATGTGAACGAAGCCTCACGCACCCTCACCGGAGACCGCAAGGAGTTTATCGGACGAAACGGAAATCTCGAAGAACCCGCAGCTCTCAAACGAGCCCGGCTCTCCGGCCGGGTTGGCGCGGGACTGGACCCGTGCGGCGCGGTGCAGGTCACCTTCGATCTGGCGGACGGAGAGGAACGTGAAACGAGCTTTCGTCTCGGAGTTGGACGGAACGCGGCAGACGTGCAAAATCTGATTCAGCGTTTCCGCCGGGTGGACGCAAGCCAGTCCGCGCTGGAGGGCGTCTGGGATTACTGGAACCATACGCTCGGTGCGGTCAACGTGGACACGCCCGATCCCGCTGTGAATGTGATGGCAAACGGCTGGTTGCTGTATCAGACGCTAAGCTGCCGGCTCTGGGGCCGCACCGGCTTTTATCAATCAGGAGGAGCCTACGGATTCCGCGATCAACTGCAGGATGTCATGGCGTTGGTGCATGCCGAACCAGCGCTCACACGTGAGCATCTCCTCCGAGCTGCCGCGCATCAATTCCGCGAAGGCGACGTGCAACATTGGTGGCATCCTCCCTCCGGACGCGGCGTGCGAACACACTTCTCTGACGACTTCCTGTGGCTGCCTTTTGTCACCTGCCACTACGTCGCGTGCGTGGCCGATGAGGGCATCCTCGACGAGAAAATCGATTTTCTCGAAGCCCGTGCTCTCAAGCCGGAGGAAGAGGCTTTTTACGACCTGCCCGCCCGCTCGGAAGAATCCGCTTCGCTCTATCAACATTGCGTGCGGGCGATCGAGCATGGATTAAAATTCGGCAAACACGGCCTGCCGCTGATGGGTTGCGGCGACTGGAATGATGGGATGAACCGGGTCGGAAATGAAGGGCGCGGGGAAAGCGTCTGGCTGGCGTTCTTCCTCTACGACGTGTTGGTTCAGTTCAGCAAGCTGGCGCAATCCCGCAACGACACGGCGTTTGCCGAGCGGTGCGTCGCCCAGGCGCAGCAACTGCAAAAGAACATCGAAGCCCATGCGTGGGATGGCGAATGGTATCGCCGAGCCTATTTTGACAACGGCAAACCCCTCGGCTCAAAGACAAACCCCGTTTGCCAAATCGATTCTCTACCGCAGAGTTGGGCGGTGCTCAGCGGGGCTGGCGACCCATCCCGCGCACGCCAAGCAATGCGCGCCGTGGATCAGCGTCTCGTGCGCCGCGACGCGGGACTCATCCAGTTGTTCGACCCGCCCTTTGACAAGTCCCCGCTGAACCCCGGCTACATAAAAGGATATATCCCCGGCGTCCGCGAAAACGGGGGCCAATACACGCATGGCGCGATCTGGACCGCTATGGCCTTTGCCGTCATGGGAGAAGACGAGCGCGCGTGGGAACTCTTCACGATGCTTAATCCGATTCATCACGGGGGGACTCCGCAGCAAATCGCCACTTACAAGGTCGAGCCTTACGTCGTGGCCGCAGATGTCTATGCCGTCGCGCCCCATACCGGACGGGGCGGCTGGACGTGGTATACAGGCTCCGCCGGTTGGATGTATCGCCTGCTGGTCGAAACCCTGCTGGGCGTGAACCTCGAGGGGGATCAATTGCGACTGACCCCCCGCATGCCAAAGACCTGGTCGACATTCAAAATCCACTACCGCTATCGGCAGACAGTCTATCACATAACGATCACGCATCTGGCTTCCGATTCGGATGGGAAGGCTTCGCTCATCCTCGATGGACAGGAACTACCCGGAGAGACCATCCCTCTTTGCGACGATGGCACGGAGCATTTCGTCGAAAAGAAAGTCCAATCGGTCTCATAGCTAATGAATCGGATACCTTTTCCCGGCTGCTCTCCATTGCAAACATAGCATCGACACAACGATGGCATTCCCACCTGCTGCGCCCATCGCGATGCTGACCGTCGCAGCCGCGAGGACCGGGGCGTCGTTCACGCCGCCGCCGATCATGCCGACACAGCAACTCAAAGGCGAAAACGACGAACTTACCGGTAATTGCATGATAGATACGGCTGAGGAGCGCTCGGGGTGCGATTGAAATTCAACAAGAGATTCAAACAAATGGACTATCATCAAATCTTACCGGTCTGCTTGATGATGACGCGAATCTGGGAGCCTCCGTTTTCACGATTTCCAGAGCCACGGAGGAGCGGGCTTCCAAGAGTCGCGCTAAGCGAAATATTGATGACCTCGGAATGGGTTACGGCATGACCGCCGGTCAAATGAACGTCCGGGGTCTTTACGTTTCCGCTGCGATCAAGGAGGAGGAGCCTGACGTTTTCGGAGAACCTGGCCTGCTTCTGATCAGGCCGGACCAGACATTGTCTTGAGAAAACGACCGACGGCCCACATTCCATGAAACTCTAAAGCACCAACCCTATGTCCATAAAAAGCATCAATCCCGCAACTGGCGAAGTCTTAAAGACCTTCGAACCGCTCACGAAATCCGAAGCACTGGAGGCTGTCGATAAGGCGCACCAAGCCTACGGCGAATGGCGGCATAGAAGTTTCAAGGAGCGGAAAGCCATGATGATGAAGTTTGCGGGTTTGTTGAAAGAACGCTCGGATGAACTCGCCGGATTAATCACTTTGGAAATGGGGAAGCGCATCTCAGAGAGCTGCGAAGAGATCACGTTTTGTGCGCAAATTGTGGAGTTTTATGCCAATGGGGCCGAAGGGTTTTTGTCTGACCATCAGCTCGATGTCGAGGGAGCCGACGCCTACATCCAATATACCCCGCTCGGAGTGCTTGTTGGCGTAATGCCGTGGAACTTTCCATTTTATCAAGTGGTTCGATTCATCGTTCCAAACATGATGGCGGGGAATACCACAATCGTCCGGCACGCGAGCATCGTTCCTCAGTGCGCAGAGAAGATCGGCGTCCTCTTGCAGGAATGCGATCTTCC
>Ga0105047_10014401_pt1 | contig 12551 bp, 11 predicted proteins | sample MAT04_FD_78384 | JGI IMG/M metagenome (GOLD analysis project Ga0105047, IMG submission 78384) | Freshwater microbial communities from Lake Fryxell liftoff mats and glacier meltwater in Antarctica - MAT-04 (megahit assembly) | ecosystem: Environmental > Aquatic > Freshwater > Ice > Liftoff... | reverse complement strand
TCACATAACCCGGAGGAGAACCGATCAACCTGGACGTGCTGGATTGATCTGAATATTCAGACATATCCAAACGAATTAAATGGGATTCGCTTCCTAATAATTGTCGAGCCAACTCTTTAGCCAGCTCTGTTTTACCCACTCCTGTCGGTCCAATATATAAAAAAGCACCGATAGGTGCATTCGCTTGAACAAATCCAGCCGCATAGCGTTTGAGCGCAGAAACTGTCATATTGATGGCAGAAGGTTGTCCTATCACTTTTCTATTTAAGAGATTTTCTAAATTTAAAACATTTTCGAAATTGAACGGGGGTGTCAACTGAGCCACGGCTTCCATTTGTTCAAGCTTAAAATCTTCATCTCGTCCATTGCTTCTAATATGAATCGACCTATCCGAATAAGAAAATACCGCTTGATCTCCGAAAAACAAATACCCCTTCTTGATCGCTTCCATCAAAGACATCAAAGTAATTTTTCTGATATTTTGTTCGAGGGGGCGAGCTCCCAATGTATAATTAAAGTTTTGGTTTTTAAAATAATCCACTAAAGATTGATCATAATCAAATTCTATTCCTAAATTCGCGGCTAATTCGGAAAAACATTTATCCAGTAAAACTTTTATCAAAGAATCTAAGACATTTTCTTTAAAAGGAGTAAAAATCAAAACTTCCAATTGATTGTAAAAAGAAGGAGAAAAACTCTTCAGCAAAATCGGCTCGATTTTTCTAGTGATTTCTCTTAAAGGGGTCCCCAGATCATGCAATGTGGAAATTTCCCCGCCCGCAAGACTTGTTGTAGAAATAAACACACATTTGCGGCAATCGATTAAGCGACCATTCCTATCGGTTACAATGCCGTTTTCAAAAATTTTAGTGAAAACATCCAAGATTTCTGGCTCAGCCTTATCTATGTCTTCAAGCAAAATAATCGCATAAGGACTTTTTTTAAAAGCGACTTCGAGCAATCCCGGCAAATCTCCCTCTGGCCCTAAAAATCCAAGAAGTGAGGAACCCATCAAACGTTCTTTTGAAAAGGCTGAAGCATAATCAGCCATATCGATCTTAATTATCCTTGACTGATCCCCAAACACCCCTTCTGCAATTTCGTTTACCAGTTGGGTTTTTCCAACACCGGTAGGACCTGCAAATAGTAATGAAGCGAGCGGACCGGTTGCCGGTAATCCTAAAGCATGATATTTTAATTTGTTTAAAACTGCTTTAATAACAACGTCTTGTCCGACAATCCTCTTATATAATTCAATTTCTAAACGATTTAATCTCTCGATCGTAAAAGGATTTTCTTTCATAAATGGATCTTCTTTCCGGGCCGGGCCAAACCAGTCTCCCCAAAGCCCCATGCGGCGATCAAAATGAATCAATGTATTTTCTTCATTAAAAATTTCCTCAGCAAGCTTAATAAAATCTATCCGGAGCACTTCTACAGATCCGGCAGTTGTATAATTTTCGGTTTTATCATCGTGTACCGACTTACAGTCGCCCGTTTTAAAAAGAATTAAAAACAGAATTAAAAATAAATAAATGTTTTTCATAAAAAGACCTCGTTTTTTTAACATTACCGCCAATTTTAATTACACGTATGTTTTAAAAAAAGCCTTTTGATTATTTTTTTATAGATAACGATTTCCACCCGATTTAGATGTATCGAAAATTGAATATTGATATAAAATCTTGAACAAGTTATTAAACCGTTGGGACGAATGCATTTTTTTTATTGTAGATTCAAAAAATCAGGAATTATGAAACTCGAAAAACAGACAAAAGAACATTTCATGCGTGTGAAAAGAATGGGCACAATTTTATTTAGCTTAGCATTTTTTTTTAGTCTTTTGGCTTACCTATTACCCACAGACGAGTCCGTTTTTTGGTTATCCACAAGTAACAAAGAAGGAGTCTATGTCCTCTCAGCTTTTTTTTGTTTTCTTGGACTTTATTGTTGGGGTGGGGTTTGGAGAGGGAAGAATTTTATTTAATTGATATGTGAATTTCTCGGTTAATTCATTTTGATCTTCCGGATGAGGTAAATCAAATTGAATTAAACCGTGATTCTTTTTTAAATTTTGTATATATTCTTGGTTAAGCATTTGAAAAATATGCATTTTATCTCGTAAGCAATGATGGTCTTTTTCATCGACTTGATTTCCAAAATCGGTTTCGATCACTTGATCAATCTTCTCGATTTGAACCAATAGCACTTTCTGCTTCGCTTGATAAAGCTGTATTTCCTGTTCAGTAAGCACCTGCATTGTAATATCTCGTAAATTTTTAGCAACCTCAATCAAATTGTCACAGAGCTTATTCATTTGATCTATATGGAAGGATAAAGATTTCATTGAGCACTCTCACATTAATTTAAACGAAAGTTACCATATCTCTTTGTTATTCGCCACCGAGACTTTTTTACAAGTTAAAAATGAGCCGATCTGGTAAGGTTGATAACACGTTGTTCAACTCATGAAAGGATCATTATGAAAGGCTACTGTCCCCTTTCTTCAGGCTCTAAAGGAAACTGTACATTTTTGGGTACTAAACACACTAAGGTATTAATTGATGCAGGAATTAATTCCAAAACCCTGCGCAAACGCTTAGCGGAAATCGATGTCGAATTAGAACAAATCGATGCGATTTTAATTACTCATGAACATAGCGACCATATATTAGGCCTTAAAACCTTAGCTTTTAAGATGGGCATTCCCGTTATTGCAAATCATGAAACGGCTAAAGGAATTGTTGAAACCTTTCATAGCTGTCCCAAATTTAAAATCTTTTCTACAGGGGAAACTTTTGAATTCGGAGATCTGGAAATTCACCCTTTTAGCATCCCACACGACACCCTGGACCCTGTAGGATTTACAATCAAAGTGGAGAACCTTAAATTAGGCTTCTGTACGGATTTAGGATTTGCCACCTCGGTGGTACAAACCCGGTTACGCCATTGTGATTATTTGTATTTGGAGGCTAATCATCAGCCTTCAATGGTTCACGCTTCTCAACGGCCTGCTATGTTAAAACAACGCATTCTCAGCAAAACCGGCCACCTTTCCAATGAAGCTTGCGGTAACTTATTAGCACAAATTTTTCATCCGGAATTAAAACATGTGCATTTAGCACATTTATCTAATGAATGCAACACGCCACAAACAGCTCTTGATGTGATTAAGGGAATAATGCAAGAACATGGCATTTCGCTAGAAATGTGCATTGCCCCGCAAGAGAGTATCAGTAAACCTATTTATTTTAATTAAATTCAAAATCCCTTAATTCTTAGGGTTTTTTTGGCCGTCTTTGCTCATTGGCAAAGTAACTAGATTTGTAACTCGAAAATCCGAGTTGCCAGTGACAAAGAACCCTTCTAAAAAATTTGAACAACTCTATACTAAACTTAGAGGGTATTTTCAAATTGAAGTCCCCTCTGGATTGGTTCAAAGCCTCGGGATTGGGGTCTGTCTAGATTTTTGTGTAAATGATTCTTGAGGAAAGATAAACTTTAAATCTTTCCTCAAGAGCAATGAAGCCGTGACGAAAGCGAGCGTGCGAGCGTCGTCAAAGGCGGCTAAATTTACACACAAATTGGAAAAACTAAATGTCAGTATCTAAAATAGATTTCCAAGCTGAACTTGCAAAGTGCAAAACGGCTGATGACCTTACAGGAAAAAATGGCCTTGTTCAGCGTCTTATAGGATCAATGCTTGAACAAATGCTGCAAAAAGAAATGGATGAACACCTAGGCTATAAAAAACATTCCGTTGAAGGAGATCGTTCAGGAAATAGCCGTAATCGAGTTTCGAAAAAAACTCTTAAAAGTAATTATGGTGAAATAGAGCTCAAGCTTCCTAGAGATAGGAATTGTGAATTTGAACCCATAGCAGTAGAGAAACATCAAAGAAGCATCAGTTCATTTGATGATAAAATCATATCTATGTATGCCAAAGGGATGACAACAAGAGACATACAATCCCATATTGAAGAATTGTACGGTTGTGAAATATCCCCTTCGCTGATTTCAAAAATTACAGATAAAGTTGTTGAAGTAGCGACTGAATGGCAAGCTCGACCCTTACAAAAAATTTATCCGATAGTTTACTTTGATACAATTCATTATAAAGTCAAAGAGGGCGGAAGAGTCGTTTCAAAAGCATCCTACACGTGTCTTTGAGTTCATATTGAAGGAAAAAAAGATGTTCTTGGAATATGGGTTGGGGATGCCGAAGGAGCAAAATTTTGGCTAAGAGTTTGCACTGAGCTTCAAAATCGAGGAGTCAGTGATATTTTCATTGCTTGTATTGACGGTTTGAAAGGTCTTCCTGATGCAATAAAAGCAGTATTTCCGAATGTACAAATCCAACTTTGTATTATTCATATGATCCGCAATTCCATTAAATATATTCCGCATAGTTTGAGTAAAGAATTTGCAAATGACTTGAAAAATATATATAAGGCGACAACAGAAGAAGCTGCTTATCAAAATCTTGAGCAACTTAAAATTAAATGGGAACCCAAATATCCGTTAGCAGTAAAACCTTGGATAGTGCATTGGGGTAATTTAAACACCTTTTTTGCTTTTCCTGAGGCTATTCGTCGTCTAATTTATACCACAAATGCAGTGGAAGCTGTTCATCGACAATTGAGAAAAGTTACAAAAAATAAGGGGGTATTTCCGACTGATCAGTCCCTGATTAAAATGCTTTTTCTGGCAATCCGAGATATTTCTAAAAAATGGACTATACCTTTAAGAGAATGGAAGACAATAATTTCACATTTTTCTATTGCCTATAGGGATAGACTTGGACTATAATCAAATTCAATTACACAAAAAAATGGACAGTCTCTGGGATTGAGCCAAGTCAAGTATTTATCAATAAAAACTTAATTTAAGAAAAAAAGTTTTTAATCTTGGCCAGAAATCCATCTCTTTTCGGTAAATTGCTCGGTCGCTCTAAAGTAGCAAATTCTTCTAACAACTCTTTCTGCCTTTGACTTAAATGGGTAGGTGTTTCAACGAAGATGCTCACTAATAAATCACCACGGCCATGTCCATGGACATTAGGAAAACCTTCCGCCTTGATGCGAAATACTTTTCCATTTTGGGTGGCTTCAGGAATAGTAATGCGACAAGCATGATTAAAGAGAGAAGGTACTTCCTTTTTACAACCTAACGCCGCTTCGCTAAAACTAATCGGTAAGTCAAGAAGGATGTCATTCCCTTCACGTTCAAAAATTTGATGCGCTTCAACATTAATGAAAACATACAAGTCGCCTGCCGGTCCACCATTTTCACCCGCATCTCCATGTCCACTCATTTTTAAACGCATACCACTATCGACACCAGCTGGAATATGAATTTTAACGTGCTGCTTTTCTTTTACAGCGCCTTGGCCTTTACAGTTTTTACAAGGATCTGTCACAACTTTTCCGGCACCATGACATTTGGAACACTCCATTGTCATACTAAAGAAACCGCGCTGTTCAGAAACTTGACCTCTTCCATTACATTGAGGACATGTCTTAATACCATTAGTTGAAGCGCAACCTTTACCTTGACAAACTTGACAAGAAACGTAATTAGAAATCGCTAATTCTTTATCTGTACCCCTAGCCGCTTCTTCAAAAGAAACCGTTATATTAACTCTTTTGCTTGCTCCTTGTCGCATTCCTCGACCGCCACGTTCAGAAAAATCGCCGGAGCCACCGCCACCTCCGCCAAAGAAATCAAAAATCGTTTCGCCACCGCCGCCGCCGCCGCCCATGCCAAATGCACCCATAAATGTGCGCATCGCTTCGTCCATAGAAGAAAATCCTTGCGATCCAGCACTAGCAGCACCTTGGATGCCCTCTTTTCCGTAACGATCATAGACTTGACGCTTTTTATCATCGTTCAATACTTCATAAGCTTCAGAAATTTCCTTAAATCGCTTCTCAGCTTGGGCATTTCCGGGATTTTTATCAGGATGAAACTGAACCGCTTTTTTTCGATAAGCTTTTTTTATTTCATCAGCCGTAGCATTTCGCGAAATTTCTAAAACATTGTAATAATCAGACATGACAATCAAATACTTTTAATTATTTTTTAAACAAACTAATTTAATTCAAAGCTGAGATTAACAGATCAGCATAAAATAAGGCAAGTTATTTAGCACTTAGAAAGAAAATGTGCTAAAAAAAGAAGAAAAACGAAAAGCCCTTAAACTATGAAATAGATTAAGGGTTTTTATCTCAGTTTAACTACCAAGTCGGTTGACTAACGCTGTTTTTTATACTTTAAAGCAGCTTTTGACTTTGCACGTTTTTTTATAGAAGGCTTTGAATAGAAACGATGTGCTTTTACTGATTTCATGACGCCTTCTTTATCCAAACGTTTTTTTAGCGCTCGTAAAGATTTATCGATTGAATCGCCAACTCTAACTTTTACAATAGTCATCTAAAATATTCCTAAATTTGACAGTTTTAATGAAGCTAATCTACTCAGTCTTCTATGAATAGGTTTAGCAAGTTTTCTTTTTAGCTAGCATTTAGTTTAGCTAAAAAAAGGATAATAATCAAATAAAAAAGAAAGAGAGGTCTCTGTCGCCTTAAAAAAATAGAAATCCTCTTCTGTTTTTCCTAGCAAAACGGCTGCAATCGATCAAGGATTTTTACTGGTTATTTTCAATTCTCTCTGCCTTTCAGCTAATGTGTCTCTTAAATAAAGCAATGTTAAATCGCCTGCTTGTTTTGTCTTTCCTTGCCGATAAGCAAATTCCACATATTTAGCTAAAGTAAGTACACAAGGAAATTTCTCTTCCCAGGACCAACATTTATCTGGGAAAATCCGGGCCAACTTCGCTTGCAAGGATTGGCTATTTGGAGTCACTAAATGTTCAATCTCCCCTAACCAATCAGGAAATCTCTCTAAAGAACATACTTCAGGATAAATCAATTCCCCTGCTTCCGCCCTCACTTCTACCCCTTTTTGTACGTAAGCACCTGCAATTCTCGCGTCAATGATCGCCGCATACTTCGCTTGCCGATTTCCAGGCACAAAACCGATTAAACTAGAAATTTCGACCAATGGCAGTCGATAACCGAAGGCTAAAGCTTGAGCCACGGACACACCTACGCGTATACCTGTATAAGAACCTGGGCCGACACCGACTCCTATACAAGACAAATCGCCTATTGAAATTTCCCACTCTTTCAAACAGTCGGCTAAATAGGGCATTAAAACTTTTGATTGATTTTGACCGCAAAAAAATTCTTTTAAAAAAACCGTTTCTTGATTTTTGACACAAGCGATAACGCCTCGATCGGTACTTGTTTCAATAATTAAGGTATACAAGGGGTTAATCCCAATCAATTTTTTTAGGGATCATGATTTTTTCTAACGTCCTGACAAAAAAGTTATCCGTCATCCCTGCGATGTAATCCACAACAACTTGCTTAGAATTAGTTTGGGACAAATAATTTTCACTTTTATTGATCAAAAAATGCTTCCCTAAATAACTTTCCGGGGCCTGTTCTTCCAAATTTTTCAGCAGCCATTCAAATAAATAACGGTAGGCGGATCTGATCTTAGAGGACTCGACCTTAAGTTTGGGATGATGATAAATGCATTTAAAATTAAATTCACGTAAAATACGAAGCCCATCAAAAGACTCTTCAGATAAAGCAATGTAATCTTTTTGATAGCTATGACGAATGATATCGGCAGCCAAATTCCCTAAAATTTCACGATTAGTTATCCCAAGCGAAGTTTGCGGTACATCCTCTCGTTTAATAATGCCCAAATTAAGTGCATCTTCAATATCGCGTCCTAAATAGCTGATCGTATCGCAAAGCTTTACTAAACATCCCTCAAGAGTACCCGGCATAAAATGATCATCCGGACGATATTTTTTACTCTCTTTTTCTTGATGATGATCTTCCCAACTTTTGCCAAAGCGCGGCATCAATCGAGGCATTGTCATGCCACCATCATGGCATAGAAATCCGTCATAAACAGCCAATCCTAAATTCAAAGGCTCGATACTAGAAAACAAACGACACGATTGCAAAGGATGACTAAAGGGTATTCCATTGTACTCTAATGACAATTCAGATAAGTAACCTTCGCCTTCATGACCAAAAGGTGCATGCCCCACATCGTGTCCCAATCCTATTGCTTCCACTAAAGCCAAGTTAAGCTGCAAAATTTCGGCAATTCCTCTTGCAAAGCTACTGACCAATTGGACATGCAAACCCCGGTGGGTGATGTGATCATTATCAATCAAATAAACGACTTGCGTTTTGTCAATATACCGAGCATAAGCTTTAGAATGTAAAATACGATCGACGTCTCTCTTATAAGGCATGCGATGATCATCTTCAGTTCCTTGTAAACGACTATGATCCTTCGAGAAAGCTGCTTGACGAAATAACCAATCGGTTTCTTTCAATTCAGCTCTCTGTCGGTATTGAGTCAAGATATCGGGTGAAGTTTTTTTATTCATGGCTTTAAAAATCTTTTTTTATTAATTAAAAGTAATATTAGTTAAGAACATTTAATTTATCAACCATAAATAATAAATCAAGAAATGTGGGAAGTCGTATATGCATTCGATTAATAATAATGCCGGTTGAATAAATTTTCTCGGCTCGATATACTTGTCCGACATGACCCAATTGAATGATTCTAAGTAAAAAAAGGATACTAGATGCTGAATGCTGAAAGCAATGATAATTTTAGTGAACTTGAGTTAGAAGAGACTGTCATAAATTCTTTAGATGAGAGTACTTCGGATTCAACAGATCTACCCAACCCCGATAAAATTCACATTTTTCCTGTTCTTCGCAGACCTTTTTTTCCCGGCATGGCAGCTCCGTTGGTCATTGAGCCCGGTCCATTTTACGAAGTTTTAAAAGTTATAGCTAAATCCGAACATAAGTTTGTTGGACTTCTACTGACAAAATCAGAAGATGTGAATATTTACAAAGCGACATTTAGCGATCTGTATCAAGTCGGTGTGTTAGCACGTATTTTGCGTATTATTCCTATGGAACAAGGGGGCGCTCAAGTTATTTTAAATATGGAGAAACGCATCACCGTTATCAATCCTGTTCAAGAATCTCCCTCTTTAATTGCTAAAGTCGATTTCTATGAAGACAACTCGGTTTTGACCATGGAATTAAAAGCTTACGCCATTAGTATCATCTCGACGATTAAAGATCTTCTTAAGCTCAATCCCCTCTTTAAAGAAGAATTACAAATATTTCTTGGCCATTCCGATTTTTCTGAACCAGGAAAAATCGCAGATTTTGCTGTCGCATTAACTACAGCTACTCGAGTTGAGCTACAAGATGTTTTAGAAACCTTTGACATCCAATCGCGTATCGCAAAAGCTTTAACGCTACTGAAAAAAGAATTAGACATTAGCCTTTTACAGTACAACATCAATCAAAAAATCGAAGCGACCATCAATAAAAGTCAAAAAGATTATTTTTTAAGGGAACAACTCAAGACGATTAAAAAAGAGTTGGGCTTAGAAAGAGATGATAAATCGCTTGAACGTGAAAAAATTGAAGCTCGCCTGAAAGAACGTGTTGTTCCCCCTGAAATTCTAAAAACAATCCGAGATGAAATGGACAAGCTGAGCGTTTTAGAAGTTCAGTCTGCGGAATATGGAGTGGTAAGGAATTATTTAGATTGGCTGACAGTGATTCCTTGGGGTATCATTAGTTCGGAACATCATGATTTAGAAGAGGCCGAAAAGATCTTGAATAATGATCATTATGGATTGGAAGACATTAAGGAAAGGATCCTTGAATTTATCAGTGTCGGGCAGCTAACAGGTGGAGTGCGCGGAAACATCCTTTGCTTGGTCGGACCGCCGGGTGTGGGGAAAACCAGTATCGGAAAAAGCATCGCTCGTGCCCTCAACCGAAAATTTTATCGCTTTTCCGTAGGTGGAATGCGCGATGAGGCGGAAATTAAAGGTCACCGTAGAACTTATGTAGGGGCCATGCCAGGTAAAATGGTTCAAGCTTTAAAGTATTGTCAGACGATGAACCCGGTGATTATGCTCGATGAAGTGGATAAAATGGGCAAAAGTTTTCAAGGCGATCCTGCTTCCGCTCTATTGGAAGTTCTTGACCCCGAGCAAAATGTCGAATTCCTCGATCACTACTTAGATATTCGCTGCGATCTATCGAATGTTTTATTTATTGTGACGGCTAACGTTTTAGACACCATCCCTGAGCCTCTAAAAGACCGCATGGACATCTTGCGTCTTTCCGGCTACATCATGCAAGAAAAAATTCAAATAGCTAAAAAATATCTTATTCCGCGCAATCGCAAAAAAATGGGCTTAAAGGCGAGTCAAGTCGGTTTCTCCGATGAAGCTTTACGCACAATCATCAATGGTTATGCGCGCGAAGCCGGCGTACGAAACCTGGAAAATTTAATTAAGAAAATCTTGCGTAAATTAGCCATTCGAATTGTACGTGAACGGCAAAACTTTGATAAAGCGCAATTGCTAAAGAAAAAAAAAAACAAAGAAAAAATTCTTCCGATTACAAAGTATTCCCTAACCGGTAAGAACCTGCAAGAATATCTAGGCAAACCTCTCTTCACTTCCGATCGCTTCTATGACCGTCCCCCTGTTGGAGTTAGCATGGGCCTAGCTTGGACAGCTATGGGTGGAGCGACCTTGTATATTGAATCGATTAAAGTCCCCGGCGAGAAAACAGTGATGAAACTCACAGGACAAGCGGGAGATGTGATGAAAGAATCTGCTGAAATTGCTTGGAGTTATCTCCATAGTGCTATCGATAAATATGCACCGGGCTTCATTTTTTTTGAAAAATCACAAGTGCACATTCATATCCCGGAAGGAGCGACTCCCAAAGACGGACCTTCAGCCGGAATCACCATGGTTACGTCTCTTTTGTCTTTATTGCTTAACGTGCCGGTATTGGCTAATTTAGGAATGACGGGAGAATTAACATTAACCGGAAAAGTTTTGCCGATCGGCGGCGTGAAAGAAAAAATGGTGGCTGCACGTCGGTCAGGTTTACAAGTCGTGATCATGCCGGAAGATAATCGCCGCGATTACGATGAATTACCGGACTATATTAAAAAAGGATTAACTATTCATTTTGTAAAACATTATGATGAGGTGTTTAAAATAGCTTTTTGATAGTTTTTCTCTCTTAGCTTAATTATAAATGGAGATTACTTTTGCTTTTCCCTTTAACTTCTTGGTCTGAAGCCTATAAAAAAAAAGTCGTTCCGCCAACCGGGCTGGCAGAAAAAGTCAGTTTTTTAAAGCAGCAAAAACAAAAAATTGTTACTTTAAACGGCTCGTTCGACCTCATGCACGCGGGTCATTTGCACGTGATTTACGAAGCTTCCCGGCAAGCAGATGTGTTGATTGTCGCTCTTAACACGGATCGATCGATCCAAATGTATAAAGGTCCCAAACGCCCCATTGTGCCTCTTGAATATCGCATACAAATGATGGCGGCTTTAGAATTTGTGAATTTTGTTACTTGGTTTGATGAAACCGATCCCCGTCAACTTCTAGAAGTCATTCAACCGCAGGTACATGTGAACGGTTCGGAATATGGAGCTGATTGCATTGAAGCCGTCACGGTCAAAAAAAATGGCGGAACCCTTCACATTGTACAGCTGATACCCGGGTTATCGACTTCTGCATTAATGAAAAAAATTCAAAGCGAGGGATGATCGATGAGGCTGATCGGCACAATTAACCATCAAACTCAAGGTTTAATCTTTTCCAATTTTTTAAAAAAACAGCAGATTTCTCATCAACTCGAAGTCAAACCCGATCAAGATTGGGGAAGCCTTAACTATGGCTTAAGCGAGTCTCACATTTGGATTCAAGATGAGGATCAAGTCGAGAAAGCTAAAAAATGGCTGGATTTATTTTTAGAACATCCGACGGATCCGATTTTCTCTACTTCTCAATCTATTTTAACTCCTCCGCCAATCGTTGGATCCGGCTCTTCTTCAGAACCCCCTTTACAAGAAAAACAAATGATTAATCCGATTCCTTGGGCCAAGCAGCCGATGGGTGCGGTCACCCGCATACTCATTTTAGTTTGCTCGCTACTAATGGTTTTATCCGAACTATTGATCCCCAAAATTAGTCCTCACCTTAAAACTAAGCAGTTTGCCATTTTTATTTCTCCGGTAGATAAAGTTCTTATCTATGATTATCCTTATGAGTATGAATTGATTGACCGCTATATTCAACTTTACGGTGAACAACGCACTCAAGATTTACCTGCAGAAGCAAACGTTCTCTTAAAAAAAATTAATGAAACTCCCTTTTGGCAAGGTATTTACTCGTTGCTCTTGGCTAAAACCGATCAATTAAATCAATTCGATTGGTCTACAATGCCTCTATTTGAAAAGATTAGCCAAGGACAAGTCTGGAGACTTTTTACGCCTGCTTTGCTTCATAGCGACATCTTTCATTTATTTTTTAATATGTTATGGTTGATTGTATTAGGTAAACAAATTGAACAACGTTTGAGTCCTTGGAGCTATGTTTTCTTCTT
>Ga0105047_10014400_pt1 | contig 12551 bp, 7 predicted proteins | sample MAT04_FD_78384 | JGI IMG/M metagenome (GOLD analysis project Ga0105047, IMG submission 78384) | Freshwater microbial communities from Lake Fryxell liftoff mats and glacier meltwater in Antarctica - MAT-04 (megahit assembly) | ecosystem: Environmental > Aquatic > Freshwater > Ice > Liftoff... | reverse complement strand
CGGCTGCCGCCGCGCCCGTCGGGCGCCCGAGTCACCCTCGTGAAGAAGATGACAACGGGCGCCCGCAAGGTCCGGAATCAGGCGGTGCGACGACGACGATTGATGACGACGAGGAACCATCCGACCAGCATCATCAAGAGGCCGATGACCACGGAGGTGAGAACATCGCTACCCGTAGTTGGCAGACCACCGCTACCGGGGGGGCTGACGGCTGCGAAGTCATTGGTGAACACGACTGTCGCGGGCACGGTGGAGGTGGTTACGAACGCTTGCTTCGCCACCACTGCAGCTGTGTTGTTCACGGCCACCCGAGTGGTGACGGCGCCGCCTGCGTTGGTTTCGATGACGGAACAATCGGCATCGAGCGGGAGCCCAACGATCGTCTTGGTCGCGCCGCCGGTCAACGTGAAGGTGGCATCCGCACCCAGGGGGAACTCTGCACCGTTGCGGGCGCAGCTCAGCGCGAACTGATACGCGAACGTCGGGACCGGAGACACCCCCGCTACCACCTTCTTGACCTGCAACTGACCGCTGAGGTACGTATTGGTCACTTTGGCGGTGGTGTTGCCCTGGCCGACCAGAGCAACCGTGGCGGCCGACCCCTCGCTGAGTCGCAAGCCATCGATGTCGATAGTGGTTGCGCGGCCCGAGTTGGTCTCGGTGACGGTGCACGTGGACCCCGCCAACAGTTCGGTGCCAGTCCACTTCACGGTCTCGCCATTGGAGATCGAGAACACCACGGTCTCGACAGAACCATCCTCGAGAGCACAAGCGACCTTGACCATGAACGGGCCGAACGGGCCGGCCAGCACGGTCTGATTGACGACAACCTTTGACACGGAGATGGTCGCCAGGAATGTGTTGACCATCAGTACCGTCTCGCCGCCTGCTATTGCTTTCACGGTCACCGCAGGTGTCACCTCGGCGGAGCCTTGGAAGCGGACGGACGTGCCCCCGCCGACACTGACGTCGGTGTAGTTTGCACCGCCGTTGTTGGTCTCCTTGACGACGCAGTCTGTGCCAACGGGAAGGCCGTTGATGGTTTGGGTGCCGCCGTTGACCAGAGTGAACGAACTCACTGCTAGCGAATCAGTGATATCGACATCGTTGAAGGTGCACTCCACGGAGAAGTTGAACGTCGGTGCCGGAACAATCACGCCCCGAACCTTCTTGTGGACGCTGATGGCGACGGCATCGAACGAGTTGTCGACAGCGACTTCCTCGGTGCCCTGGGCGAGCGGACCGATCTCGATGGTGTCGGTTTCGTCACCGTTGATGGTGACGGTCTGTGCCCCGCCGGTCTCGGTTTCGGTGATCGTGCAGGTGGCACCGGCGAGCAATTCGAGCGTGCCGGTCCAGCCGAAGGTGTCTCCGTCACGAATGCCGGTGACGTTCACTGTCTCGGAGGATTCGTCGAGGTTGGTGCACGTCACTTCGAACTCGAACGGGCCGAATGCCGAGGCCGGAGCCACGGTGTCCTCCACCACGGTCTTGGTGACCTCGAAGTCCGCCAGGTACGTATTGGTGACCGTCACGATGTTGATCTTGGCGGCGTCGATCTGAGCAACGGTGATCGCTGCGCCGCCCGTGCCGCGAGTACCGCTAGTGACGATGCCCCCGACACTGGATTCGATGTCGGTGTAGTCGGCACTGCCGTTGTCGGTTTCGGTCACCGTGCAGGTTGCGCCGCTGGGCAGATTGTCGATGACGAAGTAGCCGGAGTCGGCATCCCATCGGAACGCTGCGTCACCCGCGTTGAGGACGATGGGTAGAGGTTGCCCGTTTCCGTCGACGCCGAAGGTGCAGGCGGCCGTGAATCCGTAGTCGATGTCGCTACCAGGGTCGCCGCGCAGTGCCTTGTCCACCAGGAGCGCTGCACCGTTGCCGAAGATGTTGGTGATGACGGCCGTCACGGTTGCGAACTGAGTCGCTGGTGCGATCGTGATCTGCGCACCGGGAATCACAGTGTCTTTATCCGGAACCCACTGGAAGTCCGGCGGAGCGTTGTCTTCCAACAAGGTGCACTCCGTGCCGGTGGGCAGACCAGGAATGGTGATGGTCTGGTTATGAGTCAGGACGACGGTCTGGCTGAACAGGGTGTCGTCGGGCAACGTGCACGACACCTGAATGGTGAAGGACCCGTACGCCAACGGGTCGATGACCGTGTTCTCATCGACCAACTTGGTGATCGAAAGAACAGCCGAATCGAACAGGGCGCCGGCCTTGTTGCTCTCGTTGCGCAGCACTGACGTGCCGCCGAGTGCTCGGAAACCGAAGCTGTTCCACTCGATCAACCGTCCATCGGGCTGCGTTGCGCCCGTGGGGTTCGAGGTGTCGGTGGTGGGCGGCACGGTACCGGCGAGCGTGATGGGAGCTGTTTCGTCCCACTGAATGGTGACCGAGTCTCCCGGAAGGAATGTCGGGTTGCCCCCCACCCCATAGGGCACCGCCAGCCGAACGGCCAGTGCGCCCACGGGAATACTGCCGGCACCAACTGCAACCCACAGGCCGCAATCCACGCCGGTGTTGAGCTCGCCGGTGCATGCAGCCAAGCTGGCAGCCGCTGAGGCGGGCAGGTACTGCAACGGTGGGGTGGTCATGCCCGGGGTGGTCACCACCGGCGCCACGCCGGGAACCGGGGTGCCGCGCCATTCGGTGCCGCGTTGGAACGGCGCATAAGCGCCGGTGTCGCCGGCGGCCGGCAGTCGGTCGATGAGCACGACGTCGGTGAGATTGGTGTTGCCGCTGTTCTGCAACGTCAAGCGCCAGGTGTAGGTGGAGCCAGCGGCCACGACCGCGACGCACGGTGTACCCACGAAACCAGTCGCAGTGGGGCATGCCCCACCAGCGGCGAGCACGTTGCTGCCCGAACCATCGATGCTCTTGACGGCTCGGATTGCGCCGCCACTGATCGTGGACAAGGACACTGTCGAGGTGCACCGGCCTGCGACATACGTGTCGGGGCTGGTGCAGTTGGCACCCGATGGCATCGGGACACCGGCAGCGTTGACGATCGGTGTGCCTGCTGCGACGGCTGGCGCCACCTCGAATGTGATGGCGATGGTGATCGTCTCGCCCGAGCCGAGGTACTGGCCGGCGGGGAACACCCACTGCAGTTCGTTGCCAACGACGGCAACGGCGGGCAGTGTGCCGGTGAGGTTCGAGGTACCGCCCACTGTCGGGAAGGTGGCGACCACGTTGGCGACAGCAAAGTTGTAGACCAACTGTGCGGGCAGTACGTCGACGATGGTGAATGGTGCGGTGTCGCGCAAGCCGAGGGCCTGCTGACCATTGTTGGTGATGGTCAGTGTGAAGCGCTCGGAGGTGCCGGCGTTGACCACCGTATTGGTGGACGTCTTGGCCACATCAACACGCTGGGTGCCCAAGAGCGGGGTGAACGACGCGCACGCCGGGTTCTGATATTCGCTCAACGAAGTCATGCCGAGGCCGGCCTCCGAGCAGTTGGTCAGCGCCACGTCGGGGGTGACAGTGGTCTTCACCGCAACACGGAAGTTGATACCGCCCGAGGCCAAGGGCTGAATCTCGGTACCGGAGGTGGTGGAGAAGACGACGCGCAGACCCTTGATGAGCGTGAGGTCGGCCGGTAGCCCTGCCGTGACGTTGGCTGCGTTGAAGCTGAGGCCAACAGTGAAGTTACCGACAGCAACCCACGCCGACCCGTCCCAATACTGCACGAGTGCGTTCTCGGCGCCGGTTGGTGCCGTCACGGAGTTGACGCCGACGAAGTCGACGTTGGGCCAGAAGTCATTCGTGTTCGCGGGCAGCACTGCCGGCACGCTCGGCGACGCGTAGTTCGCCGGGGTGAACTGATCGTCGTCCTCGGCGGTGAGCTGCAGGAGGTCGAGCTCGAGGCTGTTGGTGGCGGTCATGTCCACGTCGAGCTTGGGACGCAGGTCGATCGCATTCGGTCCGACCAAGGTGATGGTCTTTCCAGCAACAACGCCGGCCCGACGATTGCGCACCGTGATCGGCGCATCGACATTTTGGAGGTACGGGCTGGTCTGCGTGATGTCGGTCATCCGGATGGATGCGCTGTTGACGTAGGTGTTGACGTTGGTCGAGGTGGCCCGCAAGCGCACCACGTAGGAAGCATTCGCCTCCGTTGCGACAGTGCCCAGGTAGGCCGGCATGTTCGCGAAGCGGGCGGTGATACCGACAATGCCGGTCTTGTTGACGAGTGCATTGAGAGCTGCCTGGCTGATGCCGATGACGTCGCTGCCACCTGCACCGGCGGGGGCGAAGTCGACGTCGAAGAGCACGCCTGACGAGCCGCCCAAGGCCGTGGTGGCCGAGACGAACTCGAAGTTCTGCCAGAAGTCGGTGTCATTGTCGATGAGCGCCAACTCGTCAACGATGACGCCGGCGCCGGTTACACCAACCGGGTTGGTATTGCGGCCAATCAGGACCATCGTCCGTTCTTGAGTAGCACCGGGTGCAACACCCGTGGCCGGCAGCGGCACCTGGTCGTCAGGGCTGAAGCTCTTCAGGACCTCGCCGTTGAGCACGCCGTTGAGAATTCTGAACTCGCTCTCGGTATTGGTCAGGGTGTCGATCGAGTCATCGACGACGGAGCCCGCCAGCGATGCCGTGCCCTGCACGTTGTTGTGCAACCAACCGGCATCGGTAGGGCTGCTCAGGGTATTGAAGCTGGCGCCGGTGAACGGCGCGATCTGCAGGTCGCAAGTGCCGGTGGGTACGCCCGACGAGTCGTCCATGGGCACGTTGGAGTGGCCATAGCAGATGTTGTTCAGGACGAAGTCGCCCACAGCATGGGGCCCAATGGCCGATCGGAAGGTGTCGCGCAGGCGGTACTGCACCGGAACGCTCAGGGTGATGCCTTCGGTCTCCAGTTGACCGATATCGATGCCGGGGTCTGCCGGGTTCTCGGTGATCACGATCCGCCAAGCCGTGTCGCTGGCGGAACCCGCCGCGACCAACTGCTGGCCGCCCAGCTGCACGCCACCCCTGGGGGTCCAGGTGGTGCCGTCGTAGAACTCGATGACGCCCTGCGCGAACTGGGGAACTGTCACGGGGCCGACGTTGACGATGTCGGTGACCGCTGCAAACACGTGCGAGTAGTAGGCAAACGTGAAGGGCGTGGGCGCAGTCTCGGGCTCGATGGGGTCTTGAATCTTCAATTGGTCGACGTTCAGCCCTGGCGACAGCGAGGCGGAGATGCTGACATCCATCAAGCGGCCGGAACCCTCGCGACCCGAAGCTGCCTGATCGACGCCGGCGCCCAACAGCGTCTTGGTGACTCCGAATCCGTCGCCGGTCGGCAATGGCTCCTGTGACACCGTCGGGCATTCGTTGCCGGTGAGCACATCGGAGGCCACAGGCGACGCGGTGAGGTAGATGTCGGCGCGGCTGCAGTTGCCGGCACTCTCCACCGCCGGGGCAGGTTGGACCGGCTGCGGCTGAGCAGTTCCCGTATCGCGGTTGGTGTCGCGAAAGCGAATGGCGAACTCTGGCTGGAATGTCTGGGGGGCAGGAATCTGACCAGCGTTGTTCGTGTACGTGAAGCGGATCGACTGCGCAGCGGCACGCTCGGCCATGGTCAGGCCGTAAGGCAGTGTCCACTGACAACCGTTGGAGTTGCCGGCTTGTTGCATGGTGACCCAGCTGGTGCCGTTGTAGTACTGGACGAGCACGCTGTAGTTGCTGGGGCAATCGACTCTGCGAATGGCGGTGATGTCGTATTGGTCCCAGAAGTCGACACCACCATTGGGGGTGGGCAACACCGATGAGTCTTGGATGACCAGTTGGTTGACGGCAGCGTCGCCCGGGTTCGGGCCGTTGGTGGTGCGCAGAGCGACGGAGTTGTTGCGACCAAAGGTCGACGGGCGACTGAACACCTTGTTGGTGATCACCGAGTAGGTGGGGGCGCTGACAGTGAGCGTGACGTTGGTGGCGTCGCCGGTTGCGACAAGCCCACCTAGTGCAGTTGTGGTAGTGGTACGGGCATCGTTCGGTGAACCACCGGCGGGGGCACCCGCCTGCAGGCTGGCCACGATGTTGACCTGTGGGGTTGCGTTCGACGGCAGAACGCCCGCCGTGCGGACGAAGGTGACCCCGACCGAGGTGACAGCGGCCGGCGTGCACCCGCCCGGCAACACGAACGACGTGGTCGGGTAGGAGATGGTGACCGGAGCTGCACAGTTGGTGGTGAGGGTGGCCTGCTGGTCAAGGTCGGTGGTCGGCCATACGACGCTCACGGCCGTCACGTCGAGCGTGCTGATGAACGGGTTGTCGGCGCCAGGGGCCGGCGAAGGGTCGACGATGCTGATGGAGCTGAGGCCGCCCTGGCCGGAGTTGTTGGCGGTCAGGTTGATCGTGGTTGACATCGAACTGCCGACCACGAGGGTGGACGGGCTGAACGTCTTCTGCAGCACGGGCGGGTTGAGCACGACGCCGTTGACGGTGAGAATGGCGGTGGCCGAGCTACCGGTGTTGAGAGCGGTGTCAGGGTAGGTGATGGCCGAGGTGACGGTGTTGGGGAGTGCCACCGACGAGCCGATGACAACCTCGCCGGTCGAGAACTTTGCGTCGCGCAGCTGCACACTGAATGGGAACGAACTGGTTTCGCCAGAGGCAATGCCCTGATACACGACGCGGATGCCGTCGACATGCACGGGGCCGGTGAATGGCGTTGACAGTGTCGACCATACGCCTGCGTTGAGAACCTCGACAATCGTCGGGCCGGTGGCGCCGGCCAGCGGTGCGGGCGTGGGCACCGAAGTGAGATCGACCGCATCGAAGAACTGGGCAGTGGTGTCGGAGAGCGTGAAGGTGGAGCCGGCGACAGTGCCGGTGTTGCCGCCGGTCAGGTTGACCGCAACCGGTGCCTGCGTGAACTCGCCGACCGTCGACGGGTTGAGGGTCTTGCCGGCGGTGGCCCCGCCGATGGGACGCACGACGCCGGTGACCGACACTGTGTTGGAGGTGTTGGTTGCGGGCTGACCGTTGACCGTGGCAGCGATGGTGGCGGTGTTGGTCACGGTCACCGTGTCGTTGGTGGCAAGACTGGTGTCGTTGCGGTAGTTGACGGTGAGATCGAAGGTGCCGTTCTGGCCGTTGTTGACGTTGCCCAATGCAATCGAGACCGTCGTGGGCCCGCTCGGGTTCGGCAACGCAGGAGTGAAGGTGTAGTTGGCGGGATACGAACCCACCACCTGCAACTCGGCAGGGATGACGTCGGTGACGACCACGTTGTCGCAGGTGGCGGCCGGCGGGTTGTTGGTGGTGCAGCCCCACGTGAGCCTGAAGATGAACTGATCTCCAGCGCCCGCAGGCGTATTGGGGATGCCCGGCTGCGTGATGCCACTGGGCAACACGACCGCCTTGCCGATGGTGACGAGGCCGTCGTCAGCTGCCGTCGCCGTTTGGGCGACACCAACGATCGGCAACGCAAGGACGCATGCCAGACCAATTTTCAAGCACTTCACAATTCGATTCATCGTGGACCTCTTCCGCTCTTGATACCGGAGAGACGCAAAAATCCGGCCATGATGACGCAACGTGGCAAGAAAATCCTGAAGTACCCAATTGTTTCACTCAGAGTGCGGAACCGCCGGACGAGAGTGAGCCTTGCCTCAGATTCGCAACGCTGTGCGCGTTCCAACCCTCACCTTGAGCTTCAGGTTCAATGCCATCGGCCGTTCCTCACCGTTCGGTACGGTCCCGGCCGCGGGACCGCCGGCTCGATCTCGGCGGTCGCTCTCCGCAATCGAACGGTCGTCTCTTCATTGGCCTGCCCCATCGTTGGCGGGAGCCCGTCGCGCCGCCGGAGCCCATCGCGCCGCAAAGGCCATAACCAGATCTCCCGGCTGAACTCGGATGCTCAACGTCAAAGAAGGGGGCTTTCGGTGGAAGGACCGAAAGCCCCCTTCATTGTGGGAACAGTGGGCGACCGATCGAGAGACGGGAAATCAACGATCAGCCAACCCACCATCTAGACGCAGGTGGTCGCAGACGATGACGCAGTTCCTGAAAGGATTCTCAGTCGGCGAATCCAGCTAGCGAATACGCTCGATGTGGCGGGCAACCAGGCCCTCCAGCAACTCCTGGCGGCCGCTGACGTGGGCCGGCTCGACGTTGCTGGTCACCAGATCGTCGTGCATCTGCTGCAGCGACACATCGCCCGCCAGCACGTCGTGTGCATCATTCCAACCGGCATAGCGGGCGGCGCGATGCGCATCGAGTTCACCGCCTTCGATGATGGCTGCCGCAGCCAGCAGCGACCGGGCCATCGTGTCCATTCCGCCCACGTGGGCAATGAACAGGTCGTCACGCGACACCGACTGACGACGCAACTTGCAGTCGAACATCAAGCCGCCGGTGGTGAAGCCGCCGCCACGAAGGATCTCCAGCATGCCCAGTGTCATCTGCTCGACGGAGACTGGGAAGCGATCGAGGTCCCAGCCAAGACGGTCGTCGCCGGCGTTGGCATCGATGGACCCGAAGATGCCGTTGTTCACCGCCGTTGCGACCTCGTGGTGGAAGTCGTGGCCGGCCAGCGTGGCGTGGTTGACCTCGATGTTGACCTTGATCTCGTTCTCCAGGCCGTACTTCTTGAGAAAGCCGTACACGGTCGCTACGTCGTAGTCGTACTGGTGCTTGGTGGGCTCCATCGGCTTGGGTTCGATGAGGAGTGCGCCCTCGAAACCGATTGCGTACTTGTGTTCCACCACCAGGTTGAGGAAGCGCCCGAACTGGTCGAGCTCTCGCTTGATGTCGGTGTTGAGCAGCGTCTCGTAGCCCTCGCGACCGCCCCAGAGCACATAGTTCGCGCCGTTCAAACGCTTGGTTGCGGTCATGCAGTGCGCCACCTGCGCGGCTGCATAGCGGAAGGCCGCCGGGTCCGGGTTGGTTGCCGCACCGGCCATGAACCGACGGTGCGAGAAGGCGTTGGTGGTTCCCCACAGCAGCTTGATGCCGGTGCGCTGCATGTGGCCTTCGGCGATCTCGATCATCTCATCGAGATTGCGGCAGGTCTCTGCGAAGGTCGCGCCCGCTGGCGCGATGTCGGCGTCGTGGAACGAGAAGAAGGGCGCGCCGAGCTTTGCGAAGAACTCGAAGGCGGCATCCATCTTCATCTTCGCAGCCGCCATCGGGTCCAGCGCCGAGTTCTGGCTGGGGTGCCACGGGCGGTCGAGCGTGGGGCCGCCGAAGACATCAAAGCCGTCCCACGCGAACGTGTGCCAGTAGCAGACACCAAAACGCAGGTGCTCGGCCATCGTGCGGCCGGCAACCACCCGATCGGCGTCGTACCAACGAAATGCCATCGGGTTGTCGGAATCGGGCCCCTCGTAACGAATGGCGTCGACGGTGTCGAAGAACTCGGACATCATTGTGCTCCTTGATTGACCATGTGATGGGTTGACGGAATGTTGTGGTGTCGGGCTGGGGCGGTAGACCCGCGAACTACCAGCGTCGTCGGCAGCGCGACATGTGCCGGCGCCTCTTGGCGCAGGTCGGGCCGCTCGATCAGTTCGATCAGGGTCCTCACCGCCGCGAATCCGAGCCCTTGGATGGATTGGTCGACCGTCGTGAGGGGTGGATCGGTGGTTGCCGACTCGGGCACGTTGTCGAAGCCGATGACCGAGAGATCGTGTGGCACGGAGAGGCCCAACGCGGTGGCGGTGCGCATCGTCTGGATCGCCGACAGGTCGTTGGCGGCGAAGATCGCTGTCGGCCGCTGCGGCAACGAGAGCAGTTGACGCGCCGGGGCCTCCGAGGTCGCCTCCTTGAAACCACCGTCCAACACCAGCACCGGGTCGAACTCGATTCCCGCCTCCTCGAGACCGGCGCGGTAGCCACGCTCGCGCGCCTTGGCAGACTCGAGGTCGCGCCGACCTCCCAGAAAGCCGATCCGTCGGTGACCGAGCTCGAGTAGATGTCGAGTGGCGGCGAGCGCGCCCTCGAAGTTCTGCGACGCAAAGGTGGGAAACGATGAGGCGCCAGATTGCGGATCGACGGCCACGACCGGCTGGTTCAGCGACACGTCGGCAACCGTGGGTGTCACCAGCACGGTGCCATCGGCCAACGTCCCGCTGAGCCGCGAGAGGTACCGGCGCTCCCAACCGACGAGCTCACCGTTGTGCCCGCCGCAATAGACGATCAGCTCGTAGTCGGTGCCGCGCAGCGCGTTGGACGCACCCTTGAGGACCTCGGCACTGAACGGCTCGATGTCGGCGACCAACACACCGATCACGTTGGTGCGCTGCGAGCGCAGGCTGCGTGCGATCAGGCTGGTTTCGTAGCCCAGGTCCGTGATCACCGCCTTCACGCGATCAAAGGTGGCAGGGGCGACACCATAACGACCGTTGACCACCCGCGAGACGGTTGCAATGGATACGCCGGCCTTCTCGGCAACGTCACCGATCGTCGCTCGCTCGTACATCGTGATCTCCATCTGCGGAACTGAGTTCTCTCGATGAAATCGTTGTCGAGAACGTTTACAACGTAACGCAGCGTTGGAATCGATGCAAGATGCACGGCGGCCCGCCAGCGGGCGGTTAGTCGGGGTCGACGCGGCCTTGTGTCGAGGGACGAAGGTGCACCTCGGCCAGTGGGCGCACCAGGGGCTTGCGCCAGCCGACTCCCACCGCCAGGCCGGGCGGCGGCCACAGGTTGTCGCGGCTGTACGCCCACCACTCGAACGGGTTGAGGTAGTACGAACAGGATTCGACGATGTGTGCCAATGGTTCCTTGCGACCGCGCCGTAGCCACAGCAGCACGCCACCGAGCGCGCCGACAACTGTCCACCCGAGATACAGCACCAGATACGTCGGACCGAACCAACGTGCCTGCCAGATGTGGACCGCCTCGTGGTCGGTGATCAGCCTGCGGCGGCGAGCGCGAGACACGTCGCCCGCGCTCGAGATCACGTTGCCGACCGTGAGTGCAAACCCCGCCTGGAAGTGCGCACCACCTCGGTATACGTGCCGATTCTCCCGATGGCTCAACGAGTACTCGAACCCACCGCCGTCCTTCGATGCACGCGCTGCGACATGGGCAACGAGCCCGACGCACACCGGGATGACTGCCCACGTACTGTCCAGCAGAAAGGCAGCCAACCCGCGACCGGTGCGCCAGGCGTAGACGCCTCGCCAGCCCGACACCACAGCGTTGATACCGGCAACGACGGCCACGAACACTCCCGTGGTGACGGACAGCCAACTGCCGGCAAGCCAGCCAAGTACTACGCCGCCCAACCCGACCACCACACCCTCCACGCATTTGGCGCACAACGAGCGGAAAGTCATGGACCTACGTTACGACGACCGCAATCACGCGGTCGCCAGCGTCACTGGCTGTCGTGGCGGCGAAGCACCGGTACTTCCACGTCCGTACTGCACACGATCAGCTCATTTGCCGTTCGCACCAGCACCCCGGTGCTGTCGAGGACCTCGACACTGGTGACCCGGCCACGACCTTCCAGCCAATCATCTACTCGAATCTCGGACGGCAACACCATCCGCTGAGCCATTCCCCGCTGCGGCGGCGGGGCGTGCAGCCGTGCTGCGACTAGATATGCAATCAGAAGCCCTACGAACGCCACTCCCCCCGCCAGAATCTCGCTCACAGCTCAAAAGACGCTGAAAGCACCTGGCCGTGACGCAGAACTCGGAGATCGGGCCCGGTGAAACTAGCGGGCGATGAGCGCGGCGAGCGCAGCAATCGCCACCACCAACCCAATGGTCGCCATGGTCAGGCTGCGAGCACGTGGTGCTCGTGTGAGGTCACTGTCCTGCTTGGGCGCCGCCGGCGGGCGAACGACCGCAAGCAAGTTGCCTGCGAACAGCGCTGCGCCGAGCGCCAGCAGCATCCATACGAGCAGGTCCTTGCCGAGCAACATGCTTCCAGTCTGCCTCCGATACGTCGGGGGGTGCGCCACGGCGCGACAATTCCACCATGGGTTTCCACCACGTTGCACTCGCCACTCACGACGCCGCTGTCACGCACCGCTTCTACACCGACGTGATGGGCTTCCATCTCGTGAAGGTGGTCGCCGCACCAAACCCGCCGAATGCAGAGGGCGTGGTCACCGGGTTCAGCAAGCACTTCTTCTATGCCACCGACGGGTCGCCCAATGGCGAGACCGGGATGATGGCGTTCTGGGAGATCCACGACCCGGCCATCGGCACCGAGTTCCCCGTCGACATCAACACCTCGCACGGCCTGCCGGTGTGGGTCAATCACATTGCGTTCGACGCATCGTCACTCGACGAGTTGGCTCGCCACCGCGACCGCTGGCGCAGCCACGGACAGACCGTGCTCGAGGTCAACCACGAGTTCTGCGTGAGCATCTACATCACCGACCCCAGCGGCAACATGGTCGAGTTCTGCCACAGCCTGCGGGCGTTCACCGATGAGGAGAAGGCCCGGGCAGCAGCCATTGTGGCCAACCCAGCACCCGACCTCGACGAGCACCCGCCGCAGATCACCGTCTGGCAACCGTTGGTCGCCGACCCCGTCAGCTGACTGTCAGGTCGCTGTCTCGATCATCTCTACAACTTCCGCTGTCG
>Ga0105047_10014399_pt1 | contig 12552 bp, 8 predicted proteins | sample MAT04_FD_78384 | JGI IMG/M metagenome (GOLD analysis project Ga0105047, IMG submission 78384) | Freshwater microbial communities from Lake Fryxell liftoff mats and glacier meltwater in Antarctica - MAT-04 (megahit assembly) | ecosystem: Environmental > Aquatic > Freshwater > Ice > Liftoff... | reverse complement strand
CACTTTGGCTGAGAGTAGGGGAGCCGCTCAAATCGAGGAATTCTCCGGCAAACGGCCAATGTCATCATCTTCCTACAAATTCATTTTTTACCCAACCATCGCCTATTCCCTCGAAATGTCCCAGAGTCCATCCGTTGGTTTCGTCTAACACCTGAAACTCAGCCCCATCTCGCACCGGCTGGTCAAAGGCAGGCTCGTAATCTTTGTCAATTCCCTTTCTAGCGATCGTTTCACCCGTTATCACCGCATAGCTGGCTAGCAAGCGAGCTGGCGAATTCAGGAACGAGTCCGCGCAAAACGCCAATCCGATTAGCGCGATCGCCAAAGCCAACCCGATCAGCCGATTCTTGCGGATGGTAACTGCCACGAGCAACACCAGCGGTGCAAGCCCGAGAAGGAGAATTGCAATCCATACCCGCGTGGAATAGGCTACAAAATTATGCCAAAACATGACATGCAGCCACCACGGTTTTGGCGATGCAGTAATCCTGCCCGGAGCTAACAGTAAAGCTTGCTGTAGATTTGCTTCGAGATAGGGATCGCGAGGTCGGAAGTGCTTTGCTTTGCGGTAGTTCAGTATTGCTTTGCCAAAGTCCCCTGCTCGAAAGTAGATATTTCCCAAATTATAGAAAACAGCACCGTTGGAGTAGCCATCGAAGGAGATTGACTCCAGAGTCTTGCCTGCATCACGAAACTCCTCGGGCGAGTTCGCACTGTCAAATTGGGCTAAGGCTTTGATCCAAGTTTCATGCCGAACTTCGTCCTTCACTCTCGAATTGCTGCCATCGGCCATCGCACTCTGTCCGGTCCAAACAGCCACGGCCGCGAAAAAGAGGGTGTAAGCAAACGGTCTCATCGGGTGGCCCTCTGCTTTAGCTGTGGGCTCCATTGCTCGATCCATTTGGCTGCGCTACGAATACAATCTGCAGGGTTGGTCGACGCTCCTGCACCATACTCTGAGGACTCGATTCTCTCCAGCAGCGCCAGCAGGGTGTTGCTATCCTCGGTTGGCACGTGCGCCTCTTGCAATGCAGCCTTGACATCGACGATCGTCAGCCCGTCTGAATTTTGATTGCCCGTATCGGCGATCCAGCCTAAAATCGCGGCCCGCACTTCGCGAAGCGATCGTTTCGAGTCACCGGCATCGAGGGTCCTTTGAGCCGAAACAAGCCTTGACTGCGCGTTGCGTTTGGCTTGAGAACGCCGTTGTCCACGGACATCATTGGATTTAAGTCGAAGCCATACGAGTGAAGCGATCGCGAGTCCAGCACCGATCCATAACCCCGCTATCCCTTTCATCCATTGCGCAAAATCGATTTGTTCGTTTCTAAGCTGGGAGGTTTCCGTAATATTCTGAAATATTCCTTCGGCACGTGTCTTGATCTCAGCCCCCGATTTGCTGGCTCCAACAGAACCTACCAAATCACCGGCATTCAAGGTTGCTGCTTCGGTGACTTCCAACGCAATCGGCTCGGTTTGAACCGTCTTAAAGCTCTCCGAAATGGGATCAAACGTCGACATCGGCATGGCCGGAATAGTAACACCAGCTCGCTTCGGTCGAAGCGCAAAGGAAAAGAGCTTCGCATTTTTTTCGAGTCGACCGGTTGGATTCTTATCAACAATTTCAAATTCGTCCGCGATCCCCGGGTTCATTGACAAATCAGGAGCAGATACCAAGTCCAACGATCCACTGTTCTTGCCCCGAACAAACTGAAGGGTCAAAGTCATCGGGTCACCGACGCGTAGCTTCCAGGGAGTGGCGGTCAAACTCACAGAGTAATCCCCAATGCCGCCGGTGAATCCAGCAGGTCTTGGGGTGGGGACCTCAGCAACTTCGACGTTGATTGGCTTAGCAACCGCCACGATGCGTCGACCGTCGTACTCTCGCTCATTCACTCCAGTAATGAAGGTTCCTTTCACCAATGCGGGACCGAAGCTATACACGCCTGTCTTCACCGAGGTGAAAGTACGTTCCAGTTCATAGACAAAGTACTCGGCCAATTCGCCATCGAGCCCTGGCTTTTCTTCAAGACCCGTTTCCAAATCGAAAAGCGCCATCTTCGGGCCATCGAATAGCGAGCCCGACTGCGTATTTACGCCATTCAAAGTAAAGCCGACTTTACTCCTGGCTAATAAAGGCTGAAGCCATTCTGACTGCTCGTTCGAAGCAAGACCTTCGGGAACCTGGAGCCAACTGATTTGAAGACTGGGCGGACTCCTTCGCAACGGCTTCAGTGGGTCCCGAACCGAATCATCAATGGCTCGAACTAAGACTCGCAATTTCACCGAGAATTCCTGAGTGGGGTAAACCCTGGACTGACTCGGGACAATCTCTATCAAAACCACATCTTGTTTCTCCGGTTCCTGAACGCGCACTCGGATCGCGTTACCCGAAATGGACTTGCCGTCGACCGTGACGGTTAACGAGGGGATCGTGAACGAACCAGCAGTTTTGGGTGTCAGCCGATAAACATAGAGGTGACTCAACACGTTTTTTTGAGAGACTCGGCCATTGATGATGTACGTCGAGGATTGATCTCGCGATTGATCTCCAACGAGTTCGATTTGAAAATTCTCTTTCCATAGAGCGACGTCTGGTCGCTGGGGGCTCTCGACATTACGAATCTCCAACTGATAGTCGATCGACTCACCCACGAAGAGTTCGGTGGAATTGACCGAAGCCTCCATTTCGGGTGGTGCCGATGAAGCGTATGAACCAAAGGCACAAAGGATACTGAGAACGAAAAGAGTCTGATTCACGTTCATTACCAATCCTTATCTACCGGTGCACGCCCTTGCATCTTGGCTCGCAACTGTTTATCCCGCTCTCGCTTTTCCTGCTCGCGCTCGCGAACCCGTCGCAAGGCTTCTTCAATACGGTCCTGAGAAACTTTTGGTTCTGGCTTCTGGCCAGCCTGCTTCTCTTCGTTTTTCTTAGATGATTCGCTCTGCTTCTGTTGGTCCGATTTTTGATCGTCGTTCTTCGCGTCTTTCCCTTCCTTGTTCTCCCCTTGATCCTTCTGGTCTTCGGACTCGTTCTTGGAGTCCTCGGATTTGTCTTGCTGCTTCTGCGTATCATCTTGCTTTTGGTCCTGCTGCTGTTGCTTCGGATCCTTTGGCTGCGCGTCTTGGATCTCCTGCAAGATCCTTCTGGCTTCGTCTGTGTGTGCGGCAGATTGTTGCCTATCTCTGCCCGCCATCTGCTTGATCGCCTTTTCCATCTCTGTGACCGCAGTAGGCGCAAGTTCGATTGCCTTTTCGTAACCAGCCCTCCGCTGCTCTGGGGTAACTGTTTGTTCCGAAGGTGAGGCATTCGTGTCGGCTGGAACATCCCCCTGCGCAGTGGAATCGGCTTGCGCAGTGGAATCGGCTTGCGCAGTGGAATCGGCTTGCGCAGTGGCAACTTGAGCAAGTTCCGCTTCCGCCTTCGGTGCGAGCATCCGCGACTTACGCAGCACGAGCGATTGCTGTTCCAAAAGGGATTCCCAATCGGCTGCGTTGGATTCGAGTTGTTCTACTGCATTGTTTTCTTTTTCATCGGTTTCCGCTGCTTCAGCAGTCTCCTGCGACGGGGCAGGGAATTTTTTGGCGATCTGGGTTTGTTCTGCCAACTCCTTAGCGAGCAAGACTTGAAAAGGAACAATTGCATCCCAGACCCGGTCCAAAGAGTCGATGGCTTTGCTCTGTTCGCCGACGGTGGCTTTCGGATCGCGTTTTCCAAGTTCCCGGGATGCGGCCGCCATGTCGGTGCTCGCTTCCTCTGCCCAGCTTTGCAACAAGGCAATTCCTTTCTCGATCTCTTCGCTTTCGATAGAATTGGGGGACGGCACACTCGCCTGCCCTGCCGGATCGGTCGGTTCTTTGGGACGAAGCTCCGACTCAATCTTGTCTTTCAAAAACGGAATCTCTTGGCTCAGCTCATTTTGAAGCCGTTTTAGCTCTGCGAAAGTATTGGGCGAATCGTTTGCGGATAATGCGAAAGCGGTCTGCTTCAATGTTTTTTGCGATCCGATGAGAAAGTCAAGGAACTGTAGCAGGTTGGTTTCATTGCGCCGCTTTTGAAGGTCCGCTTCACGCCAGCGGTCCGAATAGAGCTTGATCCATTGCCTCAGCAACTCCAGATTTTTTCGGGCCGAGGGGTGATCCGATTGCAAATCCAGACAGTGTCGATACGATCCTATCGCTTGTGCCAACGTACTTAGAATCTCCTGCCGCTTCTCCGGTGGAACAGTTTCAGGTTTTTCACCGGCGAGTGCTCTGGCTCGTTCCGTTTCCAAAACTCCAAGGTTGAAATGAGCTTTGACGGCCAAACTGCGGTCCTGGCTAAGCCCAGCTCGCAAGTAACGTTCTCTCGCGATGTCGAGGTCACCTTTGCGATGCAAGGCACAGGCTTCGTCAAAGGCCGCAATCGCAGCATCATTCGACTTTCGCTTGTCGAGCAACTCCACCGCTGTTGCAAACGACTTGCTCGCTTCCTCGAATTTATCAGACGCGTACAAGCGGATTCCCTCGCGAATTTTGCCGCTGGAATCGTCCGCCATCAATGTGGTGTGGCACGCTAACCACGCGATCACTGGACCTGCGACCATGGAGGTAACCACGCGAGCTGATCGGGAGTTCAGCTTCATTTTTACGCGGACGACCGAACGCTCAAAAGGGCTGACGCACCAGTCAGCAATCAATGCCAACAATGCAATTGCCAGAAAGATCTGAAAGCGTTCGCCTTTGCGGATTTTTTGCTGCGCTTCCGCCTCCGCACCTCGTCGGCCTTGCAAATGATCCGCATAGAGTTGTCCGAGATCGTATGCTCGCGTCCCGGCAGGAACGTAGACTCCCGACGTCTTGATGGCGATTTCTTGCAACAGTTTGTTGTCGAGCTTGCTCCAAATCTGTTGCCCTTCATATTCCACGAACGTGGCCGCATTGGCTTTCTGAGGGACACGTGAGCCAGTTTCTGAATCGCCAAGTCCGACCGTAAAAATCGTCACTTTTCGCTCGGCTGCCGTAGCGGCTGCTTCCATCGGATAAGATTGCTGATCGTCCCCGTCGGTGATTAGCAAAATGGCTTGATCGCGTTCGGCCCCATCGCGAAAAACTTCCAACGACTTGCGTATCGCATCACCGATTGCCGTTCCACCGCGCGGAGCACTACTGGGATCCAATTCTAGAAGAGCGCGACGAAAGGAGTCGTAGTCCGCAGTCAGAGGACATTTCACTACGGCCTGCCCTGCAAATGCGATCAATCCAATCCGCTCTCCCTCCAGCCGATTCACCAGAGAAGCAACATCCGCTTTGGCTCGACCTAGACGCGACGGTGCAACATCCTCGGCCAGCATGGAGCGGGAGACGTCGATCATCACGTACAAGTCGCTGCCTCGAGGCACAACAATCTCCACCTGTTCGCCAAATCGCGGACCGGCCAAGGCGATCAGGCCAAAGAGAATGGCTGTTTCACGCAAGGCTAGTTTGCATCCGAATCGCCATCGAGAGAGTTGCGGTAGCATTTTTACTAACATGGGGGGCAGCATGAAAGCAGCCCGAGCAGCATTCCGTTTGCCTTGCGAATACAGCGACAGGAGCAGCCATCCGACGCATAAAGGCAGAATGAAGTAGAGGGCTTGAGGATATTGCCAGTCCATAGGTTCACCTATCCACGTTCCTAGTTCGGGATTCCAAAACAATCGTTCTGCCAATTCTATGCCCTCGTCCCACTCTAAACCTCATGGAAGCGTCCTGAATCGCGTCTCCCAAAGTACATAGATGGTCAGGACCAACGCGAGCCCCGAGGCTGCGAACCACCTATAGTGCTCTGTGTATTGAGAGAACTTACTTTCCTCAAATTGGCTTTTCTCCATCCGATCGATTTGAGCATAGACCTTGGCCAGGCCAGTCGAGTCCGAAGCGTGGAAGTAGCTCGCGCCAGTGGATTCCGCCATTTCCCGGAGCAATTCTTCATCGATGCGAAACTGAGCACGAACCAAGACTCGCCGTCCGAATTCGTCTTCCTGTGGGAAAGGGACAACGCCGCTTTTGCCGATACCGATGGTATAGAGCTTGATCCCTAACTCTTTGGCGATCGACGCGGCTTCACGAGGATCGACGACGCCTGCGTTATTGTCGCCGTCGGTCAATAGAACCAAAACTTTGCTTTTCGCCTTGGCTTCTCGGACACGATCGATCCCCAGGGCCACGCCATCGCCGATGGCTGTCGCTAACTCCTCTTGCAGCGACTCTTCGTTGATGACTTTGCCACGACGATCCCGGATGGCTTTAGGTACTTCTAAACTCTTGACGATATCGATCAACGCCCCATGATCCAACGTCAAAGGGCATTTGCTATCGGCAAAACCGCAAAAGGCGACCAGACCGACCAAATCGTCCTTTCGGCCCGGTAAACCTGATTCTCGCGAGCCACCGATGAACTGACTCACGACGTGCTTTACCGCTTCGATACGACTCACGTCCTTTCCTCCCAATTGAAAGTCCAATGCTTCCATCGAACCGGAAACGTCCAGTACCAATTCCATCGCGATTCCCTCGCCACGTGTTCTCGATTCCGTTTTCCCCGATTGCGGTCTGGCCAACGCAAGCACGATCACACACAATCCCAAAGCCAGAAACCAAGGGAGCAATCCATGGACTCTCTGCATTAGAGTCTTCGGCAGCGTCTTGAGTCCGGAAACACTCGAGTAGGCAACCGCCGGCCGTCTGTTGGGTCGAGAGCGTATCCAGACAATGGCCAGCACGATCGGTATCAGTACGAGCCAACCCCAATCATAGAAGCGAAAAGAATCCATTAAGAGCGACTCCCCTCTTGCATCGTGAGAGCAGCTTCTGTCGGAACCGAAACCGCATTTATCACGATGAACTCTTTAGCGCGCTGAATAGACGTCCCGACTTGATCGCTATCTGGTTGCTGACCAGCGTACTTAACCATATCCGCAGCTTCGAGAAACTCCTTCAACCTAGCCGCTTGCACCGGCGTAAAGACCTCGTCCCCGCGGATCGCCTTCAGAAATTCTTCCGTGGTCTGTTCCGGCGCACGCAATGACGTGATGCCCTCGATGTAGTAACGCACGATCCCCGTCAAACGCAAATAGAAGTCTTTGAATTTGCCTTGCGAAGGTAGATTTTCAGCCAAGAGCTGCTCCAGTTGCGTGTGCGCTAGTTCTTCGGGTGACAACTTCGATACGGCGATTTGCACGGAGCTTTTCCTGCGTCGCAACCAAAAAACCGCGAACCCCGTGAAAAGCAAGATGAGGCCAGCCAGCCACCACCAGCTTATTGGATCGTTGAGCGATAAGGGTTCTTTCATCGGCTCGATGTCAGCCAAATCGGGGAGTTGCTCCCCCAGTTCGGATGTTATCGTGACTTCGATAGGTTCAGATTCAATCCAAGCCGATTGCCCCCGCTTGTCTGCAGATTCTCTCTGGTCTACGAACTCGATGGCCACCGAACGGATCAAGTGGATGCCGGTATGGACCGGTTCCAGTTGGTAGTGAAAGACCCGGCGATTGGGCTGGGTGCTGTCCCCAGGAACTGTCTTCGTTCGCTCTCCATAGTCACGCACGAGAAAGTCACCGACCGCATCCCCGAACGCGGGCGCCTTGAGCTCGACCCCCGACTCCGCCTCCACCGTTAGTTCCAATGCGACGAGATCGGACAAGCGAGGCGATCTGGGAGACAGTCGAACCGAAAGTGAAACGGGTCCCTTCTGACTCTTGAGTTCGATCGCTTGCGACGGCTCAAGGGCATTACTTGCAAGCCTTTTCGCGGGAGGATTGCAACCCAAAACAAAGAAAAGGACCGCCACTGCTATCCGGGGAATCTTGAGACGGTACGCGGTTCCGACCAAACCAGCGCACGGTGTGATGGGTTTCATCGCTGTCGCTCCCGCATCCTAAAGAATCGCTGCAGACTGGTGGCGTAAGGTTGGTCGGTATGAATTTCAAGCTGGTCGACGCTGCACTTTCGTAGACACTCTTGGAGTTTCGTTTTGCGGGTATCGGCCGCCTTGGCGAACAGCATACGAACCTTCGGATGGTGTGTATCGAGCTCGACCCATTCGTCGGTTTCGGCATCTCGCAAGGTCAGGAAACCGACGTCGGGCAGTTGTTGTTCTCTGGGATCTTGGAACGTGATCGCAATGCAGTCATGACGCTGATTGGCTATGGCCAAGGCTCGTGAGCAATCTGGAGCTAAAAAATCGCTCATGAGAAATACGACCGCTCGGCGACGTTGCACCCGTCCGATGTACTCTAGGGCTCGGCTGATGTCGGTCTCCGATTGGATCGGCTCGGTGGCGAGTATCTCGCGAATCAATCGGAGGACATTGCCCCGTCCCTTGCGCGGCGGAATGTACTTCACCACATCGTTTGCAAAGAACAGCAAGCCGACTTTGTCATTATTCTTGAGTGAAGTGAACATGAGCACCGCCGCAACTTCGGCTGCTGTCTCAATCTTGCTAAGGCGTTGTGAGCCGAACGAACCGGAGGCCGAAATGTCGATCGCGAGCAGGATCGTCAGTTCGCGTTCCTCGCAGAATGTTTTCACGAACGGTGTTTCGGAGCGAGCGGTAACGTTCCAATCGATGCTGCGTATCTCATCTCCGGGGACGTATTCGCGGACCGAATCAAACTCCATCCCGCGCCCTTTGAAGGCGCTAAGATATTCGCCTGCCAAGAGATCGTTCACCTGCCGGCGAGCGACGATTCGAATGCGTCGCACTTCTTTTAAGACATCTTCCAGCTCACGTGCAGCCATGTTGGTTTATGGAACCGGTACAGATTCGAGAACCTTGCGGACAACATCATCGGAAGAGATCTCTTCGGCCTCCGCTTCATAGGTGAGGATGATTCGATGCCGAAGGACTTCGTAGGCGATGTCTTTTACATCCTGAGGCGTCACGTAACCGCGTCCGGCCAGGAACGCATTGGCTCGCGCAGCCAAGCATAGATTGATCGACGCTCTCGGTGAAGCGCCGCATTCGATCAATGGCCTCAGCTCCTTCAATCGATACTCCTCTGGATTTCTGGTCGCAGCCACTACATCCAAAACGTAGTCCTTGACCTTGTCGTCCATGTATATCAAGCCGACGGTTTTTTTCATTTCAAAGAGCTGAGCTGGCTCCAGAACTGGCGTAACAGTACGTTGGTAATCATCGAGAACCGAATCAACCACTTTTCGCTCCTCCGCCTTGCTCGGGTACCCTACCACCACTTTCAGCATGAACCGATCGACTTGGGCTTCGGGTAGGGGGTATGTTCCTTCCTGCTCAATCGGGTTTTGAGTAGCCATAACCAGAAATGGATCATCCAGCGGATAACTGGTGTCGCCAATCGTAACCTGCCTTTCCTGCATCGCCTCAAGGAGGGCCGATTGGACTTTGGAGGGCGCGCGATTGATTTCGTCGGCCAAGACTAGGTTGGAAAAAATGGGGCCTTTGCGAGTGCCGAAGGAGCCTTCCTTGGGATTGTAAATCATGGTCCCGATCAAATCGGCGGGAAGCAGATCGGGCGTGAACTGTATCCGTTGGAACTGGCAGTGGATGGCGTTGGCCAGCCCCTTGATGGCGGTGGTCTTAGCCAGCCCTGGCAAGCCCTCGAGCAGGACGTGTCCGCCCGTGAGCAAAGCGATCAGCAATCGCGAGAGCATGATGTCTTGGCCGACGAGCACTTTGCGAACTTCAGCTCGGATTCGCTCCAAAAGATCGGTGTGTTTGAGGACTTGTTCCTTGATCCCCTGAATATCAACACTCATGAATGGTCCGGTAGTTTGACGACTTTTTTGGGCGGGGATTCTACTCTCCCGCAATAGCTAAGAAACTCATCCGCAATAGCTGACAAGCAAAAATTTTCTCAGTTCCTAGCGAAACTGCAATAGCAGCTGGGTCAAATGAGGGAAGTTAAGGACCTCGTCTCTACGACTCGAGTCGGAGCAGCTACTCAAATCGGAGCAGCGCGTACTTCTTTTTGCCTTGACGAAGGACGATGACAGATTCGCTCGCCAAATCCGACGGGGTCAGCATTCGATCGATTCCTTCTACCTTGCGATTGTTGATGTAGGCCGAACCACCTTCGATGGCGCGCTTCGCTTCTCCTTTGCTGGATGCTAAAGCCAAGCTGCAAAGGGCTTCAATCAGCGTTACCCCTTCTTGCAAGCGAGCGCGAGGCATCGTGCAACTCGGCACATCCGCAAAAATGGCATTGAGCTCTTTGTCGCTCTGCGAGTCGATTTCCCCTCCAAAAAGTGTTTTTGAGGCCCTCAAAGAGGATTGCAACCCGGCTTCACCGTGCACTAGGCGAGTCAGGGATTCTGCTAGCCGACGTTGGGCCGCGCCAGGATTGCTCGGCATGGCAGCTTCGATCTCAACATACTCGTCCCGATCGACATCGGAGAGGAATCGCAACGTCATCAATACGTCCGCGTCCTCGACATTAATAAAGTACTGATAGAACTCATAAGGGGTTGTCTTGTCCGCAGATAGCCAGACCGCTCCGCGTTCGGTTTTACCCATTTTGCGACCGTCGGAAGTCGTTAGCAGAGGACAGGTGAGGCCGTAGAGTTGCTGACCTAACATTCGCCTGCCCAGATCGATCCCGGCCGTAATGTTTCCCCATTGGTCGCTGCCCCCGATTTGCAGTTTGCATTGGTGATGCTGAGCTAGGTAGGCAAAGTCATAGGCTTGTAAGAGCATGTAACTGAACTCGGTGAAGCTCAATCCACTGTCCTGCCGCTCCAGACGGCTTTTCACCGAGTCCTTGCCCAGCATGACATTGACAGGAAAGTTTTTGCCGACATCTCGCAAGAAATCCAAGAACGAAAACGAATGCATCCAATCGTAGTTGTTCACGAGCGAGCCAGCACTCGGGCCATCGAAATCGAGAAAACGACCCATCTGAGCTTCAATGCTGGAAACATTGTGCTGAAGAATATCTTTAGAAAGCAAAACTCGTTCGTCCGACTTTCCGCTCGGATCACCGACCATTCCGGTCGCTCCGCCGACCAGCGCGATCGGACGATGACCGGCCTGCTGGAAGCGTCGCAACATCATCAACGGCAGCAGCGAGCCGACGTGCAGCGAGTCCGAGGTGGGATCAAAGCCCGCGTAAACGACGGTGGGATTCTTGAGTTCGTTGGTGACCGAGACGAGATCGGTACATTGATGCATCAGTGCACGCCACTGAAGTTCTTCGATGATGTTCATTGCAAAACAAAAGTTGGAGTGATTTAGTTCTTGGACCAATCGCGGCGTTGTCGGCTGCTGGGGATGCCCATTTTTTTGCGGTACTTCGTGATCGTTCGCCGCGCGACCCCGAGCCCCTGCTTTTTCAATTCATCCACCATTTCATCATCGCTCAGAGGATTCGTCTTGTCTTCTTTGCCGACGATCTCCTGCAGTTTCATTCGGATGGTTTCGTAGGCAACATCTTCGCCATCGGCACTCTGCGTACCGAATACAAAGAATCGCCGAAGTGGCAGAATACCACGTGGCGTCTGAATCCATTTGTCATCGACAGCACGTGAGACCGTGGTGACGTGAACGCCGACTTGATCGGCGATCTGCTGCATTTTCAAAGGCTCGATCGCTTCCGGGCCTTCGTCGAGAAATTTCTTTTGGTAGTCCACGATCGCCTGCGAAACCCGGGTCAACGTACGGCGACGTTGCTGAATGGATTCAATCAGCCACTGGGCGCTGCCGATTTTGCGTTTAATGAACTCTTTCTCTTCCTCCGACGCTTTCGGATCGCCCAGCCGACGTTTGTAATACTCGCTGATTCGCAACGGTGGCAAGCTGTCGTCGATCAATCGCACCGTGTAGACTCCGTCCTCATTAACTTCCACAATGACGTCTGGACTAACCAGTGGGACATAAACTTCCATGAAGGCGGCACCCGGCTTCGGATTGAACTGGTGCATCTGCTCCCGTATCTCCTTGATCAAATCGATCGAGTAGCCGGTCTTCTTTTGAATCACGGGCATGCGATTCTCGGCCAAGTCATCCAGATGCTGGGAGATGAGCGTCCGCATCTCGTCTACCAATCGCATCTCGGGACGAAGCTGATTGAGCAAGCACTCACGCAGATTGCGTGCAGCCACGCCGGCTGGCTCTAGCGACTGCACGATAAGCAGCGCCTTTTCCGCTAGAACCAAATCTGACGGTTTGTGATCGGGGGGCAAAATATCCGCCAGCGATGTCTTCAAATATCCGCCATCTCGGGCGTCGAGACACGAGATGATTCTCTCCGCGATTCGCTCGACGTCATCGTCAACATCCATCTCCGCCAATTGATGGAGCAAATAATCGTTCAGCGATTCCGGGCGTTCAGCCGCGTTGGCCATCAAGTCGTGAGCCCGGTCACCGTCCTCCTGAATGCGACTGCTGGAACGCCGAAAATCATCGAACGTGTCGGGCATGTCGTTGTCCATATTCGCCAACCGCTCGAAGTCCTCGGCATTGGACTGACTGTCCTTGACAATCAATTCCTTTTCGTCTTCGGTCCGGGATGCCATCGGGCTCTCCTCATCCAGCGGCGCTTCGTCCGGTAGAGT
>Ga0105047_10014396_pt1 | contig 12553 bp, 7 predicted proteins | sample MAT04_FD_78384 | JGI IMG/M metagenome (GOLD analysis project Ga0105047, IMG submission 78384) | Freshwater microbial communities from Lake Fryxell liftoff mats and glacier meltwater in Antarctica - MAT-04 (megahit assembly) | ecosystem: Environmental > Aquatic > Freshwater > Ice > Liftoff... | reverse complement strand
CGCAACCAAATTCGCAACTGTAGCTCCGCTGCAAAATGATTGTGATGCTGCCGAAGGTGCAGCCGTATTATTTACAGTAACCGCAACCGCAGTTCTAGAACTTTCAATCGAATTTATGGTTTGAGAAACATAATAGTTTCCTGTTATTAAAACTATAGTAGATGCTAAAGCTGTTCCGCCACTTGCATTAGCATACCATTTCAAAGCTGTTCCACTTGCAACCAAATTCGCAACCGTGGCACCATTACAATAAGATTGTGAAGATGCCGTTGGCGCTGATGGCCCTGAAACCGTGCCCACTGAAAAAGTGATCGTTGTCGTTCCTGAACCGCTATAATTGGAAGCGTTGATTGTATAGGACGTTGCAATTCTTAATTCAGTTGGTGTTCCAGATAGAATTCCTGTTACTGTATTGAAATTAATACCTGCGGGCAACGCTGGAGTAATAGCATAAGGATCAATTGAAGTAATTTTACGAATACGTTGTGTATAAGAATCGGCTACATAAACATTTCCAGAAGGATCTGCTGCAACACCAACTGGAAAATAGAAAGACGCTACATTTCCAATCCCATCCATATATTCGCTTGACCCACTTCCAGCATAAGTACTTACTAATCCTGTTGTATCTACTTTTCTTATAACAGAATTATAATAATCGCCAATATATAAATTCTTCGATGTGTCAATTGCAATTCCGATTGGATTATTAAAATAAGCTGCAGTTCCTTGATCATCGCTATAACCTGCAAAACTACCAGCAAATGTACTGACAGTTCCATCTGTTGCAATTTTACGTATTCTGTTATTTGTAGTGTCGGCAACGTATAAAATTCCAGTAGAATTATCAATGGCTATTCCTTGTGGGTTCTTAAATCTGGCAACAGTTGGAGCTCCGTCTGCATAGCCTGACAAAATAAATCCGGCAACTGTCGTTACAACTCCAGAGGTACTTATTTTTCTAATACGATGATTTTTGGTATCGGCTACATAAATATTCCCATTTGAATCGACAGTTAAACTGTATGGATTATTGAATTTTGCAGCTGTACCTTGTCCATCAAGATAACCTGCAGTTCCGTCACCAGCGATTGTACTCACAACTCCTGAACTTGTTATTTTTCGAATTCGATTATTAAAAGTATCTGCGACGTAAATAGTACCTGTCGCATCAACAGCTATTCCTTTCGGATTATTGAAATATGCTACAGATCCTTGACCATCTGCATATCCCGTTGCACTGTTGCCTGCAAAAGTAGAAACAATTCCATTGGTGGAAATTTTTCGGACACATGAATTAAAATCATCAATAGCATAAATGATTCCTGCTGATGTTACAGCTACTGCAACAGGACCATTGAACAAAGCCATTGTGCCGCCTTGCCCATTTTCCAAACCACGCACCGTACTTCCTGAAAAAGTGGAGGTGTCTCCTGTGGGAGTTATTTTTCTAATAGAATTATTAGTTACATCTGCGACAAAAGCATTTCCGGAACTATCTAAAGCAATTCCTTCAGGATATTTGAAAGTAGCCGCTGTTCCTGCGCCATTTACGGCTCCAAATGCGCCAGTACCTGATGCTGTAGAAACCAAACCTGTGCTCGTTATTCTGCGGATTCTGTTATTACTGTAATCAACAACGCAGATATTCCCAGAAGCATCAACTGCTAATGCCCTAGGCGCATTAAACTGAGCCGCGGTTCCCTGACCGTTTACAATTCCCGATAATCCGCTTCCTGCAAATGTTGTAACCAAACCTGAAGCAGAGATTGCTCTAATCCGGTTATTAGAAGTATCACTTACATACAAAGAACCAGAATTTGTTACTGTAACACCAGTTGGATTACTGAATCTGGCAGAAACTCCTTGAGCATCTTGATAACCTGCCGTTCCATTACCGGCAAAAGTGGTTACTGTTCCTGAACTTGAAATTTTTCTGATTCGATTATTACCTGCATCAGCTACATAAACATTTCCTAAAGCATCTACATCCAAACCTTTTGGACTTGAAAATAGTGCCGCGGTGCCTTGACCGTCTAGGAAACCGGCCGTAGTTACATTTCCAGCAAAAGTAGAAACAGCACCAGTCGCAGTTATTTTTCGAATAGCATTTGACGTGGATTCTATTACATAAATATTTTCAGAAGCATCAACGGCAACTGCATAAGGAACATTAAACTGTGCTTGATTGGAGGCTCCGTTTGCAAACCCGGCTAATCCAGTACCAGCGAATGTTGATACCAAGCCAGCTGCTGTAATTTTACGAATGCAGTGATTTTGACTATCCGCAACGTACATATTTCCGGAAGTCGCAATTGCAATTCCAGTTGGACTGTAATATTTTGGCGCTGCTGTTGTTCCATCTGCATAACCAGAGGTTCCGTTACCACCTACTGTAGAAACATTCGTTCTAATTTGAGGTACTCCTCCACTGATAGTTGGAGTTAGTGTAGCTATTGGAATATTAAGAGGGTAAGTGTTTGGTATTCCAGTATAAGTAACGGTCGGCTGTTGTGAAAAAAGTAGCATATTACAGCATACTATTAGAAGAAATGCCAAGCCGCTTTTACATTTTAGGATCTTCTTCATTTGTTTGATTTTTCCTATAAAAAAATAGTTTTCGATGGTTGCATCTATCATTTTGAATAAAATAAAATAAGTTTGTATAATTTTTTCCATTGTAGATTTGGTATTGCAATGATAAAATAATTTTAAACTTTAAATGCTTTCAAATCAAAAGATTGCGAAATTTTAACATTTAGTTTTTGTACGTTTTTTACTAAAAATTAGTTATCATTAGTTATTAACAAATAGTTGCATTTAGTACTATCATAATTTTTTAACTTTTTATTTAACATATAAATAATTTAAATCATAATAAATTTAATAGTATCACCTTTATTAACTTTATTTCAATTTAAAAAAGATAAAGAAAATACATATAATAGACGATCTATCTACTAAATGCATAAATATCCGACGAACTACATCTTTTTTTAAGTTATAAGATTTCTATCGTTAAATATAAAAACAACGCTTTTTGAATTTTATAAACGCCACTTTTTGTAACAGTACAAACTCACATAATCAGATATTTAAGAAATAATTTTTTCCGAATTTTTATAAAACAATATTATTACATTAATCGATTAAAATACAAATAAAATCGTTGAACTACATTATTTATGATTTATATAAAGAAATATTCTTATATTTTATCGACCACATTATTTTTTTTGATGCTAGATAAATCTTTGGTCATAAAAAAACCTCTTCATAATTGAAGAGGTTTGCAGGCAAAAAAGCTATCTTACCTATAATAAGACTGATAACTATTTTTATAAGTTTTTGCGATAGGTCTTACGCCTTTTAAAAATGACAGGATCAAAATGTTTCCAAATATTATGAATTGCATGATTATCTTCAAGTTCGGGAGTTCTTATGCAGTTTTGGATGCCTTTATCTGTGAACGTATTATAATATTCATTAAAAATGATGGCAGTTGCCCCTTTGCTTTGATACTCTGGATGCACTCCTATTAAATAGAAAAGCACTTCCTTACTATCTTTTTTTGCTTTAAGCAAATGATAAAATCCGAAAGGAAATAATTTCCCTTTGGCTTTCTGTAATGCATTTGAAAAACTCGGCATAACAATACTAAAAGCAACCATATTGTCGTCTCTATCCAATACAAACTTAACATATTCTGGATTGATGAAATTAATGTATTTCTTTTTGAAATACTCTTTTTGAACATCTGTAACTGCAACAAACGAAGATAAATTTACGTATGATGCATTGAACAAATCAAACATTTTATCCACATAAGGCATTATATCCTTGTTGTTCTTGAAATTTAACGGCCTTAATCCGTATCGTTTTCTAACTAATTCATTTGCTTTCTCAAAATGCTCCGGTTTAACATTTGAAAATGGGAATGTATTTTCGAGATATTCCTTCTCTTTCACATAACCTAATTTTTCTAAATGAGTGGCATAATAAGGATAATTATACCAAGTAATCATCGAACCGATTTCGTCGAAACCTTCTGTAAGGACGCCCACTTTATCCAAATTTGAAAAACCCATCGGACCTTCTACATACTCAAGTTTATTTTTTTTACCTAACTCATACACTTTATTCAGCAACGCTTCAGTCACAGCAATATCATCAATAACATCCCACCAACCAAAACGAACTTTACTCTTACCTTGTTTTTTTACTTCATCCCAATTAATGATAGCCGCAATTTTCCCAACAATTTTATCGTCTTTATATGCCAGATAAAAATTGGCTTCTGCCGAAGAGAATGCGGGATTTTTACCTTTATCAAAAGTTTCAAGTTCATCATTTATCAAAGGTGGAACCCAATAAGGATGATTCTTATACAAGGCAAACGGAAACATAACAAATTCTTTTAAGAGCTTTGGTGTGTTGGCTTCAATTATGGTAATCATTATTTTGTTTTTTCTAATTCGATTTCGTCTTTGCGTTTTTTGCCTTTATCTTTCTTAGATTTTTTGTCTTTCTTCTTATCTTTCTTGTCATTCTTAACACGCTTGTAATTAGTTTCCCAATTGCTGTCAAAACGCCACGCCATTCCAACATTTGCAGAAATTAACGATGGCGTATCTTTTACATTTTTGCTTAAAGATGCATCTAACTGAATGTTTTCCCTAACCAAATAAGCAGCACCAAGTCGCATAACGGTATCAGCATAAAAATCACTTTGATACCCCTGAAATTCTAAAAATCCAGACCAACGCATATTGAAACCTCTTGTCAATGTTGATATGATTCCCAAGGTGGGATAATCGGTCATATATTTATCAGCTATGATATTATTAACCCAAACCCATTTGCTTCCGAAATGATGTTGTGTAATTACCATCAATTTAGGACTTATTCCTCTGTCTGTTGGAAATGTATATGGATTTTCTCCAATTTTTAAATTAAATCCCCCATAAACCGCAACCGCCGGAATAAATTGCTTCCAACTGAATTTGTGATTGGCCTTCCAACTATATAAATTTGGTTTATCTTGCTTAATGAACGGGTCGTAAATTAAATATTTAGCTCCAATTGTAATTTGTTTAAAACCACCACGCGTATCACTAACTAAAGGCGCTTCATACCAATCATATTGATATTGCGTATTCAGGACAAACTCGAATTGATCAAAAAAAGCACCGTATCTAACGTCTATCTCTGTTCCGAAACCGCTGGCTTCGTAGCGCAATAAATCGTGCTTTTCTCTAATTCCATACAATCCCGCTTCTGCCTGAATTACTGTTTTTCCCACAGAAAATGCAGACATCGATTTTCCAGGTCTGTTGGAATTAATAATGTCCGTATATTGAGCATATTGAGTAGCTGAAATCAGTAGAAATCCAGCTACAAGCATTTTTTTTATATTCATCATAAAATGGGAAATTTACGCGCTATTTCTTAGTGTTCCAAAAGTACTATATTTTATCATTTATTTAAGAAGTCAAACCGAAATTTAAATTGTGGAATTTAGTATTTTTGACAAAAATTTCAGTGTTATGGAAACTGCATCAATGCCGAGCTTGTTTAAAACATTATTATGGATAGTAGCTTTTTACTATATCTTTAAGTTTTTGGCTCGACTCTTTTTGCCCGTAGTTGCCAAAAAAGTGGTTGAAAAAGCTACTGAACAATTTCAACAGCAGCAACAGCAGCAACAGCAAAAAGCGCAACAAGACAAAACCGACAAGCCAAAAGAGAAAAAAATTGTTGGCGACTACGTTGATTTTGAAGAAATAGAATGATATTAGTAGTCAATATTATCCAAATAGTGTTCATTCGCAGTTTTCAGAATAGTTACCATCTGAAATTTAATATTTAAAAGATAAATGAAGCAACTTCAAAAGTTATATCCGCATCTAGTAGCCATTCTTGGTTTTATCGTTATTTCATTAGTTTACTTCTACCCTATTATTCAAGGCAAAAAAATATACCAATCCGATATTGCGAAATATACCGGAATGGCGAAAGAACAAATTGATTTTAGAGCCGAAACCCACACCGAACCGTATTGGACAAACTCTTCTTTTGGAGGAATGCCAACCTATCAATCAGGAGCCAATTATCCGAATGATTATATCGGAATGTTGGATAATGCTATTCGATTTTTACCTCGTCCAGCAGATTATTTATTTCTTTATTTCTTAGGATTTTATGCTCTGATGCTTGTTTTTAAAATTGACCCGCTCAAAGCCTTTTTTGGAGCACTGGCCTTTGGATTATCAACATATCTCATTATAATTATTGGTGTTGGGCACAATGCCAAAGCGCACGCTATTGGATATATGCCCTTTGTAGTTGCCGGATTTATTTTGGTTTTCAAAAAAAGATATCTCCTTGGCGGAATCGTCACAATGCTTGCTGTTGCGCTCGAAATCACGGCCAATCACTTTCAAATGACCTATTATTTATTACTGCTTTTGATTGTAATGAGTTTCTTTTTTGTATACCAATTGTACACGGAAAAGGATTTAAAAGCATTGCCAAAAATCATTGGAACATTCACAGTGTCAGTAATAATTGCTATTGGTGTAAATGCTACCAGTTTGCTAGCGACGAAAGAATATGCCGACTTTAGTACACGTGGAAAAAGCGAGCTGACTTTTAATACGGATGGCTCTAAAAAAGATGCAAACATTGCAATGGACAGAAGCTATATCACCGAATATAGTTACGGAATTGTAGAAAGCATGAACTTAATTTCACCAAGGATTTTTGGTGGCGGAAACAATCAAAAACTGGACGATGATTCACATGTTTACAATTATATGTTGAATTATGGCGCATCGCCAGAAGAAGCTAGACAACTTACTGATAATTATGCGGTAACATATTGGGGCAATCAACCACAAGTTGCAGCACCAGCCTACATTGGTGCGGTTGTTTTCTTTCTTTTTGTCTTAGCCTTATATCATGACAAACGCAAAATAAAATACGCTTTTCTTGCCGGAATAATTTTCTCTTTATTGCTTTCTTGGGGTAAAAACTTCTCACTTTTAACAGACTTCTTTATTGATTATGTGCCAATGTACGACAAGTTTAGAGCCGTTTCCTCAATTCAGGTATTATTAGAATTATGCGTGCCGGTTTTAGCAATTATGGGATTTCAGTCCTTTTTTACAGACGAAGAAAATCGTTGGAAAAGCTTGTGGAAAACAGGTGCAACAACATTAGGAATCATTGTGCTATTGTTTGTTTGTAAAAGCATGTTCAACTTTGTTGGTGAAATCGACGGGCAATTATTAGAGGCTTTAAAGCAACATCCCGATAAGGCTTTTGGACAGCAATTTATTGATGCGTTGAGAGAAGACCGACGAGATTTATATGCTGCAGATTTATTAAGATCTGGCTTCCTAATTGCGATTTCTTTCGGTGTTTTATATTTCTTTATCAAAAATAAATTAGCCGCAACTACAGCCGTAATTTTAGTTGGCGTATTTATGGTTGGCGATTTGTTCTTTGTGGATAAAAACTATTTAAGCAATGACGGGCAACAGTTTAGAAGCGCTCAAGAAGTTGATATGCCTTACCAACCAACGCAAGCAGATTCATTGATATTGGAAGACCCTACCAATTTCAGAGTTTATGAAGTTGCTGGTGGAATTTACAGTCCGCGTTCGTCATATTTCCATAAATCAATTGGCGGTTATAGTGCCGTAATGCCAAGACGTTTCAAGGAAGTGTACGAATATCAAATTCAAAAAGCAATGTCGAATTTGGGTGAAGTTATAGATCCAAAAACGCTTTCATTAAGTTCAAGTATTCCTATTATCAATGCATTCAACATCAAATATTTAATTGTTGGAACAGAACAAGGCGATGTTCCAATTGTGAATCCGTTTCATAACGGCAATGCCTGGTTCATAAAAGAATTGAGAAAAGTGAATTCTGCCGATGAAGAATTAAAAACACTTGGCAAAATTGAAACTAGAGATGTTGCAGTTTTCCAAGTAGAACCTTTTATCAAAGGAATTAAATTAGGAACTAGAAAATTTTCTGCTGATAGTACGGCTACAATTAAACTGGATTTATATAAACCAAATCATTTGATTTATACTTCTAATAATACAAAAGACGGTTATGCAGTCTTCTCTGAAATTTACTATAAAAACGGATGGAAAGCTACTATTGACGGAAAGGAAAGTTCCATTGACAAAGTTGATTATACTTTACGCGGATTGGATATCCCAAAAGGAAAACACACTGTCGAATTCAAATTTGAACCACAAGTTGTAAAAACAGGAAGCACGATTGCGCTAATTAGTTTTGTTATTATGGTGCTTGTAATTATTGGTGGAGTTTATTTTGACAATAAAAAGACGAGTAAATAAGATAGAAACTAGAGAAAAATATTTGTGCATTAGTGGCTAATAACTTGAAACCTAAACTTGAAATCTGAACCAACAAAACTCCTAATCATAACTTACTATTGGCCTCCAGCTGGTGGACCTGGAGTGCAACGTTGGTTAAAGTTTGTAAAATATCTGCCCGATTTTAACATTCAACCCATTGTTTATATACCGAAAAATCCAACGTATCCTATTATAGATGAAGGTTTACAAAGTGAAGTTTCAGACCAAGCGATTATTCTGAAAAATAAAATCTATGAACCTTATGGTTTGGCTTCTTTCTTCGGAAAATCCAAAACCAAGAAAATCAGTTCTGGAATTATTCCGAATCAAAGAAAACAATCTTTTTTTGAGAGAGCATTACTTTATATTCGCGGCAATCTTTTTATTCCAGATGCACGTTTTCTTTGGGTAAAACCATCTGTAAACTATCTAAAAAAATATATCGAAGAAAATAACATTGATACGATTGTAACTTCTGGTCCGCCGCATAGTTTGCATTTAATAGGATTACAATTAAAAAAAGATTTAAACATAAAGTGGTTTGCCGATTTCCGTGATCCATGGACAACTATTGGCTATCATAAGTCACTAAAATTATCAGCATCCTCAGCAAAAAAACACAAAGCTTTAGAAAAAGAAGTGTTGAATTCCGCCGATACCATAATCGTTACTAGTAAAACTACCAAAACTGAATTTCAGGCATTGACATCGAAACCAATTGAAGTGATAACGAATGGTTATGATGTAGAAAAAATAGAAAAGCAAACGCTAGACGAAAAGTTTACATTGGCGCACATTGGTTCGTTTTTATCGGAAAGAAATCCTGTAATACTTTGGCAAGCGCTACAAGAATTAGTTACTGATAATACTGACTTCAAAAATGATTTCCGTTTGAAACTAATTGGTGCTACAAGTCAGGAAGTTTTAGATACCATCTCGGAACATAAGCTAAATAATTACATTCAAAATTTGGGTTATCTTTCACATCAAGAAGCAGTTGAACACCAAAGAAAATCTCAAGTTTTATTGTTAATCGAAATAAATTCGGAAGACACAAAAAGCATCATTCCTGGAAAACTTTTTGAATACATGGTTTCAGAGCGTCCCATTGTTGCTATTGGACCTCAAGATTCTGATTTTGCTGAAATAATCACAGCTACAAATACTGGAGTTTTCTTTACTTACGAGGAAAAAGAAAGACTAAAAGAAGTACTTTTGAAGTATTATCTGCAATACAAAACCCATAACCTAAAAGTTAATGCCGTGGGTTTGCAGCAGTATTCGAGAAAGAGTTTGACACAGCAATTAGCTAAGTTAATTCCTTAATCAAAAAGTTTATTAATAAAATCGTAGTTCGTAATTTTTAACTCGTAATTTCTATATGGGAATCGTTCAAAGACAATCCATTACAAACACTATTATTACGTTCCTTGGATTTGGAATTGGCGCCATCAATGCGTTATTTTTGTATACCAATTTCCTAGAAAAACTGCACTACGGGATTGTTGCAACTATACTTTCGGGTGCCAATATTATGATGCCGTTGATGGCTTTTGGCGCACAAAACACTTTAATCCGATTCTTCTCCACTTATAAAAATCAGAATGAACGCGATGAATTTCTGACCTTTATGCTGTTTCTTCCGCTCGCTTTAATTATTCCACTTGGACTGGGATTTTACTTTTTTTATAAAGATATTTCACACATCTGGATAGAGGAAAACCCAATATTGGAACCTTTCTTTTGGCTGATTCCTGTAATTGGATTGTTCATGGCGTATTTTGAAGTATTTTATGCTTGGGCAAAAGTGCACATGCAATCAGTGATGGGAAATTTCATCAGCGAAGTTTTAGTCCGAATTATCGTAATGGCGCTACTTATTGGTGTCCATTTCAGTTGGCTTGCCAAAGATACTTTTGTGTATTGTGTGGCCCTAGCCTATTTTGCTCAAATGATCGGAATGAAACTTTATGCGATTTCGGTGAAAATGCCAGTTTTGCGATTAGTAATTCCTAAAAATGTTAAAGAAATTATTCAGTATTCTTCCTTTATTATTATTTCAGGCGGAGTCGCAGTTATGCTAGTCGATTTTGATAAAATAATGATTGCAAAATACCTTCCCATAAGCGAAAATGCTTTATATATAGTAGCAATTTTCATCTCAACAGTAATCGTTGTTCCAAGTCGAGCCATGACTCAGATTATTGCGCCAATTACAGCCAAATTGATGTCAGAAAACAAACATGACGAATTGAATGACTTGTATAAAAAAAGTGCAATCAACTTGCAGGTTGTTGGCGGTTTTATCATGTTACTAATTTTTGTCAATATTAAAGAAATGTATAATTTGATTCCAACAGCATACAGCGGTGGAATCCTAGTAGTTTTTCTTATCGGAATATCTAAATTCTACGATGTTTTACTAGGAAATAACAATTCAATCATTGTCAACACGAAATACTATCGAACCGTACTGTTATTCGGAATTTTGACCGTCATTTTGATGATTGTTCTAAACATGATTTTCATTCCGATGTATGGTATTGAAGGTTCTGCACTTGCAACATTGATTACAGTAATGATTTTCAATACTGTAAAACTTTTGTTTGTAGTCAAAAAGTTGAATTTGTTTCCGTTTACCCATAAAACACTGCATTCCTTTGGTATTCTAGCCGCTTGTCTCCTTTTATTCTACTTTTGGGATTTCCCGTTTTATACCATAATCAACATTGGGTTAAAATCTATTCTCGTTGGTTGTTTGTATGTGTATCTTAATTTCAAATTACAAATATCCGAAGAGGTAAATAGCGTTATTAAAAACGTTTTGATTAAGGTGAAGCAGAATTAATTTGCTTGATAAAGTGCGAAGCTTATTATTTTAAATTCTTATTCTAAAGCATACAATTAGAAGAGATTATAATTTAAATTTTTACGGATTATCAGTAGCTAAATTTATTATGATGTTTAGGCAAGACTTGTTATGCGACGTTTATTATTGAATGCTTAGTGACAAACTGGCGTACACTTGATAGTAAACTTTGATGCACTCGCACAAAAACAAGTAGAAACAATAACAAAACAGTGCTGAACAACGAGGTCATAAATGATTTTCAATACATTAAAAATAAATAACAAAACACTATCGGTATCTAATTTGTTTCAATAAATTTGCGCTTCATTTCAAAAATCTTGGAAAAAGAAATTGTAGTCATCATCGGCGGACCAGGAACTGGAAAAACAACCATCATCGACGGATTAGTATCCAAAGGGCATTGTTGTTATCCTGAAATTTCGCGCGAAATAACCTTAGAAGCCAAAAAACAAGGAATTGAACAATTGTTTCTTGAAAAACCATTATTGTTTAGCGAATTACTTCTTGAAGGTAGAAAAAAACAATATAAACGCGCCATTTCTGAACCCCATAAAATAGTTTTTATTGACCGCGGAATTCCTGACGTCTTAGCATACATGCATTACATCGGCGACAGTTATCCTGCTTTTTTTGAAGAAGCTTGTCGCGAACACAAATATTCTAAAATCTTTATACTTCCTCCTTGGGAAGATATTTATGTTAGTGATGATGCGCGTTATGAGAATTTTGAACAGGCTAAACTTATTTACAATCACCTTACTGAAACCTATCAAAAATACGGTTACAATTTGATAGAAGTTCCTCGAGGAACCGTTGAAGATCGCATTGAATTCATATTCGAACATCTGTCATAATGCACTTTTGGCTTAGTAGCAACCAAATCTTATTTTATATCTTTGATCCAGTAATAATCTGTCACCCTGAGCGAATGCAGAAGGCATAACTATAATCTTTTGAGTAAAGCATTAGAACTTCTTAAAAAATATTGGAAACACGATGCCTTCCGCGATCCGCAGGAGGAAATCATCAACTCCGTTTTAGAAGGAAAAGATACTTTTGCTTTGATGCCCACTGGCGGAGGAAAATCGCTTTGTTTTCAGGTTCCTGCGATACTGCAAGACGGAATTTGTTTGGTTATTTCGCCGCTAATTGCCTTAATGAAAGATCAGGTTCAGAACCTACAAAACAAAGGAATAAAAGCAATTGCGTTAACGGGCGGAATTAATCAGAATGAAATCATTGACTTATTAGACAACTGTCAATTTGGAAATTTCAAATTCTT
>Ga0105047_10014395_pt1 | contig 12553 bp, 10 predicted proteins | sample MAT04_FD_78384 | JGI IMG/M metagenome (GOLD analysis project Ga0105047, IMG submission 78384) | Freshwater microbial communities from Lake Fryxell liftoff mats and glacier meltwater in Antarctica - MAT-04 (megahit assembly) | ecosystem: Environmental > Aquatic > Freshwater > Ice > Liftoff... | reverse complement strand
GGTGCAGCCGGCCGAAGACCAACTCAAGGCATTGGGCGCCGCCGCCGCCAGTTCTGGCGCAGTGGCGCTTTTTCACATCGTCGGGGTGACGCCCGAAGCGCCCACTTACGCCGCGGCCATGCAAGGGCATGAACCGCAGCAGGTGGTGGATGTCACCATGGAGGTGCTGCGCCAGGCTCGCCGCGAATTGACGACGGCTGACGGTGATCGCCTGGACATGGTGGTGCTGGGCAGCCCGCACTTTTCATTGGCCGAGTTTCGCCAACTGGCGCCGCTGCTGGCGGGCCACCATGCGTATCCTGGCGTCCAGTTTTTGGTGACCTCCAGCCGCGCCATGGTCCTGCTGGCGAAGCAAGCAGGCTGCCTGGCCGCGCTGGAAGAATTTGGTGGCAAGGTCACCGTGGACACCTGCATTCTCGCCTCGCCCATGTTGCCCGCCGGCGTCAAGCTGCTGATGACCAACTCCGCTAAATACGCCTACTACGCGCCGGGCCTGCTCGGCACGACTGTCACCTTTGGCAGTCTGGCTGATTGTGTACATTCGGCTGTGACGGGTCGGGTGGTGCGGGATGAGGCGCTGTGGAGGGGGGACAGTGCCTGAACCAGGATTTGCAGGATGAAAGGATTGACTTGATTGAATCCGGGTAAGCGACCGCTGTTGCGCATGCCCACTGCTTCCTGGAGAAGCGACAGCACGTAGCCGTTGACGCTTAGGCCACGTCGATCTGCTTCCTGCTGCAGGAAGCGATGTAGGCTGTTATCCACGCCGCGCACGGTCAATTGCGCATGAACCGTAGAGGCGGTTTCCATACCGCCGGTGGTGGCTGCGCCGCAAAAATCGAACAGTTTGTTCGAACATTCCGACATTATTTGTCGAAATTGATGATTGACATTCGGTACAATTGATGATAAAATCCGATTGCTTCCCAACCGAGTCGTTCCACTTTATCTTGATCGATCTTTGAAGATGTCTCAATACCGTCTGCGGGTATTAACCTTTGCATGCGGTAGACTACGCTAAGCGGCATCTTTGAAATATGTTGTACTGATGAGTTGAACCCTATCGTGAATGCTGCGAAATCACCCCGCCACACGACCATTCGCGACGTGGCCGCCGAGGCGCAAGTCTCGATCTCCACGGTGTCGCTCTTCGTGCAGGGTGGTTCGGGTGTTGCCCCGGATACCGCTCAGCGCATCGCGGCGGCGATGCAGAAGTTGGGCTATGCGCCGCGTGGGCGTCGTGTGTCGCCAAACCCGCCGCACCTCTTTGGCTTGTTCATGGAGGAGTTGTCAGGACCGGCATTTCCCCAGGCCGTTTACGGTGGAATGGTGCGTGGTCTCGAAGTCGCCGCCAAGCGCCACAGCTACAATCTGCTGTTTTCCTCTGTGGAAGAAGGGAATGTGCCGCAGATCATACTCGACAACCAGATGGGCGGCGCCGTTCTCTTGGGTGGCAGTCCAGCCACCAACTATCTTGCCGTAGAACTATTCCGTCGTCGTTTCCCGCTGGTTTTGCTAGATAATTACATCACCGGTCTGGCGGTGGATGCCGTTGTGCCCGACAACGAGTGGGGTGGTTACCAGGCTCTGGAACATCTGGTGGACTTGGGGCACCGTCGAATTGCGATCATCAACGGGCCATCGAAATACCGCGTACTGTCGGATCGCTTGTGGGGTGCGCTGCGCGCGGCCGACATCTTTGGGATTGCGATGCCACCAACTTACTTGCGGCCATCGATTTCGAGCGGTTTCCCGAACAAAGGGTACCGCGAAATGAAGGAGTTGCTGAAACTCCCCGACCAGCCAACCGCCGTATTTGCCGTCAGCGACCGCGCGGCGTTTGGCGCGTTGGAGGCGATCAAGGAAGCCGGACTCAGCGTGCCGGATGATATTTCTCTCGTCGGCTTCGACGATGAAGTCTGGGCTGAGCACGCCAATCCGCCGATTACCACCATGCGCTACGCGCGCATCGAAATGGGGGCCCTGGCGATGGAACTTCTGCTGGAGCGGATCCATGGGAAATCAACATTGCCTGTGCGTACGAACGTCTACACTGAATTGGTGGTGCGCCAATCGACTGCGCCGCCGCGCCACGCGTAACAGCCATTTCGAGAAGCTCGCGAATCTCTGAACGTCTTCCTGCTGATAGAAGGGCGGCGCGGAGTTCCGATGACAATGTATAGTGAGTTCACAGCCTGACCTCTGTGCCAGGAGAAAGGAGATACGCCGGCGTCACGTTCACGATCCATCTGTAGCTTATCGTCGTTCTTGTTCCCCAGCCACCCAAAAGGAGAAGGAAAAATGTCAAAGATTTCTGATGTCAGTATGACCCAGTTGAGTCGCCGTGACATGCTGCGCCTGACCGGTTTTGTGAGTGTGGGCCTACTGGCGGCGGCCTGCGCGCCCGCTGCCGCGCCCTCAGCCGGTGGTGGCGCGGCAGCGCCGGCCGCGGCAACCGTGAAACTCGTGGCCACGACACAGATGCCCATCACCCAGTGGGCGAACACCACCAAACGCCTCAAAGATGCCTTCCCCGATCTCGATGTCGAGTTGACGCAGACCGACATCAGCGCCGGTTGGGCTTCCTATTCCGACAAGATTATGACTCAGATTGCCGGCGGTGATCAGCTGGATTTGTTAATGATCGCCATCGAAGGTCTGCGGTTGGTGACCAACAAGAATGTGCTCACGCCGCTCGACGATTTTCTGGCGGCCGACGCTCCCGCCAAGGAGGCCATCGAAACCGATGTCCACAAGACGCTGCGCGAGATGATGCAGGTGGACGGCAAGCAGATGGAGTACCCCTTCTCCTGGAACAACATGGTCCTGCATTACAACACAAAGATGATGGCGGATAAGGGGATTGAGGCGCCCAAAGCAGAATGGACGTGGGATGACTTTCTGGAGACGTCGCAGAAACTGTCAAGTGTCAAGGGCGGCGCCGATGACGTATATGGCTATTCCTTCTGGGGCAGCAGTATGTTTGGTATGTCGCCCTGGTTCTTCAGCCACGATACCTCTGTGTTGACCGACGATTGGAAGGACTCCAACTTGATGGATCCAAAAGTGGCGGAAACCCTGCAGTTTCTGGCCGATTTGATCCTGAAGCACAAGGTCGCCCCGAACCCGCAGGGTTGGGATGAAGGCGCCCAATTTGTCTCCAGTCATTTGGGAATGCGTACGTGCGGCCGTTGGTGCCTCCAGCCTTTGTTTGAGCAGAACTTCATAGACTATGACCTTCAGTACCAACCGAGCAGCGGCAGCGGCAAAATCAGAACCGTCGCCGGCACCGATGGCTGGGGCATCACGACGTCCACGAAAGCGCCCGATCAGGCATGGAAAGTCCTGAAGATGCTGAGCGACAAGGATGCCTCGATCGACATGGTGACATCGGGCGGCAACGTGCCTGCCCTGCGTTCGGTGGCCGAAATGCCGCTCTTCGCCGAAAACGGCCCCAAGAATACGGCGATCTTCTACGAATCGCTGGATTACGCCAAGACGGTGCCGGCACCCACAAACTTCAACATCATCGACCCGATTCTCAACCGTCACTATCAGACGATCTGGAACGGTGAGAAATCGGTGCAAGAGGCGGTGGAAGCCGCGCACAAGGAACTTCAGGCGGAAATGGACAAGCTCAAGTAATTGTGTCAGCGTGGAAACTGCTGCAGACAGCACCGGTTGCCTGCAGCAGTCTGCGTCTGAAGCAAGCCAGGAGGTGTAGATTGACAACGGAGGTACATTCATCCCTACCTCATCTTCGCACACAAGCAAAACTCCCGCGCTGGCGAAGCGGCCGTGTACAAGAGATGATCGCCGGGTATTTGTTTATCGGCCCCGCCTTCCTGACGCTTGTGATCTTTCTGGTCCTGCCGATTCTGGCGGCATTTTGGTTGGTATTCATGGACTACGATCTGCTGTCGCCGCCGAAAGCTGCCGGTCTGCGCAATATCCAGGATCTGTTGAGCGACACGCGCCTGCTGGATATCTACAAGAACACGGCGATCTTCGTGGTGGCGGCAACCGTGCTCAACAATGTGATTGCGATTCTGCTGGCGCTTGGCGTCAACCGCGCCTTCCACCCGGTGTTCAAGTATATCCTGCGCACCGCCTATTTTTTTCCGGTGTTGACGACGACAGCCTCGCTGGCATTGATCTGGAAATTTCTGCTGACCCAGGACCGCGGTGTCGTCAACTTCTTGCTCCAGCAGATCAATCTGCCGGCGGTACCCTGGTTGAGTAGTTCACAGTGGGCGATGGTATCGGTGGTCATGTTCGACGTCTGGCGTGCCTGTGGCTACTTGATGGTGATCTACCTCGCCGGCCTGCAAACCATTCCCGATGTTTACTACGAAGCTGCCGCCATCGATGGCGCCACCCGTCTCCAGAGTATGCGGTTCATTACGCTACCGTTGCTCACCCCCACGACCTTCTTTGCTGTAGTGATCTCGATCATCGGTGCCGCGCAGGTGTTTGACAATGCCTGGGTGCTCACCGGCGGCGGCCCCAACGACGCCAGCCGTCTGATCATGCTCTATATTTACGAGATAGGCTTCTCGCGCTTCGCCATGGGCTATGCCGCAGCGGTGTCGATGACCCTCTTCGCGCTGCTGCTCCTGGTAACGTTTCTGCAGTTCTATCTGTCACGGCGCTGGGTGCATTATGAGTGATCCGGTGACTCCAGTGCCTGCCACGCCCACGGCGCCACCCACCCCATCGTCGCGCAGATTTCGTCTGCGCCACACGCCCGGCCATTATCTGGCCGAGCTTGTCATCGTGGTCTTTCTCCTCATCATGGCGATCATCGAGTTTGGGCCGATCAGTTGGATTTTTGCCACCTCGCTGCGCGCTCCGGCCGACTCGTTCAACTTGCCACCCGATTTCTGGCCCACCGCTTTTCATTGGGAAAACTACCTCGCCGTCATCCAGTCCGATCAGATCAACTTTCTAGGTTTTTTCTGGAACAGCTTGAAGATCGCCAGCATCGTCACCATTGCCCAGTTGATCACCACCTCGATGGCCGGGTTTGCCTTTGGGCGCTTGCGCTTTCCTGGGCGTGATTTTCTCTTCTTCTTCTTTCTAGCTTCCTTGATGGTGCCGGCCACTGTAACCCTGATTCCCAACTACATTTTGATCGTCAAACTATTCGGCCTAAAGGATTCACACTTCTCGTTGATTTTGCCTGCGCTGACCAGTGCATTTGGTGTTTTTCTGATGCGCCAGCAGTTCAAGGGCGTACCGAATGACCTGATGGACGCCGCCAAGATGGATGGCGCCGGTTACTTCCGGATCTATTGGCAGATTATGCTGCCCCATGCTGCGCCTACGTTGACAGCCCTGGCCATTTTCACTTTCCTGGCCTCTTGGAACAACTACCTGGCGCCACTGCTCTTCCTGCGCTCATGGGACCAGTTCACATTTCCGCTGGCCATTGTGTTGCTAAACGGGTACATGGGGTCCGGCAATCGCGCCCATGTGCTGGCCGCAGTTATGATCTCGCTGACGCCAGCGTTGATCATCTTCTTGGTGGGCCAACGATTCATCATTCGCGGTGTTGCCATTACCGGCATGAAAGGATAACTCACACCATGGACCGTTTTCTCTATACAGGCGCACGCACCAACCAAATCAGTTTCCCCCTGGGCGGCATCGGCGCAGGGTGCATTGGGTTGGCCGGCAATGGGCGGCTGATCGACTGGGAGATCTTCAACCGGCCCAACAAGGGCAGCGTCAACGGCTTTTCCCATTTTGCCATCAAGGCCGAGACCGACGGCCGCGTGGTCGACGCCCGTGTGCTGCACGGGGATCTGCGCCCGCCCTATCAAGGCGAACTCAACGGCCCGCGGTTCAACTCGTTCGGGTGGGGGCCGCGGCGCGAGTACCTGACCGGTCTGCGCCATTTTGCCGATGTGGAATTTCGCGGCGAGTTTCCGATTGCCGAATTGAGCTACGTGGACGACACGTTCCCGGGCCAGGTGAGCCTCGTCGCCTTTAGCCCCTTGATCCCCACGAATGACCACGATTCGAGCCTGCCGGCGGCCTTCTTTGACTTCAGCGTGACCAACACGACGAGCGAGGCGCTCACCTACTCCTTGGTCGGCGTCCTGTGCAATCCCCTGCCGGCCAACAACATCAATACGGTGGAGGAAGCCGCCTGGGGCCACGCGCTGCGTTTGTCGAGCGACGGTGTCAAGCCCGACGCGACCAACTATGGCGACTTGACGCTGGCGGCCGACACCAGCCAACTGCCCGGCGCTACGGTCAGTTGGCAGCAGTATTGGTTCCGCGGCGCCTGGTTCGACAATCTGGAGATGTATTGGCAAGACCTGATCGCCCCCGGCCCTCTGCAAAACCGCGTCTACCCGCCGGCCCAGGCGGGTGACCACAACGAGGGTGCGTTGGCGGTCAGGGTGAAGGTGGCGCCCGGCGCCACCGCGCACTTCCGCTTTGTGATCACCTGGAATTTCCCGAACTGTTTCAACTACTGGAAGGGCTACCCAGCGGCCGATTTGGTGCGCACTGGGGAGGTCAAGGACACGTGGCGCAACTACTACGCTGTGCTTTGGCCCGATTCTTTGCACAGCGCCGCTTACGCCGTCACCGCGTGGGACCGCCTGTTTGATGAGACGCGGCGCTTCAAGGATGCGCTGTTTGCCTCCGACTTGCCGCCAGCGGCCCTGGATGCCGTGTCGGCCAACATCTCTATTCTCAAATCGCCGACCGTGCTCCGCCTCGAAGATGGCACGTTCTATGGCTGGGAGGGCTGCCATCCCGCCGAAGGGTGCTGTGAGGGCAGTTGCACCCACGTCTGGAACTATGCGCAGGCGCTGCCCTTCCTCTTCCCAAAGCTCGAACGGACGATGCGCGACGCCGACTATGCGCACAACCTGCGGCCGGATGGCGGCATGCCCTTCCGTCTGCAACTGCCGATCGGCAGTGGCTTCTGGGGGTTCCGCCCCTGCGCCGACGGCCAGTTTGGCGGCGTGCTCAAGCTCTACCGCGACTGGAAGATTTGCGGCGATACCGCCTGGTTGCGCCACCTGTGGCCAGCGGTCAAGCGCTCGATCGAATTCGCCTGGAGCAAAGACAACCATGACCGCTGGGATCCCGACCAAACGGGCGTGTTGTGGGGGCGCCAGCATCACACGCTCGACATGGAACTCTTTGGCCCCAACTCGTGGTTGACCGGCATGTACCTGGGCGCCCTCAAAGCCGGCGCCGAAATGGCGGCCGCCTTGGGCGAAGACGACACGGCCGCCGCTTATGCCGCCATCTTTGCGCGCGGCAAAGCCTGGGTCGACGCCAACCTCTTCAACGGCCAATACTATTTCCAGCGCATCGATCTCAAAGACAAGGCCCTGGTGGAACGGTTCGTGGATGAAATCGTGCTGATCCAGGGTGGCACCACGCTCGAAGCCTACTGGCACACCGAGAAGGAAGAGATCAAGTACCAGATCGGTGAGGGCAGCAGCATCGATCAGGTGCTGGGGCAGTGGCACGCCGACCTCTATGGCCTGGGCGACATTTTCGACCGCGGCCAGGTGCAGCAGGCCTGTGCGGCGATCTTCCAGCACAACTTCATCCCGGAAATGGGCAAGGTCTACAACCCATGCCGCATCTACTGTCTCAACGACGAGGGGGGGCTGGTGATCTGTGCCTGGCCGGAGGGGACGCACAAACCGGTCATTCCTGCCCCCTACTCGCAGGAAACCATGAACGGCTTCGAGTATGCGGCTGCCATCCACATGATCATGAACGGCCTGGTCGACGAGGGCATGACCGCCGTGGCGGCGATTCGCGCCCGCTATGACGGCGAGCGCCGCAACCCGTGGAACGAATTTGAATGCGGCAGCAACTACGCGCGGTCGATGGCTTCCTATGCGCTGCTCAACGCCTTCGCCGGTTTCGAGTTCGATGCCGTACGCCAGCACATCGGCTTTGCGCCGCTGCGCACGCAAGACGGTCGCTTCCGCTCTTTCTGGTCGTTGGACAGCGGCTGGGGCGAGGTCGAGGTGACGGACACGGCCTGCGCGTTGCATGTGCTCTATGGGGACTTGACGCTGCGCACGTTGCGGGTGCCTGACGGCGACCGCGTGCGCACGGTTCAGCTTGCCGGCGCGTCGCTCCCCTTTACTGTGGTCGAGGGCAACGTGACCTTGGTCGCCCCCGCGCACATCAAGGCCGGGCAAGCCCTGCTTTGCAGTTTTGTGTGAGAGTTGGTTTGGGAAAGCAAATGCAAGTGAGTGCCATCGAAAAGACATTGCAGGGTCACGTTGTCATCCCCGGTCTCGCTGCCGGCCGTGCGCTGGTCAGCAGCGAGCCGCTTTCCTTCTGGGGCGGCTATGACTACCACACCGGCGAGATCATCGACCGCCGGCATCCGCTCTCCGGTTCGATAGCGGCCGGGTGTATCTTGTGTTTGCCCTTCACGCGCGGATCTTCGACAACGACAGCCGTGTTGTTGGAAGCGGTCAAGGCTGGCACCGCGCCGGCCGCGATCTTGACCACCGGCATCGACGTATTCTTCGCGCTGGCATCGATCGTCGCTGACGCCATGTATGATCGCCCTATCCCAATCGTCGCCCTGGCGCCGGCGGATTTTGACCAAATCGAGATGGAGGATTGGGTGCGCGTAGCGGAGGGCGGTGCTGTGCATGTGGAGAAAACTGCGGATGAGCGCCATAGGTCGATTTGAACGAATGTTGGATGTCTGATGTTATTCTTTGACGACGACCAGGGTGCGAATGTCTACTTCGTTGCCCGGTTCGATGCGGTGGTAATAGCAAGCTGAACTGCCGGCCTGGCACCAAATGTTCCAGCCGTCGTACAGTTTCAGGCGCTCGCCTTTGAGGTTGTTGACGTAGATCTGCAGGTTATCGCCCTTCTTGTTGGCAAGCCCGACTTCGCTGCCATGCGATCCCCAGTAAATGCCTTCCACGGCTGACTCCCAATCCTTGGGGTTGAGGCCGATGTCGGTGAACGCGAAATCGCCCCAGGTGCGCGGCCAATGGCCATTCTTGTCGTAGAATGCCTGCAAACGCATCAGGAAATCATCCTTGATGCTCAAGAAAGCGGTTGATGTAGGCGCCTCTATGCCTGGCAGGTCAAGCGCTTGTACAACTCCCCCCAAGCCTTTGGAAAACATCGGCGCCAAGGTGCTCAACCCGCCGACCGCGACGAGGACAAACACGACCGCGATGAGCCCGTATTCTATCAACGCCTGTCCAGATTCCTCGCCAAGCAATTTGCGCACCATGTGGGAAGCCCTTTCGTAGAGTCTGTCAAACGCCTTGTCCAAATACGGTCGTACTCGTGATTTTCTTCACTTAAGGATAGCACTTGGTGTAAGGGGGCGCTACCCAATCAAGCTGACAGTTTCCTGTCAACGGCGTAAGTAATTCGTTTCCTTCCGGCAAGACGGTGTCAACCTCCAAATTGCAACGCGCCCCTCTGTTGCTTGTCAACCTGCTCTCTTGCTGTATAATGCGTCTTCAATTCCTCACATCCGGCGGTGCGGCACAGCGTCGTCCTCTGCCACCGGACAAGGGTTCGATTCAGCAGCAACTGTATTCACCACACGTAAGGAGAGAACTGTTATGCAACCATTCCGCCGATTCACCACGGCGACGGCGCGCTGGCTTGGCCTGCTTATGGTCCTGAGCCTCGTCCTGTCTGCCTGCGCTGCGCCTGCTGCTGCCCCGGCTGCCGGGGAAGCCACCGCGCCGGCCGCCGAAGCCGCCGCCCCTGCCATCGCTGGCGAGGTCAGCCGCGCCGACACCTTGATCTTCGCCGCCGACACCACCGACCTGATCACCCTCGACCCTGCCGTGACCTACGAGTTTAGTGGCATCCAGGGTGAAGGCAGCTTCTACGAGACGTTGGTCAGCTTCACGCCTGGCCAGAGCGGCGTGCAGCCGCTGCTCGCCGAGTCGTGGGATGTGAAGGACGACGGCGACATGTGGACCGTCACCTTCAAGCTGAACCCGGAGGCCAAGTTTGCCAGCGGCAACCCAGTGACCGCCGACGACGTGGTGTGGTCGTGGGGCCGCGCCATCGACATCAACAAGTCACCGGCTTTCCTGTTGATCGACGTAGCCAAGGTGGCCAAGGAAAATCTGACGGCTGTCGACCCACAGACTTTTCAAGTAAAGCTTCCAAAGACCGTCAGCCCGCAAGTATTCCTGGCGGCAATCACCTTCACGGTGGCGGCTGTTGTGGAAAAGGCTGCCGTTGAGGCGAATATGGGCACCGACATGGGTGAGTCCTGGCTCAATGACTATTCGGCCGGCTCCGGCCCCTATGTCCTCAACACCTGGGATCGCGAGGTCAGCATCACCATGGACGCCAATCCCAATTATTGGGGTGAGCCAGCCAGGCTGCCGCGCGTCATCATTCAGAACATGAAAGATGCCACCAACCGCCTGGCTGCCATCGAAACCGGCGATGCTGACGTCGTGCAGGATCTCGGTCCCGAGCAGAGAACTGCCTTGGAAGGCAATCCCGACGTGTCGTTGTTCGACGGACTCAACACGCAGATGATCTATCTCGGCATGAATGCCAAGATGGCGCCGTTTGACAACCCGGACGTGCGCGAAGCGGTGCGCTACGCGATCAACTATGACGAGATCATCGCCCTCACCGGCGGCGGCGCCAAGACTGTGCAGGAGATCATTCCCGACAGCTTCCTGGGTCACACCGGCCTGAACCCATTCACGCAGGACATTGCCAAGGCCAAGGAACTGCTGGCCAAGGCGGGTGTTGCCGAAGGCATCGAGATCGAGATGCTGCTGCCGTCCGACTACCCGGCCGGCCCGATTGACTTCCCGACATTGGCCGCCAAACTGCAGAGCGACCTCGCGCAGGCCGGTATCACGCTGAATCTGAGATCGCTCCAGTTCTCTGAACTGCTCAACATTTATCGCGCCCAGGAAAGCCCGATGACCCTCGTGCTATGGGGGCCAGACTATCCGGATCCTGACGGCAATGCGACGCCATTCACGACCTATGCCGCCAAGTCGATTGCCTTCCGCAACGGCTGGGATGACGCCAAGGCCGCCGACATGGCTGCGGCGGCGGCGCTGGCGCCAACCGCTGAAGAACGCACCAAGCTCTACGCTGATCTGACCGAGTACGTCTTCCATCAGGGGCCGTACGCCATGCTGTATCAACCGACGCGCACCTATGCCGTGCGCAATACCATCGACGGGTTCAATTACGACGCATCCGACACGCCGTCGGTCAACTTTGCCTTGATCGGCGCCAAATAAGGAGTGAGAGGGTGAGGGGTCGACATCACCCCCTCACCCTCTCACCCTTTCACCCTCTCGCCTTCTCATCCTATGGCTCGTTTTGCTCTACGCCGTTTCAGCGGACTGCTCTTTGTCTTGATCGGCGTCTCGTTCATCACATTCTTCCTGGCGCAGATTGTGCCGGCCGATCCGGCGGCTACTGCGCTAGGGTCGAACGCGCGCGAGGAACAGATCGCGGCGTACCGCAAGCAGTTAGGGCTGGATCAGCCGGCCCCCGTGCAGTATCTCCAGTATATGGGGCGGCTGCTGCATGGCGACCTGGGCAAGTCGATTCGCACACGGCGCCCCGTGGTCGATGACCTGATCGACTATCTGCCGGCGACCATTGAATTGTCGCTGGCCGCCATGAGTGTGGCGCTGCTGATCGGGATCCCCCTGGGTATCCTCGCTGCGCTGCGTCGCAACACGTGGGTGGATGGCGTTGCCCGCGGCTTTGCCCTCGTCGGCGGCTCCATGCCGATCTTCTACCTTGGCCTGCTGGCATTGGGCTTGTTCTATCGGCAATTACGTTGGGTGCCCGGGCCGGGCCGGCTCGACGCCACGGTAACCCCGCCCACGCAAATCACAGGGTTGTTCACCGTGGATGCACTGCTGACCGGCAATTGGCCGGTTTTTGCCAATGCGTCAGCCCACCTGCTGTTGCCTGCGCTGATCTTGGGCTACTTTTCGACCTCGGTGCTGGTGCGCATGACCCGTTCGTCGATGTTGGAGACCCTGGGTCAAGATTACGTGCGCACCGCGCGCGCTAAGGGGTTGAGTGAGCGTGTGGTCATCCTGAGCCACGTCTTGAAAAATGCCTTCCCCCCGATTCTCACCACGATTGGTGTCACCTTTGGCGCCCTGCTCAGTGGCGCCGTGTTGACGGAGACCATCTTCAACTGGCCGGGGTTAGGGCGCTATGCCACTACGTCGGTCACCACATTGGATTACCCGGCCGTCATGGGGGTGACGCTGGTGGCGGCCTTTATTTATCCGCTGGTGAACACGTTCGTGGACATCGGCTACTCCGCCATCGACCCGCGCGTCCGGGTGAAATAAAGCATGAAATCGCTTACGCCTCGCCAACAGTTTATCCGGCGCTTTCGCAAAGATACCACGGCCATGGTCGGCCTGGCGTTGATTGTTATCCTCGTTGTCATGGCGTTGCTGGCGCCGGTGCTCAGCCCCTACGACCCGACCCTGCAAATCATTTCGCATAGCTTACATCCACCCTCGCCTGAGCACTGGTTCGGCGCCGACAAATT
>Ga0105047_10014394_pt1 | contig 12554 bp, 11 predicted proteins | sample MAT04_FD_78384 | JGI IMG/M metagenome (GOLD analysis project Ga0105047, IMG submission 78384) | Freshwater microbial communities from Lake Fryxell liftoff mats and glacier meltwater in Antarctica - MAT-04 (megahit assembly) | ecosystem: Environmental > Aquatic > Freshwater > Ice > Liftoff... | reverse complement strand
CATGCAGCTCGCGCTTGACGGGTGGCGATCGCCAGGCTGCGGTGGCAACCCCGCCCATCGCAGCGGCTGCGCCTGCGGCCATCGAATCGAGAACCCTCGCCTCGACAAACCCAGTTCCCGCCCCGGAGCACAAGTCCACCACCCACGCCAGCCGCCGCCTCCTGGCGAAGGACCACGACATCGCCATCCCACGCCCCCCGGCACAACGCTGCCAGCGACAAACCCGACTACGGCTGCTCGTCGACAATTGGCTGCCGCTTGAGAATCCCTTGAATCCAGACGAGAAAAAATGCCGGGCCAGACTCCTGCACCGCCAGGAGTAGTTCATCTATTGCCCTCGGAATTCACAACGCAAGGAGACCGGCCCGAGAGAGCCGGCCCCTTTGAGTTGGAAGGGAGCAGGGGGGCGACTTCCGCGCAACGCGACTTCGTGCACCGGCGCGGTGTGCCCGCGGTCGGGGTGAGCGCTGGGGAGGGTGGAGGGCGCTAGGCGGCGACCGATCCGAGCTCCGGCGGGCGAGTCGGCGCGGCGAGAAAATTCGTGATCGCCTGTATGTCCTTGGTCGTGAGCATTCGCTCCACCGTCATGAGGAGCGACGACACGAGCGCCGCCCGGAGCACCGCTTCGCCGTCGCCCTCGCCGTGCCGCATGAGCTGGTAGTTGACCATGGTGTTGAGCATGATCCACTCGCTCTTGGTCTCGATGTAGACTATCGCCAGCGACTCGACCATCTGGTCGGCGTCGGAGATGTCCTGGAGTGATTTGATGATGTGTTCGCGGCGGCGCACGACGTGGCCGATGCAGGCTTCGCGGCCGGCTTGATCCGTGCCGTTCCACTCGGTGGCGGTTTGCCTCCACTGTTCGAGAATGGCGGGATCGAGGATGACGTTCTTAATTTCTTCTATGGTCATGGTCGTTAACTCCAATGCGTGAAAGACTCGAAAAATACAACTCGACACTACCCCCGCGTGAACGGTCATGCGACCATCAGCAACGCCCCGCCCTCCGACGAACACCGCAGCTCGCTGAACCACCTGAGGTTGATCAGCCCCGCGCACTCACTTCGAACGACACGGGTCGCCAGCTCAGGGTTTACATGCTCCCCGAAGCGCTTGTCGAACCGCATCGCCTCCGACCGAACACACGCGACGATTTGACCGTCGCGCTTCGACACGACCACCGAGATGTCCGCCGCCGAGTCCAGTGAGCGGAGCGACTCCGACAGCCACCGGATCGTCAGCGCGATGCGAAGTCGCGGGTGTTCGGCTGCGCGGAAACCGGCGAGCGCCTTGACGACGGCACCGTGGGTCGTGGCGTCCTCGGTGGTCGAGCGGGAGTGGAAGCTCTCGGACTCGCCGGCCGCCGCCGAGAACAGCATCGCCGTCGCCGACGAGGCCGATTCGCCCCACACCCCGGAATCGTCGGCCCCGAGGAGCAGGGCATTGTCCAGCGCCAGCCGCCGCCTCTCGGGAGAGGTCAATCGGATCAGTCGCCCCGTCGCTCCCGGCGCACGCCCCAGCGACGCCGCAGCCAGCAGCAAGCCGTCAGACACTGCTTTCCGCACGGCGTCGTCAATCAAGTCACCGGGGTCGGCCGGAATCGAAAGCAGCGCGCGGACCTCATCCGACGGAAGGTCGATTTCCGTGTCGTCCGAGTAGGCGTGCAGGTATTTGGCGAGCTGGTTGGCGACAAATACGACAGCTGTGGTGCGCGCCAGCGCCGCCGCACCCGGTTCCCCCGAATCGGTATCGGCCGCGTTAGCCGACTCGGCAGGGCGGGAGAGCATTTGAGGCGCGTGGTGGTAGCGAATTGCCTCCACGATCGTCGACGGAAGCCCCCAGCGGGCTGCCACATGCGCCCCGATGGCGGCGTGGTCCGCGCCGAGGATCCGGCGTTCGCGGCCGAGTCGACTTTCGTCGCCGGGTCCGGGAATGCTCAGCGCCGCCGCCTCGTCGCTCCGCGTTCGCAGGATCACCAGCTTGCCCAGGTCGTGTAACAGCCCCACCGTCGAGCAGTAACCCCTGTCCACCTTGAAACGCCGGGCCATCACCTCGGCGACGTGCGACACCACCAGGGCGTGGGTCCAAAGTTCCTCCGCCTCCGGCGAGGACATCGCGGGCCCGACCAGCTTGTCCAGCCTCAGGCGCAGAATCTGCGCCCTAACCGCCGAGTACCCCACGAACGACACCGCGTGCGCCACCGACGAGATCGGCTGGGCCGGACTGAATGCAGCCGAGTTGGCCAGCCGAAGGAGCGCGGCCGTCAGTGACGCATCTCGGGCAATCATCGTCGCGATAGATCGCGCGGAGCTAGTGTCGGAGTTGAGCTCCCTGAGAATGGACAGGACGACCTCCGGGATGGGCGGGATGAGCTCGATGGATCGCCTGATCCGCCCCTCGAGGAGTTCGATCCCGAGTGGCTCGAGCGATCGCGAGATGAACCGCGCGACCGGCGCAACCGCCACACCGCGCGCCCGCGGGGTCCGCGCTCCGTCCCCGCCGTCCTCACCTGCCCGAACCGTCACCCCAGCCGACGCCGCCCGGGGTGACCACCCCCGGAGAAGACGATCGATGATGTTCCGAAGGGTTTGCATGGATGACTGTTTGCCGATGATGCTCGGGGCCGGTTGCTTGTGTTGGTCGTCGGCTCGGGCGGTTCTTTACCCACCGGCGATCTGGACGGCGTTCATGTTGAGGTCTCTGGAGAGGTCCTCCGCCTTGGCGACGTTGGCATCCAGTTCTCCCGCGGTCCGCCGCGAACTCTCGACGATCTCCCGCGTCACCTCGCCAAACTTAGCGATAGTTGCCCCGACCGCGCCGACCTTTTTGATCCCCTCGTCAACACGACCCCGCGTGTTGGACACCAGTTCCCCCGACGCGTCGGACACCTGCCGCAACTGCCTGAGCAGTGTGTGCACCGTCGAAGCCAGCGTGCTGGTCCGGTCCGACAACGTCCGCACCTCTTGGGCAACGACCTTGAACGCCGCCGACCGCTCGTCCGACGCCCTGGCTGCCTCGATCGCCGCGTTGAGCGACAACAATCTGGTCTGCGTCGCAATCGTACGCACATTGTCGATGACCGCGCCGATCTTCTCGACATGCTCGCGGACTTCAACGACGCTCTTCTCCGTCGAGTTCAGCGCGCCGCTTACCGACTCGATCGACGCCATTGCGTCGCGGAACAACAGTCCTCCGCTTTCAGCGTTCGACGCCGCGGCTTCGGCGCCGTCGGCGTTGCGGCGTGTTGCGGCGGCGAGATCGACCATGGACCCCGAGAGTCCGGAAACTCCAATGGCGATGGTCATAAGCGACTCGGCAGCGGCCCCGTAATCGACTTTTGCCGCTTCTGGAACCGCTGCGGGCGGTTCAGCGGTGACTGGTGTTTCTCCGTCCGCCCCGGCTTCAGGCAACTCGGGTAATGATTCAAGCGTCGAGTTTAAAGACATTGAAGGTTCTCCAAGTACACCATGACGCACACAACTCCATGGACGATCATTTGTTATGTGTCAGCTCTCCCTCATCTATCGACTTCTCAGGAACCTCACCTTTAGAAGTTGAAGTGCGGTAAAATATTTTGTTCAGGTGCGCCACTTTCAATTGATTCATTTGCCTATAACGCCCGATTCTGACATTGCTTAGTAAGCCGAGGAACGGTCTCGGTCGCGTGGTCGGCGATTTTTCTTACAGAATGGAAGGTATCCCATGGGATACGAGTCCCACGACAGTTCGGAGTGTGGCCTGGAGGCCCAATCCCTGTCGTTCAACGGCGAATTTCACGCGCCGAAGGCCGAACTCGGCTGGGCGGAGTGGCCGACGGGTGTCGCCACGGCGTACAGCTCGATGAAGCAACTTGGTGAGTTCGACCGCGACGGCGAGAACAACCCGCAAGCGCCCGCGTGGCGAGAGACGACCAGCGAGATCAAGTGGCCTCCCCGTCAACATTTGGATTGCAGCCGCCCCGAGATGACCTTCAATCGCATCGAAGGTCGTCGCACGATCCGCCCGATCCGGAAGGCCGCCTGAAGTCAAGCATGGGGCGAGGCGATTACTGCCCAACCCACGCAAGTCAATTCTTCAAAGAATGCCCGAAAGGAAGCGATCGTGAACACAGTCAATCCAGTTAAGCCCCTCGCAGGTCAGTTCGTACCCCCTGAAATCATCGACGGCGTCGCCCTTATGAACCGCAGCCAGGCGGACTCCTGCGACTTCGGGGTCATCAAGGTCGACGACTCGGGAAAGATCCTGCTCTACAACCGCTACGAAGCCGAGCTCGCCGATGTCACCCCCGCAGTCGCCGAAGGCCGCAGCTTCTTCACCGAAATCGCGCCCTGCACGAACAACGCGCTCTTCTTCGGGCGGTTTAAGAAAGGCGTCGCTGAAGGCGACCTCAACATGCTTTTCTCCTACACCTTTACCTACAAAATGCGACCCACCAAAGTCAAGGTTCAGTTGTTCCGGGACCCGGACTCGAAGACGAACTGGGTGTTCGTGCAGAAGTCGTAGTCGGCGAGTTAACCCGACTTCGGGGCACGGGTCGTCATCGCGTGTCGGCGGCGGGCGGTTCTTCGGGCGACCACTGAGAACCCCACCGCTCCACTGCCCCGACGACTCCCTCGTGTGAACCGGCGAGGGCGTCCCCGATCGAAGAAAAAAAGGGTGATGAACCTCGCCAACGTCGCCCAGAGCAACACTTTTGGACCGAAGGATCGACCATGAATCTGATTGCAGCCAGTTCGTCGAGAATCGCCCGCCGAGCCAGCGCCGGGTCCGCCAACCACCTCGCGCTATCGTCGGACTCCAAAGTCCTTCCCGAGGACATTGAGCGCCTGGCGGGGTTGGAGCGCCCGCGCGTCATACTCTCTGCCGGGGCTCGACGCGCGATGCGGCGAAGTCGAGCCACCCTTGCGGAGCTCCGCGCGGGCGGCGCAGCCGTCTATGGCGTCACCACCGGTTTCGGCCCGTTCGTCAGATACGCCGCCACCAGGCCGGGTAGCGAAACGCACGGGCTTGGCCTGATCAGTCACCTCTGCGCCGGTTTCGGCGAGCCCGCAGCCGCCGAGGTCGTCCGCGGCACGATGATCGTCCGCGCCCGAGCAATCGCCGCCGGACACTCAGGAGTTTCGATCCAAACACTCCAAGCCTACCTCGCGCTCCTCAGCCATGGCATCGTGCCCGAAATCCCTGAACTCGGTTCCGTCGGGGCCAGTGGCGACCTCATCCCACTTGCCTTTGCCGCCCGCACACTTCGCGGCTTGGGCACGGTGCGAATGGACGGAAAGAGGATGTCCGCGTCGGCTGCACTGAAGCGCGCCGGCCTGCCTCGACTCAAGCCGCCCTCCCGTGACGTGCTCGGTTTGGTCAACGGAACAAGCTTCATGACGTCATACGCCGCGCTGGCGCTTTGCCGCGCCGAGCGACTGCTCGAAACCGCCGAGCGTCTTACGGGGTGGGCGTATCAACTCCTTGGCTGCCGCGCTCAGGCGCTAGACCCCAGGCTGCACCGGGCCCGCGGACACGTCGGGCAGGTCGTCAGCGCCCGTCGTATCTTGGACCAAGCGGAGTCGGACCCTCAGCAGCCGGCCTTTGAGGACCCCTCCCGACCCCTCCAAGAGGTCTACTCGTTGCGGTGCGCGCCACAGTTTCTCGGCGCCTGCCGCGACCAAATTATGCACGCACGACAGCTGATCGAGCGCGAAATCAACGGCGTCAACGACAACCCCCTGATCTTTGGCGACTCCGCCGAAGCGCCCGCGGCCGCCCTGCACGGGGGCAACTTTCAGGGCCAGCAAATCGCCTTTGCCGCCGACACACTCAACTCCGCCGTCACCCAGATCGCCGTTCTTGCCGAACGGCAGATCGACGTCATCCTCTCCCCGACCCACAACGGCGGAGCTCCGCTTCTCCTGGCGTGGGAACCAGGCCCCTGCTCCGGGATGGCCGGCGCCCAGATCACCGCCACCGCCCTCGTAGCCGACATGCGCCACCACTGCCAACCCGCCGCCACCAGCTCCATACCCACCAACGGCGGGAACCAAGACGTCGTCTCCATGGGAACCAACGCGGCCCGCCACGCCTACCACCAAACTCCCCGACTCTCGGCAGTCCTCTCGGTCCTCGCCCTCTCCTTGGCGCGCCTGCGCGACCTCCGCGCCCAGCGCCGCGCCCCCGGCCGCCCCGGACCGTACCCCAACTGGCTACCCCCCACGCGGTCGTTTCGACACGATGTTCCCCTCCACAACGACATCCGCAAGCTCGCCGACACGCTGCTCGCCCCCACACCCAGCGCCTCCCTCTCCGCCAGCCGCTAACTCACCCGCGCCCGGTAACCCCACAGACCCGCCGGCCCAAGGACAGGTCGTACCCCCGCTCGACCACCCACCCGTGGCCCCCACTTCCCCCCACGCCACAAACACCCCACACCACCTCCTCTGCCGCAATCGGGGTCGGGAACCCGTGATCATCCGGCGGTGTTCGGATCCGATTGCGACGTAAAGCTCAAACCACCTGACGTTTGATGTGCCTAAAAACACACCTCGGCGGATCCGAACAGAACGCAGAGGGCATCGCACGCGTGTTAGCCCGCCCGCAGCGATCTAAAGTGAACGCTGGGATGCGATTTATGATCTCTATCCAGTGATGGCAACCACTACGGTCTACAGCGTCGCTTTGCTTTGCGCCGCTTGCAGTGGTCTTGCCGACTGCATCCTGGAGAGCCACCTCACACGACGGAAGAAAAAGTCCGACCCCGTCAAATTGGCCCACTCGCGCAGGCGTTTTACCCCCATGGATTGAAGTCCTCTCAGAGGCGGCTTGGGTCCGATAGCCCGCCGCAAATCAAAATCTTTTGCCGCCCCGTGTCGAGCGATTGAAGCGCATCGTCCCTCCTGGTCTAGACGGCGCAACGCTGCAAGCATCGACCTGAAACCTGATCCGCGACGGATTACCGGAACCTGACTGATGTGTGTCTTTGCCTTATCAAGGAACGAAACACGGCCCTTCGTTTTCCCGTTGAATGCACCATAATTTTCCCTCTTCCGGTGCACCGTAACTTCCGATCTCTGGTGAGCCAGCGGAGGCGTAATGGACGCCGGCCAGCGACGGCAGGTCATCAACTTTAGGAAAGGAGTGTCACATGGGCTACGAGTCCCAAGACACCGGCGAAAGCGGGCTGGCAGCACAGCTCAGTTCCCTCTATGGGGAGCGCGAGTTCCTCCAGCGTGAAATCGGCGCCTCGGACGCCACGGAAGTGGTCAACATGGTCAAGAGCATGGAAGCCCAGCTCAAGGCCTTTTATGAGGAGCAAGTCACGGGCACCCGTGACAACTCGGGCGGTAGCCCGGTCGAAGAGATCCTCAGTCTTCGCCAGCAGTTCAGCGACTGCGGCCGGCCCGAGATCACCTTCGAAGCCGCGGACGGTCGTCGCCTTCTCCGTGCTACCTGGAAGGCCGCGTAGGCGCACTTCAGTTTCAAACACTTCATCACACTCAAACCCAACCCTACTTAAGGAGTCAGATCATGAGCACTGGAATTGCAGTAAAGCCCCTGGCCGGTCAGTTCGCCCCCCCCGAAGTCCTCGAACGCATCAGCCAGCTGACCCGTTCGCAGGTCGACGGCTTCGACTTCGGTTTCGTGAAGGTTGACGACACCGGGAAGATTCTCCTCTACAACCGCTACGAGGGCGAAATGGGTGGCAACAACGCCGCCATCTGTGAAGGCAAGAACTTCTTCACCGAAGTCGCCCCCTGCACCAACAACGCCCTGTTCTTTGGACAGTTCAAGAAGGGTATCGCGGCGGGCAACCTCAACATGCTCTTCCCCTACACCTTCACCTACAAACTCAAGCCGACCAACGTCAAGGTCCAGATGTTCCGCGACCCGGAGACCAAGACCAACGTCGTGCTCGTCAAGACGACGTAGGCCTTTCAAGGCGCACACGCTTGTCCAGCCCTCCGCCGCCGAAAGGCTGCGGAGGACTTTTGACCAACGTCTGGCGTACCCATGGACGGGTACGCGGTACACCCTTCGCCCACAACCCGAACGCCAGGCCGTCAAATGCCCACTCGATGGAACGAGATTCTCCACACCCGCCTGCGAAACTCGCCCTATCCGATTTTCAGCTTCGGTGACCGGATCATCCCTGCCGCTTCCGTCTGGACCGGCTCGCGCGAATGGGTCAACGCTTTTCGATCCGCCGGTCTCGTTCCGGGCGACCGCATCGCTATTGCTCTTCCGCCCTCGCCGGAGTTTCTCGCGGCGCTTGTCGCGGCGATTTGGGAGGGCTTGGCCATCGCCCCCGTCGATCCGCGCACCGCGCCGGACATGGCCGTATTCAACGCCGACGCAAGGCTTGTCGTCTCGCACACTCCCTCCCGGTTTTCCTGGGTTCCCACCGGCGCGACCTCGCCCCCCGACGCGTCCCGACTTCCCGAACTCCGATCCTCGCGCACCGGCCCGGAACCGCTCATCCGCTTCCTCCTGCGCACCAGCGGTACGACGGGCGGCGCCCGCACCGTCGCGCTCTCCGATGGCGGCGTGCTCTCGGTTATCGAATCCCACCTGCCACTGCTCGACCTGCGGGACGGCGTCGTGGTCTCGGTTCTCCCGTGGCATCACAGTTTTGGCTTGGTCCTCGATCTGCTCGCTTCGATTTTTGCCGGCGCGATCATCCATCGCGACCCCCACGCCGGCCGCAATCCCCACGCCCTGGCCGCTCTCCTCCGAGACACCGGCGCCACCCACCTCAACACCGTCCCCCGCACGATCTCGCTCCTGCTCTCCACCGACGCCGGCCTACCCGCCCTTCAGTCGCTCCGCGGCGGAACTGTCGGTGGCGCACCGGTCTCCGCCTTGCTCGCCTCCAAACTCGCCACCACCCGACTGCGCGCCGGTTACGGACAAACCGAAGCCTCTCCGGGGATCGCCCTCGGAAAGCCTGGCCAGTGGACCCGCGGCCATCTCGGTACCCCCGTCGCCTGCGAAACCAAGCTCACGCCCGAGGGCACTCTGGCTTTCAGGGGCAAAAACGCCTGCCTCGGCTATTTCTCCGGGGAAGACGGTCTGATCCTCGAATCTCCAAACCGCTGGGTCGACACTCACGACTACGTTGAATTAGCGCCCGGGGGTATGATCTTCCAAGGCCGGTTCGACGACAACTTCAAACTCGCCAACGGCCGCCTCGTCGACGCCGCACTCCTCGAATCCAAGCTCTGCCGCGCTCTCCCCGGCGTCGATGAAGCCGCCGTTTTCACCGACGACGGCGAACGCATCTACGTCGCACTCGCCTCCCACACTCACCCGGTCCCCTCCCACACCGAAGTGGCCGCCTGCCTCGGCCCGCTCGCCGCGTACCTCGCCGGCGTTTTCCCCGTCTCCGACCAAAACCAGTACCGCACCGCCAAAGGCGCCCTCGACCGAAAACAGCTCGCCCACGTTCCCCTCCAAGCCGCCTGATTCAACCACTCCCCGGAGTTCAAACATGAGCACACTCACCCTCCTGCGTTCAAACTCGCCCCCGCCCGCGGCAAAGTCCACCGGCCTGCCTGTGCTAAAAGAAACCGGGGTCGGAAACTACTTCGTCGCCAACTATCCCCCTTTCGGCTTCTGGAAGGCCGAGGCCACCCCCGACCTGCACGCCGCCCTCAGCCGCCCACCCCGCCCCGGCGCCGAGCTGGGGCTTTACACCCACATCCCCTTCTGCCGGAAGCGATGTCACTTCTGCTATTTCCGCGTCTACACAGACAAGAACGCGCAGGACATCCGCGGCTACATCAACGCCGTCCTCGCCGAGCTGGCCGATTACGCCACACGACCCGCAATCGCCGGCCGCAAGCCCACCTTCATCAATTTCGGCGGCGGCACACCCAGCTACCTCTCCGTCGATCAGCTGCGCGTGCTGACCGACGGCATGAAGCGCATCCTACCGTGGGACAACGCCCGCGAGATCGCCATCGAAGGCGAACCGGGCACACTCAACGACCTCAAGCTCGCCGCGATGCGCGACATGGGCTTCACCCGGCTTTCCCTCGGCGTCGAGCACTTCGACGACCACGTCCTCGAGATTAACGGCCGGGCGCACCGATCGAAGGAAGTCCATCGCGCCTACGACTTCGCCCGAAAGATCGGCTTCCCGCAGATCAACATCGACCTCATCGCGGGTATGGTCGAAGAGACGGAAGACAAGTGGGCGGACACGGTCGCCAAAGCCATCGAGCTCTCCCCCGACTCGGTCACGATCTACCAGATGGAGATTCCCTACAACACGACGATTTATAGAGAAATGAAAGCCGAAGGCCGGCTCGTCGCCCCCGTCGCGGACTGGGAGACTAAACGTCGCTGGGTGGACTACGCCTTCGGCGAGTTCGAACGCGCCGGCTACTCCGTCGCCACCACGACCACCGTCGTGAAGAAGCCCGATGTCGAGTTCGCCTACCGCACCGGGCTCTTCGACGGCACGGACATCCTCTCCTGCGGCGTCTCCAGCTTCGGTCACATCAGCGGCGTCAATTACCAAAACCAGCACGACTTCCAGCCGTACATCGACGCCGTCGCCGCCGGCCAACTCCCCACCCACCGGGTCTACGCACTTTCAAACGACGAAAACTACATCCGCGAGTTCGCCCTGCAGCTCAAGGCCGGCTCGGTCGCCGTCGCGCCCTTCCTCGCCAAGTTCGGTCGCCATCCCGCCGAGCAGTTCGCCAACCCCCTCGCCGTGCTCCGCGACCGCGGCGTGCTCACCGAATCCCCCACGCACATCGGGCTCACCCGCCCGGGCCTCATGCAAGCCGACCGCCTCATCTTCGAGTTTTTCCTGCCCCACCACCAAACCGGCCGCTTCGCCTAATCGCATTCTCCATCGCCTGGACAAAGCACCCCCATGTCGCAACCTCGCCTCCCCTATACCGGCGCTTCGTACCTTGAATCCCTCCAAGACGGCCGAGACGTCTACATCAACGGCCAGCGCGTCTCCGATGTGACGACCCACCCGGCCCTTCGCAACGCTGCCCGCTCCGTCTCGCGCCTCTATGACGCGCTCCACGATCCCGTCAACCACCCGAACCTCACCTGCCCCACTGACACCGGCTCGGGCGGCTTCACCCACCGCTACTTCCGCGTCTCGCGTTCGCGGCAGGACCTCATCGCCGCCCAGTCCGCGATCGCCGATTGGTCGCGCCTCACTTACGGCTGGATGGGCCGCACCCCCGACTATAAAGCCGCCTTCACCAACACCCTCGGCGCCAACCCCGACTTCTACGGCCCTTACGCCGACAACGCCCGTAACTGGTATCGCCTCGCCCAAGAGACCGTGCCGTTCATGAACCACGCCATCGTCAACCCCCCGATCGACCGCCAGAAACCGGTCAGTGAGGTGAAAGACGTTTATATCCGGGCGGTGAAGGAGACCGACGCAGGTGTGATCGTCTCCGGCGCAAAAGTCGTCGCCACCTCGGCCGCACTGACCCATTACAATTTCATGGGCCAGACCCCCAAGTCCGCCACCGACGACCTCGACATGGCCCTCTCGTTCATCGTCCCCATCAACGCGCCGGGACTCAAACTCTTCTGCCGCACCTCCTACGAGCTCGCCGCACACAACCACGGCTCTCCCTTCGACTATCCCCTCTCCTCCCGCTTCGACGAGAACGACGCCATCATGGTGCTCGACAATGTTCTGATCCCGTGGGAAAACATCCTCATCTACCGCGACCCCAAGCGCATCACCCGTTTCTTCGGCGCTTCGGGTTTTTTAAACGGCTACCTCTTCCAAGGCTGCACGCGTTTTGCCGTCAAGCTCGACTTCATCGCCGGCTTGCTCGCCAAGGCCCTCCGCTGCACCGGCGGCGACGAGTTCCGCGGCAACCAAGCCCTTCTCGGCGAGGTCATCGCCGCCCGCCACACATTCTGGTCTCTGTCCAACGCCATGGCCCACAACCCTGATCCCTGGCACAAAGACGCCGTCCTCCCCGAACGCCAAGCCGCCCTCGCCTACAGCGTCCTCGCCCCAGACTGGTACCCCCGCATCCGCGAGATCATCCAGAAAACCATCGCCTCGGGCCTGATCTATCTGCCGTCCAGCGCCAGTGACCTCGCCAGCCCCGAGATCGCCCCCTATCTGGAACAGTACGTCCGTGGCTCCCACGGCATCGGCCACACAGAACGCATCAAAATCCTCAAACTCCTCTGGGACGCCACGGGCACCGAGTTCGCTTCCCGACACGAGCTTTACGAACGCAACTACGGCGGCTCCTGGGACGACGTACGCCTCCAAACCTACATCGAAGCCGACCGCGGAGGCAGACTCAAATCCATGGAAGCCCTAGTCGATCAATGCCTCGCCGACTACACCGAATCTGGCTGGTCCGGCCCCACTTGGCTCGACCCCACGAGTGTCAGTGTCGGAGACGTCTCACGCGCGAAGTCCAACGACGCACGGACGACCGCGGAAAAGGCGGCCGCATGATCAGTATTGCTCAGTCGGATATCCCCACCGCCGGGACCTACAACGACGCCCGCCGCGCGTCCAATGACTCCACCGGCAGATCCACCGCACTACCCTG
>Ga0105047_10014392_pt1 | contig 12554 bp, 9 predicted proteins | sample MAT04_FD_78384 | JGI IMG/M metagenome (GOLD analysis project Ga0105047, IMG submission 78384) | Freshwater microbial communities from Lake Fryxell liftoff mats and glacier meltwater in Antarctica - MAT-04 (megahit assembly) | ecosystem: Environmental > Aquatic > Freshwater > Ice > Liftoff... | reverse complement strand
GCCTGCTTCTTCCGCTCGATCACGTCCGGGCTGAGCGGCACGGCCATCTCGATCTCGTGCGGTTCCCACTCCTCCCACGCGCCTTTGTAGAGCCAGACGTCGAAGTGGTGATCCTTCGCCCGCACTTGCCGCACGGCTTCGAAGATCGCTTCGGCGCAGAGCCGGTGCGTGCCGTGCGGGTCGCTCAGTTCCCCGGCGACGTAGATCTGATCCGGCTTCAACCGGCCGAAGAGTTCGATGATGTCGGCGATATCCTGCGGTTGGATCGGCGCTTTCGTGATGGTGCCGGTGCGGTAGAAGCGCAGGTTCATGAATTCGAGTTGTTCGGGTGGAATTCCGCAGGCGAGCGCGGCGGCGCGGGCCTCGGTCGCCCGGATTTGCCCCATCACTTGCAACAGCTCCGGCGTATCCGCTTCGCCCGGTTTCTTGTTATCGAGGAACTGGTTCACGCGGTCCTTGATGGTGCCCGCACTCGATTTCTCGGAAGCATCGCCGAAGGCGCTGAGGAACTCATCCACGAAGTCGACGAACCGGCGGGCGTCGTGGTCGAACACGGCGATGTTCCCGCTCGTCATGTACGCCACGTGGACTTTGTGCCCCTGCTCGACGAGGCGAATAATCGTCCCGCCCATGGAGATCACGTCGTCGTCGGGGTGGGGGCTGAATACGAGAACCGTCCTTCGTCCTTCGTCATTCGTCATTCGGGCTCCGCCTTGCGATGGCCCCTCTTTCGAATGACGAGGGACGAAGGGCGAAGGACTCTTCCCGCCTGCGGGATAGGGTTGAATCGTCGCCAGTCGATCGTGGAACACCGCTTCGCCGATGCGCTCGGCCGGGCCTTGTTCGCGCAGGAGTTCGTACAGGTGGTGCTCGCGGAAGTCGTCGTCGTTGAGCTTCTGCAAGCCCTTCTTCACCGTGAGGCTCAGCCAGACAACGGCTTGGCACACGCGCTCCGGTGTCCATTCGACGGGGCCGACTTCCCACGGCCGCTTGATGGCGGTCGTTTCCGCCGCTGCGGCCGGGTCGAGGAGAAAAAGCGCATCCGTGTGTTCTTGGAGGAAGCTGGCCGAGATCGCCTCCGTCGGTGGGAACTCGATGGCTTTGTAAACGACGTGGGCCTTGTGCTCACCGAAGGCCATGAGGTAGACCTTGCGGGCGTCGAGAATGCTCGCCACGCCCATCGTGATGGCCTGATTCGGCACGTTCTCTTCGCCGAAGAACCCCGCGGCGGCGTCGCGGCGCGTGATGCTGTCGAGCGTGATCATCCGCGTCCGGCTGTTCTTCGGGCTGCCCGGTTCGTTGAAGCCGATGTGCCCCGTGCGCCCGATGCCGAGGATTTGGATGTCGATGCCCCCGGCCGCGCGGATCTTGCGTTCGTAGTCGATGCAGAAATCCTCGATTTCATCCGGCTTCAGCGTGCCATCGGGGATGTGGATGTTCTCCCACTTGATGTTCACATGGTTGAAGAACGTCTCGTGCATCCAGCGGAAATAGGAGTGCGGATCCTCCTTCGGCAGCGGCAGGTATTCGTCCAAATTGAAGGTGACGACCTTGGAGAAATCGAGTTTCTCTTCGGTGTGCATGCGGATCAATTCGCGGTACAGGCCGACGGGGGTCGATCCCGTGGCGAGGCCCAGTACCGTCGGCTTGCCGGCGGCGTTGCGGGCGCGGATGAGCTTGTCGATCTCGCGGGCCACGTAGCGGTTGGCGGCGGCGCTGTTGGGGAGCGACAAGCTCGGCACGCGGGTATGGGGCAGGAAATGCTGCGCGGCGGGGGCCATGGTTGAATTCCGCAATCGGGAGACGGAAGAGCGAGTCGAGATGTTCTACGGCACAGGGGACGACACGGGGAGAAGGGACTTCACGGTGCTCCGGCGACGACATCGGCGGGATGGAACACCGTGATGCCGGGGTAGCGGAGGAAGTCGGCTCGATCGAGAGTCAAAATGTGGGTGATATTCCGGCTGGTCATCAGCGCGGCGAGACGAGCGTCGTGGACTTGCTTGCCTTGGATGGAAAGGGAAAGAACGACACGCCGCCAAATCGGGTATGTGGATTCGTCTTCGAGAAGTAGCGGGAAGCCCAACTCGACTTTAGTCAATCGCAGTTCCGCAACTGCAAATGGTAAACCGAAACCTCTGGGGCGGTGGCTGGGCGTGTGCAGACGTTCCAGAATTCGGCCCTGTTCTGCGATCCGGTTACGACCTCGTGACCGCGCTTTTCGAGGATTCGTACTGCCGAAAGCACCACAAGATGGCGTGCATCCATCGGTTCGAAAAGCCGCAAGAGAATGCCGGTATCGGCTAATATTTTCATCAGTCGTGATCGTCGTAGATATCGGCTCGGGAAAAGTTTACCGGCAGCGCTTGGCCGCTCGACATCGCCGCCATCTCGTCGAGGAGCTTGCTGAATTCCTCGTGGGACAAGCGCGAGCATGTGACCGGCGGAGTGACGGGCCAGATACCGGCCCCGGTGACTGTGAACGCGTCGCCGTCCGCCCGGACGGCATCGACAAGCCGCTGCACGGCGCGAACCGTCGGTTCTGGAAGACCCGTCAAATCTACAGTGATTGGTAATAGTGTTGCCATATCCGCACTCTACCGAGCCGGGGAAGAGCTGTCCATCACTCGAATTCGTGCGTCCACTCCGCGGTTCCGTACTTGGTTTCGACCAAATGCCGGGCCGCAGTCATTTCGACTTCGCTGCATTCGCTCAGCGTCCCGCCGTATCGATTTCGAAATGCATTCATCAATGCATAGACAATGGTTGCGCGGCTCAAGGTCGTCTGCAGATTCAACGGGGCGACGTGCTTCGCGGCGCTGGCGACCCCCTTCTCTTTCAATTTCTCCCGGCCGATACGCAGCACGCGCCGCATCTCGGTATTGTCGAGAGAATATGCCAAAGTCGTGTGGTGGAGCACGACTCCGCGCCGGCGGGCTTGGGCCGCCCCGGCGATCTTACCCGCCGCGCAGGCGATGTCGTTCACCGGTCGATAAAAACAGTCGATGCCGAGTTCGCGCAATGCGATGACGGCCCATGCATCACAAACCTCGTAGCTCTGTCGCAGCGTGAATCCTTCCAATGCCCCTTCCGGTAATATCAACGAATAAGTGATGGCACCGTGCGGTTGTATAAACATCGACCCCCCCCCGGTGATCCGGCGGACGACGGCCATTCTCAACTCGTCGGCCGCCGCGGGGTCGACTTCGTTGGCGACGGATTGACACCGGCCCAAGACGATGGCCGGCGAACCCCAACCCCAGAAGCGCAGAGACGGCCCCGAACCGAGCAGGGCTTCGTCGAGGGCGACGTTGAGTGCGGGGGGCGTGAGGCGCTCGGGGACGATCCTCCACGGCAGCCCATTCCAAGGGGCCGTCCAGCGTTCGATGTCGGCGACTGTAAAGGTGCCAATGCTTATAATATTGACCCTTTAAAGTTGAAGTTGTTCGTAGTGCCAGTGTGACAGTGTTTCGGAATGAAAGTAGTCGGCCAACGATTCACCAATTGCTGTATTCCGAAAATGTCGCGCCATCTGCGGCGAATAACGCCCCGACGACCCACACGAGACGATCCGGCCGACGGTGCAGCAAGTGGCCGAGGTACTGCTGAACCCGACGCTGGTCGGGTAGAGCCGATCCATCAATTCCACTTCGCCACTTGGCGGCGGGCTTCTTGCAGGAAATCCTTGACCACATCGGCGTCGGCCGCGTTGGGTGCGGATTTTAAATAGTCCGTCAGCGGGTCGATGGCCCGGCCCGGCTCGTTCGCGTGGACGAGCGTCACGCCGAGATCGCGCCGCTGGCTGGTGTCGCCGGGGTTCAGCGGCACCAGCCATTCGATGACCTGCGCGGCCTTCGCATACTGAGCGCTCTGCAAATAGACCGCCTTCAAGTTGTTCAGCATCCGCGAGGCGATGATCCCCGGCGGCGTCGCCCGCAGATTCAACGCGGTGGCCAGAAACGGCTGCCCGACGACCGTACTCACCAGTTCGCTGCAACCTTCGGGTGTCAGGATCGCGCCGCCGTGGAAGGGGTCGAAGAGCACTTCCTCATCGCCTTCGATGACCTTGGCGATGAAATGCCCCGGCAAGCCGATGCCTTGGACCGTCAAGCCGCAGCGCTCGCCGACGGCGATGGCCAGCACCGACAGCGAAATGGGGATGCCGAGGCGGCGGTCGAGCACTTCGTGCAGGAAGCTGTTGCGGGCGTCGTAGTAGTCGCTGGAATTCCCGGCGAAGCCGAGTTCTTCAAACAGGTACTGCCCGAGTTCGAGAGTCCTGGCTTCCAGCGAGATCGCCGATTCCAACCGAGGGGCCAATTCCTCGGCGAGATCGTCGAGTTTGGACAAATACACGGGCAAATCGAGTTCGGCGTCGTCGACACCGAGGGCGAAATAGAGGTTCAATTCCGCGAGATCGACCGGGGCGTCCGGGTCGAATCCGAGATCCGTCAAGGTGGCGGCGAGGTTCATGGGGCCATGGTATCAGGGAAATCCGAAAAAATTTCCACCCGCGTGCCAAGAATCGTAAATCCCGTGCCGAGGGACGCGAATAACTACTTAATCCGACGGAATTGTCTCCGGGATTGGCCCACCGAGGTATCCAGCTCATGAAGAAGATTCTCTTAGTCGCAGTCATCGTCGCCGGCGTCGTCTTCGCCGTCAAAGGGGCCAGCGTCATCGGCACCCTGAAGCGCGAATACGAAAACGCCAAGAGCGCCATCAAGGGCGATAAGTCCGAAGAAGACCAAATCAAAGAACTCCGCAAAGAAGTCGATAAGCTCGACAAGGACATCGACAGAGCCAAGGACAACCTCGCCAAGGAAATCGTCGAAGTCCGCGACCTCAGCAAGCAAAGCACCAAGCTCCGGGCCGAAGTCACCGGCGAAGAAAAACGGGTTCTCGCTTTCGGCGAAGACCTCAAGACCACCGAAGGCCAAATCGCCTATGGCCGCGAAATGCTCAGCATTCCGGACGCCAAGGATCGCCTGAAGTCGGACGTGTCGCTGCTGGTTCGCAAGAAGAATACGCTCGCCACGATGGAAAAGACCCTCAGCCACCGCGAACGTTCGAAAGACATCCTCGAGAAGCAACTCGCCGAACTCGCCAATCAGAAGCAATCGCTCAAGAGCGAAATCGACGCCATCGAAGTCGAATACCAGAACATCAAACTCCAGCAAATGGAAAACAAGTACCAGAAGGACGACAGCCGCCTGAGCAACATCAAGCAGAACCTCGACAAGATGCGGAAAGACCTCGAAGTCAAGAAGGAACGGATCAAGCTCGACCCGGTTGGCCAACCGGCCCCGGCCTCGAACGAATCGGTCGACGACATCATCAAGCCGCTGAGCAAGATCGAAAAAGCCGGCGAGTAATTTGAACCGAACGCTGAGAGCCGGCCGCGTGAGCGGTCGGAGTTTCCCGAAAGGAACTCCGACCGCTGACGCGGCCGGCTCGCCTCACAAATTCATAGATCAGCACCATGATCCTTTCCTACTTCTTGGCCGCTTGGCAAGCCCGTGCGGCGCTCCGCAACGGCCAGCCGGACGTCGCCCGTCGGATCCTCGAACCCTTCGCCCAAGCGGGCCACGGCCAAGCCCTGCGGATGAACGTCGACGTCGCGCGGACCTACTGGATCCGGGCCGAGCAGGCCCGCCGGAATGACAACCCCGAAGCGGCGTGGAAGGATTTGCTCGCCGCCGAGGCGCTGCAAACGGGCCTCGCGGAGCTCGTCGAATTCCGCCGGTTGCTCACGCAGCAAGGTTTGGTCGCCTGCCGGGAATACTTGCGGGTCGGCAAGCCGGCGCGGGTTGTGGAAACGCTCGCGCGCATGAAACAGCGCACGGCCTTCCACCCGGAGTTCGACCTTCTCGACGAAACCGCCCGCGATTGGCTCCTGTCGCTCGAGATGGCCGACCGCGGCGACTTCCTCGCGGCGCAGGGCACGCTCTCCAAAGCCAAGGAGCGCACGCCGCCGGAGCTCCATGCGGCCTTCGACGCGCCGCACGCCGACTTCGCCCGTCGGGCCGAGCGCTACCGCGAAGCGGTCGAACAACTTTACGACGCGGCCGAGGCAAAGCGGTGGCGTTCGATCCACCAGTGGGCCGAGGCCGTGTCGGCGGTGGCGCCGAACCACCGCGATGCCCGCAACTTGAAGGCGAAAGCGTGGGACGCCCTGCACCCGGAATCGCTCGTGGCCCGGCCGGTGTCCGAGTCGGGCGACAGTGTCGTCGCCGCGTGGCCCGGACTGACTGCGGAAAGTGTGACCATGGCCTACCCGATCGCGCGGCCGGAGAACTCACCCCCCGGCCCCCTCTCCGAAGCGGAGAGGGGGAGCACGATCCCGAAACGATTCGTACTTTGGATCGACGGCGTCGGCGGCTACCTCGTCTGCCTCGCCCCGCGTGTGACCTTCGGCCAAGCGACCGCGCTCGGCCCCGTCGATGTGCCCCTGTTCGCCGATGTCTCCCGGTTGCACGCGGAGCTTTCCCGCGACGGTGAAGGCTACGTACTGGAATCGGCCCGCGATGTGATGGTGAACGGCAGCAATTCCAAACGGACGATCCTCCGCACCGGCGACCGCGTAACCCTCGGGGCGACCTGCCAGTTCATCTTCCATCAACCGGTGCCGATCAGCCCGTCGGCCCGGTTGGAACTCGTCAGCGGCCACCGCTTGCCCGTCGCGGTCGACGGCATCTTGTTGATGGCCGAGAACTTGATCCTCGGCCCCGGCCCGCAGGCGCACGTGCTACTCCCCGAGGGGGCCGGCACCATCGTCTTTTACCGTTCGCAAGACGGTCTCGGCCTGCGCTCGCCCGGCGAATTCCACATCGACAACCGACCGCACCGCGACCGCGCCGCGCTGCCTGTGCCTTGTCATGTGGCGGGCGAACATGTCAGCTTCGCCCTCGAAGCCTACGGAACGCGGGGGTGATTGCGACGAGCCAGCGATGTTCGGAAGCACCCGTCGCTGGCGCTCGGGGCTCCGAATGGATGAATTGCGCAAACGAAAATCGGCCGGGTGAGCCCCGGCCGATTTCATACATCTGTGAACCAAACTCAGGGCTGGCTGACGCCGCTGCGGCGGGTGCGTTGCTTCAGCGGGAAGAGGATCCGCCAGCTCGCCTTGCGCGAACCCGGCTTGGCGTGCGGCTTCGGCGCGACGTGGATGTTGCGGGCCAAGCCGAGCACGGCCATCACTTGGATGCAAGCGTACGTCACGTCGATTTCCCACCAGCGGAGGCCGTGGCGGGCCGAGCGCTGGTAGGCGTGGTGGTTGTTGTGCCAGCCTTCGCCGAAGGTCAGGGCGGCCACCCACCAGTTGTTCTTGGAATCGTCGGTTGTTGGGAAGTTGCGGTAGCCCCAAATGTGGCTGGCGCTGTTCACGAACCACGTCGTGTGCAGAACCCACACGGTGCGGACGAACATGCCCCAAATGAGCCACGACGTGGCCGTGGCGTGGTTGCTCATGCCTTCGAGATTGAACAGCTCGTTGAACACGTACCCTGACCAATAGACGATGACCGCCAGCAATGGCAGGTAGAAGGCGTGCGTGCGTTGGAAGAATCGGTGCACCGGGTCGCGGGCCAAGTCTTTGACGTTGAACAGCGTCTCGATGGGGCCGTCGGTCTTCGGGTCGTCGCGCATCCACCACGCGGCGTGGGCCCACCAGAAGCCCTTTTCTTTCGGCGAGTGCGGATCTTCTTCTTCGTCGGAGTGCGTGTGGTGGAGGCGGTGGGTGCAGACCCAGCGGAGCGGGCCGCCTTCGTTCGCCCAAATGCCGAACAATGTCAGGGCGTATTCGATCGGTTTCCACGTGCTATAGCTGCGGTGCGTCAACAACCGGTGGAAGCCGAGGGTGATCCCGAGGCCGGTGAGGACGTAGAGCGCGAAGAAGGCCGCGAGGCCGGACCAACTGAATGTGAATGGCGCGAAGATCGCGCCGACGTGAATCGCGGAAACCCAGAAAATCGTGCCCCATTTGATCGGCTGCTTCGCAGCGGGCGGGGACGCAGCGACGGCGCCATCCGATACCATGAACATTCCTCGGGCGGTGGCTAACGAAACGGAAGCGGGTGGACTGCGCCCGACCCGTGGTCGAATGCCCCGCAATATACTGACATGATAGGACACGGGAGTAAACTCGGATCGCCGGGAATCCGAAAAACTCGACGGATCCCGTCACGCCCCGGCCGGCGCAATCTGCGCCCGCAGGACTTTGTAATCGGTTTTTCCCGTGCCGAGCGTGGGGATTTTTTCGATGCGGCGCACGTCGTCGAGTCGGATCACGCCCCGGAAGCCTTCTGCAAGTAGCAGTTGGTTGGCCGTTTGCAGGTTGTAATCTTCGGTCGTAAACAGGACGATCTGCCGACCGGTGGTCGTTTCGACCCCTTCAACTGCGACCCGCGGGCCGTCGTCCGTCGGCGGGAATAATTTGGCGAAGGGTTCTTCCAGCGCCGGGAGCGAGATCATTTCGCCGCCCGCTTTTAGGAATCGCTTCAACCGGCCCCGGAAGACGATATAGCCCTCGCCGTCGAGCGACACCAAATCCCCCGTCACGTAATACCGCTTGCCGCCGTGCTCTTCGAAGGGAGATGGCCCGTCGAATCCGATGTAGCCGGGGAAGACGCTCGGCCCGGCGATTTGCAGCATGCCCATGTCTCCGGCGGGCACCGGTTCATTCGTTTCGAGGTCGGCGATGCGGAGTTCGACCCCGTCGAGGGGCTGGCCGATGGTGCCGCGCTTGGGGGCGTCGATGGGGTTGAACGATACGATCGGCGAACATTCCGTGATGCCGTAGCCTTCGATGAGCTTGGTCTTCGGCGATATCTCCAATCCTTTCTCGAAGACCGCATCCGGGCAGCGTTCGGCGCCGAGGGCGACGATCCGCAGCGAATCGAGTTCCCCCGGCTTGGCCCGATCCAAGATATACCGGATGAACGCCGGCGTGCCGGCGGTCAGCGTCGGTTTGTAGCTGGCGATCTTCCGCACCAGCGCAGCCGCGTCGGTCGGGTCGGGGTGGTGGACGATCTTCAAGCCGCCGAACAGCGGGAACATACCGCTGACGGTGTGGCCGAAGCTGTGGAACAGTGGCAGGAACCCGAGTACGCTGTCATGCTTGGTGATCTTCAACCGCGGCACGGCCGCGCGCATGTTGGCGATGATGTTGGCGTGCGTCAGGGGCACCGCCTTCGGGGCCTTCTCCGAACCGCTGGTGAAGAGCACGACGGCCGGCTGTTGCGGATCGCGGACGATGTGCGCCATCGCACCGCGCGTCGCCGCGCCGGGGAACCAGCGCAGCGTCAGCAGCGACTTCAGCAGTTCGAACTTGCCGATGGTTTTGCGGACGTGCTCCAAGTAAACGAACTCGGCGCCGGGCACGACCAGCTGCGTGCGGTCGATGAACGCCTTCGCGGTGATGACGCGCTTCACGCCCATCAATTTCACGGCGTGCTCGAGGTTGCCCGGGCCGGTCGTCCAATTCAGCACCACCGGCAGTTTGCCCGCGAGGTGCAGCGCCATCAGCGCGAGGTCGCCCGCCACCGACGCCGGCATCAGCAGCCCGATGTTCGGCTCCGGGAATTCGCGGAAGCGCTTCGCCATCGCCCGGCTGGCCACGAACAATTTCTCGTAGGTCAGGACGCCGGCCGTGTCGTCGGCCGCCGCGACGTTCCGGCGATCGATCGCGCAGCGATTCACGAACGCTTCGCCGAAGGTCTCGCCCAGCACGACGACATCCGTCGTACCGGTCGTCGGTCGGAACCACTCGCGCGGCGCCGGTTTCGTCGGGGCGTGCTCGTTCAATCCTTCCGCCAAGGCCCAGAGTTGCCCCACCGAACTCGGCACGACGTCGCCGCTGAACCCGAAGCGCTGCTCGACTTGCAGCGCGATCTCCATGGCGTCGAGGCTGTCGATGCCCAGATGGCTGTAGGTCGTCGCGGCCACGTTTTCTTTGTCCGTCAAAGGGCGTTTCAACTTCTCCGCGAGGATTTCGGCGATGGCCTGTTTCGTTTCCGGTTTCACTTTCGACAAATCGTGATCGAGCAATTTCGCGGGCGGCGGGAAGGTGAACTCGCGCGGGCCGAATAGGAAATGGCCCGGCACGAACGTCGGCGCCTCCGGGACGCCGGCTGTGTCGGCGTTGAACCAAGTTTCGAGCCATCGGTTCAACTGCAAACGATCCGGCGGCGGTCGCTCGGAAGCGCCGAAGGATTCGAGGGTCATCGTGATATTGCGGCGCGGGGCGAACACTAGCAGATTCGAAAGAAGCATTCCGAAGGCGCGGAACAGCGTCGGCACGAGCGAGGGTCGCGTCGCGGTCGGCGCCCAACTGAACATGCTCCCCCACAAGCCGCGGGTGCGGACGAGAACCACCGTCGTTTCGGGCACGGCCGCGAGGAGCTCGGCCACGGCGCGAGCCCCGCCGATGTGCTCGAGGCCGTCGCGCATGAGCCGGCCGCTCGGCCAGATCAGCACGTTTTTCCCGGAGCGCAGGATCTGGGCGATTATCTCGATCGAGGCCCGCATGCGGTCGCGCGCTGCGCCCGAAGCTTTGTCGAGATCGGGGATTTGGATCGCTTCCGCCATCCACGCCAGCGGCTTCAAAAGCGGGCTTTGGAAGTTCGTTTCGAGCGCCAACGGCCGGAATTGGAACGCCGGCCAGAGTTGTAAGCAGAGGTTGGGCGGATCGGAATACGCCGGGTGATTCGGCAGAATCAGGTACGGCCCCGGCTTCGCGAACACGGCCTGCTTTCCGACGACGGTGACGCGGTAACGCATCCAGAAGATGGTCTTGCCGAGGAACCAGACCCACCAGCGGAGCAGTTGGAGGAACATGTCGCCTCGGGAGCCGAAAGGCAGGGGTGGGCCTATTGTGCACGACGGCGACGGAAGTTCCAAGCCGAGGTCGGTGGTCGGTCTCCACGCGGTGACACTGTCGGAATCCGAACGCGCGGACTAAAACAATCGAACCTCCGGGTTCGATTTCTTTTTGCGAGGTTCATCCATGTCCGCGTCCGCGCTGCTCTTCACACTCCTCATCGCCGCGGGCCAACCGCCCAAGGCCGATCCCCCCGCCAAGCCCGAGTTCAATCCGCCGGTCAATGCCTTCCGCCTGCGCAACATCGGCCCCGCCATCACTTCTGGCCGCGTCGCCGCGCTCGCGGTGAATCCGAAGGATCGGGCGCACTACTACGTCGCCGTGGCCTCCGGTGGCGTCTGGAAAACCACCAACGCCGGCACGACCTTCACCCCCGTCTTCGACGGACAAGGCTCGTTCAGCATCGGCGCCGTGACCATGGACCCCAACGACAGCGAAACCGTCTGGGTCGGTACCGGTGAGAACAACAGCCAGCGCAGCGTGGCCTACGGCGACGGCGTGTACAAATCGACCGACGGCGGCAAAAACTGGCAGAACATGGGCCTGAAGCAGAGCGAGCACATCTCCCAGATCGCCGTGCACCCCAAGGATTCGGACACGGTCTACGTCGCGGCGCAGGGGCCGCTCTGGGGGCCGGGCGGCGACCGCGGCTTGTACAAAACCACCGACGGCGGCAAGACGTGGAATAAGATCCTGAGCATCGACGAAAACACCGGCGTCACCGAGTTCCTGCTCGATCCGCGCAACCCGGACATCATCCTCGCCGCGAGCTACCAGCGCCGCCGGCACGTGTGGACGCTCGTCAACGGCGGGCCCGGTTCCGCGATGCACCGGAGCACCGACGGCGGCAAGACGTGGAAGAAAATCACCGCGGGTCTGCCCGGCAACGAACTCGGCCGCATCGCCTTGGCCTACGCCCCGAGCGACCCGGACACCATCTACGCCGAAGTGGAAGCGCAAGAAAAAGCGGGCGGCGTCTTCCGGTCCACCGACAACGGCAAGACGTGGGAGAAGCGCAACCCGTTCAACGCCCAGATGCAGTACTTCTGCAAGCTCGTTGTCGATCCGAAGAACAAGGACCGCGTGCTGCTGAACTACGTCTACAACCAAGTGAGCACAGACGGCGGCAAGACGTTCCAAAACCTCGGCGAAGCAAATAAGCACGTCGATAGCCACGACATTTGGATCGACCCCAACGACACCAAATACCACTTGTGCGGCTGCGACGGCGGCCTCTACGACAGCCACGACTCCGGCGCCACGTGGCAGTTCAAAGCGAACCTGCCGGTCACGCAGTTCTACGACATCGGCGTCGACCAAAACCCCGCGAGCGGGCCCTTCTACCACGTCTACGGCGGCACCCAAGACAACTACACACTCGGCGGCCCGGTGCGCACCCGCAGCAACAACGGCATCGTCAACGCCGATTGGTACGTCGTCCTAGGCGGCGACGGCTTCCACTGCAAGGTCGCCCCGGACGATCCGGACACGGTGTACGCCGAGTACCAGTACGGCGGTCTCGTGCGCTTCAACCGCAAGACCGGCAACCGCGTCGACATCCGCCCCGTGGCCGCGAAAGGCGAACCGCCGCTGCGTTGGAACTGGGACAGCGCGCTCATGATCTCGCCGCACAATCCGAAGCGGATCTACTTCGCCGCGAACAAGCTCTACCGCTCCG